>Ga0137397_10001641_pt1 | contig 15684 bp, 13 predicted proteins | sample czorhiz116metaG_FD_106658 | JGI IMG/M metagenome (GOLD analysis project Ga0137397, IMG submission 106658) | Vadose zone soil microbial communities from Angelo Coast Range Reserve, California, USA - czorhiz1.16 metaG | ecosystem: Environmental > Terrestrial > Soil > Vadose zone | place: USA... | reverse complement strand
GTGAACTGATCGATGACACGCTCGAGAAGGGACCACAAGTCGTGACCCGTCGGGGAATCGATACCGCGGTTGTCGTTTCCATCGACGAATGGCGCAAGCTAAAGGACGAAAACCGTTTGACCTGGAAAGATCTACTTTTGGGTGAAGGTCCGCGATTCGAAATCCCACTCCCCAAACGTGGCACGGTCAAATCGCGCAAGCCTGCGGTGTTCGATTGATCCGCTACCTAATCGACACGAACGTGGTGTCCGAATTGCGCAAGCCCAAGCCCCACGGTGCGGCAGTCGCTTGGTTGCAAAGTCTTGAATTGGGCCAAGGCTTCTTCTCGGCGGTAACGTTCGGGGAGATTCAAAAGGGTGTGGAACTCACGCGTCGACAGGACCCTGTAAAAGCGAACGAAATCGAGGCTTGGGCCGCGCAGTTGGAACGTACTTCACAAGTCTTGTCCATGGATGCAGCGTGTTTTCGCGAGTATGCCCGCCTAATGCACCGCCGGTCCGATACCCTAGGTGAGGACGCCATGATGGCCGCCACGGCTCGCGTTCATGGCCTCACCGTGGCCACTCGGAACGAACGTGATTTCGCGCACTTCGACGTGGCCGTCTTGAATCCGTTCAAGTAGCGAGCGCCGTAGTGCTTGCGCCGAAGCGTCCTCGCATTGGTTAGGTTGGTGGACGTGTCTCTGGCGAATTGATACGGTGATCAGGCAGACGGCAGGCAGGCGCGCCCTGCTTGCTACACGAACGACCTGTGGCTGGCGAATTGTTATTTCGCCCATGATTCGCCGCGCTGCTAGCATTCTCCGATGCGCCATGCGACCCAACTTCTGAACGTGAATCACTTCCGACAACGTTGCATGAAGGCACGGCCAGACACAAACTAATTACCCGTATTATTCTATTATTCAAATCGCCTTTGTTTTGTTTGCTAGAAGTGGTGCGCCCGGGGGGACTCGAACTCCCGACCTTCTGGTTCGTAGCCACATGACCACTTTATCTAAAACTTGCCGGAGTGAGCGCAAACCAGAGGAATTTCAGTGAGTTATGACAATCCTTGCGCAGCTACCTGCTCCTTCTTTCATCACCGATAATCAACAACTTGTCACCATTTTGCACAATTAGTATTACGTTTCTATGACGGCAAATCGCTTAGCTCATTTCTTGCTGCCTCCGCGAGCCGACCTAACGCTCCTGGATCTTCCCTTGTGCACGATTTGCTGGTCACCCCATGAAACGTCAATCCTAACTGAACACACGCAGGCGGGCAGAGATTGATGGCCGGTTAAGCCGACAATCCGTCCGGAACCTTGTCTGTACTTGCCAGAGCCGCTTCCAGTCCGTTTTGCGACCGTTCGGTGCCAGCGGGGGTCAGCGGCTTGCTGCCCCTAGATCATGTTCCAGCGATTCCCAATCGCTTAAGTGAATCTCGGGGATGACCAATCGCCGGGTGAAGTGCTCCTGCGGTTGATATATTCGCAGCACAACTCGGGACTCTGGAAGTCGCGAGCCGTCTACTGGATACTTGGCCAATCCGGAGAGATCGCGAAAGCGGAGCGCCCCTTGGGAACGCATCAGGGAATCAGGCGTATATTGCGCCGAATATGGTGCGTAATTGGGCCAGCAACTAAAGCTTATCGGGTTGTGGCGCCCGGAGGGCGCGTGTTCCAGGAAAGCCGCGACGCAGTCTAACTTGCGTCCGGCCTGAATGCAGCGAAGTTGTATGTCGTCACCGTCATCATCCATTTGCGTCCTGCAACGTCCCACAGCCGGCATCAGGATATCTCCACCCAAGGCTGAGATGTTGTAGGTACTACTGTCGAGGAGGGTCAACGAATAATTTATCTCGAGATGCAGCGGCTGGTCCTTAATTCTTTCATAGAGATTACGTGGAAGGGGAAGACCCTGATAGACCAACTCCTCACCTCTACCAGGCACAAAATCCTTCGGCACCGCCATGTCTGGAGACCCAATCTCCCGCCAACCAAAGCTGCGCAGGCCGATGTCGAAGCTAACTGGCTGCAGGTCGGTATCTTTTCGAACGAGAAGGTCGTCTGCGCGACCCTGGTACACGATCCTGCCCTCGGCAGTGGTAAGCAGTACTTCTGCTCTGTCGGCATTCAGCACGGTGCTCTCGCGAAGGCCTGCAATGCGTATGGGCAAATAGATGGTAGAGGCTTCGTCCCGCGTAAGTTCTCCGCCTCGGGCGCTAAAGACACTATTATGGTTCATCCCTTCAGGCAGCCGGAACTTGCTTCCGCTGGGATCGAATTTTGCCGTAATGGCGCTGCCAGCTCCCGGAAGTGGAGAAAGCCGCTGTTCCACTGCAAAAGCGAAGTGCCAGGGCACCATGTATCCCAGAAGAAAGACAAAAGCCACAACTGCCATTAACCACCGCGCAGGAATGGTCTTCCTGCGAAAGTACTGTATCGTCAGCACTCCGCTTGATCCCACGAGAATCACAGCAGCCATTGTTAATTCCCCAACCCAGAACAGCCCGGTGCCCGCTACTGTCACTATCTGCCCGTGACTGTTAAAAAGGATCTGAAATACCACAAAGCCTAAGGACCCCAGGACAGCGCCGACGATGCTGTGCTGGGATTTCAGCACCGCGCCGACGCGGAGCAGTTCCTCCGAGACTGGAAGGAACGGCTCGGCCGGTTCGGTCTAGAGCTGCACCCGGACAAGACGCGACTGATCGAGTTCGGGCGCTACGCAGTCGCTAACCGAAAAGAGCGTGGAGAAGGGAAGCCGGAGACGTTCAACTTCCTCGGATTCACCCACATCTGTGGGCAAACGTGGAAGACCGGCAAATTCCTCGTTCTACGCAAGACCATCCACAAGCGGCTCTCCGCCAAATTGAGAGCGCTGAAGGAGGAGCTTCGGAGACGCAAACATCTGTCCATGGCGGAGCTCGGGAAATGGTTGAGGTCTGTTGTACAGGGATACTTCAACTATCATGCAGTCCCCGGGAATCTGGCCAGCCTTCGAAGTTTTCGGTTACAGGTGATCCGGCGCTGGCTACGCGCGCTACAGCGACGCAGCCAGAAAGATCGGATGACTTGGCCACGACTCGTGGCTATTGCAGAGCGCTGGCTCCCCAAACCTAGCATCCTTCATCCTTATCCCAATCTGCGCTTCGACGCCACACATCCGCGGTAAGAGCCGCATGCAGCAATCCTGCACGTGCGGATCCGTGCGGGGAGCGTCAGGTCAACCGGCGTCCCTACCGCGACCCCCTGGATCTCCCGACCGAAGACTGAAACTGACCAGCGCCTCACTACTGCGGATCGCACAGATCGACTTGCTCGGCCGCCACTTGGTCGACGCATGACGGCAAACGCACGTGAGCACCCATCCGCACGACCCTTAGTACCGAAGGTATCTGTTCTTCTTCTCGTATCCGCGTTCCCCAGAATGGGTCCGGCTTGTCGCCGAACACGGCTTCATACGCCGGACACGTGAGCAATTGATCCCAGACTAAATGCAAGCGTCGTTCAGAACCTCCATTCTGTACTGCGTGAACACATCCGTGGTTCACAAGATAGACGATACCAGCTTCCATATGGAAGACTTGGCCGTCAAGAGTCAGTTCGGCCCCCGGGTTCGTTAGTATCGGGAGATGATAGCGAACGCACGCGCCTATTGAACCAGTCTTCGTTCTGATGATCGAGTTCTCTTCATGGGGCGCAAGTCGTGCTGTCGGCCCAATGGTGTTCAGGCGAAAATTTGTGATGTCCGGAAACGTCGAGATGAATCTGGCCAGCATCGGATAGTCGGCGCCAAGGTGGAATCGCTTCCCAAAAGACGACAAATCGTGATCGCCGGAAAAATCACTCGTGCGACCCGATAGATTTAGCAAACTAAACTGAAGGACCTCTCCTCTCGGTCGCGTCCAATTCGTTATGTGATCATCTTTCTGTATATCTGACGGCCGCTCACGCTCGGACAGGTTCGCAACTTCGCCTTGAAGTGCAGCAAAATACTGGTCGTGCAAGCGCATAAGCCGTAGGCAGCGGATGCCCCCTACGTGGAAGTTTCCATCACGTAGACCGTCGAGCAGCTCACGCGGCGTCACATACGCTCCTAAACGGACAAGCGTGCCACAGTGGATCAAGATCCGGAAGCGCCGGCGGCGGCGGCATCCGTCGCATTAAATCTGCCGAGTCCAGGTTTGTCTCTTCGAGATGGCGCGCCTCCGGAGGATCCTGGCCAAGCGAGAGATAGTAGTCGTGAAATTTGCTGTCATCGCCGTGCGGAAGATCGCGAAACTTCGCCCAGACTGCGGGTACACCATACGCATGGCTCGCGATTAGCCCATGTAGCGAGGTCGATGCAACTCCTTCGCATGAGACAATCTGATCGATCACAGATTCAATGGGATCCTGTATGTCAATCAGCCTAAGATCCGGAGAATCAGACCATCGTCCGTCCAGACGAGGTCTATCGGAGTAGTGAGCAATGACGCCGATGCCGCGTGGCGTGGTTCTGGCTGGCTGATAGAAGCGCGGCAGTAAGAGTCCAGGATCCCCAAGAACTTCTGGGCACTCAGCGCCGCATTCGAGCGCACGAGCACGCGAGAGCGGCCCTCGGACCGCGAGGAGTCGGGCGGCCGGCGAAACTCGGTCGGTCCGCGCGATGATCCCAGAACCCCATACTGAGCAGCGAGCAACCGCGTATTCGAGAATACTCCCCACAGCCAAGTACTTCTGCCGTGGGTCCTCAGGACGGACAAAAATTGGATACTGCCCGCTGATTCGTCTTATGAGCCAAGGGGTCAACGCATCACCAAAGTTCGGGCGACTTGGGATCCGACACCAAAATGCAAATATGCGGCCCGAAACTTCCGCTAACTCATGTGCTTGGTCCGTGCGTGCCAAGAGTTTCCTCAATCTCTATCCTGGTTCCCTCGTCGAGGCCGCCCCAGCTCCAGTACCAGCGACACAGTGCATCAGGAGGTGGTTCTTCGTCGCACTTCGTCCAGACGAAACGATCCCGGCAGTGCGCCCAAGCAAAAGCACCAAGGACGTTGAACTCCGAAAACCCACGCGGCGGCTGCACCGAGACGTAAGTTTCCAGGTCTATGCCGTGCTCAGTTGTCGCGTGCTCCCTCACTCGTGCATACAGCCAGCGAGGGAACGTATAAGGAGGATGGCGCATGAAGTCGAAACTCACAGGCCAACCAAGAAACTTCTCTGTGGGCGGCAGCCACGGACGTTCGCGGCCGAGCGTTTCAACTGGACGCATGAGGACCCGCGGCTTTTCGTCGAGGATCAAATCCTGAGGAGAAGTCGGTCGGACAAAAATGCAGTCAGAGTCGACGTGGCAAACGAAGTCTGCTTCAGTGAATGTGTCCGCATGGAGCTTCGTCGCCTGCTGGCCGAGGTAGTCGTCCTTGTAGTCGCGGCAAAACTCTATTCGACCTATTTGAGGGAGCCCGGCGCGAACCAGCCAGGGCTCGCTACCCTGCGGAACTACCACGACTACTTCCTGGAATCCGTGACAAAAGCGGCCGATGGACGCAAGGCAAAGCCTGAGCCATTCAAAATCTTTCCAATAGCTCCGGATGAAAAGCGCGCAACTCATACCCTAACGCGTAGTGTATCATTCGATACGCCGTCCGTATTAAGATGCGCCCACGAAGGCCATGCAAAAACTCGCCGCATCCCAGCCAGATTACGCTCTCCTGGTGCGCACCCGGGATGAACGCGACCTTGGGCGTATTGTCGAGACGCACGTGCAAGCGGTCATCTACCAGCCTCAACCACCGCCTCCGTGGTTGGCCGGGATCGCCGCAGCAGTCGAGTCCGGCACCTTCGTAATTCCACGCACAATCTTGCCTCTTGCCACGGCCGACGACATCGCAAAGTGGCTGGCCAGAAATATTTGCGATGACGGCCTCGCTGCGGACGTTCGTGATGAGCTATTCGGCGACATTCTCGGTCTTGTGGCGAAATTGGGGGACTACGCCGGAGCGTCGCGCTTCATGCTGCGCATCTTCACAGCAGAGCCTACGACGGAGTGCGGGTTCCACGTCGACACGGTTCCGTGCGGCGCTTCACCGTGCGGACTTCTGCGCGTATACAATGGCGCCGGCACAGCTTTCGTGGAACCTGACAACGTGACAAGCATCCCCGATTTCTATCGGTACCTTAGTCGCCGAGAACGCCTGGAACGGGAGCGCCGTGATGCGCGCGCCAACGGGGATACGAGCGTACTTGACCGCGTGGAACGTGACATTGTCTGTCTGGATGCGGGGCACTCCTTTTTGCGACGTCCCGGGGAGATTTACATTGCGCCACCGGGATCCATCGTGGCATTCAAGCACCTCGACGCCGGACTTCATTGGACTTCGCACGCAAAGGCCAAGGCGTGGATCCACTGTTCTCCGATGCATGGCGTGCCGCGACTTGTTGTCAACGTGACGTCCCCGGAACCCGCTCTGCGACGGCCTCGCTAATCCGGAGGTACCCGCGTTCGTTCAGATTAGAGTCAACCGATCGCAAGAGCGAAAGCAGCCTTTTTCCGGAATGATAGGGACCATAGTTGGCGCGAAACCACTGTCGCGGCGCGACCGACGCCCCACAAACGGCGCGTGCAGCCGCGGCAATGTCACTTTCTTCGTCAAAGTACGCACCGGTGAAGCGGTTGACGTACTTCCACCCGCCGAGAATGTTCCTATGCACTAGGATCGGCACGTCGAGGCATAGGGCTTCAGTGATGACTCGCGGCGACGGGTCCATCACGTTTGGAACAAACAGGAACCGCGAACTCGCAATATACGCAAGCAACATCGACCATGGAAGGAACTCAGTGAAGGAGATCCATTCGGAAGGGCCGAAGTCGTCGTTCGCTGATCCGATCACCAGCGCCCGCAGGGCCAGGTCTTTACACAACCTAGGTATCAGTCTTGCTGCGAGACTCCAGTTCTTGGCCTCACGCTTCCAATCCTCAGTGGCACCGACATAGATCAAGTCGAAGGGCTCGCCACCAGGCGTCGCGCCTACGGTATCGGGGGAGATCTGACGGTAGTCCACAAAATCTGACAAGCTAATCAGCGCCCGTGGAGCTGTGGTACGCAAAAACCGCTCCGGCTCGCGGAAGCAGTGACACCACGCGTCGCACATCATCTGGTAGTCGAGCGCCTCGCCCTCGAAGCCCCGGGGGAACGTGAGATAGCTGGAGGTCCCCACGAATTGGTAGCCGGCGCGCCGCATCTCAACGTACTGCTCCTGCTGCGCACGCGTGACGATGGGGCCATTGAGCAGCACCCATCCGGTCTGCCGAGCCTGAGCGTCCAAGACGAGCAAAAAGGGGTAGTGTGCGGGGCCGACGCAAGGCGCGAAGTCATTCTTGGCACCGCAGGTTTCAGAATCGTCGGCACTTGACAACATACTAACCACCTACTAGGATGCCACGCACTATACTAACCGGGGGCGACAAATGGCAACCGGCCTCAAGCAGTTCTTTGATTCTCGTAACCAGTCGACACGCGTGGATTTGTTTGAGGACACGAATGACCGTGATTTAGCGGCGCTGCGCTCATTCACACGACGACTAGGCGCATCTCACTTGCTCGATGAAGTGATTCTTCCCACCCTGCGAGGAGGTGACTCCCAATTGGTGGCTGCTGTCCAGGATCGCCCTTGGCCCCCGTGGGGTCTCGGCGCACGCACGGTCACCGCGCTGTGCCAGACCGAAGCCGTGTCCGACGCGAGCTATGCCATAAGCCCTGTGTATGTCACCGAACAGGACCTCACCAACATTGGCCTGATTACCGCGGTATTTAAGGAAGCACTTGAGCTTTTAGTTAGCAATCCGCGGGCTGAAGTCTGCTACCTTGTGGCCGAAGGCTCGACGCTCGCCGACCGCCTGATGCGAGCGAACGGCTTCCAGAAGAGCGAAGATGTGTTCGTTACCTGGAATGCGCGCTACTATACCTATCGGTCGCCGGCCGCAGACCTACTTCGCCACCTCGGGTTGCACAAACTCTCCACGCCAGACTTGCTCGCGCACGACCAGCCTGACCTATGGCTTGAAAAGAACGCTTTGTTTCACCAAACGATATTCCTCGCCTCGCGCGCAGAGTGGCTGACTGATAGCCAAGTCGCATCGGAAATTGTGCGACTCGTTCGGGGTGGACATGCGTCCAAGCCAGGTGGTGTACCAAGTGGCACGGGCCGGTTCGCATTCGATCCTGCGGAACTGGTTTCGAACCCATTTTTCGCTTGGGTGTCAAACCTGCTCGGAGAGGGCACGACAGGAGGACCAGCGGTCTCCCAATTGTTGGAGCATGTCGTCCGCAATGAGAAACGCTTCACGTCCGCAACTGTTCGAGAAGCCGATGGACCTGACGCGGTCGTGAACGAAAAGCTGCGCAGGGCTGCCACGCTTGACGACTTGGGCGGGTTTGAAAAGGTGTTTACCGAGCGCATCAAACAACACTTGCACGAAGTGTTGCCAAGGATCGGCAAGAAACCTTTCCCGATCGGACGCATTGAAATGCAGATCACGGCGAGTAGTGACGGCGACTACTTCCGATTGCACAAAGACACAGACGGCACGGACACCCGCGAGGTATCGTTCGTATATTTCTTCTATCGTGAGCCACACCGATTTTCGGGTGGTGAGCTTCGCATTTATCCGACGCGAATGATCGACGGCCGATTACAGCCCGCGGATCACGCGGCCACCTTATCTCCTCGCCAAGACTCGATGATATTCTTCCCGAGCTTGAACGATCATGAGATATTGCCGGTGCGTGTACCGTCGCATGCATTCGCCGATAGCCGTTTTACCGTGAATGGGTGGATTCACCGACAGTAGCCAACCGTGAAGGCCCTTACTCTTCGATGGCCGATCGCGTCGATGCCAGACGTTCGCAGCACCATGCGAGCTGTTAAAGCTTGTCCCCCGGCCTCAATTGTCGGGCTACGCTCTCGGCACTTTAGGCTGGAGACCGACGCGCTTCGCGCCCTTTATCACTTCGATTCTGAGAGTGACCTTTTGAGGTTCGCATGCGAGCCAAGGATCGACGGAGCGTCCGCCATCGTGGCGCACGATGCGGGGTCTGCACAACCCTGGCACAGTGTTGAAGACGTGGCGGAAATCCCTGACTTCGAGCGACCGCTTTTTGTTCTGGCGGCGCCCCGCTCAGGGGGTACGCTGCTTTACGAACTGTTGGCCACGTTGCGCGACTTCTGGCGAGTCGAGAGGGGGACTGACGGTATTATCGAAGGAATTCCGACGCTGCACCCCGCGAGCCACGGTTGGGATTCTCACCAGCTGACCGAGATGAACGCTGATGTGCCGGCCGTTATGGCACTCAAAGCTGCTTTACTGGCCGAACTTCGCAATTCTGCCGGCAGGCGTTTCCTGGAATTGCCTGCGAATAACCGGCCGACTCGCGTCCGGTTGATCGAAAAGACGTCGGAGAACGCGTTGCGCATCCGGTTTCTTTCCGAAGCCTTCCCTGAAGCGCGCTTCGTCTTCGTCCACCGTGATGGCCGCCAGAATGTTAGCAGCCTGCTCGAGGCATGGCACGACAACGAGTCGATCAGAATTCCATTCCTGCCGGGATGGCGTCGCGACGCTTGGCATTTTCTGTTGCCTCCGGGATGGCGCGACTATAACGACTCACCGCTCGTGGAAGTGGCGGCGTTTCAATGGGCCACCGTCAATCAGTGCGCGCTCGACGACTTGGAATGGCTCGCACGCGAACGTTGGATCGTCGTCGACCACGCCGAGTTAGTTGCCTCGCCAAGCGCCGTTGTAGACCGCGTGCTTGCTCTCACCGAGCTTGAGATGGACGGAGCGCTCCAATCCGCGCTTCAACGTCCGTACCCACTCTCGGGCAACAAGCCACCATCTCCGATCAAATGGCGGAACAATCCAGAGTTTCGTGAATCAGCACTTGCCCATCACAACGTGGTACGCGGTCGGCTTCGCGAGTTGGGGGGGCCTTCCGCAGCGCCTCCTCCGCCTCGACCTACAGACTTAAATGTTCGCTTTGCCTGCTTCGTTAATCAACTTCCCCTCGATTCGACCGACCCCAATCGCGATTGGATTGTGCATCCGTCGTATCACTTGCAACTTGGCGCTAGTGCCCCGCTCGAATTGTCCCGTAGGGTGCGGTCTCGGGAGCGGTTCGTGCGCGACTTTCCGGTGGTTTGGGTGAAGGACGACGCCACATGTGTGCTTTACCCATTCTGGGTCCAGCGTGAACACGCGCACCTCCTAAGACAGTTAAGAGCGGGTCAACCTCCCGCACCAATTGGCTCAGACCTCGCGGCACAGCTCGGTGCAGCTGGCGTTCTCGTCACCACGCCACAACTAATACGTCGTCGTGAAACCGGTGAAGCGCTCATTCAACGCGCCGGGCCTCAGTTCACTCAACAACGATATTGCCTGTTGCCGTCTCTGATTCGAACAGACCACGCCACCGCGCTGGCCAGCTATTACGACGCCTTGATCGCGAGTGGTGTTTGGGCCCTCGGAGATGCGCAGGTGTCGCAGCGTCACGGGTGGCACAATGAGCCCATGGCACGATACTTTCATCATCAACTTGCTCAATTCATTTCCCGCGTGGCGGGCGAACCGGTCAGGCCATCCTACTGCTATGTTTCTGCGTACCGCGGCGGCCGGGCCTCACTCCGCCCGCATGTGGACCGGAAGCAGTGCGTCTTCACGGCATCGCTCTGGATTTGCGATCAAGCCGCTGGCGCTGCTCCTTGGCCGCTTTGGTTGCACACCCCGGATGGTGTTGTCTCCGCTACACAATCCGCCGGCGACGTCGTGCTCTTTCGAGGCTGTGAACTACCGCATTGGCGCGATCAGCCTCCACCGAGCGGCGCATCGACGACCCTCATCTTTCATTACGTGCCGCAAGACTTCGTCGGCGTGCTGGACTAGTGCAGGACTCTGAGGAGACCGCAATGGCAAGACCCTACGCGCATCGACGAACCTTTCCCTCTTCGGCCAGGACGCTGCTCGTCTTCGCCCGTGCCTTCGAACCGAATGAGCTGCCGCCGCTCGGGATAACCCAGCTCGCTTCGTGTTTGAGGCAGGCCGGGCACGAAGTGGACCTGCTCGATCTCACCGTCAACTCAATCCGAAATTTCGACCTCAACCAGTACTGCTTGGTGGGCATGACTCTCTTGTGTACGAATTTTCCGAGCGCCACTCGTCTGGCTCGGCGAATTCGCGAGAATAGCGAATCCGTTTGCATTGCTGCGGGCGGTCCGTTTCCGGATGCGTGTCCACGCGAGGTTCTCGATACCTCCGTCTTCGACATCGTAGGTCACGGAGAATGCGAACTTGTAATCCCAAAACTGGTAGACGCTCTAAAGACCGGGGCCTATCTTGATCAGGTGCCTGGACTCAGCTTCCTCAGGGACGGTACCGCAGTCCGTACCTTAAGTCTTCCAATGATTGAAAGCCTTGATTCCCTGCCCTTTCCCGCGTACGACCTGCTTTCGATGAACAAGTACTCCCGACATTCGATCATGGCCTCCCGTGGATGCCCTTTCGATTGTATCTTCTGCGACCGCGGTCCCACCGAATCGCGCAAAGTGCGTTTCATGAATCCGGAGGCAGTTGTTGATCGCATGACCCGCCTCGTGCACGAATTTGGCAATCTGCCCATCCGCATCTTGGACAGTACCTTCACGTTAAATCAACGCTGGGCTGAACGTATTTGCGATCTGATTCTGCAACGCAACCTAGAGGTGTCCTGGCACTGTCAGACCAGGATCGACTGCCTGAACAGCGAGCTCCTTGCGAAGATGCGTCGCGCAGGCTGCACCGAGGTTGTAGTTGGAGTAGACAGTGGCAATGACAATATCCTCAAGCTCTCAAAGAAGAGCTTAACGAAGGACGAAGCACGGCTCGGCGCTAAACTCTTCAAAGAGACGCGAGCGCCGAAGCTACATATCAACTTCGTTATCGGTCATCCGTGGGACACAAAAGAGACGATTGAAGAGACACTGGCATTTGCCCATGAACTCGAGCGGGACTTTGGGGCGCGATGTGGCTACTACATGATGGTACCGTTCCCGGGGACAGAACTCTGGGACAACGCCACGACGTATGAGATTGAGATCACAAAGGATTGGGAGAAATACTGTAAGCTGTCGTTCACCGAGCACCCCGAACGCCTGTCGGCGACGTTCGATTCGAAACACCTCACTGCCGACGAATTGACGCGCATCTATCACGCGATCTATCGCCGCAAACGCCAAAGCTCTTCTCTGACCAGATGGGACGTCTCGGCTGCGAGCCTCACAGCGTGATTGCCTGTCGGGTAGCCCTACCTACATGAAGGAGATCCGTGCTCCGCAGGCAGTTAGGCCTTAGGTCTGTCACGCGGTCTCCGTGTCTAAACACGATGCCCGAGTATTTACGATCGAGGTCCCCTGTACAAGGCCTTGTCACCTCCAACGACAAACATTTCGATTTGTCCGGCGTGATCGCCAACCAATGCAACTCCTGGTTGGATTTCACTACCACCAAGCGGTGTCCAATTGGCCCAAAGGTCCGTCCTCGCCGGGTCAACCTGCCAACGGCTGTACAGCGCCGAGTCACCGCCAATTACCGCAACTTCCAGTCGGCCGTCATCGCACCGTCCCAATCCACATGGCCAGCGCAAATCATGCCCATAAAGATCCACCGCGGGACCCCAGCCACCGTTAGGAGTTGACTGCGCGAGATAGCTGATCGACTTACTTACCGTCATTAAGATAACGAAGATTCGACCGTCGCCAGCCTGCTCCGCACGCAAGTCTGAAACTTGCACGAGTCGCGGGTCGATCAGGTTCGCCCACCCACTCCAACCCGTCCATCCGTTGGGCGCGGTCTGCCACCGGTGGTAGACGATTCCGTCACCACCGACGACGAACGCCTCCAAACGCCCATCGGCATTCGCCGCCAGCGCGACAGGCCCCTTGAGACCATGGCCCTGAAGCGGCGCCCAGCCGCTCCAAGAACCATTGGGAGTAACCTGCCACGCGTCGTGCAACTCGCCGTCGCCAAACACCGCCACTAGTTCTAAGCGTCCGTCGGCATTTCGGGCAACTGAGAAACCTTTGATTTTCTCGCCACCCAGCGAGAACCAGTCGTTCCAGTTGCCGTTGGGAACGGCTTGAGCCCGAGAGTACATTTGCCCGTCACCGCCGACGACGAAGACCTGCAATCGACCGTCCGCATTGGCCGCTGCAAGGACGGGACCGACCAAATCGTGACCAGCCAGCGTGGCCCATCTGTGCCAGTCCCCGCCAGGGCGCATTTCCCAGATATGGTAAAGTGCGCGGTCGCCACCGAGAACAAACACCTCCACTCGGCCGTCGCGATTACGCATTGCGCACGGGCACGGCTGCAAGTCATGCCCGCCGAGAGACTGCCAGCGGATAAACGGCTCGGTTGGTCCTGTCGACGACCTCTTTGTCAGCTGGGTTCGAACGTACTCCCAATCCCACGAATTCAGACTCACTTGGTTCAGCGCATAACCGGGACTCGGCCCTGTCGGGAACATAATGTCGTAAGTGGGTGTAGGGAACGAATTGTTGAACTGAATATCAAAGCCACCATCTGCATCTCCTAGGTCAATTGTCATGTCGCGAGAATGTGAGGCTTGTCCCGTCGGATCGAAATGCGGACTTGCCGGTGGTTCAAGCCCATGGTTGTGTCCGGTCTCGTGAGAAAATACCTGTGGTATCGGTCCTTGCCATACAATGAGGGACCATGGCAACCAGCCGTTGTATGCCGCCTGCGTGCTTGCTCCTGCACCTTCAGCGGCGTCGGGGAAACGGTATGCCAGCGCCGCGTCGAGCGAGTCTTGTCCGGCGGGCGGATTGCGGTAGGGATCCCATGAAGGTCCAAGGTTACCGTCTTGGTTCGGCGGACCCTGTGGATTATTGTCAAAATTGTAGCGCAGACCCGCGCTGTAGTCGCCGTCAAGCGAGCTGATGCCATCACGGACGGGATAAAGCGCCGCTAGTCGTTTCATTCCCTCGACCGCTGCGTCGACCTCGCCGGGTTTAGCGCTAGGACCAGTGCCGGACCAAACCCTGCTAACCATCATCCGCAGGTCCTTTGTCGGCAGAAGGTGTACCGCATCGATGAGATATGTTGCAGCAATCGATCCGATGGCCGTGAGAACTCTCGCCTGAATATAGTAGTTACCAATGTCCGGAAGCACGGCGCCGGGTATCAACGCAACTAGACTTTCAGTTGTGGTGCCAACATCGACGATCACCAACTGCGACAAGATCCAAGTCAGGTTCGCTACCGATCCGTTGGGACGGACCACGCTTGCCTGTACCGCCGCCGCGTTTGAAGCTGGCCAGGGCGCGGTGATGAGCCGTAGTGCGCTTGTTTTGCCCGCAACAAGCGTATTGTTCCTCAGACCCTGAACCAGATATCCGAAGCTCATCGGCAGTACCTCAGTTGACTCGCTGAGGTGCAATAACTGACAGCACCTAGACTCTGACCTATCGAGGAGAATTCATTTTCTGCAAAGTCTCTTTCACACTTGTGCGTACATCCTCTCGAAGCGACGTGTTCAAGGCGTCCGTCAAGGAGTTCCTCGACTGCTCCCCGCCGATTGATCCCAGGGCGCGTGCGGCCCTTATCTGATAGAGCGCGACATAGTTCTCCGAATACAAGCGTACGTACTCTTCTTCGGACATTTTAATACCCGATTCCCGTGGGTGCGTCTTTGCGTACGCTTCCATCCCCCGGTAAGTCTGGACCAGATGTTCACGTTGAATTTCGCGGCTTGATGGCGGCGGTCCCGAGCGAAGTGTCGCCGCTAGGCTGGGTACTGCGGTCGAGCCAAGCTTTACAACTGCCTCTAATTCTCCCGACGTGCACTCCTCGCATTCCAGCCATGCCACGATAGCTTGACGGGCCGCGATCGCCTGCTCTGGAGAGAGCTTTTCACTCTGCGTCTCGGAAGAAGACGGCTGTCCCTTGCAGCCGGCCACGCATGCACAGAACACCATTAGAATCATGCTTGTGATTCTGAGATTCTTCATAGTCGCCTCCTCTTCCGGCTTGTGGCTATTTGGGCAAAACATCCAGGGCCAGTGACGGGCACGTGTTGCTCGTTGTTGCGTCCGGACAATTTCGCGTTGGACCGTTGCGGTTTCCGTTGGCGTTCAATTGGGAATTCGAGTTCACATCAATGCGGAAGCATTGGCCGGTTGTGATGCTGTTGCGGTTGACGCCGCCTGTCACCATCAGGTTAGTTGCCGGAATACCTGCAATGCCATTCGTATGACCCAGTGAAAATGCGTGGCCAACCTCGTGAGACAGAGACTCGTTGTCGGAAATCGAAGCCCCCACAAACATCATGTTGGGGTTGCCACCTCCGCACCATTGGCCACGGTTGCCGCCAGCAACAACGCTAATGTAATAGACATTCAGTTGGCCGTTGGTGAAGCCGATCTGCTGGCTGAATTGCGCGGCGTTGCCGCAGCCTCCGTTAAGTAGTCCCGCTGCGTTGGGATTCGCGGTGGCGTTGTTGATTGTCACCGGTGAGAATCCAACCCCGGCCTGCATTGTGTTGTAAAGCTGGTTGGCTCGGGCAATATCGTTATTCACCTGAGCCTGCGTCTGGGCAAGCGGCCCCTGCAAAATCCACACGGTCACCGGCACCTGGATCACCGGCCTCATGTTTACGTTCTCGGTG
>Ga0137397_10001640_pt1 | contig 15690 bp, 15 predicted proteins | sample czorhiz116metaG_FD_106658 | JGI IMG/M metagenome (GOLD analysis project Ga0137397, IMG submission 106658) | Vadose zone soil microbial communities from Angelo Coast Range Reserve, California, USA - czorhiz1.16 metaG | ecosystem: Environmental > Terrestrial > Soil > Vadose zone | place: USA... | reverse complement strand
CGTGAGCAACGCGGCCGGTACCGCGCAGAGCGCCGGTATCTTCCGCGTGGCGCCGCGCATCCTGGGCTTCACGCCGGCTCTTGGCCTGCCGGGCGCGAACGTCTCGATCACGGGGACCACGCTTGCGGCCGCGACCGCCGTGAAGTTCGGCAGCCTGTTCGCGGTCATTGCCTCGAACACCGCGGGCGAGATCGTGGCGGTGGTGCCCCTCACGGCGTCGAGCGGCCGCATCACCGTCGTCACTGCCGACGGGCAGGCGCTCAGCCCGGCGGAGTTCCTCGTCATCAAGCCCCCGACGCTCACCTCGCTCTCGCCGGCGGCGGCACCCGTCGGCGCCACCGTGAACGTCAACGGGACGAACCTGGCCAGCGCGACCGCGGTGCGCTTCAACGGCATCCCCGTGGACCGGCGCGTGGTGCTGTCGAACAGCCTGCTGCGCGTGACGGTGCCGGCCGGCGCCACCACCGGCACGGTGACCGTCACGAACGCGGCCGGCTCGGCGAACAGCTCGGCGGTCTTCAAGGTGCTGCCCGCGATCGTCGACGTGTCGCCGTCGAGCGGCTTTGTCGGCACCACCGTGACGATCACCGGGACAACGCTCACGGGCCTGACGGCCGTCAAGTTCGGGCCGGCCTCCGCGGTGTTCTCGGCCACGGACAACGAGGTCATCGTCACCGTGCCCCTCGGCGCCGCCAGCGGCCCGGTGACGCTCATGTTCGGCGCCATCATGGCGACGAGCGCGACGCCATTCGAGGTGATTCGCCCGCCGACGGTGACGGGATTCACGCCGGCCGCCGCGCCGACCGGCACCGACGTAACGATCGACGGCGATTCCGTCGGCAGCGCCACCGCGGTGACCTTCAACGGCGTGAACGCCTCGGCGGTCACGCGCGTGTCGAGCGGCCGCATCCGCGCGCGCGTGCCATTGCTGGCCACCAGTGGGTCCATCGGCATCACCAACCCGGCCGGCGCGGTCCTGAGCGCGGCGGTCTTCCGCGTGACGCCGAAGATCACCGACTTCAGCCCGGCGCTGGGTGCGGCGGGCACCACCGTGACGATCAACGGCAGCGGCTTCGTCGGCGTGCCGGTGGTGCGCTTCGGCGGGGTGGCCAGCGCGGCGACGCCGGTGTCGCTCACCAGCCTGGTGACGCTGGTGCCGCCCGGCGCGGCAAGCGGTTTCGTCACGGTGACGACGACCGAGGGCGTCGGCAACTCGTCCACGAGGTTCACGGTCATCGTCGCGCCTACGCTCACGTCGTTCACGCCGGCGAACGGGGCGGCCGGCACGGTGGTGCTGTTGACCGGCACCAACCTGACCAGCACGAGCAGCGTGCGCTTCAACGGCGTCAACGCCAGCACGACGAGCCCGAACGCGAGCGTGACGACGGCGCTGCGGGTGACGGTGCCGATGGGCGCGTCCACCGGCCGGATCACCGTCACCAACGACGCCGGCACGGTGACGTCCGCCTCCGACTTTCGCGTGCAGCCGAGCCTGACGGGATTCACGCCGGGCGAGGGCGCCGCCGGCACGGTGGTGACGATCACCGGTAACGCGCTGGCCGGCGTGACGGCGGTGCGCTTCGGCTCGGCCGATGCCACCATCATCGGCGGCAACGCCAGCCAGGTCCTCGCCATCGTGCCGGGGACGGCGGTCACCGGGCGGATCAGCGTCGTCACGGCGACGGAGGGCAGCGTCGTCAGCGCAGATGAGTTCGAAGTGCTGGGCCCCGAGGCCCTGGCCGCGCGCCGCGAGCGCGGCGGCGCTCAACCCTAGCCCGCTGTCGCGCTGAAGCGTCCGCCGGTGAGCTTGCCGGCTTCGATCAGGCCGACGAAGAACGTGTAGAGCTCGTCGTATTCGGCGTAGCGTGCCTCGCCGAGGCGCGCCACTGTGTCGTCGCGCATCGCGCGGAACATCTCCAGGCGCGCGCGCAGCACCGCCCGCCACTCGTCGGCGAGATCGTCGGCGGTGACCGCGGTGAAGCCGGCTCCGCCCAGCAGCCCACGATACGTGTCGAGCGTCTGGAGCGTCACTGCGGCCATCCACTCGCGCAGGCGGCGGCGCTCGGCGTCCCCCAGCGCGGGGCGCGCCACCCAGTCGGTGAAGGCCAGGCGGCCGCCGGGGACCAGCACGCGGTGGGCCTCGCGCAGCACCGCCGCCTTGTCCTCGATGTGCAGGAATGCCTCCTGGCTCAGGCAGGCGTCGAAGCGCCGGCTGCCCAGGGGCAGACGGGTGGCATCCCCGCGCACGACACGCACGCGAGCCTCGAGCCCCACGAGGCGGGTGAGGCGTGCCGCCCCCGCCGCGCGGCTCGCGTTGAGCTCGAGCGCCACGACCTGACAGCTGCGGCGACTTGCCAGGAAGCGAGCCGGCCCGCCCAGGCCCGCGCACAGATCGAGTAGCCGGGTCGTCGCGCCGACACCGGCCAGGCGGGCCAGGGTGTCCACGGCGGCCAGCCCGCCGTAGTGATCCTGGTCGAACTCGAACAGGTCCTCGGCCGTGATGACCGCGTCGGTGACGCCGCGCCGGCGGGCGAGGGCAGCCCGCACCTGCGCCTCGCTGATCGGATGGCGGTCGTAGAAGTCGAGGACGTCAGTCGCGAGGCCCATTTGAAGCGCCTCGCCGAGTGTGATACAAAGCGAAGCGTTCTCACCCCATTTCTGCGAGGGAGCGCCATGAGCACCGTGGGTAAAGCCGGCCTCGAAGATGTCGTCGTCTCGACGTCGGACATCTGCTTCATCGACGGCCGCGAAGGCCGCCTGGTCTATCGCGGGTACAACGTCGACGATCTCGCGGCGCAGTCGAATTTCGAGGAAGTCGTCTACCTCCTCTGGCACGGCGCGCTCCCCTCGAAGAAAGAATACGAGACGTTCTACAAGGCGCTCTCGTCCACCGCGAACCGCAAGCTGCCCACCGGGCTGGTGGCCCTGCTGCGCACGCTGCCGAAGAAGACGACGCCGATGGAGGTGCTCCGCACCGGCGTGTCCGCGCTGTCGTCGTGGGATCCGGACGCCGCCGACAACTCGCGCGAGGCGTCGATCCGCAAGGCCATGCGCCTGACCGCGCAGATGCCGACGCTGGTGGCGGCCTGGGAGCGCATCCGCCGCGGCAAGCCCCCGGTGGCCCCCAACCCGAAGCTCAGCCTGTCGGCGAACTTCCTGTACATGATGTCGGGCAAGAAGCCGACCGAGCTCGCGGTCAAGACGTTCGACGTCGCGCTCATCCTGCACGCCGATCACGAGTTCAACGCCTCGACTTTTGCGGCGCGCGTGACCGCCGCCACCATGTCCGACATGCACTCGGCCATCACCTCGGCCATCGGCGCGCTCAAGGGCCCGCTGCACGGCGGCGCCAACGAGCAGGTGATGCTGATGGTGGACAAGATCAAGGACCCGGCCAAGGCCGAGGCGTGGATCCGCAAGGCCATCGCCGACAAGATGCGCCTCATGGGCTTCGGCCACCGCGTCTACCGCGTGGAGGACCCGCGCGCCAAGCACCTGCGGCGGCTGGCCACCGAGCTGGGCCGCCAGGTGGGCGACGAGAGCAAGGTGCAGATCCTCAACACGGTGGCCCGCGTGGTCACCGAGGAAAAGCACATCTATCCCAACGTCGATCTCTTCTCGGGCGCCGGCTACGCGGCGATGGGCATCGCCACCGACCAGTTCACGCCGATCTTCGCGATGAGCCGCGTGGCGGGCTGGGCGGCGCACGTGCTGGAGCAGCACGGCAACAACCGGCTGATCCGGCCGCGCGCGGAGTACACGGGAGCGACGCGCGCCACCTACGTCCCGATCTCCCAGCGCTGAGCGCCAGGGCGGCGGCGTGAACCCGATCCCGTTCGCCAAGGGCCACGGGCTCGGCAACGACTACATCGTCATGAGCCGGCAGGACCTGCCGTTCGATCTGTCCGAGGCCTCGATCATCCGGATCTGCGATCGGAACTGGGGCATCGGCTCGGACGGCATCCTCATGCGCACGGCGACGACGCGCGCGGATTTCGGGCTGCGCATCTTCAATCCCGACGGCAGCGAGGCCGAGAAGTCGGGCAACGGACTCCGGATCTTCGCCAAGTGGCTGCGTGACCACGGCCACGCCAAGCAGGACCGCTTCACCGTGGACACCAAGGGCGGCGTGGTGGAGTGCCACTGCCGCGTGCGCGGCGGCCGCGTGGAATTCGTCATCGTGGAGATGGGCCGCGCCACCTTCCGCGCGCCGGAGATTCCCATGAACGGGCCCGACCGCGACGTGGTGGCGGTGCCGCTGCAGCTCGCCGACGGCACCACGGTGAGCGCGACGGCGGTCTCCGTGGGCAACCCGCACTGCGTGGTCTTCGTCGAGCGCCTCGACAGCGACGCCTGCCGGCGCGTGGGGCCGATGATCGAGAACCACCCGGCGTTTCCCAACCGCACCAACGTCCAGTTCGCGAAGGTCGCCGACAAGAAGACGCTCGACATCCTCATCTGGGAGCGCGGCGCCGGCTACACGCTGGCCTCCGGCTCCTCGTCCTGCGGCGCCGCCTCGGCGGCCGTGAAGAACGGCCTGTGCGAGCACGGGCGGGTGACGGTGCGCATGCCGGGCGGCGACCTCGTCGTGGACGTGCGCCCCGACTGGTCGCTGAAGCTCGAAGGCCCCGTCGAGGAGGTCTACACCGGCGTGCTGAACGACGCGTTCGCGGAGGCCTGGCTCACTCCCGCCACGCCGTGACGCGTGTCTGCGTCTTCTGCGGCTCCTCGGCCGGTGAGCGGCCCGCGTACGCCGATGCCGCCCGCGCGCTGGCCGCCGAGCTGGCCCGCCGCCGTCTCGGACTCGTCTACGGCGGCGGCTCCGTCGGCATCATGGGGATCCTCGCCGACGCGGCCATGGCCGCGGGCGTGGACGTCATCGGCGTGATCCCGCGGCCGCTGGCCAGCCGCGAGCTCGCCCACACGGGCCTCACCGAGCTGAAGCTCGTGGACAGCATGCACGAGCGCAAGGCCACCATGGCCGCGCTGGCCGACGGCTTCCTCGCGCTGCCCGGCGGCCTCGGCACGCTCGAGGAGACCCTCGAGATCCTCACGTGGGCCCAGCTCGGCATCCACGCCAAGCCGGTGGCCGCGCTCAACACCGCCGGCTACTGGGATGGCCTGATCCGTCTCCTGGGCCACGCCGTCGCCGAGGGCTTCGTGCGCCGCGAGTACGCCGCGCTCATGCTCTTCGCCGACGAGCCGGCCGAGGCGCTGGACCGCATGACGACATGGCAGCCGCCAGCCCTGCCGCGCCCGTGGCTGTCTCCGTCCCAGACCTGAGCGCCGCCCTCAGGGGCTGACGCGCAGTAACGGGTGGCGCCGCCAGAGGAAGCCGGCCATCGCGGCCGCCGCCAGCAGGTTGGCGACGAGGATCGACCACGCCGACAGCGCGCGGAGCACCGGCTGCGCGAAGACCGTGGCCACGGCGATGAAGCCGAACTGGAAGATGACGAACAGCAGCAGCACGCCGAAGCCCGCGCTAGGATGGCGCTCGACGTAACCGAGCAGGCGCGCGGCGACGCCGCCGAGGGCCGCGAACACCATGCCGTGGATCCAGCTGAACATCAGCACCATCTCGGCGGACACCGGCAGCGGGTCGGCGCCGTCGAGGCCGGCGCCGCGCCGGAAGAGCGCGGTGCCGAGCACCGTCGGGGTCCAGAACGGCTGGCCGGACAGCGAGTCCAGCACCAGGAACCAGATGGCGACGGCGGCGGCGCCGAGGACGCCGGCGAGCATGCCTTCCTGGTACAGCGCGACGGTGTCGGACCTCGCGGGGGCGGGGTCGAGCGTGGCGGGGGCGGGGTCGAGCGACGCGGCCGGGCGAGCCTCAATGGCCATGACCCTCTCCTTTGGGGAGGTGGACCCTGGCAGGGTCCCCCTCTTCCCCTCCTTGCGGGACAGGACCGGACAGGACTCGAGAACGTCGCCCCGGATTCTACGCCTCTCGCCGCCGATGCGCCGCGACGGCCGGCATCGCTGCGAGCTGGGCGGCATCGAGGTCCTCCCAGCGGATGCCCCGCGGCCGCCGCCTCGCGCGCGGCGCGCGCAGGACGCGCGTGGGCGTCACCACGACGTCGACGGGCACGTCGTGGGCCGTCATCGGAATCGCGCCGCGGACGACCTGCAGGTCGTGCACCGTGGTGACGACCGTGGTGCGCGCGTCCACGGCGCCGAGCTCGGCGGCCAGCGCGAACTCGAGATCGGAATAGCCGCCGCCCTTGCCCACGCGCGCGCCGCGCCGGTTGACGGCGACGCTGCCGGCCACCACGAGATCGACGTGCGGCAACGCCTCCGGCTCCACCGGCTCTCCGAGCGCGGCGGCGCCGCCGATGGTCGCCGCGGCGGCCAGGCGCTCGGCCGGCAGGCGCCGGGGATCGAGGCGCAGGAAGCACTTCGCTTGCCGCAGGCGCGGCACCGCGACGTACACGGTCTTGCCCTCGCGGAGCGCGCGCAGGCGCACCGGGCGCTGCGGCGCGTCGGGATTGCACTTGAGCGTGCGCGCTGCCCGCCACTCCGGCAGGCCGGCGAGCCGCTCGGCGGCCAGCTCGGCGCCGGCGAAGTTGGGGATCCGGTCGTTCAGCGGCAGCGGGAAGCGGCCGACCCGGCGGCGCGTGAGCAGAGCCCAGATCGTCTCCCGCAATCGCCGCTTGCCGTCCGCAGACGATCTGGCTCGACCAGCCCGTTTCGAGATATCCACCGATATCCACACTTTCGGCCGGTTGGCCTCTGACTGACAAGACACTGGATTAATTCAGTAAAACGCGCTTTCAGCAGGGCATTCCAGTTGCAGTGTGCATAGCCGCTCCGGCGGGCCTCAGCGGCGGTCTGGCCGCGCCCAGGCCAGGAGATCGTCGAGCGGCCGCGCGTTGAGCACCTGGGCGGGCTCGATCCAGGCGCGCCGGGCCACGCCGAGCCCCAGGTCGACCTGGTCGAGCTCGCGCAGGTAGTGGGTGTCCGTGCTGATCGCGATCGGCAGGCCGAGGGCGGCGGCCCGCCGCGCGTGGACGTCGGCCAGGTCGAGCCGCTCCGGCGAGGAATTGATCTCCACGGCCTTGCCGTGGCGGCGCGCGGCCTCGAACACCGCGTCCAGGTCCACGTCGTACGGCTCGCGCGAGCCCAGGCGGCGGCCGGTGGGGTGGGCCAGCACGTTGAGCCACGGGTTGCCGAGGGCCCGCACGATGCGCGCGGTCATCTCCTGGCGCGACTGCTTGAAGCGCGAGTGCACGGCGGCCACGACGACGTCGAGCTCGGCCAGCACCTCGTCGGGGAAGTCGAGGGTGCCGTCGGCCAGGATGTCGCACTCCGTGCCGGCCAGGATGCGGATCGAAAAGCGGGGCTGCAGCGCGCGGATGGCCGCGCGCTGCGCGCGCAGCTCGTCGACGCTGAGGCCGCCCGCGATCGTGAGCGAGCGCGAGTGATCCGACACGATCACGTACTCGTAGCCGCGCGCCTGCGCCGCTTCCACCAGGCGCTCGAGCGGGTGATGGCCGTCCGACCAGTCGGTGTGCGCGTGCAGGTCGCCGCGCAGGTCGCCCGCGGTGACGAGCGCCGGCAGCCGCCCCTCGCGCGCCGCCTCGATCTCGCCCTGGTTCTCGCGCAGCTCGGGCGGGATCCACGGCAGCCCCACGGTGGCGTAGACGTCCTCCTCGGTGGCGCCGGCCACGCGCGCGCCGGTGGCCTCGTCGAACACGCCGTACTCGCTGATGCGCAGGCCGCGCCGCGAGGCCATCTCCCGGACCTTCACGTTGTGCTCCTTGGAGCCCGTGAAGTACTGGAGCGCGGCGCCGAAGGCCTCGGGCTCCACCACGCGCAGATCGATGGCGAGGCCGTCCTGGTGGCGCACGGAGGCCTTGGTGGGCCCCTGGGCGAGCACCTCCACGATCGAGGGCAGCGTGGTCAGCGTGCGGATCACGCGGGCGGGCTCGGTGGAGGTCACGAGGAGGTCGATGTCCTTGACCGTCTCCTTCATGCGGCGCAGCGAGCCGGCGATCTCCAGCCGCTCGACGCCGCCGTGGGCGCGCAGCGCCTCGCCGATCTGCCGCGCGATGCCCCGCGCGGTCGGCAGCAGCGTGCGCGTGCGTCCGGCGCGCCACTGGGCGATGCCCTTGAGGATGTTTTCGCAGGTTTTCTCGCGGATGCCGGCGACGCCGATGATCTCCTTGGAACGGCAGAGCGCCTCCAGCCGGTCGACGGAGTCCACGCCGCGCTGCTCGTAGAGCGCCTTGGCAGTCCGCGGGCCGAGCCCGCGGATCTCCAGCAGCGTCAGGAACGCCGGCGGGAGCTGCTCGCGCAGCCGCTCGAGCTGGTCGATGCGGCCGCTCTCCAGATACTCCTGGATCTTGGCCGCGAGGTCCTTGCCGACCGCGGGGAGCGAGGTCAGGGCGCCGCGGGCGGCCACGGCGCGGACGTCCTCGGAGAGCGTCTCCAGCGTCTGGGCCGCGCGCTGGTAGGCGCGGATGCGAAAGACCGACTCGTCGCGCGCCTCCAGCAGGCTCGCCATCTCGTAGAACAGCCGCGCGACGTCGAAATTCGCCACGAGGTTCATGGTACACTTCGCTTCGCCGTGATTGCCGCGTGGTGCTGGGACCTCGTGGAGCCGTATCTCACGCGCAGCCTGCAGAACCGCGGCGTCGAGCGGCCTACCCGCAAGCAGATCCTCGAGGAGTTCGGACGCGTGTGGCCCGAGTTCACCGCCACCATCGGCGTGCAGGAGCCGTTCGCCGGCACCATCCGCTTCAAGTGGCTGGTGCGCCTGCCCGCGCCCGACATGAGCGCGTTCCTCGACGATCCGGCCGGCTGGATCGGCGATCGCTTCGGCGGCGGCAAGTTCAAGATGAACCTGCACCATCGCCTCCACTTCGTGAACACCAAGAACTTCAAGCCGGCCGGCGAGCCGCGCTGGGCGACGGTCCCGGCGCTGGACCTGGACGAGTAGTCACGAGGAGCCGGTCATGCCCAGCGACGAGACGCGGCGGGTGCTGAAGGTGTTCGGGGTGGCAGTGACGAACCTCGAGGACGCCATCGATCAGCGCAAGCCCTTCGAGGAGATCATGAAGTGGGACGCCGAGCTGGCCGAGCGCACCCGCGAGGTGATCGCCCTCGTCGATCGCCTGCGGAGCCGCCGGATCGCGTGAGGAGCCTGATCGACGCCTCCGGCATCGCGCTGGCGCTGCCGCGGCCGCCGCGCCGCATCGTGTCGCTCATCCCGTCGATCACCGAGACGCTCTGCCACCTCGGCCTGGCCGACGCGCTGGTCGGCGTCACCGTCTACTGCGTCGAGCCGCGCGCGGTGGTGCGGAGCAAGACGCGCATCGGCGGCGAGAAGGACCCCGACCTCGACAAGATCCGCGCGCTCGCGCCCGACCTGGTGGTCGCCAACATCGAGGAGAACGTCCGCGAGCACATCGAGACGCTGCGCGCGTGGTCCATCCCGGTGTGGGTCACGTACCCGCGCACGGTGGCCGAGGGGCTGGCGATGATCCGCGAGCTGGGCGAGGTCACTGGCGCCGCCGCCCAAGCCGAGGCGCTGCTGGCCGAGCTGGAGCCGCTCCACGCCCGCGTGCGCGCGGCGAGCGCGCGGCGCCGTCCGGTGCCGGTGTTCTATCCGATCTGGCGCGAGCCGTGGATGACGATCGGCCCCGACACCTACATCCACGATCTGCTCGCCGTGTGCGGCGCCGCCAACGTGTTCGCCGACCGCGCCGAGCGTTACCCGACGGTCACGCTCGACGAGATGGCCGCGCGGCGGCCCGAGGTGATCGTGCTCCCCGACGAGCCCTTCCGCTTCCGCCGGGCGCACCTCGCCGACTTCGCGCCGTACGGGGAGGTGCCCGCGGTGCGCGAGGGGCGGCTGCACCTCGTGGACGGCAAGCCCTTCTCCTGGCACGGGCCGCGGATCGGCGAGGCGCTGCGCACGCTGCCCGCGCTCTTCGGAGGCGAGCGTGGCTGAGGCGTGCCCGCGCTGCGGCTACCCGGCGGTGGCCGACGACAAGTGCCCGCAGTGCCACGTCGTCGTCTCGCTCTACCAGGCGTCGCTCGAGAAGCTGCGCCGCGGCCCCGGCGGCTCGCGGACGACGGGCTCGCCGGCTGGCGCGAGCCCCGCGGCCGCGCCCGAGGAAAGCATCCCGCCGGCGCCTGACGCCGCCGAGCCGGCCAGCACACCGTTCGGCGCCTTCCGTGCGCCCGCGCGGCCGGGCGCGCCGGCCGCCGCCGCCCCGGCCGCCTCCGCGAGCGCGGGCATGCGGAAGCTGCGCTTCCACGGCTCGGCGATGGGACTGTTCGGCATCCAGGCGATCAACGCGCTGCTCACGCTGCTCACGCTCGGCGTCTTCTACTTCTGGGCGAAGACGCGCGTGCGCCGCTACGTGATGGGCGAGACCGAGCTGGAGGGCGACCGCTTCGCCTATCACGGCACCGGCCGCGAGCTCCTGGTGGGCTTCGCCAAGGGCGTCGCGGTCTTCTTCATCCCGACCGCGCTGCTCACGATCCTGCCCGAGCTCTACCAGGCGCCCGCGGAGGTGCGCTCCTCGCTGCGCAGCCTGCTGTGGCTGGTGGGCCTGCTCGTCGTGCCGGTGGCCATGGTGGGCGCCCGCCGCTATCGCCTCAGCCGGATGTCGTGGCGCGGGATCCGCTTCTCGTTCCGGGGCAGCGCGCGACAGTTCGTCGGCATCTTCGTGGTGGGCACGATCCTGACCTCGCTCACGCTCGGGCTCTACTACCCGGTCTTCGTCACGCAGCGGCAGGCCTTCATGGTCTCCCATGCGTACTTCGGCTCGCGCAAGTTCGACTTCGACGGGCGCGGGCGCGACCTCATGAAGCCGTTCCTCGTGATGATCCTGCTGTTCCTGCCCACGCTGGGGCTGTCGTGGTTCTGGTTCGCGGCGCGCCGCCAGCGCTACTTCACCGAGCGCACGCGCTTCGGCGCCACGCGCGTCCGGTGCACGATCGCCGGCGGCCCGCTCGCGTGGCTGACGATCAGCAACGTGCTCGCGATCGTCCTCAGCCTGGGCCTGCTCTGGCCGTGGACGGTGGTGCGCAGCCTCGAGTTCACGCTGCGGTACACCTCCCTGCACGGGCCGCTCGAGCTGGAGGGCATCCACCAGGACGCGCGCGCGGCATCGGCGATGGGCGAGGGGCTGGCCGGTTTGCTCGACGCGGACTTCGGCGTATGAGCCTGCCGCAGCCGCGCGCGCTGAGCGCCGGGCAGCGCCGTTATCTGCTGGCGCTGGCGCTCGCCGCCGCCGTGGTGTTCTTCGTCATCGCGCTGCTGGTGCAGCTCGGCGTGGCCATCGAGGCCGAGTGGCGGGTGCAGCGCGTGGCCCAGGCGGCGCGCGCGGGCGCGCTGGAGACGCCGATGCGCATCATCTCGCTGCTCGGCACCGGCTGGGTGCTGCTGCCCGCCGCGGTGCTCGGGGGCGTCGTTCTCTTGCCGCGTCACGCGGCCCTGGCGCTCTCGCTCGTGGCCGCCGGCGTCGGCGCCGCAGGGGCGGGCAATCTCACCAAGCTCCTGGCCATTCGCCAGCGGCCCAACACGGTGCTGTGGGCCTACCCGAGCACGCACACCTTCGGCATCGCCGTCTTCGTGGTCCTGCTGCTCTACGTGCTGTGGGCGCTCGGCGCGCCGCCGGGCCGCCGCGCGCTCGTGCTCGCCGCCGGCGCGGTGCTGACGGTGGCCGTGGGCGCCAGCCGCCTCTACCTCAACGCGCACTGGATCGGTGACGTCCTCGGCGGCTTCACCGGCGGGCTGGCGTTCGCCCTCGCGGCCGTGCTCGTCCTCGACCGGCGCCTGCGCGTGCCGGCCGCCGCGCGCGGTGAAGCGCGCCTCGGCGCCGTCGCCGGCTGACGGCCATCGTCCGCGTCTGGGACGCCCAGTACCTCGACGGCCGCACGCCGGTGCGGCAGCCCGCCCGCGTCGCCATCGGCGCCACCGGGCTCGAGATCACGCTGACCGAGACCGGCCGCACCGTGCGCTGGCCGCTGGCCGGCGTGCGGCAGACGCAGGGATTCTACGAGGGCGAGCAGGTGCGGCTCGAGCGCGGCGGCGATCTCTCCGACACGCTGCTCGTGGCCGACGTCGCCTTCCTCGCCGCGCTGCGCGCCGCTGCGCCGCACACGGCGGCCGCGTTCCACGGGCCGGTGCGCCGGCGGCGCTTCGCCCTCGTCGGCATCCTCGCGGCCGTCGCCACGCTCGGTGTCGCGCTGGCGCTGTGGGCGTGGGGGATTCCCGGCGTCGCCGACGTCGCCGCCGCGCGCGTGCCGGTCTCGTGGGAGGTCGCGCTCGGCGAGGCCACCATGAACGAGCTGGCCCCGCCGGCCAAGCGCTGCCACGACCCGGAGCGGCAGCGCCGCGTCGACGAGATCGTGGGCATCCTGCTGCGCCCGGCGCCGCCGTCGCGCTACCCGTTCCGCGTGATCGTCGTGGATCACCCGATGGTGAACGCCTTCGCCACGCCGGGTGGCTCCATCGCGATCTTCCGCGGCCTCCTCGATCGCACCGAGAACGCCGAGGAGCTGGCCGGGGTGCTGGCCCACGAGATCCAGCACGTGCTGCACCGCGACGCCACGCGGGCGATCCTGCGCCAGGCCTCGACGGCGGTGCTGATCGCCGCGCTGCTGGGCGACGTGAGCGGCGTGCTGGCGTTCGGCGTGCAGAGCGCGCGCACGCTGGGCGACTTCCGCCACAGCCGCGACGCCGAGCGCGCGGCCGACCGCGACGGCCTCGCCATGCTGCAGGCGGCCGGCATCGACCCGGCCGGGATGCTCGCCTTCTTCCGCGCGATGGAGAAGCTCGAGGGCACCCAGCCGGCGATCGCCAAGTACGTGTCGACGCACCCGGCCTCGTCCGAGCGGCTGCAGGCGCTGAGCGCGGCGGCCGCGGCCGGCCCGCACGCGCCGGGCCAGCTGCTGGCCGGCTACGACTGGAACGACCTCAAGAAGATCTGCGGCGAGCGCGCTCGATCAGCTCGCGAACGCGAGCCGGCAGCGCCGGCGTCGCGGTGACGCGCACGCCCAGCGGGGCCAGCGCGTCGTCGATCGCGTTGGCGATGGCGGCGGGCGGCGAGATGGCGCCGCCCTCGCCGAGGCCCTTGGCCCCCAGCGGATTGCGCGGCGAGGGGTACTCGAGGTGCACGCAGTCGATCCACGGCAGGTCGTCGGCGCGCGGGACCACGTAATCCATCAGCGTGCCGCTCAGGAGCTGGCCGTCCTCGTCGTAGGCCATCTCCTCGAAGAGCGCGCCGCCCACGCCCTGCGCGACGCCGCCGTGCACCTGGCCCTCCACGATCATCGGGTTGATCACCGTGCCGCAGTCGTGCGCGACCACGTAACGCAGCAGCCGGACGGCGCCGCTCTCGGGATCGACCTCGACCTGTGCCACGTGGACCGCGCTGGCGAAGGTCACCGTCGGCACGTGGTGATAGGCGGTGGCGTCGAAGTCGGGCGCGGCGACGCCGGGCTTCGCGAACGTCGGGATCGAGGCCTGCACCACGCGCGCCAGCGGGACGGCGCTGGCCGGCGCGCCGCGCACGAACACGCGGCCGTCCTCGACCTCGATGTCGCTCTCGGCCGCCTCCAGCAGCCTCGCCGCCGCGGTCACGACCTTCGCGCGGACCGCGCGCGCCGCGTCCACGATGGAGCTGCCCGCCGTCACCGCGCTGCGGCTGGCGAAGGTGCCGACGCCGAAGGGCACGGCGGCGGTGTCGCCGCCGACGACGGTGATCCAGTCGAGCGGGACGCCGAGCGCGTCGGCCGCCACCTGGGCGAACGACGTCTCGTGGCCCTGGCCGGAATTGACGGCGCCGGTGGCCACGAGCACGCGACCGGCGAGATCGAGCGTCACCCGCGCGCCCTCGAAGGGCCCGATCGCGGTGCCCTCGACGTAGCCCGAGATGCCGATGCCCCGCCAGATGCCGCGCTCGCGCAGCGCCGGCTGCTCCTTGCGGAAGGCCTCGTAGCCGGCCGCCTCCAGCGCGGCGTCGAGCGCGGCGCGGAAGTCGCCGCTGTCGTACACGAGCGGATTGCCGTCGCGGTACGGCATGCCGAGGTCCCACGGTAGCTCGCGCGCGGTAAGGTAGTTGCGGCGGCGGATCTCGGCCGGGTCGAGCCCGAGCTGGCGCGCGAGGCCGTCGACCGCGCGGTCCATCGCAAACACGGTCTCCGGGCGGCCGGCGCCGCGATAGGGCGCGTTGGGCGTCTTGTGGGTGACCACGCCCTGCACGTCCACCCGCATGTCGCGCACGCGGTGGGGCCCGAGCAGGTGCGCGACCGTGTTGTAGGGAAGCACGATGCCCCAGACGTTGTAGGCGCCGAGGTCGAGCCAGATGCGGTCGCGCACGCCGAGGATGGTGCCGTCCTTGCGCGCGGCCAGGCTGATGCGATGCGTCTGGTGGCGCGCGTGTGCGGCGCTCGCCATGTGCTCCTGCCGGCTCTCGATCCACTTCACCGGATGGTTCAGCGCGCGCGCGGCGAGCGGCACCAGGACATCCTCGGCGTAGCCGGAGGCCTTGGTGCCGAAGCCGCCTCCGAGGTCGGGCGCGATCACGCGGATCTTGTGCGGCGGAAGCTCGAGCGCGGCGGTGAGGCCCTGCTGCACGAAGTGGGAGACCTGCGTGCTGTTCCAGGTGGTCAGCGTCTCGTCGCGCCGGTCCCACTGGGCGACGACGCCGCGCCCCTCGATCGGCATGCCCACGTAGCGCTGGATGCGGAACGTCTCGCTGAAGACCGCGTCGGCGGCGGTGAAGGCGGCGTCCACGTCGCCGATGGCGTGGCTGAAGCCGACGGCGACGTTCGTGCCCCAGTCGGCGTGCACGAGCGGGGCGCCGGGCTCGGCGGCCGCCACCATGTCCACGACGGCGCGGAGCGGCTCCCACTCCACGATGATGCGGGCCAGCGCGTCCTCGGCGCGGGCGGGGCTGTCCGCCACCACCATGGCGATCGTCTCGCCGACATGGCGCACGACGTCGCGGGCGAGCCCGTACTGCGGCGCCTGGCGGAGCTCGAACTTCACCCCGGCCGCCAGCCCCGGCGGCGGCGCGCCGAACAGCGGCAGCGGCTTCAGCCAGCGCTCGAGGTCGGCGAAGGTGAAGACGCCCGCCACGCCGTCCATCGCGCGCGCCGCCCGGACGTCGAGCCGGGCGATGCGCGCGTGCGCGTGCGGCGAGCGGAGGAAGGCGGCGTGCAGGAGGCTCGGCAGCGTGACGTCGTCGACGAAGCGCCCCTCACCGCGGAGGAAGCGCGGGTCTTCGCGCCGCCGGACGGCGGCGCCGAAGTACTTGGCGCCCAACTACTTCTTGCGGGTGGGGAGGATCCAGTCCAGCCAGGGCGCGGCGGCCGCCATGAAGAGGCCCGGGATCGCCACGCCGCTGATGGTCCCGAGGATGGTCAAGAACACGAGCGAGATGGCGGCGATGACGAAGTCGAGCAGCAAGTCCATGTGCATTGAGTCCCCCTGATCACAGGAGGGGAAGGGGGGAACCCTGCTAGGGTTCCCCCACCCAAGAGTGACCGCCGCTAATTATCTTCGCTGGAGCGGTGAATGTCGAGCATCGCGGGGACCCCCGGGAAGGCGCCGGAGGCCTCCACCCTGGTGATGCGGGTCATGCGGGCCACGATCTCGCGGATCCGCTGGGAGGCGTCGACCGCCCGCTCGATCCACTTGACCTCGGGGGTCCCGGCCGGCAGGCGGCGCTG
>Ga0137397_10001639_pt1 | contig 15695 bp, 12 predicted proteins | sample czorhiz116metaG_FD_106658 | JGI IMG/M metagenome (GOLD analysis project Ga0137397, IMG submission 106658) | Vadose zone soil microbial communities from Angelo Coast Range Reserve, California, USA - czorhiz1.16 metaG | ecosystem: Environmental > Terrestrial > Soil > Vadose zone | place: USA... | reverse complement strand
GGCCAGGACGCGTACCGCGGCGAGGACAAGTTCAAGGGGACCAAGGTGCCGCTGCGCACCTTGATGATCCTGTATCCCAACCGCATGCACGTCGTCACCGTCGAGGGCACCGGCATCACCAAGATGTCCGACCTGAAAGGCCGGCGGGTGTCGACCGGCTCGCCCGGCAGCGCGACCGAAGTGATGGGATTCCGCGTGATCGAGGCCGCCGGCCTCGACAAGGACAAGGACATGACGCGCGAGCGCCTGGGCGTGGCCGAATCGGTGAACGCGATCAAGGACCGCAAGATCGACGCCTTCTTCTGGGTCGGCGGCTTGCCGACCGCGGCCGTCACCGATCTGGCGAACACGCCCGGAACCAGGATCAAGATGATCGACCACGCCAACACCGTTGCCGCGATGAACAAGAAATACGGCCCGCTCTACTCGGAGGACGTCATCCCGAAGACGATGTACAAGGGCATGGACGCGGACAACAAGCAAGCCACCGTGTGGAACATCCTGGTCTCGAACGAAAACCTGAGCGACCAGACCGCGTACAACATCGTCAAGACGATCTTCGATCACAAGGCGGACCTCGTCGCCGTGCACAAGGAATCGGAGAACTTCCTGCTCGAGAACCAGAAGGCCGCCGCGTCGCCGATCCCCTTCCATCCGGGGGCGGTGAAGTACTTCACCGAGCGCGGGGTGAAGCTCAAATAGCACCGTTCGCACCGGCTCGCGTCGGTGCGAACTTCCGGTTCCGGCAGCAAGGCGCCGTGCTAGCATGCGCGCCGAGGAGGGCGCGTGGGCGAGACTGCTGGACGAACGGCTCCGGATGAGCCGGTGATCGATGCCGAGGCGCTGAAAAAGGCCGAGGAATACATCGAGGCCGAGGAAGGCGCCAGCAACAAGCTGCGCGGCGCACTCGGCGTCTTCGTCACTGCGGTCGCGGTGGTGATGTCGGTGTTCCACCTCTACACGGCGTACGCGATCGTGCCGACGCAGACGCTGCGCCCGGTGCACGTGGGCTTCGTGCTCTTCCTCGTCTACCTCGTCTTTCCCGTGTCGAAGCGCTATCGCCACCGCATCATGTGGTGGGACTGGGTTGCCGCCCTTGCGGGTGTCGCCGTGATCGCCTACGTTCTGAACGGCGGCGACGACTTCTGGGACCGCAACACCTCGCCGAACAACTGGGACATCGTGTTCGGGATTGCGTTCGTCCTTCTGATCCTCGAAGGCATGCGCCGCGCCTCCGGCTGGGTGATGCCGGCGGTCGTGATCGCCTTCGTCCTCTACGCGTTCTACGGCGAATACCTGCCCGGCTCGTGGGCGCACCGCAGCTACGAGCTCGGGCGCCTCGTCGGCCACCTGTACATGACGCTCGAAGGGATCTTCGGCGTGGCGGTGGACGTTGCGTCATCGCTCATCATCCTGTTCACGATCTACGGCGCCTTTCTGCAGTTCTCCGGCGCCGGCAAGTTCTTCATCGATTTCTCATTCTCCGCGATGGGCGGCAAGTCGACGAGCGCCGGCCGAACGGTGGTGCTCGCCTCGTTTCTTCTCGGCGGCCCTTCGGGAAGCGGCGTTGCGACGACGGTGACGCTCGGTTCCGTCGCCTACCCGATGCTGGTCAAGGCCGGCTATGGCAAGAACGCCGCGGGCGGGCTCCTCGCGGCGGGCGGCCTCGGCGCGATCATCTCGCCGCCGGTGCTGGGCGCCGCGGCATTTCTGATCGCCGAGTTCCTCAAGATCTCGTACCTCGACGTGCTGTTGATGGCGACGATCCCGACGCTGCTGTACTACTTCGCGCTCTTCCTCATGGTCGAAATCGACGCGCGCAAGTTCGGCATGAGCGAGGTGCGCTTCGCGAACGTCGAGTCGCTGTGGAGCCTCACCAAGCAGTACTGGTTTCACTTCCTGTCGCTGGTGTCGATCATCGCGTTCATGCTGTACGGCTATTCACCGGTGCTCTCGGTGTTCTGGGCGACGGTGACCGCGCTCGCGACGAGCTTCCTGCACCGCGACACCGCGCTCTTCTCCTACGACCTGTTCCGAGGCCGCGAGCCGCTCGTGAAGGGGATCTTCCAGTCGAAGTTCTTCAAGGCGCTCGAGGCGGGCTCGATCGGCGTGCTCAACGTCGCGGTCATCTGCGCCGGCGCCGGGATCATCGTCGGGGTGGTGACGCTCACCGGCCTCGGCCTCAAGTTCAGCGCCATCATCATCGACTACGCGGCGGGCTCGCTCCTGCTCACCGCGATCTACACCTCGCTCATCGTCTGGGTCGTCGGGCTCGCCGTGCCGGTGACCGCGTCCTACATCATCTGCGCGGTGATCGCGGCGCCGGCGCTGATCAAGCTGGGTGTTCCCGATTTCGCGGCGCATATGTTCATCTTCTACTACGCCGTGCTCTCGGAAGTGTCGCCGCCCACCGCGCTCTCGCCTTTCGCGGCCGCGGCGATCACCGGCGGCGATCCGTATCGGACCACGCTTCAGTCCTGGAAATACACCATGCCCGCGTTCCTGGTTCCTTTCATGTTCGTCCTCGACCCCTCGGGGACCGGACTGCTGCTGACGGGCTCGATCAAGACTCTGGGCAACGCCGACTGGGGGTCGATCGCCCTGGTCACGATCACCGCCGCGATCGGCATCGCCGCCCTGGCGGGAGGCGTCCAGGGCTGGCTGCTCAAACGCACCACCTGGATCGAGCAGTGGATGCTGATCGCTGCGGGGCTGGCCCTCGTCTACCCGACGGCGCTGTTCGATGTGATCGGCATCGCCCTGATCGCCCTGGTCTTCGCAATGCAGTTCCTGCGGCGTGGCGGGTCTCCCGCCAAAGCCTGAAGGGCGCGAGACTCCGGCGTCTCGCTGATCTATCATTGACATCGCGACATGCCGTCCCAAACTTTCCAGGCGAAACTCAAGACGCCGTTCGCCCTGCTCGGCATCCGTGCGGATGACGACCGGGTTGCGGAGATCGTGTTCCTGAGCCGGGACGGCGACATGCTGTCCCCGCGCAATCGCCTCGCCGAGCGCGCGTGCGCGCAGATCGAGCGTTACGTCGGTGATCCGGATTTCCGCTTCGACCTGCCGCTTGCAAAAAGCGGCACGCCTTTTCAGCGCCGCGTGTGGGGAAAGATCGCCGCGATCGAGTCGGGCCGCACGCGGAGCTACGGCGAGCTCGCTCGCGAGCTGGGCTCGGCGGCGCGCGCCGTCGGCCAGGCGTGCGGAGCCAACCCCTTGCCGCTCGTGGTTCCGTGCCACCGCGTCCTGGCGGCGGGCGGGATCGGAGGGTTCGGGCATCACGAGGGCGGCTTCCATCTGTCCGTGAAACGCTGGCTGCTCGCGCATGAGGGGGCGGCGGCCGCGCGATGAACGCGGAGAACGCGGCCTTGCTCGACGAATTCTGCGACGCCGTCTGGCTGGAAGACGGCCTGGCGAAAAACACGCTCGATTCGTACCACCGCGATTTGCGCCTGTTCGCTCAGTGGCTCGAGCGGCAGGGCAGCGCCTCGCTCCTCTCCGCGGCCGAGGCCGACCTCGCCGCCTATCTGGCGTCGCGCTCCTCGCCTCGCGGTGCGAAGAAGCGCGGGATCCGCTCGAGCACCCAGGCGCGCCTGCACTCGAGCCTGAAGCGCTTCTATCAGTTTCTCGCTCGCGGACGCCGCATCGAGGTCGATCCGACGCTCAAGCTCGATCCTCCGAAAAAACCGCCGCGCTTCCCCAAAACGCTCTCGGAGGAGGACGTGGAAGCGTTGCTCGCGCAACCGGACGCGGCGACGCCGCTTGGACTGCGCGATCGCACGATGCTGGAAGTGCTCTATGCGAGCGGGCTGCGGGTGTCGGAGCTCGTGCGCCTGAAGCTCGCCGAGGTGAGCTTCGACATGGGCGTTGTCCGCGTCTTCGGCAAAGGCGGCAAGGAGCGCCTCGTGCCGCTCGGCGAAGAGGCGATTGCCTGGCTCTCGCGCTACTCGAAAGAGGGCCGGCCGGCGCTGCTGAGGAAACGCTCGAGCGACTACGTGTTCGTTACCTGGCGCGGAGGGCCGATGACGCGGCAGGCGTTCTGGCACCTGCTCAAGAAGCGCGCCGCGCGCGCTATTCCCGGCAGGGCGCTATCGCCGCACACGCTGCGCCACGCTTTCGCGACTCACCTCCTCAACCACGGCGCGGACCTGCGCGTCGTGCAGCTCCTGCTTGGTCACGCCGACATCTCCACCACACAGATCTACACACACGTCGCGCGCGAGCGCCTGAAAAAGCTGCACAAGGACCATCATCCCAGAGCTTGAATCAACCCCGGGGGCGCTCGATCCTCACTCCAACCAGCTTCGCTTCGCGCAGCACGCCGAGCTTGGCGATGCTGACGATGACGCGGGGCGAGTTGAATTGCTCGATTATCGATTCGGCGACGCGCTCGGCGAGGTTCTCGACCAGGCCGAAGCGTTCTGCCGCGAGGAGGGCGCGAATGTGCTCCACCACAACGCCGTAATCGATCGTATCTCCGACCTTCCCCGTCTTGAACACCTTGCGGTCGGCGGGAAGTGCGATTTCCAGGTCTATCTCAATGGTCTGGGGGGCGATTTTTTCGTGGCGATACAGGCCGATCCAGGCCTGTAGGCGCAGCTGGCGGATAAAGACGGCATCCAAGGGAGGATTCTCGCGTCTGCGATCGGAAAGATTGTGAGAAGCCGGGCGCGCCTTCCGTGAGCCGGCGGCGCTGCTAAACTCTCGTCGCGGATTCTAGTGGAAGGCCATGGCCACTGCAGCAGTTATTTTGGTCGCCTATGCGATCGGCTCGGTACCCTTCGCGGTCATCGTGAGCCGCGCTCTCGGGCTGCCCGACCCGCGCTCGTACGGTTCGGGCAATCCCGGCACGACCAACGTGCTTCGCACGGGGAGGAAGCTCGCGGCGCTGCTTACGCTGGCGGGGGACGGGGGCAAGGGATGGCTCGCGGTATTTCTCGCCGGCCGCCTCGCGCTCGACTACGGCGTCGGCGATGCGGCTGTCGCGGCGTGCGCGGTCACGGTGGTCCTCGGGCACATGTTTCCGGTATTTCTGGGCTTCAAAGGCGGCAAGGGCGTGGCCACGGCGGGAGGCATGCTCTTCGCACTCGACCTCTGGCTGGGAGCGGCAATGCTGGCGACGTGGGTCGTCATGGCGCTGCTTTTCCGCTATGCCTCGCTTGCTTCCGTCGTCGCCGCGGCATGCGCGCCGGTCTGGGCGTATTTCATGAAGCTGCCCATGGGCGCCGTGTGGGCGCTGGTCCTGATCGCAGGCCTGATCGTGTGGCGCCACGAAGGCAATCTGCGCAATCTCGCATCGGGCAAGGAACGCAAGATCGGAGAGAAAGACAAGGAAGCAACCGGCCCCGACGCTCCGTCGACGGGCCTCAAAAAAAGCTAGTCTCCCGCGGCCGCCGAATCGATGGCGGCCAGCTCCCATCGCGGATGGATCGAGAATCGATAGTTTTTCTCCGACGAGGTCCCCGCTTGCAGGCGCATGGCGCCGGCGAGCGCGATCATTGCGCCGTTGTCGGTGCAGAATTCCAGCGCCGGGTAGAACACCCTGAATCCGTCGAGGGCCGCGGCGTCGTCGAGCGCTGCGCGAAGCCGCGCGTTGGCGCCGACCCCGCCCGCCACAACCAGTCTGTCCAGTCGCGTGCGCTCGACCGCAGCCCGCGATTTCGCGACGAGGACTTCCACCACGGCTTCCTGAAATCCCGCCGCCACGTCGGCCCGCAAGCGTTCTTCGATCGGCAGCACGCCCGGGTGTGCGTGCTTGCGCAGCAGGGTCACGACCGCAGTCTTCAATCCGCTGAAGCTGAAGTCGAGATCGCCGTTCCTTGCCAGCTGTTCGAGCATCGGGCGAGGAAACGCGAAGCGGTTTCGTTTGCCGCTTTCAGCGAGCCGCGCGAGCGCCGCTCCGCCGGGGTAACCCAGGCCGAGCAATTTCGCGGTCTTGTCGAAAGCCTCTCCCGCGGCGTCGTCGAGCGTTTCGCCGAGCATTTCGTAATCGCCTACGCCGCCAACACGCATCAGCTGGGTATGGCCGCCGGAAACGAGAAGCGCAGCGAACGGGAAGCGCGGCCCATTTTTTTCGAGCAGCGGCGAGAGCAGGTGGCCCTCGAGGTGGTGCACGCCGATCGCGGGAATGCGCAGGCCAAAGGCCAGGCTGTTGGCCACGGCGGCACCCACAAGCAGCGCCCCGGCAAGTCCCGGGCCTTGCGTGAATGCGACGGCATCCAGGTCCGAGGCCTTGGCGCCGGATCGTTCCAGCACGGAGCGCACCAGGGGAAGCACGTGCCGAATGTGATCGCGCGATGCGAGCTCCGGCACTACCCCGCCGTACTGGTCGTGGAGCGCCACCTGCGAGTGCAACGCGTGGGCGAGCAGGCCGCGGTCGCCGTCGTAGACAGCGACCCCGCTTTCGTCGCAAGAGGTCTCGATACCCAGCACCAACATGATTTTGAGGGCTTTTCCTTGACTTCTGTCAGTCCAATGTCAGGCACATTTAAATAGAATTCCGCTCCCAATGTCCAGGCTCCCCATCCGACTGCTGGGTAGGATGCTGCTGGGTCTAGCGTTCGCGCCACTCGCCGTTTTCGGCCAATCGGTCGACCTGACTGCGCTGACGCTGACGCAGGCCGAAGAGCTCCTGCAGATGCGCAACCGCGAGCTCCAGCTTGCCCGGCGCGCCCTCGAGGCCGCCGGAGCCAACACGCTCAGCGCCGGCGCGCGCCCCAATCCTATCCTGAGCTTGGGCGTGAGCGCGATCAACCCGACTGCGGGCGTGGGCGCCGGCTCATTGCACGAGAAAACCGTCGACAGTACCGTGCGTATCGACCAGGTCATCGAGCGCGGCGACCGGCGCGAGCTGCGCCTGGCCGGCGCCAAGAGTCTGGAGTCGGCGAGCACCGAGGATCTGTCCGAGGCCCAACGGCAGCAGCGCCTCGCTCTCAGGTACGCATACTACGACCTGCTGTTCACGCAGGACAAGGTCGACGTCGCCCGCGATACCATCGCCCTGTTCGGGGGCTCGGTGCGCGCCGCGGAGCTGCGCTTGAAGGCCGGCGACATCGCCAGCGCCGACGTTTCGCGCTTGCGCGTCGACGCGTTGCGCGCGCAGAACGACGCGCGCTCCGCGGAGGCGGATCAGCGCCGCGCTCAGCTCGCGCTCGCCTACATGATCGGCGCCGAGGGCAGGGCGATCGGAATTCGCGCGGTGGACCCGTGGCCGTCGATATACGCCGGCCGTCCTGGCGGGCCGGTCGACGAGCTGATCGAGGGGCGGCCCGACGTGCGCGCCGCGAAGAACCGCCTCGAGGCGGCGCAGAACGGCCGTGATCTCGCGAGGAGCCTGCGCACGCGCGACGTGACCGTCGGCGCGCAATACGAGCACTACCCGATCGGCACCGCTCCCGCCAACACCTTCGGCACCGGAAACAGCTATGGGGTCTTCGTGAGCGTGCCGATCTTCGCCGGCTACTACTACGAAGGCGAGATCCGCCGTTCGGAAGTCGACTACGACGCTGCGATCGAAGGTCTCGACAAGGTGCGCGCGCAAGCCCGAACGGAGATCGCGCGGGCGTTTTCGGATCTGCAGTCCTCGGCCGAGCGCGTGCAGCGATACGACGAATCACTGCTGGTCGAGGCGAAGCGGGCTGCGGATTCCGCGGAATTCGCCTACAAGAACGGCGCCATCGGTGTCATGGACTTGCTCGATGCGCGCCGCACATTGCGCGCGATCCAGATCGACGCGGCTTCGGCGAGAAACGACCATTCCAAGGCGCTCGCCGCCTGGCAGGCCGGGATCGGCCGCTTGGACGAAGGCAAATAAGACATGTCCAAGCGCAAGCTGACATGGGGGACGCCGGCGGTGGCACTCGCACTGGCCGCGCTCGTCTCGGCTTGCGGCGACGGCGACGCCAAGCCGGACATTGCCCGGCCGCGTCTGGAAAACGGCCAGATCGTGTTTCCCGAGGGCAGTTCCCAGCTGGCGTCGTTTGCGACCGACACGGTGAAGGAAAGCGGGCCCCTGCGGCTGCGCTTGACGGGACGCCTCGTTTGGGACGAAAACCGCACCGTACGTCTCTATCCTCCCTTTGCCGGCCGCGTGCTGCAGATTCTCGTGAAAACCGGCGAGCGCGTGGGCCGCGGACAGGCCCTGGCGACGCTTGCTTCACCCGATTTCGGCCAGGCGCAGGCCGACGCGCGGCGGGCGCAATCCGACTTCGCGCTCGCGGAAAAGAACCTGAACCGCCTGCGCGAGCTGCACGCGGCCGGAGTCTCGTCGCGCAAGGACCTCGCGACGGCGGAGGCCGACTATGCGCGCGCGGACGCGGAGCGGGCGCGGGCGACGAGCAAGGTGAAGCTCTACGGCGCGACCACGGACTCGGTGGATCAGAACTTTTCGCTGGCGAGCCCGATCGACGGCGTGATCGTCGAGCGCAACATCAACCCCGGCCAGGAACTCCGGCCGGATCTGCAGCTCTCCAACATGCCGGCGATGTTCGTCATCACCGATCCGGCACGGCTGTGGGTGCAGCTCGACGCGGCCGAGAGCCAGCTTGCGAGCCTAAGACCCGGCAAGAAAGTGCAATTGCGCTCGGCGGCCTGGCCCGATCAGACCTTCGCCGCCACGCTCGAGAATATTTCCGATTTCATCGATCCCACAACCCGGTCCGTGAAAGTGCGCGGCGCGGTCGAAAATCGCGAACGCAAGCTGAAAGGCGAGATGTTCGTCACCGCGGAGCTCGAGGAGGCGCCGAGAGCCGATCTGCAGATGCCGGAGAAGGCCCTGGTGCTCGCCGGCGACAACTATTACGTATTCGTCGAGGACAAGGCGGGCCGCTACTCGCGCCATGAGGTGAAGGTCGATGCCGTGCGGGACGGCATCGCGAGCGTCGCATCCGGCGTGAAACTCGGCCAGAAAGTCGTCGTCGAAGGTAACCTGTTCCTGCATCGTCTGCATCGGCAGCTGAGCGGCGGCGCGCCCGCCTAGGCTGCGCCTTCCGATGATCAGACGCATCGTCGCGTTTGCGCTGCAGAAGCCGCTGTTCATCGTTCTGGGCACGCTCTTGTTCGTCGCGGGCGGATTTGCGGCGTTCAAGTCCCTGCCGATCGAGGCTTTTCCCGACGTTACCGACACGCAGGTCAACGTCATCACCCTTTACGCGGGACGGGCTCCGGAGGAAGTCGAAAAGCAGGTCACGATCCCGCTGGAAGTGGCGTTGTCGGGCCTGCCGAACGCGGTGCGTCTGTTTTCGCACACGCAGTTCGGGCTCTCGTTCATCATCATCACGTTCGACGATCGCGCCAACGCCTATTTCGCGCGCCAGCAGGTGGTCGAGCGCCTGCGCGAAGTGGACTTGCCCGACGGCGCGCAGCCTGCTCTTGCGCCGCTTTCCACTCCGATCGGCGAGATCTACCGCTACCGCCTGAAATCCGACTCGGCGGGCGCGAGGGAGCTGCGCTCGATCGAGGACTGGGTCGTCGAGAGGCAGTTGCGCCTCATCCCGGGGGTGGCCGACATCGTCAGTTTCGGCGGGCTCATCAAGCAATACGAGGTGAATCCGGATCTGGGGAAATTGCGCGACTACAAGGTGACGCTCCAGCAGCTCTTTACCGCGTTGCAACGCGGCAACGCCAACGTGGGCGGAAGCTACCTCGAACAGGGCCGGCAACAATACCTCATACGAGGCATCGGGCTGCTGCGCACGGCCGATGAGATCGACAGCATCGTCGTCGCCGAGCGGAACGGCGTGCCGATCCTCGTCAAGCACGTCGCGCAGGTGACGCTGGGCTCGGTGCCGCGCCAGGGGATCGTCGGGCAGGACGACGACGACGACATCGTCACCGGGATCGTCCTCATGCGCAAGGGCGAGAACCCTTCGCAGGTGCTCAAGGCGGTCAAGGAAAAAGTCGAGTCGCTGAACGCCACGGTGCTTCCCCGGGGAGTGCAAATCGTCCCGTTCTACGACCGCACCTGGCTGATCGACCGTACGCTGAAAACGGTGTTCACCAATCTGGTCGAAGGCGCGGCGCTGGTGACGCTGGTGCTGCTGCTCTTCCTAGGCAACCTGCGCGCAGCCTTCATCGTCGCGCTCGTGATCCCGCTGTCGTTGCTCGCGACTTTCCTCGGCCTGACGTGGGTGGGGATCCCGGCAAACCTTCTGTCCCTGGGCGCGATGGACTTCGGGATCATCGTCGACGGCGCGGTGATCGTCGTCGAGAACGTGTTTCGCAAGCTGACCGAGGAAGTGCACGACCGCACGCCCCGGCTGCAGAAGATACTCGACGCCGCCGTCGAGGTCGGGCGACCGACGCTCTTCTCCATGCTCATCATCATTGCTGCGCACATCCCGATTTTCACCTTGCAGCGCCACGAGGGGCGGATCTTCGCACCGATGGCCTGGTCGGTGACTTCCGCGCTGGTGGGCTCGCTCATCCTGTCGCTGACCGTGGTGCCGCTGCTTTGCCTGTGGATGCTGCGCAAGAACCTGCCGGAGCGCGAGAACGCCCTGGTACGCGCCTGCAAGGGCGTGTACCAGCCGGTGCTCGCCTGGGCGGTCCACAGCAAGAAGATGGTGATCGGCATCGCGCTCTCGATCCTCGCGGTAAGCCTCGCCCTGGTTCCGAAGCTGGGCACCGAATTCCTTCCCGAGCTGAACGAAGGCTCGATCTGGATCAACGTGACGCTGCCTTCCTCGGTGTCGGTCACCGAGGCGAAATCCATGACGGGAAAGTTTCGCGCCGCCCTCGCCACCGTTCCGGAGGTGGAGAGCGTCATCTCGAAGTCGGGAAGGCCCGAGGACGGGACCGATCCGAAGCTCATCAACATGAGCGAGATACTCGTGACCCTCAAGCCCGAGTCGCAGTGGCGACAAGGCGTCGGCAAGCGCCGCATCATCGACGACATGGACCGGGCGATGTCGCGCTTCCCCGGAATCGAGCCGAGCTTCTCGCAGCCGATCCGCGACAACGTGCTCGAGTCGATCTCGCAGATCGACGGCCAGATCGTCATCAAGGTCTTCGGCGAGGACCTCGACGTTCTGAGGGACGAGTCGCAGCAGGTGCTCGCCGCCGTCAAGGACGTGCAAGGCGTGAAGCGCGCCTTCATCGATCGCCTGGGCGAGCTGCCTCAGCTGCTCATCCGCGTCGACAGGGGGGCGGCGGCGCGATACGGCCTGAACGTCGCCGACATCCAGGACGTGATCGAGATGGTTCTTGGAGGGAAGGCTGCGACCCAGCTCTGGGAAGGCGAGCGCCATTTCGCCGTCACGGTGAGGCTCAAGGAATCCGAGCGCAATATCGCCAGCCTGCGCTCGATCACCGTGAGCACGTCCACGGGGGCTTACGTCCCCCTCTCACAGCTCGCCCAATTCAGCACCATCGGCGGAGCGATGAACATCGCGCGCGAGAATGGCGTGCGCGTGTACTCGATCGGAATATTCATCGCGGATCGCGACATGGGCAGCGTGGTCGCGGACATGAAGGAGCGGGTTGCGAAGGCGGTGAAGCTGCCTCCAGGCTACAGCGTCACCTGGTCGGGCGAGTTCGAGAACCAGGAGCGCGCCATGGCGCGGCTGGCCATCATCGTGCCCGTGTCGGTGCTGCTCATTTTCATCCTGCTGTTCGACGCTTTCGGGGCGATACGCAGCGCGCTGCTGATCCTGCTCAACATTCCCTTCGCCCTCATCGGCGGCATCTTTGCGCTGCTCATCACCGGCATCCCGCTTTCGGTGTCGGCCGCGATCGGATTTATCGCTCTTTTCGGGCAGGCGGTCTTGAACGGCGTCGTGATGGTCGCGCATTTCAACCAGTTACGGGATGCGGGTGCTTCTCCGGAGGAAGCCGTGATGCGCGGATCGCTCGCCCGCATGCGCACGGTGCTGATGACCGGTCTGCTCGCCGCGCTCGGGCTCCTCCCCATGGCGATTTCGACCGGGATCGGCTCGGAGACCCAGAAACCCCTCGCCGTAGTGGTGATCGGGGGTCTCTTAACAGCTACCCTGCTGACCCTGGTCGTCCTGCCGACCCTCTACCTCGTGTTCCAGCGGTTCGACGGTCCGCGCTGGCGGCGCGGCGCTCGTTCGCGATGACCGCGACGCGGTCTTTCTGCTACAATCCGCGTCCTTTCATCTGATACACGGACCGGCATGCCCACCGTACGCGTCAAGGAAAACGAGCCCTTCGAGGTGGCCCTGCGCCGCTTCAAGCGGACCGTGGAGAAAACCGGGCTTCTCACCGAATTGCGCGCCCGCGAGTTCTATGAAAAGCCGACAGCCTACCGTAAGAGGAAGCTCGCGGCGGCCGTGAAACGCCACTACAAGCGACTGCGCAGCCAGACGCTGCCCCCGAAACTCTACTAGGATCACGGGACCGAGATCGAGGGCTGGACCGGGGGAACCTGTCCAGCCCTTGCCGCTTCTGCGGCGCCCGAGCCCGGTCTCCCGCCTCTCCCATGACACTAAAATCGAAGATCACCGACGACATGAAGGCCGCGATGAAGGCGAAGGAGGCGCAGCGCCTCTCCGCGGTACGTCTACTGCTCGCCGCGATCAAGCAACGCGAGGTCGACGAGAGAAAAGAGCTGTCGGACGCGGAGATCGTCTCGGTCATCGAGAAAATGATCAAGCAGCGGCGTGACTCCATCTCGCAGTTCCAGGCGGCGAACCGCCAGGACCTCGTCGACGTCGAGACCTTCGAGTTGAACCTCTTGTCGGGCTATCTGCCCAAGCAGTTGACGGACGCCGAGATCGCGCAGGAGGTCTCCGCGGCCATTGCACAAACCGGTGCGAAAGGCGTTGCCGACATGGGCAAAGTGATGGGGGTGTTGAAAGGCAAGCTGGCAGGACGCGCCGACTTGGGAAAGGTATCGGCGCTGGTGAAATCCACACTCGCGGGCTAGGCTGACCTTGCGACTTGCGTTTTTGGAAATTTCGCCTATAAAGAGCACATGGTGAGGAGGGACGGGCCCGGGCGGCCCAATCTGGACGACGCGCTTGCTGGAGCGACGCTTCGTATCGCATTTCGAACGTGATTCCCGATTCCTTCAAGCAAGAACTGCTCCACCGCGTCGATATCGTCGACGTGATCGAACGCTACGTCCCCTTGAAGAAAGGCGGCGCGAACTATTCCGCCTGCTGCCCCTTCCACTCCGAGAAGACGCCCTCGTTTACCGTCAGCCCCGCCAAGCAGTTCTACCACTGCTTCGGTTGCGGTGTGCACGGCAACGCCATCTCCTTTCTCATAGAGTACCAGGGCCTCGGCTACGTGGAAGCGGTCAAGGATCTCGCCGAATCGGTCGGCATGAAGATGCCGGAATTCGAGCCGCGAACCAAGAAATCCGAATCCGGGCCCGACCTGTACGCGATCATGGAGCAGGCCTGCGACTTCTACCGCGAGCAGCTCAAGACCTCGCCCGGCGCCGTCGAATACCTCAAGGGCCGCGGGCTCACCGGGAAAATAGCAGCGCGCTTCGGCATCGGCTACGCCCCCGACGGCTGGCAGAACCTCGAGCGGGTGTTCCCGGACTATGCCGGCGGGGCCTTGAAGGACGCGGGCCTGGTGATCGACGGGGAGGGTGGGAGGCGATACGACCGGTTTCGCGACCGCATCATGTTCCCCATCCTCAATCAACGCGGCTCGGTGATCGCCTTTGGTGGCCGTGTCCTCGGCGAAGGGGAACCCAAGTACCTCAATTCGCCGGAGACGGCGCTGTTCGAAAAAGGCCGCGAGCTCTATGGCCTTTCGCAGGCGCGGCCCGCGATTCGGGCCACCGGCCGCGTCATCGTCGTCGAGGGCTACATGGACGTAACGGCGCTCGCCCAGCACGGGGTCGAGTACGCGGTCGCGACGCTGGGCACCGCGACCTCGCCGGTTCACGTTCAAAAGCTGCTGCGCCAGAGCGATGAGGTGGTGTTCTGCTTCGACGGCGATGCGGCGGGCCGCAAGGCCGCGTGGCATGCGCTCGAAGTAAGCCTGCCTTACCTCGCTGACAACAAAGCTGTCCGATTCTTGTTCCTCCCGCCCGAGCACGATCCGGACAGCTTCGTTCGGGAGAAGGGGAGCCAAGCCTTCGAGAAAAAAATCAGCGAAGCGCGGCCGCTTTCGGAATTCCTCCTCGACGAGCTCAAGGGACGGGTGGATTCGGGCACGGCCGAGGGCCGCTCGCGCCTGGTGCACGAAGCCAAGCCCCTGCTGCAGAAGCTCTCGGCGCCGGCATTGCGCCTGCAGCTCCTGACAGCGCTCGCGGAGGCGGCGGAAATGGGGCGCGAGGATGCCGCGCGTATCATGGACATTCGTGTCGCCAGAGGCCATGACCCCAGGCCCGCTCCCGCACGGGGTGCCGCGCGTGCGTCGCAGCTTCCCCAGCGCAAGCGCGAGCACAAGCTGCTTCAATGCCTGCTTGCGAAGCCCGCTCTGGTCGCCGGATTGCCCCAGGCGATGCTCGACGCCGGGACGTTCGAGGGCCGGATGCTGATCGCGGTCGCCGATTTCTTCCGGCGCAGCCCGCAGGCGCAGGGTGGCGAGCTCATCGAGCATTTCAAGGACAGTGAATTTGCCGCTGCGCTTGCGGCCAGCCAAGCCGCGCTACTTGAAACGAAGTTCGAAGGGGACCATATGGAACCTGAATTCCATGGCGCGGTCGCCCACTGGCAGCGAGAGCAGACGAAAAGCAGGCTGGAAGCCCTGACCGCAAAGGCCGAACGGACACCGGCGGAGCAGGTCGAGATCCGGGATCTAGTCGCGCAGCTCAAAGATCAAAGCGAATCAAGTCTTAAGAATGCTATAATTTAGGGTTTCCGTTCGACCCCGCGGAGGGCGGAGAAATCATGGCGAATCAGAAGCTTACTAAGGCGGCGCGAGCCAAAGCGGCAGCCCGGCTCAAGGCTCAGAGAGCCCGGGCCGCAGAGAAGGTGCGCCTGCAGAAAGCGCGCCTGAAGGCACGCAAGGCGCTGGAGATCTCGCGCGCGCGGGTGGCAAAGGAAAAGGAAAGGGTTCGCAGGATGAAATTGAAGGAAGCAATCCGGGTCAAGGCGGCGCGGGAAAAGGAGAAGGCCCGCAAAGCGGTCGAGACGGCCAGGAAAAAGGCGGCGATGGAGAAAGAACGGGCGCGACTAAAGCTCGCGAAGGACAAGGACCGCGCGCGCCTCCAGGCGGCGAAGGAGAAGGAGCGCGCGCGCAAGGCCGTCGCCCTGCAGAAGGCGCGGGAGCGCGCCGCGCAGGAAAAGGCGCGCCTGAAAGCCGCCAAGGAAAAGCAGAAGGAACGCGAGCGCATCGCCCGTGAAAAGGCGAAGGCGAAGGAGCTCGCGGCGCGAGAGAAAGCGAAGGCCAAAGAGCTCGCGGCGCTGGAAAAGGCGAAGGCGAAGGAAGCAGCGCTTCTCGCCAAGCAGAAGGAGAAGGAGCTCAAGGCCCAGCTGAAGCAGCAGGCGCAGGAGCTGCTCAAGCTGCGCAAGGCCGGTCGGCCGCGACGCAACGGCGATGCCGAGCGCGCGCTCTTGCTGCGGGCCGAGAGCCGGCCCGAGGACGCGGAGGCGCGGCGCACGCGCTTGAAGAATCTCATCAAGCTCGGCAAGGAGCGCGGTTTTCTCACCTACGCCGAGATCAACGACCACCTGCCCGACGACATGGTGGACGCGGAGCAGATCGAGGCCATCATCTCGACCTTCAACGATATGGGCATCCAGGTCTACGACGAGGCCCCGGATGCC
>Ga0137397_10001638_pt1 | contig 15707 bp, 14 predicted proteins | sample czorhiz116metaG_FD_106658 | JGI IMG/M metagenome (GOLD analysis project Ga0137397, IMG submission 106658) | Vadose zone soil microbial communities from Angelo Coast Range Reserve, California, USA - czorhiz1.16 metaG | ecosystem: Environmental > Terrestrial > Soil > Vadose zone | place: USA... | reverse complement strand
GCCGATATCGGCGCCCGACAGGATGATTGGTTTGATGTTGTGCCAGTGCCAGTGTAGCTGGGTCCGCTGGGAAAACCGTTGCCAGATTGTTTGACGATACCGTCTGCGTATGGCACTCTTTCTCTCTTTTCATGACAGGTGGTATCAAGCCTAGATCGTCATATATTGTATGCGGCTTGTCGTCCACGCAATTCTGGCAAATTGTGCAACGACCTCGGATCAGTGTGACGGCTTGGCAGGGTACAGACCTGACGGACAAGGGTGAAGTCACGTGTAATGAGTCGATACAACTGCGGGTTGTCCCGGCGAGTCCCCACTGGCACACGAGAATGGCCTCCGTTCGCAAGGCCCTCAAAAACATCGCCTCAGGAAACAGACACTATAGGCTACAGCCTCCAAGCACATCCGACGACAACTCTGCAGCAGCAGCAGAACTGGAGCTGGTCTCTCTCCCCAACGCACTCCCAAAACAGTACCCTCCGCTGATCCTGATCCATGTCATCCTGCTCGCCGCCGCGCTCCTCCTACTTCCGCAAACGCCCATTCCCAATCTGCCGCTTCCTCCGCTCGCTCGTGGGCTCGACAAACCACAGCATCCGTTCCTGGCTCCGATCACCGCCCGACCCGTGCTGACGCTCGTGTGGGCGTGTCTCGGCGCGGTCCTCCTCGTTCCCTGGTGGGCCGGTTCGCTACGCCGATGGGCACACGACGGAACCTTGGGCTCGCGCAGCGCCCAGCAGCGCCTCGCAGGTGATCCACATAAACAACGGGTGCGCCCAGTTCTCCTCTTCTGTTTCTGTACGTCCCGTCTTCTCACGCTCACCCCACCCACAGGACATCCGGAATGCCTGTGTCTTCACCGCATACGCGACTCTGGCGTTGCACGTCGTGATAATCTTATTTGGTGCGCCATTCTTTCAGTGCGTCTACATGTTACTGCTTCTTGTCATACCCGTTCACTCATCGACGCGCTGCGTTTCCAGGTACGTGCCACATACCGCGCTGCTAGCTTTGCTCCTTGCCCTCTACACCATCTTTCCTCCCGCATACGTGCTTGGTCCACCACGCCTTGGTCTCCCACTCCTCTCCGCACCCGCCGGCGATGCGGTCGTGCAGAACGACCTCTGGATGCGGATATTTGCGGAACGCGAGTAAGCGACTCTCTTGATTCTTTTCGCGCATCTAGCGACAGTTTCTCATACGACATACGAAACTCTCCGTAGCGCGAGGAAACCTTATGAACGCGCTCTACTCTACCCCACGTATGGTGGATTTTTGGGGGCCTGGATCGGTGTGATCCCAATCGGGCTCGACTGGGATCGCCCATGGCAGGTAAGCATCGCTTGCGGTCTCTGTGCGGAGGCAGGAAAGCTAAGTCCGTCACTCGCAGGCGTATCCTCTCACACCAGCAGCTGGCGCATCACTGGGCTACATCATTGGCGCCTTGATCGCTCTCGGCGCGAACCTACTGCTGTTCTTTGTCGACGCAGACCGACTAAACTCTTCTGAACCCGCACATGGAACACGAAAGCATGGCATGAAGAACAAAAAGCGCAAGGACGGGGGCCAGAAAAAGCAATTATTTACGAAGGAAGAGTAAAATGCCTATAGAGCATAGATATTGCTTCATTTCTTGCAGAACACCACTACCAGAGCCTGCCTGCCATGTTCAGACCATCCATGGTGTAGTCACACTAGTACTGTCACCGATAGCATGGGTGACCTTCAGAATCCGTGCAGAGACCATCCAAGCCTCCCCGGAAATACAACCACAACTCAGTCTCAGAGGGCGGGCCATGGGGTGTCACCTTGGTTAGACGGCTCTCTAAGGTATAGTAGCGGTTTTGGGGACTGGGGCGTGGTGTAATAGACTCTAGCTTCCAACACAGGACTTTTAAGTAGTTTCCCGTACACCCTCAACTTTGGAAGCTGAAGTCTGGGCCCTAAGGCTGTCGCACAATTCAGCAAAACATTTTTAAGTCGCGTCGCAATCAGCGACGTCGTAAGCTTGAGTGGTCGATCCTGGCCGTTACATACGAAAGACTCCAAGGGCGGGTGATACAGTACTACTGTAGTACCGTAGTGTTGTTTCATGTTCAAAATCGGAAGTCGTGTCGCACCTGTCGGAAAATCCCGATGAACTGTCTAGTTTTCAGCCACCGCCACAGCAGGCCATTGGCGACGACAAAGTGGTCAAATCAACGTTGAAGCATCGTCGGCGCCGTAGACAGGAGCAAGGTGAGTACTCGTAGCCACTGGTCTAATTCGTGTGTTCACTGAATGAACTACCATTCCTTTTAGTTTTATTCTTAATTCCCAAGGTGAGTTGATCAACTGAGCTTCATATCGGGCGAGGTCCCAAGAAGTGTAGAATGGCCTCCCGGCTGTATGCGATAGGACATTCTGGAGGGACTGTGCCAGAAATCCTTGGATGCTGGCAGAAGCAGCTGTCGCTATAACAAACCTACCCCTCCCTCACTTCCACCCTTCATCTCACTCCGTCCACGAGTACCCTTCTCATCACCATTCAGATCTTCACCCCAATTGCAACTAGCAATGGCCCAGCGTGTTACTCTCCGCAAGCGCCAACCTTACAACACGACGTCCTCAAGACGGCGCATTGTGAAGACCCCCGGTGGCGTTCTCCGCTACCACCACATCAAAAAGCTTCCTACTGCACCCAAATGCGGTGACTGTGGGTTGAAGCTCAGTGGTGTGCGTACTCCCTTATTATCATTACTTTCTGCGCGTGGCGGCGCTAATCTGAAGAAATAGGTTGTTGCCCTGCGCCCGCGCCAATACGCAACTGTGTCTAAGACGCAAAAACACGTCAGCAGGGCATATGGGGGCTCGCGATGCGGTGGCTGCGTGCGTTCACGGTGCGTTCTAGAGTGCTTTTGTAGAGCAGGCTTCACGCTTATCATTGCGATAACAGCATTATTCGCGCATTCCTTATCGAGGAGGCAAAAGTAGTGAAGCGCGTCATCAAATCACAGCAAAAGGCGGCAGGCGGTCGCTCGTAATGTACCCCTGTACTTGTTATGTGGTCAAGCGCATGCCCTTCCCGTATGATTCGCTATGAGAATTTTCAACGTACATTCTGAAACAGTTGCTCCGCGCGATACGATTCCCAAACTTTTCGTCCGTCGAACATCACGGCAAGACTCAGTCGAATCGTTGTTTCACGTGAGAGAAGGCCTTGTGTTACGTATCGAGCGAGAGCGGGGCTGCTCATTATGATGGATCTGCCTATGCGAACGGGAGAGTCTGATAACCCATCCTAGAATTACAGACGTGTGGTCCCGTTTGAACGCATGATAGACCGACGTTGTTCATCCTTCTGAAGTTAGATGATGGTGAGCCATTCGTTGTCATACTGGTATGTCGGTTAAATGCCCTGTGTTTCTTCCCTGTTGTCATTTTGGATAGTGTGTGTGTACTTTTCGCTTTCCTCGCAGTCATGTTGGGAGGATGTATTCGTCGGCGTGTAAGTCGGGCCATTGTCTATTCGCAACAATGTACTGAAATAGAGTCTCTCTCGTTGGCATCGCAGTCTTTTATCTAGATACACCTCAGGCTCAGTGATTTTGAATCCGACCCGTCGCAAGTCCGTGGATCCGCTTATACTTCGCTCGGTGGAAGCTGGAATGTCCTACGATGTTGGCATGGCCGTAAGACCTTCTAGATTGTCTCTACGTGGACTCGCCATATCATTGATACCACCCACATTTGGAACATAGCTTTCCGAGTGCCGCCTTACTGTGACAGGACACGGTGAAAGGCCCTAAAGGTTTTCCAAAAGCGAGAGTGAGCCTGCCAGCGGGCGATGCTGCCCCGGCCATAAGACGCAAAGCCCGGCCTTCAACCTGGTCAGCTGGGGGCGCTGTGGGCCCGGGGCGATCTGGGGCCCGGATCGGGCACGTGCGGTCACTTAACACCACAGCTACTGTGAGGTGATTAAACGCCCAATTTCGCCTCCCGATGGTCATCTGTCGTGCAGAGCCGCCCAACTCCCTCAACAGGCTCTTCACTAACTTTTTATGTCGCACACAAATATATATAAACTTGGAGGATCCTTACCCGCCGGTATACCAGTCCATTGCCGTCACGGTTGCGTCTCTACAACGCTCTCATGTGGCGCCGCCAAGCTTTCCCCATCAGGCTCTTCGGTGGCCTTGATATCCCGGACGCAAGTATATAACCTTGGAGGACCTTTGCTCGCCGGTATACCCAGTTCATTACCGCTGCAATCATGCTGGGAGCCCTTTTTCTGTGGGGTGCACTCGCTCTTGTTGGGGCTCTGCAGAGCCAGACTGAATTAGACCAAAGAAATCTCTTCACACATACGCAACCATCCTCGGCAGACGAATGCGCAGCCACGTGCGAGAACATCGCAAAGTCCATATCGTCTGCGTCCCAAGTGTTTTACCCAGGTGAGTTTTCCGTGTATTTGGGTTGCCACGTTGTGGATCATCATTGAGTACTGAGTCATTGACTATGGGTTTCCAGGGTCACAGAACTTCGACTCGGACATTTCTCACTGGGCTAATTCGAGCTCTCAAATGCCTGTATGTTCCGTGGAGCCGGGAACGACGAGTGATGTTGGCAAAATCGTAAATCGACCCTCTTGCCCTTGCAGGACGTCTCACTGTATTGCTGACACATTCCGCGCCGACCACTACAGCTTAAGCAGATCAGCTTTGATCGCGTGCCGTTCGCGGTCAAAAGTGGTGGTCATGCTATCAATCGCGGCTTTTCGTCAACCAACTGCGTACACATATCCATGGCGCGGTTCAACCAAATTGTCATCCGTGAAGACTCGAGGACGGTCGAGATCGGGGCAGGCCTTACCTGGACCGATGTCTATGAATACCTCGTCCCAAAGGGCCTCAATGTTGTCGGAGGTCGCTTGAATGGCATTGGCGTCGCTGGCTTGACCCTTGGTGGAGGCAAGTTGACGTTCCCTCCTTCAACTTATCCATCGTACGGACTTCATAGGAATATCCTTTGACAGGATATTCTTGGAAATCGAACCAGTATGGACTCACCATTGACACTGTTACTGAATTCGAGCTCGTGTTACCATGTGGTGAGGTAAAAGTGGTGACAGAGAAGGACAAAGATCTCTGGTTCGCGCTCAAGGTGTGTCTAAACGTTGGTGCCGAGGGCGGAACAATGAGCTTACATACGTTTGCGTGCTACAGGGGGGATTCAACAACTTTGTGAATACACAAAACTTATTACAAAGGCGACCAAACTAACTACGACCTTATATTGAAAGGGAATTGTGACCAAGTTCACCCTGAAATCACATCGACAAACTGATGTTTGGGTTTGTCCTTTTGTCTTTATTAAGAGGTTCTATTCCAACTTGGATGCGGCAGGGCGCCTTGCTTAGCTTTACAGGAGATCTGGCGGGCCCTGCGCAAGCTGCCTTTGCCGGGTTCCTAGCGCAGCAACATGACCATAAGGCAGCACAGCTAGGAAGCTTTGTATATAGCAATGGTTCGGTATGGTTCTATGCCTTCTTATCTGGGCTTCGATTTCAGAGGCAAAACAGGTAGTGTTTGGAATATCGCTCTTCTACGATGGGCCGTCGCCCCCCGAAGGACTTTACGATGAACTGTTAAATCTGAAAAGCACGAGCAAATCCATCTTCAAGGGGTCTTTCACGGGCCTTATTTCGAGCCAGTTCCTTCCTACGTACAGACGGTGAATATAGAATGTTATTAACTTGCCACCCCCTCTCTCATGCCTCTCTTTATTCACAGGGGTTATTCCAATGCTATCCCTACCTTACATTACACGGAGGGCACGCTGAAGGCATTTTCAAATGAGATCAAGGTGAGTGGCCAAAGAGCCACGTATACAGACATGAGTTAATTCGTTCTGACGTGGCATAGTTTTGGGGCGACAGACTCACCCAGTACGACGACAGCACGCTTGTCATTTATACTCTCGATCCATTCGAGCCCGACTTCCTCACCCACGGCGGGCCATCTGCGTATCCACCCGATCGCTCTCGTGCAGTCTTTCCAACTAACATCTATCTCGCTTGGACCGACAAATCGGTAGACAACATCATGGCGGACGCCTCGCGTGCGTCAGCCGCAACGTTGGTCGAGGCCGAAATCAATGACGGACAGGACCTCGCGAACGCGGCGACTTATCCCAACTATGCTTTGTTTGGGACACCGCTGGAGAAGATGTACGGTGATAATCTGGAGCGGCTTCGTGAGATCAGAAAGATGTACGATCCCCAGGACGTCATGGGTCGAGCGGGCGGATGGAAATTCTGAAGGTTGCCTTAGTAGATTCGATGGTTCTCGGATGGTCGGCCACTTGCAGTGTACGGCCCGTTCTCCATGCATATGAGACTCGGAATTGCGTGCTAGAAATGTAGAATTTATTCTCGCGTTCGACTGTGTGCCACTCTTGCGCCTTCTTCTCTCAACCCAACGAAGTTGTCTTTGAACGCGAGTCCCTTTCTCATTTTGTCTTTTCCCCAACTCGCCTCGTCCCACCTCAATCTCCTCTTTCCTTCCAAGCTCGCACGTTTTGCATCCTTTCGAACTGGTCACTCGCCTACTTCTTATCTCCTCTGGTCTGCCCTCACTATTCACGCGCCAGGTCACTTCTCTCGCTTCATAGTATATACATTTACAGAACGTTCCGAGCGCGCCCCTCGTTTTGTACACTTTTAGTCTCTTACACTCTCGCTAGATGTTCAGTGCCTGAGATACTTGTCTGCGTCGTCTACACCTCGCGCGCACGCTCCCGAACTCACCTTTCATCGGCCCTTTGATCATAACGGCAACGAATATCTATCATGGGTGGTTTAACGAATCAGCGGACGGCCCGGGGTGCATGGTGGGCCCGGGTGTCATGCTAGCCCGGGCTTGAGTAGTCGGGATGAACGATGGCCAAGGCTTGACGAACGCAGTGCCGTGCGTCAATTTTGCGCACTTTCTACCCCTTTGGAATAGCACTGTAGAGGATATACCTGGCGGGGCTAGGCGAGATCAGCCTGAGGGTATTTATTATACCCTTCACCGGCGGATCGAAATTCTAAAGTGCTAGCTTGCGGCAGGCAGGAGATGGGCAAGTGGATGGGGCTGGACATTCACGTCGTTCTGTACTTGCTTGAAGTAGTGATGAGGTCCAGTGAATAGTTTGCGTTGAGCAATCAGCGTCGTCGCCGGCTTGCGTTCTTATGCGCTATCAATCATGATGCTCACGTTGTGAGGTATATCGTAAGCTGCAGTTTCTCGTGGTCTTGGATCCATGTAGCATGGCACGCAGTACCATAGCACCAAGCACAGAACACCGGGGAACGTCCCCTGAAAGCGAGCGCGAGTCTGCTGGCAGGTAACGCTCCCAGTGCCGTAAGGCACGATGCCGATATCGCTGCAGAGTCAGGTGGTATCAGGACTACAGTACTGTACAGTAGCGTGCTGTCGGGGATGCAGGGCAGGGGCGATCTGGGCCCGGATCGAGACAAAACGTGCATGGTGTCGACGCTTCAACGTCAGCCCGACTCAGCGCTCTTCCAGAGTGAGGGACAGGTCATTAATATTGACATGGCCTGTTCGCCTGGAGATCTAACTCTAACGTAAACGTGGGAACAAGGGGACGACTCGAAAATGACCAAGTGGACATACCGATGTACACGAGTACGGTACAACATAGTAGAAATGACTTAATTTTCTGATGGATGCACGGGATCAATAGCAGTGCCAGAGCCTTTGCCGTTTCGGTCTCCGTGTGCCGGTCATGAGCATTGTTGGTCTGATGGTTCAATGCGGAGCCCAAGGAACTTGGTGAAGCTTATGGCTTCTGGATCAACACAGAAAGTACAAGGACCGTATTTTGCATCTTCGCGTCTTCAGTGCCTTGGACTGTAAAGACTTGACTCCGACGCTCAGTCCAAAGCCTCCGAGGCGCACCTGACATCTCCCAGTTATTAGCTGGTCCCCAATAGTGATGTGAAGTCAGCCCTTTTAACGTAAAATTTTCAGGGAAGGACGCATGGACTTGCCATTGTCTGTGCAGTTGATATTGTCCCGCGCAAGCATGCGGCGTGGGAGTAGCAACCGGACCTTACTCATGCCCTACTCATCCTGAGAGGCACAGTCAAGGCACACGGAAATGGTGGTGGACATTAGAGTACGGCATGAATGTATGAATCTTCATCAGCTATCATGACGGACTGGCGTTGGAACGAGTATCATGTGCTCTTGTTCTTCAATTCCTTGTTGGCCGTATTTGTGTGCACAACTTGCGTGAACCCCTAATACTGTATGGTGTCGTTTCGAGCGAGTCACTGCTTGGAATTGCTGATGGTGTTTGAATCGTCGCATTCTCGTGGAGATACACATGGGCACGTGGAATTACGAAAACCTGCACGGCAATTGCCGTTCCTCGGTTCGTACGAGTTCTGTACGTCAACTTGAAGGCTGCCCATGGCTCCGAATAATCGGAGAATAGTTCATGCGGTTGTTTGGCTATGCCCTTCTCGTTTCTCGTGGCAGCAAGTCCATGCGTATTTCCAATCCAATCCTCACTCGGTCTGTCAGGCAAGCCAGATGATTACTGCCACCGTGACTGGCATGACACAACAGTACCGTATTGGACACCACCAGCCGTGTTCACGGTATGCTATGGGATGCCGAAACGTGGCCGATGCCCAACAACTGTTTCGTGACTCCACATGCTGTCATACAGAGCCCCCCATTTCCCTATTTCCCTCTCTTCGGTCGCGGGCGCAAATGTATTTAAACATGCACCTTCGCTCGCCGGTATACCCAATTCGTTACCGCTCTGATCATGCTGGGCACCGCTTTTCTGTGCGGTGCACTCGCCTTTGTTGGGGCTCTGCATAGCCAGTCTGGATTAGAACTCATCGCACATGCACAATCGTCCTCTACAGACAAATGCAAGGCCACGTGCGAGAAGATCGCAGAGTCCATATCTTCTGCATCCCAAGTGTTCTACCCAGGTGAGTTTACGTGTGTGCTTTTGGATCGCCACCGTTGTGCACAATGGTTTTCTAGAATCTCAGAACTTCGACTCGGACATTTCTCACTGGGCCAATTCGAGCTCTCAAGTGCCTGTATGTTCCGTGGAGCCTGGAACCCCGAGTGATGTTGGCAAGATCGTGAATCGGTCCTCCTGCCATTGTAGTTTTGTTGCTGACACATTCCACGCCAACCGCTACAGCTTAAGCAGATTGACCTCGCTCGCGTGCCGTTCGCGGTCAAAAGTGGTGGACATACCTCCAACCCTGGCTTTTCGTCAACCAACTGCGTGCACATATCCACTGCGCGTTTCAAGAAAATCGACATTCGTGAAGACTCGAAGACGGTTGAGATTGGGGCAGGGCTTACCTGGACCGATGTCTATGATTACCTCGTCCCAAAGGGTCGCAACGTTGTTGGAGGCCGCTTGAATGGCGTTGGCGTCGCTGGCTTGACCCTTGGTGGAGGTAAGCTACGAGTCCTTCAACTTGTTCATCGTACGAACTTAATCGAATACCTTTGAGAGGATATTCTTGGAAAACAAACCAGTATGGGCTCCCTGCGGATACTGTTATTGAGTTCGAGCTCGTGTTACCATGCGGTGAGGTAAAAGTGGTGACAGAGAAGGACGAAGACCTCTGGTTCGCGCTCAAGGTGTGTCTAAACGTTGGTGACGAGGGTGGAACAATGGGCTCACGTACGTTCTGTATTACAGGGGGGATTCAACAACTACGTGAATACACAAAACCTACCTTAAAAGCGACAAAAACTAACTGAGATCTTATATTGAAAGGGAATCGTGACCAAATTCACACTGAAATCGCATACACAGACTGATGTTTGGGTTTGTCTTTTGTTCTCATTAAGAGGTTAATATATATCCCAACCTGAATGCGGTAGGGTGCCTTGCTTAGCTTTGGCGGAGATCTAGCAGATCCTGCGCAAGCAGCCTTTGTCACGTTCCAGGCGCAGCAACATGACCACAAGGCAGCACAGCTGGGAAGCTTTGTATATAATAATGGTTCGGTATGGGTCTATGCCTTCTTATTTGAGCTTCGATTTTAGAGACCAAACAGGTAGTGTTTGGAATATCGCTCTTCTACGATGGGCCGGAGCCCCCAGCGGGTCTCTACGATGAACTGTTGAATCTGACAAGCACGACCAAATCCATCTTCAACGGCACTTTCACCGGCTTCGTTTCGAGCCAGTTCCTTCCTACGTACAAACGGTGAGTCTCGAGTGTTATCGACCTGCCACCCCTCTGTCTCATGTGTCTCAGGGTTTATTTCAACGGTGTCCCTACCTTGCATTACACGGAGGCCATGCTAAAGGCATTCTCAAACGAGACAAAGGTGAGTGGCTGAAAAGCCATGTATATGTTTCGTTCTCATATGGCCTAGTTTTGGGGAGATAGACTCACCCAGTACGACAACACATCGCTAGTCGTTTATAGCCTTGACGCGTTCGAGCCTGATATCCTCACTCATGGCGGACCATCCGGGTATCCACCCGATCGCTCTCGCGCCGTCCTTCCATCCAGCATCTATCTCGGGTGGACCGACGAGTCAGTCGACGACGTCATGGCGGACGCTCTGCGCACGTCAGCGGCGACGTTGGTCGAGGCCGGAATCAAGGACGGGCAGGACATCGCGAACGCGGCGCCTTACGTCAACTACGCGTTGTTTGGGACGCCGTTGGAGAGGATGTACGGCGATAACCTGGAACGGCTCCGCGAGATCAGAAAGAAGTACGATCCCCGGGATGTCATGCTACTCGCGGGTGGATGGAAATTTTGAAGGTGCGTCAAAATCTGAGGGGTTTTCGATTGCAATTTTTTTTTTCCTCCTCATCGTATTTGGGGAGCGGGTCGTGGAAAACGTTTGACTGATATTGACCGTCTGCGTCGTTGCAGTTGTCTCGATGAGCGTCACGGCGGCGGTGAAGTGAATTACTTGGTAGAACTGCACGTGATGCCGGTGTATGAGGCCTATGAGGAGTTAATGAAGATATGCACTATTTTCGGCGCGTTTGTACGCACGAGATCAGGGGCGGACAATATTCCTGCTTATGATATAGGAATCCGTGTCAGACAGAGCAAAGACTGTTCTCCATATTGAGTACGTGCTATGATCTCCGTCGCTCCGCTCCGCACTTGACATGGTTGATACATCAAAACACTCGTACTCCACAAAAAGGTCGATGGTTCAACGGACTATATTCATGGCATGGTTTAAGTAACACCTACTGCTTCTGGTAACGTGTCAAATGATGCGCCTTCGAGCGCAGTACGTATGTGTATTCGAACGTCCGAGGGTCGAGTACACGGGACAGGGATCGAAGGCCTCTCGTCGTTGACGCTTGCTGCCGCCTATGCTAATATCTAGTAGGACTCTCCGTTTGAAAACGTGTGCACGCAAGTGGTAACGAGGGCACCGAGGCACATTACAGGGCCAAAACATCCCAATCCACGTCTTCGCTTAACTTGTATGAGCATCAGAAAAGCCTTTTGAATGATTCGAAACAGGAAGTATTAGACGACTGTCGTTTCGGCGTTTCCCCCTCTGTCAAATGGCGTGGTGCGGGTCGCGGAAGGTCAGGTACGTTGGCATACACAAGGGTGGGTCTCTGTTCGGCGGCGTACTGCTCGAATTGGACGAGAGGTGTCACCGATACATTGAATAAAGTGGGCACGATCCACCAGGCCATGGTAAGACAGGATGACTTTGCTCCCAAGCGGGGGGTCAAAAACAGGCGAGGGAGAGTTTGATGGAGTAAAATTCGGCGATTGATTTGATTGGGCGTCGGAAAATGCGGTCGCGATCCTAGAAGCGAAGACGACCTTCGATACTTGATGTTGTAGGAGGCCATTCTGCGCCCTTTGGTCGTGATCCGTGAATTCAGCAATTTTCGACGCATGGGATGCTTTAAAGCGAGTAAGACTGTAGTCCCGTGCGCGATATTACGTACCTTCCGCAACACCTCGCGTATTTCTTACGGCTCTCGCTCTACCACATTGTCATGACGAGTTGTCGAAATAATATCCTGGGCCCTTTCCACAGGGACTTCGCCACTCACACTTGTTCTATTCGTATGCACTCTCACCGTCCGAAGCTTGAACGCATTATAACTGGGCGCCATCCTTCAATTCGGCGGCGTACTATAGCTCGGGTCCATGCACGAAATTCATGAATGCATCAGTGAATTAATTTGAATTCCTCGTACCCCGTGAAATCGCCTTCTATGCACGAATGCTGTCGCCGCGACTGACATTTTCCTTTTTGCCCTCGACCCACTTTCGCGACTCGGAAGGCCTGATACAAATACGGCAAATGGAGGGACTCTTTTCTCCATCAGAATCCATCTCGGACAAACGGGTGGTCCTACTTTTGCTGCCCCACAGCTAGTGCGCCCATATAGACCATGGTCGCGTTCAAGCTGAGAGCCGCTTTCCTGGGCTGTGCACTCCTCGTCGCGGCGGCGAGGGTGCAAACGCAGCCGTCCGTCGACCACGACTGTGACGCCGAAGACTTCGAAGATCCCTTCGCCGTCGAAGAAGATGTTTACGATTACGATACTACCCCGCAGACAACCTTTGCGCGGCCACACTACCGAATTGCGTGCGAGGCGATAGCGAAGTCCATTTCTCCCGCTTCGCATGTGTTCTTCCCCGGTGAGTTGCCCTGGGGATTTTCGCTTCTTGCGATATATCCTCTCCTCCTTGTCCGAGTTTTATTATTAAACCTTGATTCGTTGGCAGGCACTAATGAATTCAAGCAGGATATGTCCCATTGGGCCAACTCGAGCTCCGAGGTGTCCGCATGCTCGGTGCGGCCTGGGACTCCTCAGGACGTCGGCCTGATCGTGAGTAGGCCTCAATAGTACTAGTGGCACCCCGCGACTGCGACGACTGACCGTCTGACCGTCTCTCCGTTGTTCCCTGCGTGGTTGGGAAATGCGATGACGCCGGCAGCTTCGCGAACTTGCCCTTACGCACACCCCGTTCGGAATCAGGTGCTCCGGGCACACTGCCAACCCGGGCTTTTCGTCGACGCGCGGCATACAGATCTCCATGAGCCGCTTCAGTGACATCGTCATCCACGAGGAATCGGGAACCGTCGACGTCGGAGCTGGGCTCACCTGGACGGAGGTGTACAAGCACCTCGTGCCTAAGGGTTTGAACGTTGTCGGCGGTCGGCTGAATGGTGTCGGCCTTGGCGGTTTCACTCTGGGCGGAGGTTGGTGCTGTTTTAACCTTCGCAACCTCACATCTCATTGACCCACTGTCACCTTGCCGTGGCAGGATATTCTTGGAAGACCAATCAGTTTGGTCTTACCATAGACACCGTTACGGCGATGGAACTCGTGCTACCCAACGGCAAGGTGAGGGTAGTGACAGAAAAGGATAAAGATCTCTGGTGGGCTCTCAAGGTAAGCCTACCCACCTTTAGAAGGACGGGCCGCGCGATCTCACAGCGCTGCCACACCCACAGGGCGGACTGAATAATTATGTGAGCTCGATTAGGAGGGTTCAGTGCTGTGGTGCTGATGACAACGTCGTATTTCTCAGGGAATCGTCACCAAGTTTACGTTCAAGACGCATAAGCAGCCCAAAGTTTGGGTTTGTCTCTGCCGCCCTCTCAGTTATCGCGTGTGTATGTTTTGATGCCGGATATCTAGGGCGCGGTTCTAGGCTTCGCGGGTGATCAGATAAAGCCGGCCTATACGGCTTTCGCCAAGTGGCTTGCAAAGGATCACGATCGAAAGGGAGCGCAGTTGGGCGCGATAACCTATGGAAATGGCACAGTAAGTCATGCCAGCTCTCTCGCGCACGACGCTGATATAGCCGCCATCTGAACAGATCGGGTTCGGGATTGTGCTCTTCTACGATGGGCCGAAACCCCCTCGCGGCCTCTACGGTGACCTTCTGAAGCTGCCGCATGCTGCGAAGCAGATCATCAAAGGTGATTTCGTTCAGTTCGTGATGAGCCTCCCCCCTCCTATACGCGATCGGTGAGTTGCACTTATTATGTTTACGCGAGACCTACTCATCCGACCCCAAAAGTGCCTACTTTGACGGCGTTCCTATGCTGCACTATAGTGCACCTGTTCTGAAGGCGACGATCGATGATCTTCAGGTGAGCTAGACAGAGATCCGCCGGTGCATAGTTGACCTTGACGTGTACGTAGTCCTGGGGTGACAGGATGAGCAAGGAGGATAAGGACCTGCTGCTCGTATTCAATCTGGACGCGTTCGAGAGGGACATCTTCGCCCATGGAGGACCATCTGCGTACCCACCTGACCGTTCCCACACCATCCTCCCTTCGAGCCTGTACTTTGGATGGACGGACAAGTCGAAAGACAAGTACATGTACGATAATATGCGCAAGTTGAGCGTGTCGATCATCGAAGCTGGAATCAAGGACGGTCAGGACCTGAAGCACGCAGCCCATTACACCAATTATGCACTGTACGGGACGCCACTGGAGGAGATGTACGGCGGTAATGTGGAGCGGCTGCGGAAGATTAGGAAGCGGTACGATCCACGCCGTGTCATGGACCTGACAGGGGGCTTCAAGTTCTGAGGTATCCACCGTCGATGTCTCGCTGCTCTTTTATTTTGGCGAGATGAGAATGTCATTTTTTCTTTCGTTTTCCCTGCGCTGTTATGCAATCGTTTTTATCCCGCGTATTGTTGAACATAGGCACGGTTCGGATTGCGCGGACGCGATTTGAATTGACACACATGGAAGATCGAACGATGACTCGGATGGGATGTATTTTCACGTGCTTGTACTACTGGAGCAACGCAAAATAAATTACAGTATTGAGTCATTACGGTGATTTCATCCCCGTATGAGGTCCTCTCTCGGAAATTTTCAATGGAAGGGGGGGTACCTTCAGTCGTACTGGGGTTGGCATATAGATATGAGAGAAGCCACCAAGTCTGATCCGACTGATAGTACAATAGTCACGGAATGTAGTGATGGTCGAACGTCTGAACGCCACTGACGCGCCACTGATAGGCTGTTATGGCAGGCACGTGAGAGGCAGGCGCTCAACCTTCCTATTCTCAGAAGAAGGGCTGCGATGAAGAAAGCACCACCTTCAATCAATGATAAGAAAGACAATCACGATACATGACCAGTCTCTGTTGACATTGACGCTTGATATAAGGGGAGCCGAGATGGTGCCTAGAGGGCTTGAATTGAGACTCAGAAGGGACAAGTGACGCGATTTGATGAATTTGATGGATCAAAAAAAAAGATTTATGAATGCGAAGCTGGTCGAGAAGAGCTCGTGAAAAACTGCGGGGGGTCCGAGAAAGGCGGGCAGACGTCCAAGGGCAGACGGAGGATCACATGCGTTTCGAGAGGGAGGAACGTTTCCGACTGGAACCTCTGATTCTGATTTTTGCGGGATAGCAGCGACATTACCATTTACGTACCCCGCCGCGTGGCGATTGGCTATCGAGTTGCCCGTTCACTCGCGGCGCGGGCTTCTAGCGCGACCCCTTGCCGATGACGGCCACTTTCGCGGTCACTCGCCGCGCAGTCCTCCTCGCTGCCGGCTGCCGCGCTAGCCCTTTCTCTCCTTTCTCCTGCCTCCCCACCCTTGCCCCGCGTTTTTTCCTGCTCCTTTTTGTTTAGTTTTATACCCGTCCACTCATTTTCTTTTTTTTTTTTTTTTTT
>Ga0137397_10001636_pt1 | contig 15716 bp, 12 predicted proteins | sample czorhiz116metaG_FD_106658 | JGI IMG/M metagenome (GOLD analysis project Ga0137397, IMG submission 106658) | Vadose zone soil microbial communities from Angelo Coast Range Reserve, California, USA - czorhiz1.16 metaG | ecosystem: Environmental > Terrestrial > Soil > Vadose zone | place: USA... | reverse complement strand
TTTCGTTCTTGCGCTGAGCGTGATTGTCCTCGTGTTCGCGCTGAACCTCTTTGGCGTGTTCGAAATTTCCCTGCCACAAGGCATGACACGCGGGTTGCTTTCAACCACCGAGCGCAAAGACGATTTGGGCTCATTGTTCCAGGGCATATTCGCGACTGTTCTGGCGACGCCGTGCAGTGCGCCGTTTCTTGGAACCGCACTTGGCTTTGCGTTTTCGCAATCGGCTGCAGTTATCCTGGCGATGTTCGTTGCGATTGCCGCTGGAATGAGTTCGCCGTACCTGCTTTTAAGCGCTCAACCCGCCTGGCTACGATTTCTGCCAAAGCCGGGTCCGTGGATGGTGCATGTGAAACAATTCATGGGCTTTCTGCTATTGGCCACGTTGCTGTTTCTTCTTTATGTGCTCGGTGCTCAGCGCGGCTTGGAAGGAGCGATTTGGGCAAGCTGCTTTCTTCTCGTGATTAGTGTCGCCTGCTGGATGAAGGGCGCGTTCGTTCTCCCAACTGCATCAGTGATGAAGCGAGCTCTTGTGCTCGGACTCATGCTCGTGTTCGTAATCGGAAGCGGCATTTATTTCATCGGCGGCAAATTTCGATCTAGCAATGTCGCGTTAGCCGGTTCGCGAATTCGCGGCGACTGGCAGGCGTTCACACACGAGGGGTTGCAGACGGAACTGGACCAGGGCCATTCCGTGTTTGTCGATTTTACGGCTGCGTGGTGCATTACTTGCAAATTTAACGAGGCCAATGTTCTCGAGAGTACCGAGGTGCGAGAGGCGTTTGAGCGTCACGCGATTGTGAAATTGAAAGCCGACTGGACTAACGGCGACCCAACGATCACGAAATTGTTGCAACAGTTCGGGCGCCCCGGCGTTCCGCTCTACGTGCTCTATCCTGGAAAAAACGAAAAACCGATTGTTTTCCCGGAAGTGCTTACCAAAGGCATGGTCCTGGAAAAACTCCAGACCGCGGCGCGCAGGGTTGCCGCACAATAGGATTTTGGGGATGTCCGCTCAAGTCATCGCGCCTGTTCCACAGGCTACAGTTGTGTTTCCGTTGTCCCTTGCCAACATGTTGATTGCAAGAAAATTGAACTACTTAACAACTTCGTTTTCTAATCCGTTTATGAACAAAAAAATAACTTTAACCGTTTTCACATCACTGATCGCTACTGCAATCTTCGCCTTGGAGCCGCCGCCGGTCGGCAGCGCCGCTCCGGATTTTTCGCTGCCCGACGCGAAAGGTGAGACGCATTCACTTTCCCAATACAAGGGCAAGTACGTCGTGCTCGAATGGTTTAATCCGGAATGCCCGTTTGTTAAGAAACATTACGGCACCGACAACATGCAAAAGTTGCAGAAAGAATACACAGACAAGGGCGTGGTTTGGCTGACCATTGATTCCAATGCGCCCGGTACTGAAGGCAATTTGACGCCGGAACAGGCTCAGAAAGTCGCAACGTCCTGGAAGACGCAGCAAACTGCGTTGCTTCTCGATCCGGACGGCAAAGTGGGTCGCGCTTTTGGCGCCAAGAACACGCCAAACATGGTGATAATCAATCCTGACGGAAAAATTGCCTACGAAGGCGCGATCGATAGCAAAGCGACCCCCAACCCGGCAGATATCCCCAGCTCGACGAACTATGTCAAAGCAGCGTTGGATCAATCATTGGCGGGCAAATCTGTCTCCACGCCACAAACCAAACCATACGGCTGCTCGGTCAAATATAAATCCTCGTGATTTTGTAGCTGCGGTCGCTGACCGCGGCCGACCGGCGTCACCGACGCCGGCTACAGGATTTCGAAGCGGCGGTCGGACACGACCGCCGCTTCGCTTTATATTATCGGTCCTAAAAGTTCGGTGCAAAGAGACCCGAATTGGATCTTAAAGATGAGAGACAGGGCCTTGTTCCAGGCATGACTTGTTCAGCCAGATGTATGAGAGCTGCTCTCGCTCTGCGGCTCCCAGCGCTTTGATGAACAGCTCTGGTGACCCAAAAACATTCGCGAATAAGGGCGAAAGTATCCTGATCCTACTCCTTTGCGTCGCGGCGGCTACTCGGGTCTTTATTTTCTCGGCCGCTTTCCCGTTCTTTAGCAATGTCGATGAAGACCTGCATTTTGATCTCATCACGCAATATTCACACGGCCACTTCCCGCGCATTTTCGATCGGCTAAAAGAGGAAACCCTTAGCTGGATTGTGCCTTATGCGTCGCCTGAGTTTCTGTTTACACCGGATCAATTCGCGGGCGCGAAATTTCCGCCTCCTTTGTGGAAACAATCTGGTTCCAGCGCAGAGGCAGAGATTGCCGCCACAAGAGCCGCCTGGAGCAGTGAAACTAATTTCGAATCCTCTCAGCCGCCGCTGTATTACATCGTAGCGAGTGTTTGGTGGCGCGTTGGACAGTGCCTCGGGCTAGCTGGCCTTCGATCGCTTTACTGGATCCGTTTCCTGAATGGCCTTCTGATGGCACTCACTGTGTGGCTCGGTTATCTGGTCGGACGAACAGTCGCGCCTGATCGGCTGGAATTGCGCGTCGGCTTGCCGTTGCTGCTCGCGTTTATTCCTCAGAACGTTTTTTACGCTCTTAATGATGATGTTCTGTCGCCTGTGTGTTTCGGTGGATTGTTTCTTTGCGTTCTCCAATGGTTACGTACCAGCAGACCGACTCTCTTACTTGGCGCACTCACAGGTCTGGCAATCGCGGCTACGTACCTGACCAAACTCTCCAATTTGCCTTTGGTCGTTGTGGTCTTGGTTGCAATTATCGCGAAGCTGCCCGTCGCCATCCGGCAAAAACCAAAGGCGTCCCTGACCGCATATGCAGCGCTTGCCTTCTGCGCTGCTATTCCGATTGGGAGTTGGATCGTTTGGACAAAATATCAGTTTGGCGATCTCACCGGATCAGCGCCAAAAATCGCTTTGCTTGGTTGGACGCACAAACCATTTTCAGACTGGTGGCAGCATCCAATTTTTAAGCTGCGAGGTTTTTGGGCTTTTTGGTGGGACCTCATCACTAGTTTCTGGCGCGGCGAAGTAAAATGGCGCGGTCAGCCGCTGAGTAGTCCAGCTACCGACGGATTGTATGCAGCTTCCACGCCAGTCTTGCTCGCCGCTGCGCTACTTGGATTGCGAAAGAAAGCCGGCCTCTCAACGTTTCAGCGGCAAGCGATTGGCGTAGCGGTTTTATGTTTTATCGCATCGGTTGGATTTCTGGCGTTACTGTCCATTCAGTTTGATTTCGGCAATTGTATTAATCCCTCGCGCGCGCATCCATATTTTGCATCGGGCCGATTGCTTAGCGGCGCACTGATTCCATTCGCCTTATCTTACGTTTATGGCATCGACTGGCTGCTCCGCCGAATCAATCCTGTCCTGCCTCTTCTGGTACTTGGCGTCATCTTGCTGTTTATGACGACATCGGAAATCGTAGTCAATCGCGTCGCGTTCCAAAGCGAGCACAACTTGTTTCATCTTTAGAAGATTCCCACAACTTGCCGACCGATTGAGCGATTTCGGACAGGCTATACCGACCCCCGCCTTGGCGAGAGCCGCGCGAGCAGACGCAGGATCGGCATCGGGGTTATTCGGACGAGAAACATCCCGAGTTTCATCGGGAAGCCTGGAATAATAAGAGGACGGTTCGCTTCCACTGCCGCAAGCGCGTCGCGCACCACTTGTTCTACGGGAACGAAAACGAACTCCGGGCCGGTATCCGGTTGAGCGCCCGGGCGTTTGGCGACTTCCTGAAATTCCGTGTGCACGGGACCCGGACAAAGAGCACAGACGCTTACGCTGGTCCCTCGAAGTTCCGCCCGAAGCGCTTCAGAGAGGCTTGTGACGTAGGCTTTGGTTGCCGCGTAAACGGCAAAGTCGGGAATCGGAAGAAATCCAGCCGCCGAGCTAACGTTCAGAATGCCGCCACGTCCTCTGCCGATCATTCGTGGAAGCAAGTGGCGAGTGAGTGTGGTCAGGGCGACAATGTTCACGAGCGTCATTTGCTCGTTGCGAATTGGATTGCTCGTCGCGAAGGCGCCGCTGTCGCCCAATCCGGCATTATTGATCAAGAGATCGACATCAATCCTTTCATGATCCAGCCATGCCAGCAGTTCATTCAGTTGTGCAAGATCTGCGAGATCTGTTTTGCGAAACGAAATCGCAAGCTTCGGATATTGTCGATTTAGTTCGTCGCGCAGTTCGTTGAGCCTTTGCTCGCGGCGCGCAATTAGAATGAGCGATCGCGCGCGACCGCCGAGTTGGCGCGCAAATTCGCGACCGATCCCAGCGGAAGCGCCGGTGATCAGCGCGTTACAGCCTTCGAGTTCCATTTGATGTTGTAGCCAGGGGCGTTGACCTCGGCTTATTAACGTGGGCAGCTTCCCTTCTGCCGCGGTCAGCGCCCGCGGCTACAACACCGCTGCTATTCATCAAATGCAGATCCTTAAGTTCATGCTTCGTCAGCGCCCGCCAATGCCCGCAGGGCAAATCGCCGAGCCGAAGATTTCCGACTCTAACACGCAGAAGATGTTTGACGCGGTATCCGACGGCCTGAAACATGCGCCGAATCTGCCGATTTATTCCCTGCCGCAAGATAACGCGAAGACGCGTAGGCGAGAGGGAACGAAGGCGCGCAATCTTCGCGCGTTGGCCATCAAGAACAATTCCGCCCAGCAGCTTTGGAGCAAGCGACGGATCCCACGGTCGATCCAGTGTGATCTCATATTCCTTGTCGACCTTGAAACGGGGGTGGGTGAGTCGCTGGGCCAATTCGCCATCGTTCGTCAGAAGCAGCAAACCTTCTGTTAGCGCATCGAGACGTCCGACATTGAAGAGTCGAGAAAAATTTTCCGGCAGGAGATCAAAGACCGTGTCGCGCGCATGGAGATCTTTTCGAGTCGAAACGAATCCGCCGGGTTTATGCAACATGATCGTAAGGGCTGGAGCGCGGCAAACAAGTTTATGATCGACCTTGACGTGGTCGGGCGCCGCTGCCTGCGCACTGAAGTTTGTGCAGACCTTGCCATTGATTGTTACGCGGCCCGCAGCGATCAACTCATCGCAATGCCGACGTGAACCAAGACCAGCAGCGGCGAGGAAGCGGTTGAGACGCACTTAAGCGAGTGAGATGCGATTGTGGAGAAGCGAGACGAACAGGCGAAAGCGCCAAAAGTCACTTTTCACCAATCACTTCTCACGCTTGTGGTTAAACATCTGGCTTCGTTTTGGGCAGGCCGATGACTTTCTGGCCTTCCTTCCATTGACCGCGCTTTTTCAAAAGCTCGACCCGTTCGAAGCGTTTTAGCACATTGCGCTTGGCGGCGATTGTGCTGGCTCCCTTTAAACTGCGATGTTGCGACATGGGTTCAGTTAATGAGTTAAAATGTTACAAGTTAAACGGGAAAAGAGCTCGCACACTAATTCAGCTCTGGAATTTTTCAAGGTAGACACATCGTTCCTTTTTAACCTTGTAACCTTTTAACAAATCAGCAACTCGTCATAATTGATTACCGAGCACGACGTAAGTCCCGCACTTTGTGATTTGGTGGTAGATGTGAAAGTGGCTGGTTAAGATTTGCTTCCAATGATCGGCCCGGCTTTCCTCGATAATCAGATAAACCGCGTCGGGTTGACCCCATTTTTCCAATACCGCGGACTCTTCAAAAAACATGTCAATAGAGGGATTGCCCATTGGGGTCTCTTTCTCGGGCTTCTGATTAACCAGGAAAAATTTCCGGTTCAGATAAAAAATGAGGCTACTACTGTCGGCGAGCGGTCCTTCAAAGATTGCGTTCCCGCCTGCATCCACCCGTGGATTTAGAAAGCGCGCCACATCAGCAAGTGAAAAATAAGGGGCGGTGTGCGCGACCGCTTCCATCATGCTGAGACCGCCCGGGATCATCGACGCGGCGAGGGCGATGGCCGCAAGTCTCTCGCGTTGCTTGGAAATAAAGTACAGGGCTACCAGCGCCAAACAGACGAGCGAGATGCCAAAGATCGCAACCAAAGGTCGAAATGCCAGCCATGTTGAAACTGGCATATCCTGCAACGCCTTCCAGGCCGTCCAGCGCGCGTCCATTGTCCCCCAGTTTCCGTTCAGAGCACGGGCCGCGCCCGCAAGAAAAAATACCGCCGCCGCGGTCAGCATGCCAACGAGTCCAACAGCGATTGCACCGGCGGCACGTAACCCCTGCGGTATCCGCTCCCACGCAACGGCTGCCCAGAGCGCGAATGCACTCCACATGCTCATTGAATAATAATCCTGGCGTTGCCCCAGAAACAGCAGCGGAATAAAAACCACCCCCATCCAGCAAAGCGGCAGTGCATCCGCGAAACTGATCTCGCGCGGTCGAATCACACGGCGCCAGGCAAAAATAACGCCGGGCAAGAGCGCAATCGACCATGGAAACCACCAGGCGAGATGCATGACCAGAAACTGGTACGTAGGCACGCCAAGGAAATCATGTGTTTCATCGGTAAGTCCGCGCAGATGGCCCAGCCATTCCGAGCTGATCTGATAACGAAAATACCCGGGGAAATGCCATTGTGCCCAAATGTGCCATGGTGCGACGATCAGAGCGAAAATCGCGAGATATTCCCATCGCAACAGCCCACGAAATCGTATGCGTGCTTCGCGGTAGAAGATTGAGAGGATAAGAAAAACCGCGGCGGGATAAGCGATGCCGAGTAAACCTTTGGTCAGGCAGGCGAAAGCCGAGCAAATCCAAACGCCGGCGAACCAGATGCGGCGGTTGCGCCGGCGCTGATAACCGCCGATCGCGCAAAAAATGGTACCAGCGATGAGCGCGCTGACCAGCGGTTCGGGCATGACGATGCGGGCGAGCAGAAATGTGCCGCACAGACTCAGATAAATCAGACCAGCGATAAAACCGCGCCAGTAATCCGTGAGCTTTTCTCCGATCAGAAAGATGAGGCCAGTACAGGCCATAACCGCAAGAGCGACCGGGAGCCTGGCAGTTGCCGCGTTGACGCCAAAGAGCTTAAACGAAATGATGATCAGCCAGTAGAGCAAGGGGGGCTTTTGCAGCCGCGGCGCGCCATTATTCGTGGGGAGAAGCCAATGATGCGTCTCGACCATCTCGCGGGCGGCTCCTGCGTATTGTCCTTCCGTCTGGCTGTACAAATCGCCGGAACCAATCGTCGCCACGTGCAGCAGCGCAGCCAACGCAATCAGAATAACGAACAAGGCATGGCGCGTAGGCGGTGGCGGCAGCGCCGGCGGCTCGAGCAGAGTTTCTTGTAGACTTAGGCTGCGGGCGCCAGCAATCATTGAATGTATTTCTTGCCAGGAATTGGAGCTTGCGATTCACGCTGCAATTCGGCGGAATCATCGCTGCGATATTTTTCCCAGTGCTCCGGCAACCGAAGCAGTTTTCCTTCTGGCATCTCGATCAGTGCAAGCATCTGGCGGCATTGGGCAATGAGCGTATTATCTTTGGGTCGTGTAATCTGGAATGCACACCAGAACCGCACGCGCTCCACCCTGTCCAGCCGGCCTTCAATCACGAGTTGATCTCCAAGCTTAGCCGGCCGGCGATAATCAATCTCGGTTCGCACGACTACCGGATACCTTCGATTCTCGGCCATTTCCGTGAGGGCAAGGCCGAGCTCTTCAGCAAGAAGCGTACGCGCGATCTCGATGAAACGCAGATAAGCGATGTTCGAGACAACACCTCCGCAATCGGTATCGAAAAACATCACCTGCACTTGTGTGCGAATGCGCGGAGAAACGGCCATGGTAGGACTTCAAACTTGAGGGTTTAGATCCGCTCGCTTTTGCTTCGTAACACGTAAAACGATAATTCGGCGGTTTCGTGGCTCATGCGCGCGAGTGTGAGATTTAAGAGGTCAGATTTCAAATTTGAAATTCGCGCTTGATTGGTTGCGGAGGACCGACAGCACAGCATCGGCAACTTCCTCGACGCTCACCGCCTTCATGCAGCGGAAATCAATCGGACATTCGCGAAGAAAACATGGGCTGCATTCGACATGATGCCGTAGAATGATGTGACCGTTGCCAAGTGGGCCAGTGAGTCGGGGCTCCGTTGAGCCGAAAATGGCAACGACACGTATTCCCAACAATGCGGCGAGATGCATCGTGCCGGTATCGTTCGTAAGCAGTAAACGGCATTCGTGCAGTTCCTCGATTAGTTGGTCGAGCGTGGTCTGACCAATTCGATTCACAGATTGATTACCAAGCGCGGCCGCGATCTGCTCGCCAGCCGAGGCGTCGCTCGCCGTTCCAAACAACATCCATTGGACGGGCGATTGCGCGCCAATTCTTTCGGCCGCCTCGGCAAAACGCTCGGGTAACCAGCGTTTCGCGGGGCCATATTCGGCACCGGGACAAAGACCGATTTTGATCGGCTGGCGGTCGATGGCTATTTGGAGGCTGTCTGCTGACTGTCGAACGCCTGCTAGCGATCTGTCGGAGTTAGACGTATCTGCGCCGCTTTCGCGCGCGATACGGAGAAAACGGAGCGAATGATGTTCCGGCGGGCCCGGCTTTCGTGGGACCGGCACGATTTGGTTAAGCAGCCAGCGTCGCCAATGGCCGCGATAACCAACTCTTCGGGGAATTGCGGTCAGCCATGACTCCAACGCGGCGCGCAGGGAATTTGGGAAAAGGATGGCCACATCAAAAGACGGTTCGCGCCGAAGTAACTGCACAGCTGAAAGGAGTCGGCTCCCCGACAGAGGAATAATTGCATCCACTTCGGGAACCAGCTTCCATATCGGCGCAATGTTTTCCGGGGCGGCAATAGTGACTCGAGCGTCGGGACGCCCAGCCTTGATTGCCCGGACCGCGGGCGCGCTCATCACGGAGTCACCGAGCCAGTTGCTTGAGCGAATGAGAATTCGGAATGGCTTTAGATCTTGGGGCGAAACTCCCGGTGGTACATAGACGCCACGTTTGTACTGCGCCAGAAGGAAGTTGGGCTGGGGCGTTTTCCAGCGATTGTGCACCCAAAACCAATCTTCCGGCGCGACGCGAATTTGCCGTTCGATGATCTGATTTATTTCTGCAGTCAGCTCAACAACAGAGCCCTCTGCCTTAGGCGGGTCAAAGCGCTCGGTAAACACCAGGCGCCAGCGCGCTGGACCGATTGTGTAAACCCCGGCAGCGATTAGCGCCGCTCGGGTCCTCTTGGCAAGCAAGGCTGGCAGCGGTGAAGTGGATGCCAGCCTTCCAAAGAAGGGCGTCCACAACCCGTGATCGCCGGCGTGCTGGTCGGACAAAACACCAACGCCACCGCCGGACCGCAGCAGATCGATCACGGGTTGAAATCCCTGCTGGCGATCGAACAATTCCAGGCCAGTTTGGCCACGTGTCCGGCGCACATGCGCGTCAATGAAGCGATTGCCAAGTTTTTGATAGACACTCGCATTCCGTACGTAGCCGACAAACTTCGGCATCAGTTGCGCGAACAATTCCCATATTCCGAGATGACTCAAAACGAGCACCACCGGAACGCCGGCGCGAAATTCCCGGTCCATCGCTTCGATATTGTCAACCTTGACCCGCCGCAGGATTTTCTCCGGCGGCATCGCGGTAAGTTTAACGCTACAGAGAAGATTAGCGCCAAGTCTTTGGAAATGGCGGCGGACGAGCCGACGCATTTCTCGCGGGGTCTTTTCATTGGCAAACGCAATGGCAACATTGCGTTTCGCCAGGCGTCGATATTTCCCGGAAACGAGCCAGGCACAAAAGCCGAGAAACTGTCCAAACGCAAAGAGAAGCCGCATAGGTATAGCGGCGATAATTGCTAACCCTGTGCGATAGAGGAGATAAACAACGAAATCGAGCATTGCAGGACAGGCAGTATCGCAGCGTGGCGCCGCAGCGTAGATTTGCCTGCGGTCTGCTTCAACCAATATAATGTGCGCGGTGTTGCCATCCTCTTCCCATTCCTCTGACGCCGATTTCGCGCGCATAATCTCGCGAAGGTTCGCACATGGCCGATTTCTTATCGTCGGCGCGAACTCTCAGGAACTTGAGCGCCAGTTTGCTGAATTGAAAAGAGACGCTGTCGTCATGTGGGCCCCCGGTGACCTGATGATGAGACTGGGGCAGGGTGGGGCCGCAGCACAGTTTGAGGCCGGAGTTTGGTTTTATCCGTCAGGACACAACGATGACGATCGCATGGTGGAAACGCTGTCGCATTGTGCAGCTGGCATTGTGCTTGTTCCTGGTCCCGGCGCGGACGCTGCCACGCGCCGACCGGGCCTCGTTCAGTGTTTCGAGCGCTTCGGACTACTCCCTGATTACGACTGCGACCTGATAGAGTTGGATCCTGCAGGCGTTTGTCTTCGACACCTACCAAGCGCAGGTGCCGGCGAACTAACGCCGAAAGTGGAGACGGCTTTTGCCAGGCTCAACCGAGTGTTGGGCGACTTGAAGCAATCACTTCAAATCCGCGACTTGGAGTTAGAAGGCGCGCACCGCCATATCGCCGCACTGGAGGAAAAATTGCTCAAACTCAAAGAATACCGGCGCGAGTTGAAATTGCTGAAAGAGCAGAAGCAAACTCTGCGGAAATCGCCCGAACGCCGGGTGGGCCAGATATTGCTCGCGCCATATCGTCTTCCTGAAAAACTGGCGAAGACGGTTTGGAAAAAACTCCATCGATCCGCGCGGGAACGTCGCCGTTCTGGTGCCGCAAGCGAATACCAGGAATGGTTCGAGCGGCATCGCGCAAATGCGCGTGATCTTGAGCGAATGCGAAGTGAATCGTGCGGGTTTGTTTCAAGGCCGCTCATTAGCGTCATTACGCCAGTGTTCGACACTCCGGTGCAACGGCTGGAGGAAGCAATTGAATCGGTAATCGCGCAAGCATATGAAAACTGGGAGCTCCTGTTAATCGACGACGGATCGAGCGATCCCGAGCTGCTCCGTACGCTGCGTGTACTTGCGGCTCGCGATCGGCGTATCATACTGAAAAACCTAGGAAAACACGAAGGCATTTCGGCAGCGTCGAATCAGGGGCTTGCACTCGCCCACGGGGAATGGGTCACTTTTCTCGATCATGACGACGTGATCGAGCCCGATGCGCTTTTCCAGATTGTGAAACTCTTGCAGACCCATCCAAATGCCGATCTGATATATTCCGATGAAGACAAGCTCGGCGAAGGCGGTTTCGAGGCTCCTTTGTTTAAGCCAGATTGGTCGCCCGATTTTTTCCTTTCTTACAATTACGTTGGCCATTTAACCGCGGTGCGCCGCGATATGGTGCAAAAGGCTGGCGGCTTCCGTTCACAATTTGATAGCGCACAGGATTATGACCTGTTCTTTCGCGTGATCGAGCAAGCCAGGCGAATTCATCATATCCCTCGAATCCTGTATCATTGGAGGCGGTCCCAAAGCTCCAGCGCGATCAGCGTTCGTCAAAAACCGGAACAACTCGAAGCGTCGCGGCTTGCGATTCAAGATCACCTGAAGCGCCGCGCCGAGCCGGCTCGTGTTGCTGTGGACTGGCGCACCCACGCCTTCTGGGTCAGACGCAGACTGTCGGAACCGAAGAGAATTTCAGTGATCATTTGGAGTCGCCACGGCCTCGAATCCATCAAGCGATGCATCGAGAGCCTGACGAGCAGAACAAGTTACCCGAATTATGAGATTGTGGTCGTTCAAGACGATAAATTCCCGGGCGAGTCGGATTTTTCATCGCGTTTCCCCCATCATTTGCTGCGTTTCCCAGGGGAGTCCGATGACTCCGCGGTAAAGAATTTTGCGGTAAACGAAACCAACGACCCATGGATTCTTTTCCTGGATGAAAGCATCGAACCGATCGAACCGGACTGGTTGACAATCATGGCCGAGCATGTCCAGCGAGGCGAAGTCGGCGCCGTAGGGGCGCGATTGCTAAATCCGAACGGCACTATTGAACAGGCGGGAACAGTCGTGGGTGTCAATAACACTGCGCAACCCGCGTTTCACGCTTTTCCGGGAGAACATCCGGGCACGAATCGCCAGTTGCAGGTGACACGAAACTGCAGTGCTGTCTCGAGCGCGTGTATGCTCACGCGGCGTGAAGTTCTTCAGCAAACGGGCGGATTCGATGCAAGTCTGGGAGGCACGTTGGCCGATGTCGATCTTTGCCTGAAAATGCGGCGAGCGGGTTATTTGATTGTTTACACTCCGTTCGCAAAACTTTGCTGGCATAAAGCGCCATCAGATGAGATCGACGTGAAGGGGGAGGCGATTATGCGCGAGCGTTGGGGGGACGTTTTACAGAGTGATCCTTATTACAACCCAAATCTTTCTCGCGAACGGGCAGATTTCTCGCTAGGCAAATTAAACATTGGCTGAATCGAAATGAGTAAGCGCGAAAGAAATCTGTGGGAAGGTATCGACGTTGGCGTGCGAAAGAACCTAAACACGCGAGATTACCGCGCTGTATCCTTCACCCAGGAGCTTTCACAACGCGGCGTAGACGCCGGCGACCTCGCCGCTGCGGATCGCAGCCAGCGCGAGATTAAGGACGCTTGGATTCCAGGCGTCGAAATTTTCGCCCGAAAAGTTCACCCGCAGCGGCACCGTGGACTTTTTGGCGAATTTGTGCGGCGCGACGAAGGCATTCTTGCGCGGATCGGCCTCTGGCCCAGGCAGTGGTCAGCTGCTCGGATGTTTTTGGGAACTGCCAAGGGCTTTCACGTGCATCCGCCGAGCATTCCAGAAAATAACGATGCAGTGGATTGGTTGCGCCGACTGTATATCGATGAGCCGGATAATTATTCAGTGCGGAGCTATGACAAAGAACAATGGGACGTGATGTTTTTTATTCAGGGCCGCGTCGAAATAATCCTGTACGACATCCGCGCCGGATTGCCGCGGCGAGTGATGCGGTTCTTTGTGGATGGCGACAATCATCGCAGTGATAACAATGTTGGCGTCATCATTCCACCGGGGGTGGCGCACGCCATTCGCGTTGAAGGCACAGAAGACGTGATCATGGCTTATGGGACGAGCATGGTTTTCCGTCCCGAATTCGAAGGACGCATCGCGAGTGAAGTCGAAACAGCCGCGCTCCCAGAATCGTGGCGAAAATTCCTATCGCTGTAGCCGCGATCGATAACTGTTGTATTAAGCTTACACCGCTCATAGGGGGCCATTCAGTAAATGAAGCGAAGTTTCGATCCGGCCGTGCTGGAAATGATGGATCGGGAGCAGCCGGTGTCTGCCGAGCTGGAGCGCGATCTGGAACGTATTCGGCAATTGAATCGCTGGTTCGGAAGCTATCGCCTTGTATTGGGTTTTATTCGCAATTGGATTAAACCAGCCGACAAATTGCGCGTCGTGGATCTGGCAACGGGCTCAGGCGATATCCCACGATTGATTGTCGATTATGCGCGAAAGATTCGAGCCGATGTGGAGATTGATGCCTTGGATCACCAACCTGCCACATTGGAAATCGCCCAAAGACTGAGCGCCGATTATCCGGAGATTTCCTACAGCGAAGCCAACATTCTCCAATGGAACTCCGCTAAAGCATACGACATCGCGCTTTGTACGCTGGCGCTTCACCACTTCAACAACGAGGATGCGGTGCGGCTCCTGCATAGGTGTTGCCAGGTATCCAGAAGATTTGTCCTGGTGTCGGATTTGCGACGAAGTTTTTCTCTTGTCGCAGGCGTTTATCTTTTGACTACGCTGATTCTCCGCGAGGCGATGACTCGTCATGATGCACGGCTCTCGGCCATTCGAGCGTTCTCCTTTTCTGAGATGCGTGATCTTGCCCTGCAGGCTGGATGGGAAAATTTTGGTCACCAGAAATTCTGCTTTGCCAGGCAAGCTATCTGGCTCGAAACAGGGTGACCGCATTTGTCATTCCGAGCGAAGTCGCTTGCCGCGCCGTAGCTTCATGCGGAGGCTGGGAGGAAATCTCTGGATATTTGCGTTCATGAGCAGCTCTGTTTCTAAGATGCGGGTCATTACGACGATCGCCGAGGCGCAGGCGCAGCCGTATGCTAAACGCCGTGTGCTTGTTCCCACCATGGGCGCTTTACACAAGGCGCATGGAGAAATGCTCCGTGTCGCACGCAAACATGCTGGCCACGATGGCGAAGTAGCGTTGAGCATATTCGTTAATCCGCTGCAGTTTGAACCTGGAAGCGATTACGAGCGCTATCCGCGCCCGGAAAAAACGGACGAAGAATTTTGTCGAAATGCCGGGGTCGATCTTTTGTTCCGCCCCAGTGTTGCGGAGATGTACGCTGACGATCGTTCAGTGTTTGTCGAGGAGTCCTCTCTTTCAAATACGCTGGAGGGCAAATCGCGCCCCGGGCATTTCCGCGGGGTTTGCACGGTCGTTGCGAAGTTATTCAACATTCTTTCGCCGGACGCCGCTTTGTTTGGCGAGAAGGATTTTCAGCAACTCGTCATTGTCCGCCGTATGGTGCGCGACCTTGATTTCAAGACCGAGATCATTGCAGTGCCTACGATGCGCGAAGAAGACGGTCTGGCATGCAGTTCGCGCAATCAGTATTTGAATATCGAAGAACGGAAGCAGGCACCAGTTTTGCATAGGGCTTTGTTGGCAGCGGCAAATGGCGGCAACAAATCTGCGAGAGAAATTGTCGATCTTGTCAGCAAAGTAATCGATGAAGCGCCGTTGGCGCGGATTGATTACGTGGAGGTTGCTGATTCGGAAACTTTGCAACCCCTTGAAACGGTGAGACCAAATTCATTGCTCGCGCTTGCCGTATCCTTCAGCAAAACTCGCTTGATCGACAATATCCGGTTGGGATGAAGGAATACGATTTCGTGGTGATTGGCAGCGGTATTGCCGGCCTGAGTTTTGCATTGGAAGCGGCAAAGCATGGATCGGTAGCTGTTATAACGAAACGCAAAGGCTCCGACACAAATACCGCCTGGGCGCAAGGTGGGATCGCCTGCGTAACAAGCGATGAAGATTCGTTCGAGTTGCACGTGCGCGATACACTCGAAGCTGGCGCTGGCCTGTGCGACGAGGCGGTTGTGCGTACAATTGTTACCGAAGGTCCGGAACGCATCCGCGAGCTCGTAGAACTAGGTCTGCACTTCGATGAACGTGAGATTTCCGGACATCGTGAGCTTGATCTCGGTAAAGAAGGCGGCCATTCCAAGCGCCGCGTTCTCCATGTACAAGATGTAACTGGGAAGGAGATCGAAAATACTCTACTACGCGAGCTGGGCCGGCAATCACACGTCCAGCTAATGGAAAATCATATGGCGGTTGATTTGATCACCGCTGCCAAGCTCGGTTTCGCGGCAGAAGATCGCTGTCTTGGCGTCTATGTTCTGGACGAAAAAACTGGAGAGGTTGAAACCATTCGATCGGATCGGATCGTGCTTGCGACCGGCGGTTGCGGGAAGGTTTATTTGTACACGACCAATCCCGACATTGCGACTGGCGACGGCGTGGCGATGGCGTGGCGCGCGGGAGTTGAGATCTCCAATATGGAGTTCATCCAGTTTCATCCCACGTGCCTTTTTCATCCGCTGGCGAAATCGTTTCTCATTTCAGAAGCGGTGCGTGGTGAGGGGGGCATCTTGCGTAACAATCGCGGCGAAGATTTCATGAAGCGCTACGACCCGCGCGGTTCACTGGCGCCGCGCGATATCGTGGCACGCGCAATTGACGCGGAGATCAAGCGCTCGGGCGCCAAGTGTGTGTTTTTGGATGTCACCCACAGATCGCCGGAATTTATTCAAGAGC
>Ga0137397_10001635_pt1 | contig 15716 bp, 12 predicted proteins | sample czorhiz116metaG_FD_106658 | JGI IMG/M metagenome (GOLD analysis project Ga0137397, IMG submission 106658) | Vadose zone soil microbial communities from Angelo Coast Range Reserve, California, USA - czorhiz1.16 metaG | ecosystem: Environmental > Terrestrial > Soil > Vadose zone | place: USA... | reverse complement strand
CTTCGTCGAAGGCGAGTCGCTCATCATGGGGATCAAGGACGTGGCGGTGTCCTCGGGCTCGGCGTGCACCTCGGCGAGCCTCGAACCGTCGTACGTGCTGCGCGCGCTGGGAAGGTCGGACGAGCTCGCGCACAGCTCGATCCGCTTCACGATCGGCCGTTTCACGACCGAGGAGGAGATCGACTACGCGGTCAAGCTCCTGCGGGCGAAGATCGGCAAGCTGCGCGAGCTGTCTCCCTTGTGGGAGATGTACAAAGAGGGCGTGGACTTGAATACGGTGCAGTGGGCCGCACACTAGGAGCGAGAACATGGCATACAGCGACAAGGTACTGGACCACTACGAGAACCCGCGCAACGTCGGGTCTTTCGACAAGGCCGACGATCAGGTCGGCACCGGCATGGTCGGCGCACCGGCCTGCGGCGACGTGATGAAGCTGCAGATCCGGGTCAACGAGCAGGGCGTCATCGAGGACGCCCGCTTCAAGACCTACGGCTGCGGCTCGGCGATCGCGTCCTCGTCGCTCGTCACCGAGTGGGTGAAGGGCAAGACGCTCGACCAGGCCGAGACGATCCGCAACACCCAGATCGCCGAGGAGCTGGCGCTGCCGCCGGTGAAGATCCATTGCTCGATCCTCGCCGAGGATGCGATCAAGGCGGCGATCGACGACTACCGCAAGAAACACGGGCTCGGGCAGCCCGCGGAAAAGGAAGCGAAGGCGGCATGATTACCCTCACCGAACGCGCAGCGACTCACGTCTCCGGCTTCCTCGCCAAACGGGGCAAGGGAGTGGGCCTGCGCCTGGGCGTGCGCACCTCGGGCTGCTCGGGCATGGCCTACAAGCTCGAGTACGCGGACGCGGTGAACCCGGACGATCTCACCTTCGAGAGCCACGGGGTGAAGGTCGTCGTCGATCCCAAGAGCCTGGCCTACCTGGACGGCACCGAGCTCGATTTCGCGCGCGAGGGCCTGAACGAGGGATTCAAGTTCAACAATCCCAACGTCAAGGACGAGTGCGGCTGCGGCGAAAGCTTCAACGTCTGATTTCCGCGCAATAACATCGAGAGAAGGGGCCTCGGGCCCCTTTTTTCTGCTCCCGGCGTAAATGAACCTCGACGAAAACCACTTCCAGATCTTCGGCGTGCCGGCGCGGTTCGAGATGGACCTCGAGGCTCTGGAGACGCGCTACCGCGAGCTGCAGCGCGAAGTGCACCCGGACCGCTTCGCCAGGGCGTCGCAGGCCGAGCAGCGCGTCTCGATGCAGCTCGCCACGCGGGTGAACGAGGCCTACCACACGCTCAAGTCGCCGCTCACGCGGGCCGGGTACCTGCTGCAGCTGCAGGGCGTCGATCCCGAATTCGAGACCAACACCGCGATGCCCGCGGAATTCCTCAGCGACCAGATGGAGCGGCGCGAGACGCTCGGGGAAGCGGTCGCCGCCAGCGACTGGGAGCGGCTGATCGCGCTGTCGTCCGAGCTTCGCATCGAGCAGGACGCCTTGTTCGGAAGGATCGAAAGGCAGCTCGAGGCCCAGGACTGGAAGGAAGCCACGGCGACCTTGCGGCAGCTCAAATTCCTCGAGAAGCTGAGCGAGGATATCGGTGAGGCCGAAGAGAGGATGGATTCCTGATGGCGCTGCTGCAGATCTCCGAGCCCGGCCAGTCGCCCGCCCCCCACGAGCAGCGGCTCGCGGTCGGCATCGATCTGGGCACGACGAATTCGCTCGTCGCGACGGTGCGCAACGGCATCGCGGTCGTCCTCAACGACCACGAGGGCCAGGGCCTGCTGCCTTCGATCGTGCGCTACATGCGCGACGGTCGCGTCGCCGTCGGGCGCGAGGCCGAGCGCGAGCAGGCGCGCGACCCGAAGAACACCATCGTGTCGGTCAAGCGCTTCATGGGGCGGGGCCTGAAGGACGTGACGCACGTCGAGAACAGCCCGTACGACTTCGTCGACTCCCCCGGGATGGTGCAGCTGCGCACCGCGGCGGGCGTGAAGTCGCCCGTCGAGGTGTCGGCCGAGATTCTCAAGGTATTGCGGGCGCTGGCCGAGGAAGCACTATTCGGAAATGCGGCGGGCGAGCTCGCGGGGGCGGTCGTCACCGTCCCGGCCTACTTCGACGATGCGCAGCGGCAGGCGACCAAGGACGCGGGCAGGCTCGCGGGCCTGAACGTGCTGCGCCTGCTGAACGAGCCCACGGCGGCGGCAATCGCCTATGGTCTGGACAACGCCGCCGAGGGCATCTACGCCGTGTACGACCTGGGCGGCGGCACGTTCGACATCTCGATACTCAAGCTCTCGAAGGGCGTGTTCGAGGTGATGGCCACCAACGGCGACGCGGCGCTCGGCGGAGACGACTTCGACCAGCGGCTTTTCTGCTGGGTGGTCGAGCGGGCCAAGCTCGCGCCGCTCTCGCCCGAGGACACGCGGCTGCTGCTCGTCGAATCGCGCGCCGCGAAGGAATTCCTCACCGCGCATGCCGAGGCGCGCATTTCGGTCTCGCTCGCGAGCGGCGAAGCCGTCGACGTCACCGTGACGCAGAAGGAGTTCCAGGAGATCACGCGGCAGCTGGTCGCCAAGACCCTCGCGCCGACGCGCAAGGCGCTGCGCGACGCGGGCCTGGACGTCACCGCGGTCAAGGGTGTGGTCATGGGCGGCGGCGCGACGCGCATGCCGCACGTGCAGCGGGCGGTCGGCGAGCTCTTCGGGCAGACGCCGCTCAACAACCTCGATCCCGACAAGGTGGTCGCGCTCGGGGCGGCGATCCAGGCGAACGTGCTCGCCGGGAACCGTGGCTCCGGGGACGACTGGCTGCTGCTCGATGTGATCCCGCTGTCGCTGGGCATCGAGACCATGGGCGGCTTGGCCGAGAAGGTGATTCCGCGCAACTCGACCCTGCCCGTCGCCCGCGCGCAGGAGTTCACGACGTTCAAGGACGGCCAGACCGCGATGAGCATCCACGTGGTCCAGGGCGAGCGCGAGCTGGTCGCCGACTGCCGCTCGCTCGCGAAATTCGAGCTGCACGGCATCCCGCCGATGGCGGCGGGCGCGGCGCGCATCCGCGTGACCTTCCAGGTGGACGCGGACGGCCTGCTCGCGGTGTCCGCGCGCGAATCCACCACCGGCGTGCAGGCGGCGATCGCGGTGAAGCCTTCCTACGGGCTGACGGACGAGCAGATCACGCAGATGCTCAGGGAATCGCTCGACCACGCGCGCGACGACGTGCAGCTGCGGGTCCTGAAGGAGCAGCAGGTCGAGGGCGAGCGCATGCTCGAGGCGGTCGAGAACGCGCTACGCGACGACGCCGACCTCGTCTCGGCGGAGGAGGGCGGCGCGCTACGCTCGGAGCTCGACGCGCTGCGCCGGACGCTCACCTGCAACGATCACCGCACCATCAAGTCGGCGATCGAGCGCGTCAACCGCGCGAGCGAGGCCTTCGCCGGGCGGCGCATGGACCGCGCCGTGAAGCGCGCCCTCGCCGGCAGGAAAGTCGAAAGCCTCTAGGTCCCGATGCCGCAGCTCATCGTCCTGCCGCACCAGGAGCTGTGCCCAGAGGGGACGGTCATCGACGCAAAGGCCGGCGTGTCGATCTGCGACAACCTGCTCGCGAACGGCATCGAGATCGAGCACGCCTGCGAAAAATCCTGCGCCTGCACCACCTGCCACGTGGTGGTGCGCGAGGGCTTCGATGCGCTCGACCCCTCCAAGGAGGACGAGGACGACATGCTCGACAAGGCCTGGGGGCTGGAGCCTCAGTCGCGGCTCTCGTGCCAGGCGATCGTCAAGGACGGCGATCTCACGATCGAGATCCCCAAGTACACCATCAACATGGTGAGCGAGAACAAATAAGCGAGACCGCCATGAAATGGACCGACACGCTCGAGATCGCGATCGCGCTCTCGGAAAAATATCCGGACACCGACCCGCTGACCGTGCGCTTCACCGACCTGTTCAAATGGGTGCAGGAGCTCGACGGCTTCGACGACGATCCGGAGCGCTGCGGCGAAAAGATCCTCGAGGCGATCCAGATGGCGTGGATCGACGAAGCCGACTAGCTCGCGGCCGCGTAGCCCGCCGCCGCGCGGACGGATTTGCCGATCGCATCCCGCGGGGTTCGCCTGCGCTCGGGCAGGGCCCTCAGGCGGGCAAGCTCCGCCGCCATGTCGATCTGACTTGCGGCTCGGTCGAAGAGCCCGGCGGCGAACCGGTACAGATCCGCGTCGTAGCGGTTGCGATCCTCCAATACCTTCAGGGTTTCGCCGCTCACCGTGTCCCGCCGCGGGCGGTTGTCGCCGACGTTGCGCAGCGCGAAGCGTTGCAGCGCCCAGCCGAAAGCGCGCTGGAGGAGGATCAGCGACTCCTCGAACCGCTCGGTCAGCCCGACGACGGCGAAGTTCCGGGCGAGATTCGACTTGGCGCGCTCGAGCAACGCCTGCGTCACCCTGCCGCAAGGCAGGTTCATTTCGCCCGCGAGGCGGCGCGTCTGCCCGTTGTCCATCTCGACCAGGCCGCAGTCGCCGACCCATTCCTCGAGCGTCGAGCTCATCGCCAGCGGATGGACCGGATCGCCGGTCTGCCTGCGGTAATGGTAGTAGTGCGAAATGGCGCGCTCGACCGGGTCGCGCAGGAAGGTGAAAAGCCGGACGTCGTCCGGCAGCACCCGCTTTATCGACAGGTCGAAGTGCCCGTGGATCATGCGCACGGTGCGTCCGTGCCGGAGGCTGGATTTTAGGCGGCGGATCTTCGAAAACGAGATCAGGGGCTTGGGCACGAGCGTCGGCCGCGGCCGCAGCCAGCTCATTCCCCGCATCATGATCTCGTGAGTTTCGTCGGGGGCATATTGCCGCGCCAGAATCGCGTTGAGCGTAGTTCCGGCGGTCTTGGGAATATGGAGAAAAGCGACCACGCCGCTTTGCCCGGGCCGCGGGCGTTCTGTTTTCATCTTCTTCTCGAGCCGATCGCCATGGTCTTTTCGAACTGCGCGAATAAGTTTAAAACCAAGAGAAGGCCGTTTTTCGGAATACACAAACCTTTACACATTACAAATTTGTAATCGGGCCCGTTATCAATATTGCACCGCAAAATTAGGGCGTCGCCTATCCCCAATACTGGGGACCAATGTCCACGACGAGAGAAATTCAAAGAGGGTGCTACCGGAACGACGCGTCGGAACGGACGCGCGGACCGGACGTCGGGTAATATCGCTCCGCATGTCCCGCCCGATCCCTCGCCGCGGTGCGATCGCCGGTATAGCCGCTTTCGGCCTCTGGGGACTCGCGCCCAGGGTCTTCTCGGCGGACCCTGAATCCCCGAAATCGCCCGGCAAGCCGCTCGCCGAGCGGCTCGCCGCGTACGCGCACGGATTACGCTACGACGATCTCGACGCCGCGACCGTCGAGCGGGTCAAGACCCATTTCATCGACACGATCGGCTGCGGAATCGCCGCGTTCGACGAGGGGCCGGTGCGCATCTGCCGCGAGGTCGCGCTCGGCGTTGCGGGCGGCGCGGCGACCGTCATCGGGACCCACCGGCGCACCACGCCCGATCTCGCCACCTTCGCCAACGGCGCCGCCTTCCGCTACTACGACCTGAACGATTCCTACGTCGGGCGCCTAGCGGGACATCCGAGCGATCACATCGCCGCGTGCCTCGCGGTCGCCGAAAGCGAGCGCTCGAGCGCCACGGAGCTCATCACCGCGATCGTGCTCGCCTACGAGATCAACTGCCGCCTGATCGACGCATTCGACATCACCACCCGCGGCTGGGACGTGCCGGTGTTCAGCCTGCCGGCGGTGGCGCTCGCCGCCGGCAAGCTGATGAAGCTGCCTCCCGAGCGCCTCGCGCAGGCGGTCAGCCTCGCGATCAACGACCATATCCCGCTCGCCCAGACGCGGGTCCAGGCGCTGTCCGACTGGAAGGGACTCGCCGACGCGGAAGCCGGGCGGAACGCGGTGTTCGCCGCGCTGCTCGCGCGCGGCGGCCTGACCGGCCCGGCGCCGATCTTCGAGGGGAATTCGGGCTTCTTCAAGCAGATCTCCGGGCCGGCCGAGGTCGACGTCGGCGCTTTCGGCGGCCGTGGAGTTCCGTTCCGCATCCACCAGTGCGGGCTCAAGGCCTACCCGGCCGTGGTCTACGCGCAGACCGCGATCGCGGCCGGGATCGCGGTGGCGAGGGACGCGGGCTCGCTCGATCGCATCGCCGCGGTGGAGATCGCGACGACCGCCCGGGGCTACCAGCGCGCCGGGAGCGAGCCCGAGAAGTGGGCGCCGGACACCCGCGAGACCGCCGATCACAGCCTGCCCTATACCACCGCGCGGGCCATGTTCGACGGCGACATCACGAACGACAGCTACACGCCGCAAAAGCTCAGCGAGCCGCGCGTCCTCGAGTTCATGCGCAAGATCACGGTGAAGCCGGATCCCGTCCTCACCGCGCGCGTCGGGGCTGCGGTACCGACGCGCGTGACCGCGACGCTCACCGACGGGCGGCGCATTACGCGCGAGGTCGACGACGTGCCGGGATTCCCGGGGCGGCCGATGAACAGGGCCGAGGTCGAGCGGAAGTTCCGCGGCAACGTGGGCAAGCGCTGGCCGCGCGAGCGGACCGATGCGATTCTGCAGACGCTGTGGGCGCTCGACCGAACGCCGGATGTCGCCGCCTTGCTCGGCACGCTCTCGCTGCAGCCGAGTCCCTAGACGCCGCGGGCTCGTCCGGCGCCTTCGCAGTTACGGCGTCACCACGACGCCGTCGGCTTTGCCGCCCATCCGGTCGATCGCCTTCTGCGCGAAGCCCGATCTTTTCACGTCGGTGATGAATTCTCGGCAGAATTCGACCACCGCCACGGAGCGGCCCTTCGGATATCCGATGGCGATCGGGACGTCGTAATAGCTGCCCGGCAGGATGCGCGATCCGGGCAGGCCCGCCTGGGCCCTCGCGAGCATCGGCACCACGTGGCTGAATGCGTCGGCCTTGCCGGCGATCAGCAGGTCGACCGCCGGCTGCGGCGTCTCGACCGGCACCCGGATCAGGGCGGCCTTGGTGATGATCCTGTCGAGATGCTCGCCTTGCGCGCTGCGCGCCGGGACGACGATGCGCACGCCGGCCCGGTCCACCTCGGGAATGCTCTTGATCGGCGAGGCGGCCGGCACCAGGAACGTAGTCCGCAAGCCGATGACGACGGGCCCGAAATCGAAGGCGGCGGCGCGATCCTTGGTGATGCCGATGAACGTCACGTCGGCCTTGCCGGCGCGGAGCGCTTCGATCATGTCGGCCGGATTGTGGATGCGGACGAGTTCGTGCGGCACGCCGACGCGGCGCGCGAGCTCGATGCCGAGCTCCGGGCTCCATCCCTTGAGCTCGCTCCCGTCCTCGTTGGCGAAATACGACAGCATCAGCACGGCCACGCGAAGCTTGCCGGTCGGCGCCAGCTCCTTGACGATCTCGGCGCTCGCCGCCGTTTGCGCGGCGCCCCGTCCGGAGAGCCCCAGCGCCAATGCCGCGAGCGCAAGCGTCGCGAAAAAGGGCGAAGAGCGATTCATGGCGAGACCGCCGTCAGGCGGGCTCCAGGCCGTGCTTCCTGATGACCGGCGCGGCGGCCGGCGCGGTGATGAATTTGAGGAGCGCCCTGGCGGCGTCGGCCTGCTTCGCGCCGGCGTGGACGCCGGCGGAGAACACGGTCATGCGCTGGAGGTCGCCCGGCAGCGGGCCCAGGTAGTCGATGCCGGGGAAATGCACCAGCTCGCTGATCTGCTGGAAGCCGACCTCGGCCTCGCCGCTCGCGAGCAGGGTGCCGACGAACACGCCCGAGGAGGTTTGCTTGAGCTTGCCCTTGATCTGATCGCCGATGCCCAGTTTCTCGAACACGGAGAGCATGTAGAGCCCGCTCGGGCCGGTCGAGTACCCGATCGATTTCGCCGCGAGCAACGTCTTTTTCAGAGCCTCCACCGAGCCGATGTCGGGCTTCGGCGCGCCTTTGCGCACTGCTACCCCGGTGCCGGATTTCGCGATATCGACGCGGCTGCCCGCGACCGCCTTGCCCAGTGAGATCTGCTCGTCGATCGCCGGGCCCGCCATGATGATGAGGTCGTAGCGCTCGCCCTCGGACAGACGCTTCTGGACGTTGAGCGTTCCCGTGAAAGTCGTCCTGACCTTGTGCCCGGAGGCCTTCTCGAACTGCGCGACCAGCTCGGAATATGCCTCCTGGGTGGCCTGCGTGGACAGGACGTCGATCTCAGCGGCGCCGGCCATGCCCGAGAGCAGCGCGCCCGCCGCCGCGAGGGTTGCGGCCTTCATCCTTGCCTCCCGCTATTGCGGCACGACGCCGTCGCGGCCGACGTTGATGCGGTTGGCCTCCAGCGTTCCGTCCGGCTTCTTGGTCGCCGCGACCACGGTGAAGGGCGCGCCCGCCTTGAGATCGCTCTTGCCGCCGATTTCGTAGCGGACGATCGGCACGTTCGACGGGACGACGATCTTCTTCTCGCCTTCTTTGTACTTCACCATGATCGTCGAGCCGTCCACGCCGGCGACCGTCATGCCCGCGGCCGAGCCGTTGGTCATGGTGCTGTTCGGCACGGGCGCGTAGGGCCGGTGGCCTTCGCCCGTCCCGCGCATCTGCTCGGGGAAGATGTGGACCTCGAGGGCCTTCTGGCTGCCGTCCGCCTGCGGCATCGCCGCGCTGCCGAGGAAGGTGCCTTCCTTGATGTCCGCCATCGAGGCCTTCACCACGGCGACGATCCTGGCGTCGTCGGTGAGCGTCAGCTTGAGCTGGGCGCCGTCGCTGGATTTCAGGGTCAGTACGTTGCCGTCGGCCTTCTCTATCGTCCCGCGCACGCGAAGGGTCTGCGCCGTGGCCGCCGCGCTAGCGGTGATGATCGCGCCAACGAGCAGCAATCGGATGGTTCTGGTCATGTCGTCTCTCCTGGAATGTCGATGGGCGCCACCCCCTCCTGGCGGCGCGCACATTATGAGGCAGGACGGGCCGGTTTGGGATAGGGGTTATTCGGGTGCGCCGGCTGCGCGCGCCGGACGAAGCGATTCGAGCATCGCCCGGAAGTCCTCGGGGGCCTCGCGCTCGAACGACAGGCGCTGGCCCGTCCGGGGATGGACGAATCCCAGAACCCGCGCGTGGAGCATCGGGCGCGTCGCCTCGATCTTTCGGCCTGCATAGTCGCGGATGTACACGCGTTCGCCGACCAGGGGGTGGCCGAGCTCGGACAGGTGGATGCGAATCTGATGCTGCCGCCCGGTCTCGAGGCGGCACTCGACCAGGGTCGCACCCGCCAGCGCTGCGATCGGTCCGACGTGCGTGACCGAGCGCTTCGCCTCGGGCGGAATTGCACCCCTGGGACGCCGGAAGTGCCCGTAGGACCCGCGGAGTCCGTCGCCGCGATCCAGGACGAGATGAGTTTCGATACGCTGCGCGGCGACCATGCCGTGGGCGATCGCATGATAGACGCGCTCGATGTCGTGCGCGCGGAACTGTACTTCCAACATGCGCTTCGCCTCCAGCGTGCGCGCGAATACCATCACGCCGCTGGTGTCCTTGTCGAGGCGCTGAACCACGCCGAGGTCGGGGCGGTGCCCGCGCCCGCCCGTTCGCCGCAGCAGGATTCGTGTGCTGTCGACGAGGGTGTCCTTGTCGCCCGGCTCGTAGGGGATGCTCAGCATTCCGACGGGCTTGTCGACGACGACCACGTCGCGGTCCAGGTACACGATCGCGCTCTCGGGCAGGGCGCCGGTACGCAGCTTCGGCGCGCGTTCGTCGACGACCACCGCAGCGCCGGGAGGAACGCGCGAGGCCGGGTCGAGGCACCGCTGGCCGTTCACCGTCACGCGCCCTTGCGCGCACAGCGCGCGCGCGCGCGACCACGCAACGCCCGTCCGTTCGCGCACGACGGCGGCGAGGGTGGGATCGGGGGGTGGCGCGGGTCGAGGTTCTGTCGCTCGTTTTCTCACCGCGGCTCCGGGGGCTCCCAAGTTCGCGATCCGGCGCCCATTGTCTCCGATGGGGCCGCCCGACGTTCGACGGTAGTAGTATCGCCCGCCGCCCTCGCCTTACCCGAGGATCACGCGCACCTTGTGGGCTCGACCATCATCCACGAGCGGAACCCGCGTCGGGCCGTCCGGCAGCGTCTTGCCGTCCAGCTCGGCGCTGGCGACTCCACAGCTGACGCCACGGGGGTTCTCCACGGCAATCTCGTAGCGCGCGGAGTGATATTTGAAGACGATCTCGAACCGAGGCCACTCCTTGGGTATGCAGGGGGCGAGGAGCAGGAACGCTCCCTGCAGACGAAATCCGAGGATCCCTTCGAGGCCGGCCCGGTACAAGCACCCGGCCGTGCCGGTGTACCAGGTCCATCCGCCGCGCCCGGCGTGTGGAGCGACCGAATAGACATCGGCGGCGGCGGCGTAGGGCTCGACCTTGTAGCGCTGCACGTCTGCCCGGGTGCTGGTGCGTCTAATCGGATTGATGAGCGAGAACAGCTCGGCGGCCTTGTCCCCCCGGCCCAGGGCGGCAAAGGCGATCACCGACCAGGTGGCGGCATGGTTGTATTGGCCGCCGTTCTCCCGGATGCCGGGCGGATAGCCCTTGATGTATCCGGGATCGAGCGGCGTCCGATCGAAGGGCGGCGCGAACAGCAAAGCCAGGCCCTCGTCGCCGCGAATGAGCTGCTCGTCGACCGCGGCCATGGCGCGCAGGGCACGAGTCGGATCCGCCGCCCCGGAGATCACGCCCCAGGATTGCGCAATCGAGTCGATCCGGCATTCGCCGCTCGAGGACGAGCCGAGTGGCGTCCCGTCGTCGAAATAGCCGCGCCGGTACCAATCTCCATCCCAGCCGTTTTGTTCGAGAGCATTCTGCAGCGCGGCCATATGAGCCTTCCAGCGCGCGGCGCGCGCGTGCTCCTCGCGAGTCTTGGCCAGAGGCGCGAACGCCGCAAGCGTCGCGTGCAGGAACCAGCCGAGCCAGACGCTCTCGCCCTTGCCTCTCTCGCCGACCCGGTTCATGCCGTCATTCCAGTCGCCCGTGCCGATCAACGGCAAGCCGCGTTCGCCGACGGCGAGGCTCCGATCGAGCCCGCGCGCGCAGTGCTCGAAGAGCGTTGCGGTCTCGTCCGCGACCCGGGGCTGGAAGTAGGCGTCGTGCTCGCCGGACCGCAGCGCCTGGCCTTCGAGAAATTGAACGGACTCGTTCAGCACCGCGATATCGCCGGTCGTCTCGACATAGTGTGCGGCGGCGTAGGCGAGCCATACCCGATCGTCTGCGATGCGCGTGCGGACGCCCTGGCCGGAGGGCGGCAGCCACCAATGCTGGACATCGCCTTCGACGAATTGCCGGGCGGCGGTGCGCAGCAGATGCTCGCGCGTCAGCGCCGGTCGGGAAACGGCGAGCGCCATTCCGTCCTGGAGTTGGTCGCGGAAACCGTAGGCGCCGCTCGCCTGATAGAACGCCGATCGCGCCCACACGCGGCAGACGAGCGCCTGATAGAGCAGCCAGCGATTCAGCATGACGTCCATGGACCGGTCCGGCGTCTTCACCTGAACGGTGCCGAGCATGTCGTCCCAATACCGGACGACCTCGCGAAGGATCGCGTCGAGATCGGCTGCGCGGTAGCGAGCGATCAGGGATTGCGCATCGGCCGCCGTCGGGGCCTGTCCGAGGAAGAAGACGATTTCGGCAGTGCCGCCCGGCTTGAGCTCGACCGAGGACTGAAGAGCGCCGCAGGGATCCAGGCCGGCGCCGACCCGCTGCGAGAGAGGGGCTTCCCCCGAAAGCGCGGCCGGGTTGTCGAGCGTGCCGTAGCGCCCCAGAAATTCCCGCCGGTCTCCGGTCCAGGCGGTCTGCCGGCCTCCCAGGTCCGCAAAGGCGACACGCGAACCGAATGTGGCGTTCCATGGATTGCGCGCAAACATTGCGCCGGTGTCCGGATCGAGCTCCGTCACGACCGAAAGTGCAGACGCGCTGCGGGACGGGGCGAGCACCCACTCCACGTAGGCGGTGACCGAAAGCCGCCGGGGCCGCCCCGACGCGTTCCGGATCGTCAGGCGTGAGATCTTGACCGGATCATCGAGCGGTACGTATTGCAGGAGATCGAGAGCAATGCCGTGCGCAGTGTGCTCGAACCGGCTGTAGCCCTGGCCGTGCCTGGCGACATAGGTCGCGGCCTCGTCACGGATCGGCAGGGCCGTCGGACTCCACAGCTCGCCGGTCTCCTCGTCGCGCAAATAGATGACCTCGCCCGGCCGATCGGTGACGGGGTCATTCGACCAGGGCGTGAGCTGGTTCTCGCGACTGCTGCTCGCCCAGGTGTAGCCGCTGCCCTCGACCGCGACCTGAAAGCCGAACGAGGGATTGGCGATGACATTGATCCACGGGGCCGGTATCGATCGCCCGGCGCTGAGGATCGTCACGTACTCCCGCCCGTCCGCGGCGAATCCACCGAGCCCGTTGAAGAATTCGAGGTTCGGCGGCACCGGCAAGTTTTGCGGCGCCTCTGCGGACGGCGCGCGTCTTGGCGGCGCGCGTTCGGCCGGCGGGGCCGCGCCGTCCGCTTCCGGGAAACGGTTGACCTGCTCCGATAGCGTTCCGTGTCGTCCGCCCAGCGCGGCCCGGGCCATGGAGAGGAGCAGCGCGCGCGTCTCCGTCGAAATGAGGTCGGCGCGCAGCACGAACACCGAGCCGCGCGCAACGTCCGCTGCGATCGGCGGTCGGGCCTGGCTCGTCCGGACCAGCGTCTCCAGCGCGACCTGAAGGTCCTGAATGTAGGAGGATGCCCGTTCGTTCAGGATCACGAGATCGACGGCCAGTTGCTTCATGCGCCAGTATTCGTGGGCGCGCAGCAACTGGCGGACAATTGCGATCTCCTCGACGTTGTCGATCCGCACGAGAACGATCGGGAGGTCGCCGGAAATGCCTTGAGCCCAGAGCGCCGCCGGCGCGCCGCCGCCGCGGCGTATGACCTCCGACGACGGACGCAGCGACGGATCGGCGTAGAGCACATGGCCCGCGAGACGCTGAAACAGGTTCGCCTGATCAGGATCGACGCCGAGGTGACTCAACTGCACTTGCCCCTGGGTCCACGCCAATGTGGCCGCGCGGTCGAAGGCCGTCGCGTCGTGATGCTTGTCGGCCAAGTCCAGCACATCGTCGCGGGACGACGCGACCACCGTCCAGAACGCGATGCGCACCGTCCTTCCCGGCGGAACCCGCACGCGGCGGCGCAACGCGAAAACCGGATCGAGGACGGTACCGACGGTATTGGAAAGCGGCCGGCCATCCATCACGGAGATCGGTGCCCGAACGTCGCGTCCGCGGCCGAGGAAAAGGGCCCGATCGGTTTCGATCTGCGGCTCGCCCACCGTCTCGCCTTCGACGACGGCCAGGTGCGCCGCCCAGATTTCGGTCTCGGCGGGAGATCGACAGCGCCGTGTCGCCAGGATGGCCCCGGCCTTGGCGAGATATTCGGTTTGCACGAAGAGCTTGGAAAAAGCCGGGTGCGCTGCGTCGGCGGCGGGCGGCGCCAGCACGAGCTCGGCGTACGAGGTGAGCTCGATGTCCCGCATTCGGCTGCCCGCATTCGCGATGGATACGCGACGGACTTCGGCGTTGTCCTCCGGCGAGACCACGACGTCGAGGGTCGTCGCGATCGTTCCGTCGTGCCGGACGAATTCGGCACGATCCTCGGTGAACGTCACGTCATAGCTGTCCGGCTCGACGCCGCTCGGCTGGTAACCGGCGGACCACACGTCGCCGCTTTGCACGTCGCGCAGGAAGACGTAGGCACCCCAGTCGTCGCGGGTGACGTCCTCGCGCCAGCGCGTGATCGCAGAATCACCCCAGCAGCTGTACCCGGAGCCGGCAGCGGTCAGCATCACCGTATAGCGGCCGTTCGAAAGCAGGTGCGCAGCGGGCGTGGCGCCGTGCGCGGACCGGAGGCGTCGCACCATCGGCAGCTCCAGGTCGCGAACCGTTGCCGCCGTCTTGACCTCCTCCGCCCTGGGATGAGCCACCGCGACATCGCGCGGCGTGCGTTCCTGCAGGAGAAGCTCCGTCGCCTGCACGATCGGCTCGGCGTGAAACCGTGTGCGCATCACCCCGTCCAGGAGACCGTTGGCGATGGCGACCACCGTCATGCCCTGATGGTGCGCCATGAAGGCGCGGACGATTGCGACGTCCTTTCCTTTGGGCAGACGCGTGCGCGTGTAGTCCAGCGCTTCGTAGAAGCCGTAGCGGCCCAGCGCGCCCAGGGCGGCGAGTCGCGCGAAATTGCGCGCCGCCTCTCCCGGATCGACCATGGCCGCGAGCGCGGTCGCGTAAGGCGCTACGACGGTGTCCTCGCTCAGTCCGCGTTTCAATCCCAGACCTGGAACGCCGAAGTTCGAGTACTGATAGGTGAGCTCGAGGTCGCGAACGTTGTAGGCGGATTCCGAAACCCCCCAGGGCACGCCGAGCACGGCGCCATAGATCATCTGCCGGCGGACCACGAGACCGTTCGTCTGCTCGAGCAGGCTGCCGGCCGGTGCGCGCATGACCAGCGACGGCATCAGATACTCGAACATCGATCCCGACCAGGAAATCAAAGCTGCGCCGCGTCCGACCGGTGTCACGGCGCGCCCGAGCCGGAACCAGTGCCGCGATGGAATATCGCCCTTGGCGATCGCCACGAAGCTCGCAAGCCGCGCCTCGGAGGCGAGCAGGTCGTAACAACTGGGGTCGAGACTGCCGTCCGCGACCCGATAACCGATCGCAAGGAGCTTGCGCTCCGGGTCGAGCAGAAAGCCGAACTCCATCGCACCGGCCGTGGCCCGTGCCGTCGCCTCGATCGTCGCCAAGCGCCGTTCGAGGGAGCGTGCGGCGTCGGCGGTCCGGGTAAGGTCGCGGCGGTGACTCTCGATCGATGCCAGAGTCGCCTCCGCCCAGAACAGCATTTCGACGCCTGCGTCGTCACCGCGTTCGCTGGCGAGCGTTCGGGCGATGTCTGCCATCGTGGTGGCGTGCGGCGCGACTTCCGCGAGCCGCGCACCGACGTCCTCGGGCGGCAGCGGCGCCCGGCGGAGCGCGGCGGCCAGTGCATCGAGCGCGTCGTCGAGGTGCTGCCGCGTGATCGTCTGCGTCCGCCGGTCGTCCGGCAGCTCCTGCAGGGATTCGCGCGTGAGCTGCAGGGCGTCGTCGATGCCGGCGAACGGTGCGGAGCTCGCCGCCGGGCGGCCGATCCATTCTCGACACGCGTTCGCGAGCGCAAGCAAATGCCCGGCGAGATTGCCGCTGTCCACCGATGAGACGTACTTCGGGTCCAAAGGCCGAAGATCCCGGGTGTCGTACCAGTTGAAGAAGTGGCCGCGGAACCGCTGCAGGCCGCCCATCGCCGCGAGTGTCGCTTCCAGCCGGTCGACGGTGTCGTTGGTCCCCACCCAGCCGAAGTCGCGCGCGCTGACCGCGGCGAGAAGGTAGAGGCCGAGATTGGTGGGAGAGGTGCGGTGCGCCGCAATCGGCTTCGGGTCCTCCTGGAAATTGTCCGGCGGGAGCATGTGGTCCGCCGCCGTCACGAAGGTTTCGAAGAAGCGCCAGGTACGGCGCGCGACCAGCCGCAGGGCGCGGGTATCCGAATCCGAGACCGGCAAGCGCCCCGCCACCAGCGGCGACAGGCTGGTCCATCGAGCGATGGCCGGGGATGCGATCCAGGCGATCACGAACGGCGCCGCCACCGCCCAAGCGTCG
>Ga0137397_10001631_pt1 | contig 15720 bp, 15 predicted proteins | sample czorhiz116metaG_FD_106658 | JGI IMG/M metagenome (GOLD analysis project Ga0137397, IMG submission 106658) | Vadose zone soil microbial communities from Angelo Coast Range Reserve, California, USA - czorhiz1.16 metaG | ecosystem: Environmental > Terrestrial > Soil > Vadose zone | place: USA... | reverse complement strand
TGGCGCGTGTTTCAAATGGACCGCAAGCAGCACGGAGGCAAGGGCGACCTCGGCTTCTTGGAACGCGTATTCCACAAGCTAATGCTGAACTTCACCTGGTGGGTGAACCGCAAGGACGCGGAGGGGCGCAACTTGTTCCAAGGCGTATTGCTAGGTCTCGACAACATCAGCGTCTTCGACCGCAGCGCCCAGCTGCCCACCGGCGTCCATATCGATCAAGCGGACGGAACCAGCTGGATGGCCATGTACGCCTTGAATTTGATGCGCATCGCGCTGGAGTTAGCCCAACAGAATCCGGTCTACGAGGACATCGCCACCAAGTTCTTCGAGCACTTCCTGCACATCGCGGAGGCCATGAATAATTTCGGCGAGGCCGGCATCGGACTTTGGGACGAGAAGGATGAGTTCTTCTACGACGTTCTGCATCTACCCGACGGCGGCATGACGCCGCTGAAAGTACGCTCGATGGTGGGGCTGATTCCGCTATTTGCCGTTGAAACCTTGGAACCGGAGCTGCTCGAACGGGTACCCGAATTCAAGCGTCGTCTGGAATGGTTCTTGAAGTACCGCCCGGACCTGGCCTCGCTGGTATCGCACTGGAATGAGGAGGGCCGCGGTCACCGGCGTCTGCTCTCGCTGCTCCGGGGACATCGCATGAAGCGCCTGCTGTCGCGCATGCTGGATGAAACCGAATTCCTCTCCGACTACGGCATCCGTGCGATCTCCAAGCACCACGACCAGCATCCGTACGTGTTCAACGTCCACGGCGCGGATTTGAGTGTCCGTTACCTGCCCGCCGAATCCGATTCCGGGCTGTTCGGCGGCAATTCCAATTGGCGCGGCCCGATCTGGTTCCCGCTCAACTACCTGTTGATCGAATCGCTGCAGAAATTTCATCACTACTACGGCGACGATTTCAAAGTCGAGTGCCCCACGGGGTCAGGAAATTTCGTCTCCATCGACGCGGCGGCGCGCGAGATCGCCAAGCGACTGACGAAAATATTCCTCAAGGACGAGAACGGCAAACGACCCGTGTTCTCGCAATACCCGCGCCAGCAGAACGACGTGCACTTCCGCGACCACGTGCTGTTCTACGAATATTTTCACGGCGACACCGGCCGCGGCGTCGGCGCGGCTCACCAGACCGGTTGGACCGGATTGGTCGCAAAACTGCTGCAGCCTCGCCAACCCTCGAATTGACGGCTATCAAACCTGGAGAGACCCGCATGGATACCTCGATGCACCCTGCCCACTTACCCCGACCCGTCATGCCCCACTGCCCGCCGCAGCGCCTGCTGCAGGGACAGAAAGCCCTGGTCACCGGTGCCAGTTCCGGCATCGGTCGAGCCATTGCCTTGGCGTTGGGCCAATCCGGCGCAGACGTCGTGGTCAACTTCGTCTCGGGCGAGGACAAGGCCGAACAGGTCTGCCAAGAGATTCGCGAATTCGGCGTGCGAGCCATCGCCGTCAAGGCGGACGTGTCCGATGAAGATCAGGTGACGCGGATGTTCGCGCGGATGATGGCGGAATTCGGCACCATCGATGTGCTGGTCAACAATGCCGGACTGCAGCAAGACGCGGCGTTCGAGAATTTGACGCTGAAGCAGTGGAACAAGGTTCTCGGCGTGAATCTCACGGGTCAATTCCTCTGCGCGCGCGAGGCCGTCCGGGAATTCAAACGCCGGGGGGTACAGGCCGATGTGTCCTGCTCGGCCGGCAAAATTCTCTGCATCAGCTCGGTGCACGAGGTGATTCCTTGGGCTGGTCACGTGAACTATGCCGCCTCGAAAGGCGGGGTCATGTTGATGATGAAGAGCCTGGCGCAGGAAGTAGCGCCTTATCGTATCCGCGTGAACAGCATCTGTCCGGGCGCCATCCGCACGCCCATCAACATGGAAGCGTGGGGGACCCCGGAGGCCTACAGCGAGTTGCTGCGGCTCATTCCCTACAAGCGCATCGGCGAAGCCGACGAAATCGGCCGCGCGGCCGTGTGGCTGGCATCGGACTACGCCGACTACGTGCACGGTATCAGCCTGTTCGTCGACGGCGGAATGACTCTCTACCCTGGCTTCGAAACCGGAGGTTGAACCCGTGAGTACCCCCGCCACCGTCGCAAAGCACAACCCAGCCGCGCACTGGCCCGAGTATTTCATCGAAGCCTGGGCATTGGGGATGTTCATGGTCTCCGCCGGGTTGTTCACCTTGCTGCTGGAGTCTCCGGCCTCGCCGCTGCACGCGGCGATTCCGGATGCCTTCCTGCGGAGGTCGATCACAGGGGCAGCGATGGGCTTGACGGCGGTTGCCTTGATCTACAGTCCCTGGGGGCGGCGCTCTGGGGCTCATATGAATCCTGCAGTCACGCTGTCGTTCCTCCGCCTGGGAAAAATCGCACCGAGCGACGCCACGTTCTACATTTTCGCGCAGTTCATCGGCGGCACGCTCGGCGTGTGCGGCGTGCTCATCGCCTTCGGACCCGCGTTTTCGGCACCGCCGGTGAGTTACGTTGCTACCGTCCCCGGCAGTGCCGGAGTCGGTGCCGCGTTCACGGCGGAGATCGGCATCTCGGCGTTGATGATATTCGTCGTGCTCATGGTCTCGAGCAGAGCACATCTGGCGCGTTTCACCGGCCTATGCGCCGGCCTCCTGGTATGTCTGTTCATCTGCTTCGAGGGACCTCTCTCAGGCATGAGCATCAACCCCGCCCGCTCCTTTGCCTCGGCGCTTCCGGGACATATCTGGACCGCATTCTGGATCTATCTGACGGCGCCGGTGGTCGGCATGCAACTGGGAACCGCCGCGTTCTTGGGCTTGCGGCGGTCAGAAGCGGGTCCCTGCGCCAAATTGCATCACACCTCGCGCGAGCGCTGCATTCATTGCGGCTACGAGCCCATCCGGTCTTGAACGGGAGACGACAATGACGCCCAAACTTGAAGATTACGATGCCATCATCGTCGGCTCCGGCGCCGGCGGATGCGCCGCAGCTCTGACTCTCGTCGAGGCGGGGCTGCGCGTCGCCCTTGTTGAAAAGGGCCGCGAGCTTCCCGTTGACGAGAGCACGCTTGACATCGACCAGGTCGTGCACCAGGGTCGATTCAAGAGCCAGGAATCCTGGGTCGACGGCCACGGCCAGGAATTCAAGCCTGAGGAATACTTCAATGTCGGCGGCAAGACCAAGTGGTACGGCGCCGCCCTGCTGCGCTACTCGCCGAACGAATTCCTGCCGGACGCAGCGCATCAATGCCGCGGCTGGCCCATCACCTACGACGATCTGTGTCCTTACTACGATGCGGCGACTCGGCACTTGAACGTACGCCTCTTCGACTGCGAACCGGATTTGGCTCGCATGTCGGCAACGATGACGGCGCGCTGCCCTGAATGGCGATCCGAGCCCATGCCATTGGGATTGGCATCGACCATCGTGACCAACGAACGTGAGGCGAGTCACTTCGACGGCTTCGCTTCGGTGGCAGGGCTCAAATCCGATGCAGTGACATCATTTCTTTCGCGGGTGCGACAATCGCCCAACCTCACCCTGTTCGAAGGCATGGCGGTGGACGATCTGGTCCCCGACCGGGAAATTCCGACGCGGATTCGCGGTGTACGCTTGACCGACGGACGGACCCTGCGCGCCCGCTGCGTGCTGCTTGGCGCAGGAGCCTTGCACTCCCCGCGGCTCTTGCAGCGTCATGTGGAACGCCATCGCTTGCAGCAATCGACCCCCGGCCTCGGAGAAGTCGGCCGCAATTTGAAGATGCACCTGCTGACCGCGATGGTCGCCGTATCGCCGTCGCTCAAAACCGACCTCATTCGCAAGACCCGCCTTTTCTTGAACGACGATCTACCGCACAGCTCAGTTCAACCGTTGGGGTTTGACGGGGAATTGATCTCGACGCTCATCCCTCGCTGGGTGCCCGGCCCACTCGCGCGCTTTGTCGGCCGGCGCTCCTATGGGTTTTTTCTGCAAACCGAGGATGGCTCGGACCGCGGCAATCGCGTCATTGGAGCGGACACCCACGACGCAGGCGGCTCCGACCGTCCGACGCTGGACTTCGACCCGCACCGCGTAAGACCGGCTCTCGGCGAGCATCTTCGCTTGATCAAGCAATTTCGCGGCGCCTTGCTGCGCAGCGGAATGATCGCGTTTTCGCAACGAGTCGGTCTCGCGGGTACCGCGCATGTCAGCGGCACCTTGATCACCGGCGACGACCCCCGCACGTCGGTGGTCGATGCGCAGGGCAAGGTGCACGGAATCGACGGCCTGTACGTCGTGGACGGCAGCGTGTTGCCGCGTTCGAGCCGAGTGAATCCGTCGTTGACGATTTACGCCTGGGCGCTGCGCACGGCCACCCTGCTCGGCAAGGATCTCAACGAACACTCGTCGCGCGAAGCCGCTGTTTCGGTTTAATCCGGAGACCCTCATGAAGAAACTCGAATTCCTCCGTTGGATCGGCGTGTCCGCCGCAGCCTGCCTGGCGGGCCTTGGCGCCCATGCCGCCGGCTCGCCCGTAAGTGCCGTCGACTCGGTGGCCATGACGGTCGGTAATTTGGACGCCAGTAGAGCGTTTTACGAAAAAGTCTTGAAATTCGAATTCGTGTCCGACACCGAAGTCAGCGGTGAAGCGTACGAACATCTATATGGCGTGTTCGGGCTGCGCCTGCGCATCGTCACGCTCAAGCTGGGCGACGAAAGGCTGCAATTGGAGCAGTTCATCGCACCGCAGGGCCGCCCGTTTCCTGTGGATTCCCACAGCAACGATGGTTGGTTTCAGCACATGGCCATCATCGTGTCGGACATGGATCGTGCGTTTGCGTGGCTGCGCGAGCACAACGCCACCTTCGCCTCGAGCGGCCCGCAAGTGCTTCCTCAATCGAACAAGCAGGCTGCCGGCATTTCGGCCTTTTACTTTCGGGATCCCGACGGACACTATTTGGAAGTGCTGCATTTCCCCGACGGCAAGGGAAACCCCAAATGGCATGAGCGTCTCGGCCGGCTATTTCTCGGCATCGATCACACCGCTATAGTCGTCGCCGACACGGAATCCAGTTTGAAATTCTACCGGGACACTTTGGGCCTGGAGATCGTCGGCACCAGCGAGAACTACGGTACGGAGCAGGAACACCTGAACAACGTGTTCGGAGCGCGGCTGCGAATCACCACCCTGCACGCTGCGCGCGGTCCCGGCGTAGAGCTGCTGGAATACCTGACGCCTCGCGACGGGCGCGCCATGCCCGTCGATACCCGCGCGAACGATGTCTGGCACTGGCAGATCAACTTGACTGCCGACGTCGACGCGGTCGAACGCGGCGCTCGCGCGAATCACTACCGGATGATTTCTCCCGGCATCGTCGCAGAGGATGTCCGGAAAACCACCGGCATCATGATCGCGGATCCGGACGGTCATGCGAGCCTGCTGGAATCGACTCCGCACCCGTGATAAGGCGAGACCGCGTGGTCCGCCGGCATCATCGAGTATTCGTCAGGACAGGCCGATCAACGTAGAGATCGGGAAACGCGCGTCGAAAATTCTCGACCTTTGGCATGTCGTTGTAGGCAATGTACGGCTGAGTCGGGTGGTGCACCAGATAGTCCTGGTGGTAGTCCTCCGCCGCGTAGAACCCTTTGAGCGGTTCCGTGCGCGTCACAATGGGGCGGTGGAACGCATGCGTTCTATCCAATTGCGCGATGTAGGCTTCTTCGGCAATGTGCTTCTGTGCCTCGTCGGCGTAAAAAATCGCCGAGCGATATTGAGTGCCTGAGTCCGGGCCCTGGCGGTTCAACTGCGTCGGGTCGTGCATGACGGAAAACGCGATTTGCAATATCTGGCCGTAGGAGATCTCCGCAGGATCGAAAGTGATTTTCACGGACTCTGCGTGACCCGTGCTTCCAGAGCTCACCGTCTCATATTGCGCCGTTGACCGCTCGCCACCGGCATATCCTGAAATCACCTGTTTGACGCCCCGCACGTGCTCGAAGACCCCCTGCACCCCCCAAAAGCAGCCCCCAGCAAGCACAGCCGTCTGCGGCGTCCCGGCGGCCTTGGGGCTATCGACCGCGGGCGGAGCGATCACCACTGGGGATTGCGCGCCGTACAGCGGCGACCGCCACAAGGCGATACTGATGGCGCCAACGGCGACTACCCCCAACAGCGTTCCTGGCGGACGTATCTTAACGAGCGACATTGAGACTCCTGGATCGAGGAAATGTAAACGGCGAATAACCTGTTCAGCCGCGCGGTGCGAAGTGCAGCGCGCCGTGGAGAAATACCCACAGAAGTAAAATCATGAAATCCCCAAGTCCACAGGCGTATTCGATGGGTCTTCAAATCAGTAAGACCGGACCGCAGCGCGAAACATTGCATCCCGATATGAGTTCATCCCGCAACCGGGGCGGCGTTCTGCAGAGCCAGACGCGTGACAGGAAGGAGAACCGCCTCCTTCACTTTAATACAAGGTGAATTTGCCCAATGACGCCGACCGGGACGCCGCCCCGTTGAGTACGAGCACCAAACAGCCCTAACTGCGGAGCAGAGGGGGCAGTCTCACATTGCTCACCCAAGGCAAGGACGGCGGACCGCGAGGTTGCAGTCCGTCGTCCGGCCAATTGCGATTATTTGCGTTCCATGAGGTACGCATGAACTTGCCAGCAGGCTCGTTCATTCTTGAGCGCAGGTTTTTCCATCAGGTGTCCGTGCTTGAGAAAGCACTCCGCTCGCTGCGCAGCCAAAGACTGCTCGGTGCTGACGGATCCGGCCTGGGCGCTGGCAATGCCAGCGATCAATACGACGAACGGTAAAAAGCGCTTCATAACAATTCTCCACATGAGTTAGTGACTAAAGACTCAAAAAAAACACGGATCAGATCCATTACTGTTCAAGTCGGATTCGTGTCGCGCGAAAGAAAAGCGCAAGAAATCGAGCAACGAAGACCAAGACAATGGATCGAAGAAATGAGCCAGTATTGGCTCAAGACGAGCGAGGATTAAAGGCGCAGGCGCCCGGTGCTCAGATAGAGCAACGCAAAGGAAGGAGTAAAAGAAGAAGTAACAGAATTGGCACTTAGTCTGATCGAAACCACATGCGAAGCCTGCGCAGTCGCCGTGGCTGCCGGAATTGCCGGGACATCGGAGTGCTTTAGATGCTTGTTGAAATCGTTCGAGGATTCATCTGCGGCAAATACCGCCGAACCCGCAGTACCACATTGCGCAACACCTGATGGCCCTAAGGTCGATCCATCGGCGTTGCACGACGCGAGCTGCCCGGTCGGGCAACATTCACGATCGGGCAGGCAATCCGCACAGGCGAACGCCGGCAAGCCCGCGAAGAGCAGGCTTGCCAACAGAAACGTCGCGCTAACGATACGGCGGATCATGATCATTGATTTCTATCGTTGACTGTCGATTGGTAGACCGCAAAAACACCTACTGGTTCCGCAGTAGACCGGGGACCAGGGCTAAATATTGCAAAACGTCACTCACTTCGGTGCATCCAACGAGCCGCCCGTAATTCGTTTGCAGGTGCCTTTCGGGACGTAAATCCAGGCGGCCGGCAGATTATCCTTCGTTACCGTTCCGGCGCACGAGTTGTTTGCCGTGAAGCAATCATTCAAGCCGGCTTTGACGATGCCGTAACATTTTTCGTAAGGGTAGTCCGGCTTCTCCGGATGTACCTGCGCGGAGGCGGCCCCAGAGAGCAACGCCGCTACGGCCGCTGTGACTAGGGCATGTGTCGATCGATTGGAAGGTTTCATAAAAGATCTCCTTGCGATGATTCAGTCATAATGTGGCTCGGACACCGAACAACAACTCGGTACCGTGGTGTCGATCGGTACGCTTTGCGCCACCCTCGTCATCAAAGTCGAACGAATAGACAGCGCCATATAGGCGAAGCTTGGTCGTGAATCGATAGGATAGGCCGGCTTCGACGGCACGCAACCGGTCACTTCCAGCAGTCTGTGTGACGCCTTCAGCGGTTGCCCATTGGTAATACACCCCGGCAGTCCACCGACCATGATTGTAGTTGACGCTCGCCGTCGCGCCGTAAGCGTCTGAAGGGGCGGTATTGGCGTAGCGGACAACGCCGCTCTTGCCGTTCCAGGTTCCGCTGACGCCCAACATCCAGTCGTAGTCAAGTATCAACGTGGCGCCGACATTAAGCGAGTGCAACGATCGTTGATCGACACCCAGCCCGGAACGAGCATGAGAATACGTATAGGAGCCGCCGACTCGGAAAATGTTCGATGACCAATAACTTTCGTGGACTAGACCCGATTGAATCAGGCGATCGAAGCGTGGATCGTCTGCGTTGGGTCCGTAGGAAACGCCGGCAAGAAAGCCACGATGCTTGGGCGATACGTAGAGGATTTTTGCTGAGCGATCATCGGCAAGGGATGCTGTCGCGCCGAGAACCGCGAGTGCGTTCAGTTGCTGCGCCAAATTCGCAGGCAAAAAGGCGTGTTGTAAGCCACCACCAGGGTCAAGACTCGGGCCGGACGCGGGACCGAATTCGCCGCCGGTAAATGCGAAGCTGTTCGGTGCATATCCTGTCAAAACGTCGGGCAGACCGGGGCGTTTGCCAATTTCCAGCCGACCGGCCTGCCCAAATACCAGCAGACTAGCCTCGGCGAGATTGAGACGATCCTCTGGTGAACTCTCGATCACGGCGCGAAGTCCGACATCTGGACCGGAAGGATTTTTCCAGCGCGCGAGGCCGCGCAACGCCGCGTCGATGCGAAGATCCTCACTACCGTTTCGGTCATCAGGCGTCACCGATTGCGAACTTCCGGTTGTTGTATTGGCGTAGCCCTCAAGGGTCAAATCCCAATGATTACCACGCTCAACCACTTGCGCCGCTACAGGAAGCGCGAGCGGAATTGCCAGCATCCAAGAGAGTCGATGTTTTCGACGCGAACTCATTTCGTGAACCAGAATTTGCCATCGGACCATTTCTTACTGAGCAACTACCGTGCCAACGGCAATCTGGCTCTAATGCGGGAGATTGGTCGGATCGCGTGTTCACAACCGCAACGGTTCGCTACCGCCACCACCAACTACTATGGAGCCACCGCTTGTTGTGGTTTTCCTTGGACGCATCGGTGCTATAAATGCTGATACTTGGTCCGCACTCATCAGAAAGGTATAGGCCCCCCAATCGCAGACGCCCTCAAGTTCTCGCGCTGTGGCCGCCCCTCCTGGCAGCGCTCAAGTTGTGGCTGACGACGGAAATGGGGACACGGCCCGATGCGCTCAGGTCACGGCCGATGTCGATGCGGTGATGGGCGGCCATCGCGCGAATCACTATCGGATGATTTCTCCCGGTATCGTCGCAGAGGATGTCCGGAAAACCACCGGCATCATGATCGCGGATCCGGACGGTCATGCGAGCCTGCTGGAATCGACTCCGCACCCGTGATCAAGCGGATACCGCCGCCGAAGGTCAGGTACGCCCAGAACCAATTCACCATGGTGGACACGCGATTGCGCATTCCCACCAGAAAGCCCACGTGAATGATCCCCCACAGCCACCAGGCCGGCGCGCCCCAGATCTTGATCCAACCGAAATCCGCCACCGCCGACTTGCGCCCGATGGTCGCCAGGCTCCCCAGATGCCGGTACGCAAAGGGCGGCGGCGGCGTGCGTCCCTCGACCTGGGCGCGAATCACGCCCGCCACATACTGACCTCCCTGCTTGGCCGCAGGCGCGAGACCGGGGACCGGTTTTCCAGCCCAGGCGTTGCTTGCGGCCGTATCGCCGATGACCCAGACCGACGAGTGGCCCTCGGCGTTCAAGTGCTGATCCACCGTCACCCGACCCGCGTTATCCGTAGGCACGCCCAGCCATTGCGCCGCCTTCGAGGCCATCACGCCGGCCGCCCATAGCACGGTGCGAGCGGCGATGCGCTTGCCGCTCACCGATACGCCCTCCGCGTCGATGCCGTTCACGCGGCTGTCGAGCAAGACTTCCACCCCCAGGCGGCTCAGCGAGCGATGTGCCACGGTGGAGAGCGACTCCGGAAAGCTCGGAAGAATGCGCGGGCCCGACTGCACCAGCAGGACGCGCGCGCTCGCGGGATCGAAGCGGCGAAACTCCTTTTCCATGCCGAAGCGTGCCAATTCCGCGATGGCACCAGCCAGTTCCACGCCGGCGGGACCCCCGCCGACGATCAAGAACGTCAACAAGGCCGCCCGCTCGTTGTCATCCTCGGTCGCCTCCGCCCGTTCGAACGCCGTCAGTAAACGCCGACGGATTTCGGTGGCATCCTCCACCCTCTTGAGCCCGGGTGCGAAGGGCTGCCATTGGTCCTTGCCGAAATAACTGTGGGTCGCGCCGGTGGCGACGACCAGGTAATCATAGTCCACGTTGCTTTGTCCGATTTGTACGCAGCGCTTCTCGACGTCGATGCCGGTGACGGTACCGAGCAGCACGCGCGCGTTGAAGGCATCGCGAAACAACGGCCGGATCGGCGCAGCGATATCCCCCGGCGACAGGCCGGCCGTGGCCACCTGATAGAGCAGCGGTTGAAACAAATGGAAATTACCTCGATCGATCAAGGTAATCGACACGCGCGCCTTGCGCAACGCAGATGCACAGCTCAAGCCGCCAAAGCCGCCGCCGATGATGACGACCCTCGGAGCTGAATCGACGGCGAAACTCGGCTTGCCGTCCAATTGCGGATAGCGCCGCGCCAGCGATCGAGCGATGAGCCGATCGAGGGCCACGGGACCGGCCCCCAGAATCGCGATCATGGCGAACACCATGGTGCCGAAGCTATCGGCACTAAGGCCGATATTCATCATCGGCGCTACAACCGATCCGAACACCAGCACCACGGCAACCCAGCGAGTGGCCAATCCGAGCACCATGAGCGCCCCAGCGATGGCCGCGGCCCACGGCGCCCAGGCCGACAAGGTGGCGACCGGCAGCCACAGACCAAGATCCGCATAGCCGAACGCAACGGCGAGCAGCGTAATTCCCAACCAGATACGGATCGCGGAGAGATACGTGGGACTGAATCGCGCGCGCACCGCCTCCGATATCCGGATGATGCGCGGCACCCAAGGCAGCGCGCTGTCGGCGAGACCCCGGCGCAACAGTTGGTCCAACGACATCGATCCCGCTCCGGCCACGGCGTACCAGCCGAACAAGGCGATCCAGAACAGCTGGCTGTCAAACGGTTGGTAGCTGAATTGAATCACGAGCGATAGCGCGAGCAAAGCGGTCGCCGCATAACGCGTGAGCAGCCCGCTAGCGAGGAAGATCGGGGCGATGACTTCGATCGCAGCCCCCGTGTACGCCGCCGCCGTCGGACTCAACCACGACACCGGATACTCGTGCGCCGCGAGGTCCAGAGCGGTTTCCCAATGCGTGACCTTGATCAGCCCGGAGACGAAGAACTGCTGCGCCAGCCAAATTCGGAAACCTAAGTCGAGCAGCGGCCAGCACACCCGGCGCAACAGAATGAAGGCGTCCGCATTCAGCGCGATGATGGTGGGGAGGATCGATCCGATGCGCGAGTCCGCGGGCTTTCGCTCGCCCAATGCGTCTTGCAATTGCATATGCTCTCCGATGCGTGAGGATTGGCGTGTCCAGCAGTACGATGCAATCCTCATGCCGCGACAACGGCCCGCGGAAAACCTATGGAGGCGCGGATTTCGGGTGTAACCCACGGCGGACTGCGGGCACGCCGCAGCCGATGGCGGGATTCAGCGGTCGGCGTCGGACGAGCCGACAGCACTCACGGACGCAACGACGCGGCGGATCGCAGCGGTATCGAAATTCGACACATGCGGCGCCAATTCGGCAAGAAGCAGTCGTGTCTTCGCCGAATGCTGGCCTGCCTGATCGCAGAGGTGTTTGAGCGCCTGGACGTCGCCGCGCATGGCAAGATCGCCGAGATTGGCGATGAATTGTCCATCCAGTTCCTCGCTCCTATCGCCAAAGGCCATGGGTTCAGCCGAGTCGCCACCCGGGCCGCACACCCAACTGAGTCCCAGGCATCGTCCGATGCATTCCAACAATTCGTCGAAACGCACCGGCTTCGTCAGGACGGCATCGAAGCCGTCCGGCGCATCGCGATGCCCTGCGGACGCGGCACTTGCCGACAAGGCGATCACCGGTAGGTTCGCTGTGGATGATCGAGCGCGCAGCGCCTGAACAAGATCGGCGCCGTCCATGTTGGGCATCAACAAATCCGTGATGACGAGATCCGGCGGTGACGCGTCGATGGAGCCCAGCGCCCGCTCGCCGTCCTCGGCCACGCACACCAGAAACCCCAAATCCAGCAGCAAGCCGCGCAGAAGTTCGCGGTTCACCGGATCGTCGTCCACCAGCAACACATGCTTGCGCGCGCCGCGATAAGCCCGTATCACTTCGCCGGCGGACCCATGAGCACCGGTCCCGGCCGCCGCGCGTAATACGATCTCGAATTCAAATGTGCTTCCCACGCCGACGCTGCTCTGCACCTCGAGCGTCCCGCCCATCGCCGCCACCAATCGGCGCGTAATGGTAAGTCCCAAGCCGGCCCCCTCCACGATGGTCCGACCGCTCGTGACCCGATGAAAGGGTTCGAATACATCCTTCAACTCATGGGAGGGAATTCCCATTCCGGAGTCTCGAACTTGAAATCCGATGCGGTAGTGATCCTGAACGCTCGCGAGGATCTGAACACGAAGATCGACGCGCCCGCCGGCAGGCGTGAATTTGACGGCATTTCCCAATAGGTTCAGCAGGATTTGGCGAAGGGCTCGGCCATCTGCGTACACTCCCGCCGGCGCGGATTCCGCGTCCACGGTGAACTCCAATTGAGCATGGCGAGCGCGCTCGCCGATCACGTCGCTGACATGCATCAACAGGTCTCGTAAATCGATTTCCGTCGGCGCGAGGTCGAATTTACCGGCCTCGATTTTGGCCAAATCGAGAAGATCGTTGACCAGCGTCAAGAGATGTTCGCCCGAGCGTTCGATCACCTCCAGACCATCATGCTTATTCGCCTTCGGTACCTCCGTATCGCGCCGCATGAGCTGCGCATACCCTAAGATGCCGTTGAGGGGCGTTCTCAACTCGTGACTCATCTGCGAAATGAAGACGCTCTTGGCGTGATTTGCCGCTTCGGCCGCTCGGGTCGCTGATGCCAGATCTTTCTCTACCTGCGCTCGACGCTCGATCTCAGCCATCAGCCGTGCGTTTACGTCCGCGAGCGCTTGGTTGCTTTGCTCCAGTTGTCGATGTGAATTGGCGCGCTCCAACTCCACGGCGGTACGCATCGAAAACAATCGCAGCACATCGATGTCCGCATCGTGCCAATCGCGCTCGCGCCGATCCATCACTGCCAGGTGCCCGACCACCGCGCCGGTCTCGCCTTTGATCGGAATACCTAGATAGCTGTTTACGCCAAGCTGCGCAAACCATTCACGGTCCGTTGGGAAAACGTTGCCGATGTCGCGCGCGAAGGCAGTGATCTCTCCCTTGTACACGAATTCGCAAGGCGTCCCTTTCAGAGGATAGGTCAGGCATGGCTGGAAAGAATCCTTGGCCCAAAAGGCCAGCATGCTGCCGGTCCGATCGTCATTCAATCGACCGGCGAAAGTCGCGTGCGCGTTCAACGCTTCGGACAGGTCTCTGACGATTTGCTTGAAGAATGCCTCGCCGAATTTACCGGCGACACCTTCCTCGATTCGGCGAAGTAATTTGAGCCCATCCAGTTCCGACACCGCAATCTCCGCTGCGAGTGACCGATTTCGACAGTCGCGCCTCGCCCTTGGGCACCGGCCCGAGCCAGGAACTATGACTGAAGAGTGGCGGGATGGCAAAGCGTACCGGGACATGCTGGCGCATACCGTCCCTGCGGCACTGCGATTGCAGGCTCGCCCGCCGCAGAGAGGCGCGCGTCAAGGTCTCGCGTCTCTACGAATGGGATCAACCCGCAGGTACGACACGACCCACCATTGCGCGTAGGGATCCAACCATGAACGGCAGTCGGTTGGCGCAATTTGCCGCGGCAACGAGCGCGCGCAACGCAATCGCCAAAGGGCGTTCAACCTGCCTGCTTCGACTGCGGCCACTAATGCACCAGTTGCAAAAGTGCTCGCAATTGTTCCTCAGGACGTGATACTCGTTCTCACCGAGTCGCGAGCGGGCACGCAGCACTATCTCGTGAGGCGAATACGTCAATTCGCAGTTCCCGCCGATCCGTACCGCTCGACCCATTGAAAATCGAGATATCGTCACTTCCTCGACCGGCCCTGAATGCAAAAATCGGGATAGACCGGCGTAATGCACCACCATTCCGCGGCCGACGTAGATGCCATGGTGCGTGTAGCCGCGCCGTGAGGTCACAAGATGTGTGCCGAGCACGAGACCCTGGCCCAGCCCGGCGGTCTGACTGACCGCTGCGGCTGGATGAGGCTTCAGCCTGAGCCAGACGAGTTCAAGTGAACGACGCGAGAGCATTGCCTGCGATTCCTGGTTTGCCGTTAGTTGTAACTAGGCAATGTCCGTGCCAACCGCAAAATCTATATTCGAGCGCCTAATTCGTCGGTCTTGGCCTCGAGTGCCACAATCCGCCGTGGGCACCCACAACTGACTCAGCCGACATTAATTAGTAGAGCAATGAGATGGTAGGATGAACACAGTCGAATCCGTGCTGGAACTCGTACACCATGCGACGGCTGCTCTTAATTTCGGTGATTGCCCTTTGGACGCTCACGGGTGCGCCAGCGGCCGAATTGATAATCCGGCGCTCGAGCAGGTGATTGCCCCTTCAATCCCCGGTGGAACGTTCAATCGCGAATTGGATGATCAGTCATTATGTTGGACCTGCAAATCTTCAGTAACAAGATATTAGATGTAAGACGCGCACTTCAAACAGACCGCAGCGTTCTGGCGGCGATTACCGGGATCGACGCTGCCGGCAAAGGCTATTTCACTGCCGAACTCGTCAAGACTCTGCAGGCGATTGGTGTACGGGCGGCCGCCGTCAATATTGACGGATGGCTGAACTTGCCCAAAAACCGTTTCGACCCCTCGAATCCCGCAGAGCACTTTTATCTCCATGCCATTCGATTTAATGACATGTTCACCCAACTCGTTCTCCCATTGCGCGACCGACGTTCCATACGCTGCGAGGTCGACTACGCCGAGGAAACCGCCGTGGCGTATAGGCGACACATCTACCAGTATGAATGCGTTGACGTGATACTGCTCGAGGGAATTTTTCTCTTGAAGCAAGCCTTCCAGTCTTATTACGATCTTTCGTGCTGGATTGACTGCAGCTTTGACACGGCGCTCGAGCGAGCGATCGCGCGAGGGCAGGAGGGGCTATCACCAGAAGAAACTGCGCGCGCCTACCGAAGGATCTATTTTCCCGCGCAGGAGATCCACTTCCGACGAGATAACCCGAGAGCTGCGGCCACCGTGATTTTCAACAATGATATTAGTCGCGGCGGAAGCGCGTAGCGAGTGCGCGCCGATCTCGCATTTGGCACTGCCGAGGCCATGGCCACCAATCAAGTCATTGACTGGCAACGAAAAGAAGTGGCGGAGAGCGTGGGATTGTTCGCGGCTACGCCGCGAATCCTCCGCTTCGCTCCGGACCGACGCGTGCGCTCCGAATCCTTCGTGATTTCCTCGGCCACCGCGCTGTCGGCGACGAAGGTAAGACCATCCGCCTCCACTTCGAGAGTCGCACAGTCCTTGACGAGCGCCAGCAAGCTCGTCTGATCGGCCTT
>Ga0137397_10001629_pt1 | contig 15725 bp, 12 predicted proteins | sample czorhiz116metaG_FD_106658 | JGI IMG/M metagenome (GOLD analysis project Ga0137397, IMG submission 106658) | Vadose zone soil microbial communities from Angelo Coast Range Reserve, California, USA - czorhiz1.16 metaG | ecosystem: Environmental > Terrestrial > Soil > Vadose zone | place: USA... | reverse complement strand
TGGGCATACCGCTTTTCGTCGGCCTCGACAGTACAAAGCGCGCCCTGGAATTCGCCGTGGCGGGAGACAGGCGCGCCCTGGCGGTGACCCAGAGGCGTGCTGTCGACGATGAGCCCGATCCCTGTGCACTCTATGGCGTGGGCGTGATTGCCACCGTGATGGACTTGATGAGTCTGGGCGATGGGACCATCAAGCTTTTCGTCAAGACTCTGAAGCGAGCGGCCATTGTTGGTTTTGTCAGGGGACAGTTCCTGACAGCCCAGGCAACCTCGATGGAGGACGTGCGCGGCGACGCAGACGAGGCGTTCGCTCTGGCGCGCGCCGTGTTGGAAAAACTTGCAGCCCATCGCGACGAAGACTTTCTGACTTCGCCCCATGCCCGCTTGTCGCTCATTCGCGAGCCGGGCGTTCTAGCCGACGCCGTTGCTCCGCACCTGGCAGCCAGGATCGAGCAGAAGCAGGAACTCCTGGAGACTGGAGATGTCGTGTCGCGGCTTGAGAAGATCCTCGCTCTCATGAATGCTGTCCGGCAACCGGCCTAATTGCCTCTCGGTGCCGAGCTACGACTTCTGGGGCGGCGTCGGCGAGCCGACGATCTGCGTGGCGACTCCCGCGGTGATGAACGCGATCTTCGCCGCCACCGGCAAGCCGGTGCGCAGCCTGCCGCTCAAGAACGTGAAGCTGGTGTAGCGGCGACGGCGCAAGGCGGTGAATTCGGCGGGCGCTCCGGGCAACCGGGGCGCGGCCTAATCGCCGCCCTGCTCCTGAAAGGCTGCTTGACGTACAATTTGTCGTTGTGCAATCATTGTCGCATAACGGTGGGGCAATCCGCCGATAACTGTTCTGTTTCTCATTTTGCCGAAGACCATCAGAAGTGAGGCTGCTGAGAAGGAGACTTCCGTCAGCAACAGATGACCGGCCAATTTGGCGCCATGCCGCCACGGCCTCTAAACGGGGGCGACAAATGTTGTTTAAGACGCCAACCAATTTGAGAAGGTGTGGTGCGGATTTGGGGAGAGCAAACAATGATATGGAGCTTGACCGGCCTTGTAGGCGCCGCGTGCATCTTGTCAGTGGCAAATAGCACTGCCCTTGCAGGCAGTCGTCGCTCCGAAGGCCAGTTCGCGTATCGTGCGTGAAATTTCACGGCGCACGCCAAGTCTGGTAATGCGCCTCGCGAATGAGCAAGTCACTGAGATCGCCCGTGACGACATACGCCGCCGAGTTTAATCAGTCTCGGCTGTGCAAGTCGATCTTATGCACTCGGGGGACCGGCCAGATGTTCCCGACCTCAAACTTGATGGTAGGTCAACGGACTAATTCTTGGAGATTTGGTCTTTTAGGTAACTCCGGCGACTATGCCACATTGCGAGGAATCTAAAGAGATCAGCAATTCAACATTGGCTATAATAGGCCCTTAGGATTGAACCCATGAAATACGGCCGGCTTATCTTCGGAATAATTCAATCTATCGTTTGTGTCCTAGTTTTAGTTCTCTTGGTCGTACCAACACTCGCTCAAGTGCCCTTGGACGCTAGGGCTGAGTTGAACAAAAAGATAACGGAGAAGGTTGTCGAATGTCTCAACGGGGGTCAGGAAGCGGTCATGCTTCCAAGTGCAGTTACCTGCGCCGCATATCAGAAGGGTATCGACCTTCTTCGCCATCAAATTCCGACCATGCCCCTCAACGAAGATCCAGCAAGAGCCTGCATGGAATCTGGCGATTGGAGGACTCTTCCGGGCAACATAATAAAGACGATTGCCAAAGCTAATAGGATGAATGCCCCAATTGATCCTTATGGAATTAGGATCATCGGCGCGATTTTCTGTGAGCAATTGGACCTCATTGGATTGGATTTGCCATACTCTGTTGTCATAGACAAATCAATCTTTGTGAAGGGTATTCAAGCTCGCAATTTTCGTACCGGTGGCGACTTAAGCTTTGAACAAAGTCTAATCCTCGATGAATTGAGAATCGCGCGATCGCACGTACGTGGCACAATTTTTGCCAACAAATCATTTGTAAAGAAAATCCAAATCCTGGACACAGAGATTGGTGCTTCGCTCTTGGTTCGTGAAGCCCTGCTCCTTGACCCTGTAATTTTTGACACGGTGTCTATTTCTGGAGAGCTCAGCCTTCGGGAGTCGGTCTTTTCTCATTTCTTGCTGCAATTCAGCAAGGTTGCCGGTGTGCTCGATCTCACGAACAGTCAAGCACGCTGTGCATACAGCATGAAAAAGAGCGACATTGGTGATTTGGTCGCCGTGGGAGCTGGCTTTGGAAGCGTCAATCCTCCGAGCGCCGGAGATTCCGATAAGAGGCCGTTACTATTCTGGCGACCAAGCAGCAAACTAGCTCCTCTGATTCAGGCAGTTGGTCCAATCCTTGCGGCGGAAGACAAGACACACTGTAACTACTCCACGATCGCGCCTGATCCGGGAACTTTTGCTATCTTCGACACCCGCGTAAAGTCATCGCTTTGCTTGCGTTCGTTCAATTGGCTCACATCAACTACCGTCGCAAGTCCGACAAGCACGGTTAGATTTAACAATATCAACGTAGGCGCTGCAACGTTTGTCGACCTTGCAGCAACCGCCGCTGCTCCGAATCATTATTTTGAGATCATTGACTTCCAAACGGAATCGCTTTTTTTTAATTTCGTCATGGCGCACGCGCCGGATGGATCTTATCGTCTCTCTGTGAGCGGGTTGAAGTTTGAGCACGTCTACGCGGCGCAAATTACATGTGGTTACGATCCGGACTTTGCAAGCCCAGACGGTGCGCCACCAGCGCACTCTATGCGACTACCGCGCGTGGAAGAAGTAATGTCTTGGCTGGACAGCAACCATCTCATTACGACCCAACCATTTGCAGCGTTCGTTGATGTTTTTCAGAAACACGGCGAGATCAAGGACGCACGGGAGCTTCGAATTGGGAAAGCATCTGCAGAACTTTGCCTGAGAGCTCAACGAATCTTTGGAGCCTGGATCTGGACCTGGATCTGCGGATACGCAGAAGACATGGCAAAGAGAGATGCCGATCAGCCTTTCAGCCTCAATTTCATAGAGCTTGGCAACGATTTTGCCGCAGTGGCCTTGGGGGCACTCCTTTGGCTGGTTGCTGATCATGGCTATCATCCACAGAAAGTAGGCTGGTTCGTTTTGGGCGCGCTGTTGCTATTTAGACTGTATTTCCGGTTCATATTGAAGATCGTTAGGCTGAAGCCGAAGGAGAAAGAGGTGCTTCTGCCGACTGGCTTCATGTTCCTATTTGATCGCTTGTTGCCAGCGTACCAAATTCGGAGCGACCACTATAATATTGCATCGTTTTATAAGTTTGGTCCCAAAGACACACCAAATCTCAAAACTATAAAATACCTGTGGTGGCCTAACGCTTCAGTGGTGGAAACGTCTCAAGGCGAAAGACAGCACGTCGAGAGATGCCTGGAGGTTCTTAGGATCATTGGATTTGTTCTGGCAATATTCCTAGTCGCGGCAGTTAACGCATTTGTCATTGCGCACTGACCACGCGTCATGCCTGCGCCAGCTGTCTATCGATCATATTAATCGGGGGCTGAGTTCGAGACCGGATCAATTTTCATGATACAAAGGCGTCGAGTGGATATTGATCTTTCGGCAGACGTTTGGCGGCAAATCCGATATCGGTGTACTAGATTGTCGAAGTAAAGTTCGGCTCGTTGCGGTATTAATCCCGCAAGGTGTTTTGCGGTTTCCCGTCCAACTTGAAAGTGTTGATAGTCAATTGGATTGTCCCAATAGCCCCCCCAAATCAAAAATCCGTTGTCAGCAAAGATGTCGACAACTTCCTCTGCCATCCCGCGTCGAAAACTCTTCCAGGGGCGATCATTTAGCCGATTCACGTATTCAGCTCCCGTTGGCGGCTTGACGGCAAGGTTTGCTTCTGAGCGTAGCAAGTAAGGGTTTTGCACTGGGTTCAGGTCGATCGCAAGACCATAGGCGTGGAGTGAAATGGAGGTCCCATCGGTGATCCGGCGATTGTTGAATCCAGACGTGTTGTTGTCGCGCATTGATGCGTCGTCATCGCCGTCATATTGGTCGAGCAGATTTGCTTTGGCTATGGGGAAACGCTTCCTGAGTAATGCTGTGAAAATGCGCAGTACGTACTTTGCGGCCGCATCCATCACAACGATTTCTCCATTGTCATGTGTCTGATTGTCGAAACCGAAATAGCTGAACTTCACCAACTTTAGGCGACCGCATTCAATGGGAGCAGTCGGTCCCATCACCTGATGATTCTTCATGTTCTGACAGGAGGTTTCAGTTATGGGCGTAATAAGTCCCGTTCTCGCGTTGGGCTCCTTTGATTCTGCTATCTTGATCGTCATGAATAGAAGAAGAAAGAATAGCATAACTCCCGCCAGCGATAACGATCTCCAAGAATATGTAATCCTAGGATCCATTGGAATTCCTTGTAGTGCTCGTTCAGATAGGCAGGACATGGCCTTGAGGTGCGTCGGCAGAAACGAAGATGATTGCCTGTCACCGCTGTGCGGCAGCCAGCGACTCACCGAACCTTTCATACAACGGGCGCCTATGCAATAATGGCCAATTCTGGCTCACCATTGCATGGAGCCGATGAACGCCACCGTGCGGATCTCGCCCGACAAGGCAGAAGTGTAGGTACAACGCGATCTTTGCGGCGACCGGCAAGCCGGTGCGCAGCCTGCCGCTCAAAAACGTGAAGCTCGTGTAGCGGCGGCGACGTGAAGCGGTGAATTCAGCGGGCGCTCCGGGCAACCGGGGCGCCTGTTGGTGTTTGGGGTCCAGTAATCTGCGCAAGCGCTGCTAACCTGGATCACGTCAACTTCGTCCGCTATCATACTGACGAGCAAAAATGGCCCGCGCCGGTGCGCATTTTGGGCCGTTGACACTGCGTCGGCGCAGAAGCTTTCGACAACCAATACAAGATTGGGAGGCAGTGATGCGACGTTTGGCTACGGTTTGTGCAACTCTTCTGCTCCTTGGATCGGGCGCGGTGTTGGCGCAGCAGGCGCAGTCGCCCAAAGTCACCACCGTGGTCTCGGAGGCGCCCGTGACGGGCGTGCCGGACAAAGTCTTTACACTGATAACCGCCGACTGGCCGCCTGGCGTTACCACTGGCCGCCATACGCATCCCGGAGATGAATACGGCACGGTGGCCGAGGGGACGCTTGTCACCCGGCAGGAGGGCGGCGAATGGAAAACGGTGACGGCGGGACAATCGTATTATGTTCCCGGCGGCGTCGTGCATGAGACCAAGAACGAGGGAAATATGCCCGCGAAATCCTACAATGCTTTCATCGTCGAGAAGGGCAAGCCGCGTGCGACACCGGTCCAATGATGAGTGAATGACTTAAGGGATCAGGATGGATGACGCCTCTGCTTGGCCGGACCTGCCGCTCGCGGCCTGGAGCGAGACCTGTGGCACGCTCCACCTTTGGACTCAGATTGTCGGCAAAGTCCTGTTGGCTTCGACGCCGTTGGTGAACCACTGGTGGAACGTCACGCTGCATGTGACGTCGCGCGGGCTTGCGACCTTGCCGATACCCTACGGCGCGCGGACATTCGAGATCGCGTTCGACTTCATCGAGCACCGGCTGGTCATCGCGACCGACGACGGCCGTATCGAGAGGCTCGCGCTTGTCCCGATGGCGGTCGCGGACTTCTATTCTGCATTCATGGATCGATTGCGACGCCTCGGGATCGAGGTGCACATCTGGACGGTGCCGAGTGAGATCGAGAAAGCAGTGCCGTTCGAGCAGGACAGAACCCACGTGCACTATGATCCCGCCTACGCGCAGCGATTCTGGCGGGCATTGCTGCAGGCCGATCGGGTGATGAAGGCGTTTCGGGCCCGCTTCATCGGCAAAGTAAGCCCGGTGCATTTCTTCTGGGGCAGCTTTGATCTCGCGGTGACGCGCTTTTCCGGCCGCCTGGCGCCGCCACTCAATGCGCCCGCTCCGAACGTTGCCGCCTGGGTGATGCGCGAAGCCTATTCGCACGAGGTCTCGAGCTGCGGGTTCTGGCCGGGTAATGGCGGCTATGGCCGCGCCGCGTTCTATGTCTACGCCTATCCGGAGCCGCCCGGCTACGGCGACACGCGTCTGCGTACCCCCGAGGCTTTCTACGATGGTGGTCTCAAGCAATTCATTCTTCCCTACGACGCCGTTCGTCGATCGCAGGATCCGGACACGCTGCTGCTCGGTTTTCTGCAAGAGACCTATGAGGCCGCGGCCGACAAGGCGGGTTGGGATCGCCAGGCCCTTGAACGACAGGCCTTGGAGCGATCTGCGTAATCTTTCCCTACTTGATACAAATGTCGCCCATGGGCCCTCAAGTCCGGCCATGACCTGGAGAGTATACGGTCTATCACAACGGGTTTGCCGGCTCGGCTACCGCTCGGGTGGCGTCAATTGGATGGGCGGGCCGACACAGCTTCGCATGAAATCGGGCAGCGTCTCGAGCTTGGCGTCGGGCACTCTCTTGAGCTTATCCCATTCGCACTCCTGGCGCTTGTTGCGATCCAGTGCGGGTTGGAGATCGATCGGCGGCGCGTCCAGCGCGATCAACTCGTCTGGCCTCGGCCTCGGCAGCGGCACTTTCTCTGACGGAAGATCGTTAGGAACATCGAAGACGAACCGCAGTCGAACCGTCTCTGCAGCCGATAGAATTATCCGATCGCCTTTGTTCTCTCTATTCGTCTGAATAGCCCAAGTGACTGCCACAGGATTGGTGACGTCGTGGATGCTGCCGGTGTTGCTCGTGCCCGCGCCAAGAAAGGCATAAACGCCGTAGGACACTAGAGCCAAGGCGGGAGCGCTCAGGAACGCGATTACCGTTGTGATGATGAACGCTATACGGTCAGGGATCTTGCGATTCAATTTCCTGAACCATAGCGCCAAGGCGGGAGCGCTCAGGAATGCGATTACCGCGGTGATGATGATCGCTATGCGGTCGCGGAACTTGCGGTTCAATTTCTTGAACCACCCCCACAGCCTATGGCCAACGGTCGTCATGGCTCGTGCTCCCCGGTCCCTGGTCGAGCAGTACGCGCAACAACTCCAAGCTACAAAGTTCCCCTTGCTCGTGACTCGTGGACCTCAACATTCAAAGAGCTGGCATAGGCGCCTGCCATATTCCAGTCTGCGAATGCATGGCTGACATTTTTTTGGATAAATGCACGCTCGGATCAGCAAGTTATCCACAAACATTGTGCCCAGCCGCCTCCACGGCGGCGCCATTGTTTCAAACCGTCAACCAGCAGTGAAATGCAGAAGGTCCCGATTGGGCGCTCGCGCTTGGATCGTGCCAAAGCCGCCGCATGAGATGTCCGAAGCGGCCTCGTCAAGACGATACCATCTCAAAGCTGTGCTCATCGCCAGAGCACCTTCGGGACGGCGATCCGAGTTGGCATAAGCGGGCGCTCCAGGGCAACCCGGAGCGCCTGGTTTGTGTCCGTAGCGCCCGGTTTGTTGCGGGCGGCCGGCGCGGCGCTATGCTTGAGACGAAACGCATTCCCGCGTTTCGCCCTCGGCTTGCGCGTTGGTCTGCCCGTTAGTCTCTGTTTTGGCGGTCTCTGCTTTGGCCTGTGCCGGCAGCTGCAAAACCGTCGCGCGCTGGCCCTCACGCAAGTGTGTCAGCAGAACGACCTGTCCATCCGGGAATTCGAGGGCGTCGTGGTGCGTGCATGGATTGTCCATCTCGATCTGCCGGAAGCGGGCGACCCTGTGAACGAGCGGCTTCTTCCTGAAGATAAGTTGGAAGCCGGTCGGAATACGCTTGACCTCTTCGTCAAACGCGACCTCGGTCCCAGGCAAGAGGCACACGGCCACGTTGGGTTCTTCGACAGTACAGAATCCGCGCGTGGTGGTGTTCCAGAATTGCGTCGTTATCAGCTTGTCTTCGACCTTTGCGGGTCGCGATCTAACACCCTGTAGACTGTAATCGCACATGGCGGAGCAACTCCTGTTTTGTGACGTCCCAGCCCTTGAACGTGCAACGGCCAAACGGTGAACATGTTCCGCGATCGAATTGGCAACACGCGATCCGACCAAATATCAGTCAAAGATCTCAGCAGAACGCTCGCCGATTAGGCAGTGATGAACACAGAAAGCGGACTTGCGGCAGAACGTGGACAATTGTGGCTGCCACATCGGGCGTCTGCTTGAGCCGCCCGCGGGCTGCATCTTCCGATATAATCGCGGCCGGCAACCTTCTTGGGGGCAGCGATGTACAGTGCGACGATCGGAGCCCGCCGCTACATGTTTCCCGATCTCAAGACGCTGATGGCCAAGGCGTCGCCGTTGCGCAGTGGCGACGTCCTCGCCGGCATTGCGGCGGAGACGGGCGAGGAGCGGGTTGCGGCGCAGTTCGCTCTGGCCGACCTGCCGCTGAGCACGTTCCTCGCCGATCAAGTCGTGCCGTATGAGATCGACGAGGTGACACGTCTCATCCTCGACACCCACGACCGGCAGGCCTTCGCGCCGATCGCGGCTCTGACCGTCGGCGGCTTCCGCGACTGGCTCCTGTCGGACGACGCGACGTCGCCCGTGCTCGCCGCGCTCGCTCCCGGCGTGACGCCCGAGATGGCGGCCGCCGTGAGCAAGATCAGCCGGGCGCAGGACCTTATGCTGATCGCGGCGAAGTGCGCGGTTGCGACCCGCTTCCGCAATACGATCGGGCTGCCCGGCCGACTGTCGGTGCGGCTGCAGCCCAATCATCCGACCGACGACACGCGCGGCATCGCTGCAAGCATTCTCGACGGCCTGCTGCTCGGCGCGGGCGACGCCGTCATCGGCATCAACCCGGCGACCGACAGCCCCGAGCGTGCGCGCACGCTGCTCTCGATGCTCGACGAGATCCGCCGCAAGCTCGACATCCCGACCCAGTGCTGCGTGCTGGCGCACGTCACGACGACGCTCGACCTGATGAGCAAAGGCGCGCCGGTCGACCTGGTGTTTCAATCGATTGCCGGAACCGAGGCGGCCAACAAGAGCTTCGGCATCAACCTGGCGCTGCTGCAAGAGGCGCGTGACGCGGCGCTGTCGCTTCAGCGTGGCACGGTCGGCGACAACGTGATGTATTTCGAGACCGGGCAGGGCTCGGCCCTTTCGGCCAATGCCCATCATGGCGTCGATCAGCAGACGCTCGAGGTGCGCGCTTACGCAGTCGCGCGGGCGTTCAAGCCATTGCTGGTCAACACCGTCGTGGGTTTCATCGGGCCGGAATATCTGTTCGACGGCAAGCAGATCACCCGCGCCGGCCTCGAGGATCACTGCTGCGGCAAGCTGCTCGGTGTGCCGATGGGCGTCGATGTCTGCTACACCAACCATGCCGAGGCGGACCAGGATGACATGGATGTGCTGCTGGCACTGCTTGTCGCATCCGGCGTCAATTTCGTGATGGGCGTGCCGGGCGCCGACGACGTCATGCTGGGCTATCAGAGCACCTCGTTCCATGACGCACTGGCCATGCGCGATCTATTCGGGCGCAGACCGGCGCCAGAGTTCGAGGCCTGGCTTGCGCGGCAGGATTTGCTGGATTCGGAAAGCCGCATCCGTCCGCGCAGCCTGCCGAGCCGCTTCCGCGCTCTGTTGCCGGCTTAATGCGATGAGCGTGATGCGATGAGATCGACGCGATGAACAAGAAGCGCCCGCCGTCATCCAAACCTCCGCCGCGGCGCGCGCCCGCCGACGATGTCCGCTGGGCCGATCTGCGCAGGCTGACCGCGGCCCGGATCGGACTCAAGCGGACCGGCGCCTCGCTCGCGACCGGCCCACTGCTCGACTTCCAGTTGGCGCATGCCCGCGCGCGCGATGCGGTGCATGAGCCATTGGATGCTACCCGGCTTGCCGCTGAATTGGCGGAGCTTGCTGCCCCGGTGCTGACGGTCGCGAGCGCGGCCCCCGATCGCCAACGTTATCTGATGCGTCCCGATCTCGGCCGTCAGTTGGCGGCTGGTGCCGAAGCGATGCTGGCGCCGCATGCCGATCATCCCGATGTTGTTTTTGTCGTCGCCGACGGCCTGTCGGCACGCGCGGTAGCGGCCCATGCGCAGCCGGTCCTCGCCCACGCCTTGCCGGCGCTGCGCGCCGACGGCTGGCAGATCGGTCCGCTTGTTGTTGTTTGCCAGGGGCGGGTAGCGGTTGGCGACGCGATCGCGGCGGCCCTTGGCGCCGGCTGTGTCGCCGTCCTGATCGGCGAGCGTCCGGGCCTCACGGCGCCCGACAGCATGGGCGCCTATCTCACCTGGCAGCCACGGCCGCAGACCACCGATGCAGACCGCAATTGCATCTCGAACATCAGGCCCGAAGGCATCGGTTACGCCGATGCCGCCTTCAAGCTCGTGCATCTGCTGCGCGCCATGCGCATGCGCGGCCTCTCTGGTGTGGCACTCAAGGATGACTCTGAGCGGCTCTTGCTCGGCAATTCTTTGCATGGCGGATCATGATTTGCGGAGCGGCGCGCCCGATGGGTTCCACAAGCCGATAGTATAGGGGGCCACCCTATCGCAAGCGCTTTTGGATTCAGGCAATTTTCTTGCGGCGTGGGCGGGTGCTCGCTAAGTATTCAAAAGGGGAAACGCGGCGGGTTTGGTTGTGAACGAAGTTGTGCGGGCGAAGGTATCTGCCGAAGCACCGTCGTTTCGTACGGGTCGTACACTTGTGCTCCTGCTGACCGGATTGGCGCTTGGCATTGCAGCCGATCGATTGCTGGTCGCGCCCGACGGAAGTCTCAAGGGAAGTCTTCAGTCCAGCGCGCAAGCAGTGCCTCATGCACAAGCTCCGTTCTCGCGCATTGGCAATCGGATCATCGTGCCGCCGGAGTCGCTGTTGCGCTCGCAGCTGGTGGTGGCTGATGTAGCCGCGAAGGAGGTGTCCCGCTCGTTGGTGCTGCCCGCGATGGTGGAGTCCGATCCGGCCCGTACCGTGAAGGTGATGCCTCCCGTCACCGGACGCGTCGTTGAGCTCAAGGTCCAGCTGGGCGAGCGTGTCGTTGAGGGGCAGGAGCTTGCCATCATCGATTCTGGCGACCTGGCGCAAGCCTATTCGGATGGGGAGAAAGCACAATCCTCCGTTACGTTGACCAAGAAGGCCCTCGATCGACAATTGGGACTCCAAAAAATTGGCGGAGGGGCGATCAAGGAGCGCGAGCAAGCGGAGAGCGACTACGCACAGGCCCTTTCGGAGCTGGACCGCGCTCAAACGCGGCTGCGGTCGATTGGTGTCTCGGCCGAGCAGATGGCCAAAAGCCGGCTTCTCACTATCAAGGCGCCGGTCGCCGGGAGCCTGATCGATCTGCAAATCGCACCCGGTGCGTTCCTCAACGATATGACCGCGGCGGCGATGACGATCGCGAACCTGGAGACGATCTGGGTTACCGCCAACGCGCCTGATAAGGACGTCTCCTTTGTTTTCGCCGGGCAGACCGTCAACGTGACGTTTCCCGCCTATCCGGACAAGGTGTTCAGCGGCAAGGTCCTGTTTGTCAGCGACGTGATCGAGCCTGATACCCGGCGCAACAAGGTCCGCATCGCCTTCGACAATCCCGACAAGATGATGAAGCCCAATATGTTTGCGAACACGACTTTCGTTGCGCCTCCGGTCGCGCGGGTGACTGTGCCGACCTCGGCGCTGCTCATGACCAACGACAAGACCAGCGTGTTCGTCGAGGTGGCCGAATGGGCGTTCGAGCGGCGCGATGTCGAGGTCGCCTATCAGGAGGGACCGACCGCCGCCGTCAAAGCCGGCCTCAAGGCCGGCGAGCGCATCGTGGTCAAGGGAGCCGTGCGCCTCAATGATTGACCAGTTCGTCGCACTTTGTTTCAGGAAGCGTCTGGTCGTACGGCTGATTGCGATTTTCGCCTGCATTTTCGGCATCTATTCATGGACGCAACTGGCGATCGATGCGTACCCGCTGCTGAGCCCGGTTTCCGTCCAGGTGACGACGCAGGTGCCTGGCCTGGCCGCCGAGGAGATCGAGCAACAGATCACCATCCCGCTGGAACGCGCGCTCAACGGCACGCCGGGGCTGGTCAGCATGCGCTCGATCAGCACGTTCGCGCTGTCGCAGATCAATCTGTTGTTTCGCGATGGCGCCGAGGACTATTGGCAGCGCCAGCGCGTGCGGGAACGCATCGATGACGTGACGTTGCCAGCTGGGGCATCGGCCGGCCTCGATAACGTGACCGCACCGGAGCTGGAGATCTATCGCTATACGCTCGAATCCGACACCAAGAACCTGATGGAGCTGTCCGAGTTCCAGCGTTGGGTGGTCATGCCGGCGCTGCAACAGGTTCAAGGTGTTGCGGGCGTCGACAATTTCGGCGGCTTTACCCGGCAGTTCAGGCTCGATCTCGATCCGACCGAGCTCCTTCGCTACGGGCTCGGGATCAACGACGTCATCAATGCGATCAACAGCAATACCGCCAATGCCGGCGGCGGGCGGGTTGCGCGCGGCGATCAAACCTTCATCGTTCGCGGCGTTGGCCTTGTGCGCACGCTCGAGGATCTCGGCAACGTCGTCGTGGCCCAGCGCAACAGCATGCCGATCCTGGTCCGCGATCTCGGCAGCCTGAACTATACCCACCAGGAGCCCGAAGGTATCCTGGGCAAGAACGAGAACCCCGCGTCGCTCGAAGGGATCGTCATGGGGCTCAAATACACGAACGTATCCGACGTCATCGCGGGCCTCCACGCCAAGGTGGAGGAGCTGCGCACGCAGCTCGAGCCGCAGGATGTCCACATCGTTCCCATCATTGATCGCAGCGATCTTGTCTCTGCGACTGTGAGCAAAATCGGCCGCACCGTGATCGAAGGCATTGGCCTGGTGATCATTGTGCTCATGCTCTTCCTGGGGAGTCCGCGCAGCGCGCTGGTCGTTGCGGTGACCATTCCGCTGGCGGTCGTTTCAATCTTTGTCCTGATGAACGCCTCTCATATGTCGGCGAGCATGCTATCGCTCGGTGCTCTCGATTTTGGCGTGATCGTCGATGGCGCCATCGTGGTGACCGAGAACATTCTGCGCCGCCGGGAGGAGAAGCCGAACGAAGCGTTGAGCGAGGACGACATCAAGTCCGCGACCAGCCAGGTGGCGCGGCCGATCTTTTTTGCGACCTTGATCATCATCACCGCCTATTTCCCGCTGTTCACGCTGCAGCGGGGCGAGGCGGCGCTGTTCACGCCCATGGCTTTCACGGTGGGCTTTGCTCTCTTTGGAGCGCTCGTTGTAACGCTGGCGCTTATTCCCGGCCTCGCCTATCTGGCGTTCCGCAAGCCGCGCCGCGCGTTTCGCAATAGGCCGCTTGAATCGCTCGGGCGCGCTTATCGCGCCACCTTGGGGCGGCTCCTGGATTGGCCGGCGCTATCCTATACGGCGGCGGGGATCGCGGTTGTGGCCGTTGTGGTGCTGGGCCTCCGCGTGGGTCGCGATTACTTGCCGGATCTGGATGAGGGCGGCCTCTGGCTGCAGGTCCAGTTGCCGAGCGGCCTTTCGCTCGAGGCCGCAAGCGACATGGCGAGCGAATTGCGGCGCGCCGTGCGGGAATTCCCCGAAGTTCAAACCATCGTCACCCAGCTGGGGCGCGAGGACGCGGCGGTCGATGCCTGGACGCCCTCGCATATCGAGGCTCCCATTGCGCTGACGCCTTATGAGACTTGGCCCAAGGGCGAGACCAAGAAGGATTTCGTGCGCAAGCTGAATGCGCGGCTCCAGCAGCTTCCAAGCTTCAATGTCGGGATCAACCAGCCGATCAGCGACATGGTGTTCGACCTGGTGAGTGGCGCGCATAGCGCGCTGGTGATCCGGATCCTGGGGGACGATTTTGCGGAGGACCGCAGGATCGCCGGCGAAATCGTCGATCTCCTGCGCAATATCAGGGGCACCGCGGAGGCGTCCATCTTTCAGGAGCCGCCACTCCCGCAGATCGCGATTGAAACCGATCGTGCCGCGGCGGCTCGCTATGGAATCAACGTGTCGGATATCACCAATCTGATTCAGACCGGGATTGGCGGCGCCGCTGTCACCCAGGTCTATGTCGGGGACCGGGTTTATGATCTGACTGTGCGGTTTCCCTTGGATACGCGCTATGATCCGGAGGCGCTGGGTAATCTGACGCTCACGAGCGCCAGCGGGACGCAGATTCCGCTGTCTCAGGTCGCAACCATCACCCAGCGCAACGGCGAAGGCACCATCACGCGCTGGAACAACCGGCGGAATTTGACGATACGCATCGATCTCGCCGACCGCGACCTGGTCTCGTATCTGGCCGAGGTCAAGGAAAGGATCGCGCAATCGGTCCCATTCGATGCGTCCAAGTATCGCCTGGAATATGGCGGGCAGTTCGAGAACCAGGAACGGGCGCAGCGCCGGTTCACGCTGATACTCGGGCTGGTCCTCGCCCTGATGACACTCTTGCTCTACACCGAATTTGGCAAGTTGCGACAGGCCCTGCTGATCCTGGGCATCGTGCCGCTGGCCGCTTTGGGTGGCCTGCTCGCGCTCGTCATCACGGGCGAGACGCTTAATGTCGCAACGGCGGTCGGCTTCATTGCGCTGTTCGGCGTGGCCGTTCAGAACGGCATCATCATGGTGGCGAATCTCAATCGCGTGCGCGAGACCGGTGCGTCATTGCGCGAAGCAATCCTGATCGGCGCGTCCGAACGCTTCCGGCCGGTGCTGATGACCGCAACGGTCGCGACGGTCGGAATGATTCCGGCGGCGCTGGCGACCGGCGTCGGCAGCGACGTGCAACGTGGTGTCGCGACCGTGGTCATCGGCGGCATGATCCTCGCGACCTTTCTCACTTTGCTGGTTCTTCCAAGCATCTATTTTTCTCTTGAACGCATTGCCGAGCGTTGGGCGGCGGCGAGAGGCCGGGAAGCGTTGGCAGGGAACTAGAGATGAAACTAAGGATATGTTGGTCGAGCAACTGCAACGAGAGAGCCGTCCAGTCCGTAGCCGGATTTTACGGCACATTAATGCGCTGCCTGGTAGCCAGCCAGCAGCAAGGCTGTCATCATGGCGAGCGACGGTTTCCCGGTTGCAGTCGCGCAAATCGTAGAGTGGGCACCATGCGAAGGTTCTTGTTCTGTTTGGTTCAATCGTTGCTCTTGATCGGCGTCGCCAATATCAGCGTCGCCAATGCGCAACCCGCCACAAGAGCGCTCCGGGATTTTGACTTGCTGGGACGGTGGGCGGTTGAATGCACCAGGCCTGCCAGTCCCCTGAACGAGCATTCGCTGTTTTCGCTCACCTCCGTGGGCATGGCCTGGGTCCTCAATGATTTCGGGCCGGACTACGATGGCATGGTCTATCGTATCGTCGATGCCAAGCGCGTTGCGCCCGACAAGCTCTCGCTGCGTCAGGTCCTGACGACCGATGATAGCGTCGTGCTCGACATGGTCATCATGAAAGACAGCGAGAGAATCCGCATCTGGTCGTCTCAGACCGCCGACGGCAACGTGCTTGTGAGGGATGGGATGATCGCCTCAGGGAACGACCAGCGAACCCGCTGGGCGGGCCGTTGCGGAGAGAAAAGGGCGATGCAACCAGGCTCGCCGCTTGAGTGATCGCCGCACAGGAGCGTGAGCCTTGTCGGTCGCTCCAATGGTTGAATGTATGACAGCGTCGACGACCTAAAAATAGCTGATGATGTCACATGGCGCGGCATTTTCAGCTCGCGGTGCTGTCAAAGCTTGGGAGGA
>Ga0137397_10001628_pt1 | contig 15738 bp, 15 predicted proteins | sample czorhiz116metaG_FD_106658 | JGI IMG/M metagenome (GOLD analysis project Ga0137397, IMG submission 106658) | Vadose zone soil microbial communities from Angelo Coast Range Reserve, California, USA - czorhiz1.16 metaG | ecosystem: Environmental > Terrestrial > Soil > Vadose zone | place: USA... | reverse complement strand
TATGCGAAACGCAGATTGATTGACACATGCGCGAGGCGGCGAGTATCCTTATTAAGGTTGCAGCGTTTTCGACGCCCGCAGCATCTGTGTCCCATGTAACCGCTCTGCGGTTAACCTCCTTGCACTAACCCAGTTAGGGAATCAGCAAGGAATCTATTCGACTGAACGCGGGGCCGCAAAGCGGCTACCGTAAGCGAAGTAATCCTCCGGAGGCCAGCAACCATGTTTTCCGACCACGACAACCAGACCAATGCGGCTGCCGCCGCGCCAGCACCCGAAGCCGAAACCTCTCCGAACAGCGCGCATCCTGAAACAAATTCAACGCCAGAAAGTGCGGCCGAACCGGCTGTTCCTGCCCCTGCACCAGAGCATGCCGAGGCGGCAAGCGCGGGGCAGGAGACGCCTCCCAGGGCGACGCCGGAGCGGACGAGCGTGTCTACCGATTCCGCGACCGCGTATGCCGCGGCCGAAGCAAACAGGGAGGCGCACGCAGCGGACGCCGAATCTGCTACCGCCGATGAGGAAGCGGCCGGCTCGGAAGAGATGAGCAAGCTGCTGGAGCAGTACGACGAGAAGCAGGAAGCGGCCGCGTCGCACGAGGTGATCGAGGTCAAGGTTGTCGCGTACACCGAACATGGCGTGGTGGTGGACCTGGGCGGAAAGACGGAAGGGCTGATTCCGGCGGCGGAATTCACGGACACGGAAATACCGCGCCCTGAGCCGAACAGCACGATCGAAGTGCAACGCACCGGGGAGCACAAGGACGGCTTCACGATCCTGTCGTACCTGAAAGTGCTGCGCCGCCGCACGTGGGAGAAGATTGAAGCAGCGTTCAAGGCCAAGGAAACGCTCACCGGCAAAGTGGTGGATCGCATCAAGGGCGGGCTGGTGGTGGATATCGGCGTGCGCGCGTTCCTGCCGGGCTCGCAGTACGACCTGCGGCCGGCGCAGAACCTGGACGACCTGACCGGCACGGAAGTGCAAGTGCGCGTCACGAAGCTAAACCGCCGCCGCGGCAACGTGGTGGTGAGCCGCCGCGCGCTGCTGGAAGAAGAACTGCATGGCAAGCGCGCCGCATTGATGGAGACGCTGAGCGAAGGCCAGATCGTGCACGGCCATGTGAAAAACGTGACGGAGTATGGCGCGTTCGTGGATCTCGGCGGAATCGATGGGCTGCTGCACCTGACGGATTTGAGCTGGGGTCGCGTAAAGCATCCTTCGGACCTGGTGAAGCCGGAGCAGGAACTCGACGTCATCATCCTGAAGTTTGACAAGGAAAAGCAGCGTGTATCGCTGGGCCTGAAGCAGTTGGCGGCCGATCCCTGGGTGGGCGCTGCGGAGAAATATCCGGCGGGCGGGAAGGTGAAGGGCAAGGTGGTCGGGGTCGTGGACTATGGCGTGTTCGTTGAGCTGGAACAAGGGATCGAAGGCCTGGTGCACGTTTCCGAAATGAGCTGGAACAAGAAAATCCAGCACCCCTCGAAGGTCGTCAAAGTTGGCGAAGAAGTGGACGTGGTGGTGCTGGACATCAAGCCGAGCGACCGGCGTGTTTCGCTGGGAATCAAGCAGGCACAGGCGGATCCCTGGCTGCTGACTGCAGAGAAATATCCGGTGGGCACGGTGGTGACGGGCAAGGTGCGGAACATCGCGGAGTTCGGCGCGTTCGTGGAGATCGAGGATGGCTTTGACGGCCTGGTGCACGTCGGAGACGTAAGCTGGACGGGCCGCGTCAAGAACCCCCACGAGGTGTTCAAGAAGGGCGAGGACGTTACCGCCAAGGTGCTGAGGATCGACCCGGAGAACCGCCGCGTGTCGCTGGGCATCAAGCAGGTCAACGACATCTGGGGCGACTGGTTCAAGCAGCACAAGGTCGGGCAGATCGTGAAGGGCAAAGTTTCGCGCATCGCCACGTTCGGCGCGTTTGTCGAATTGGGCGAAAACATCGAAGCGCTTTGCCATAACACGGAGATTGAGGAGCGCAAGCGCCGCGACGAAGGCGCCTCGAGCTTCCGTCCCACGACCGGCCCGCTCAAGAGCGCGGGGCCGCTCGAGCCGGGTAAGGAATACGATTTCAAGATCATTAAGATCAGCCCGGAGACGCGGCGCATCGGCCTGAGCTACCGCGCGGCAGTGAAGCAGATCGAGCGCAAGGAGATTGAACAGTATCGCTCAACGTCGAAGTCCTCGTCGACGGCGACGATCGGGGACGCGCTGAAGTCCAAGCTTTCGGCGCGTTAGCTGATTCAAGACCGGCCAAGCGGGGGCCACCCGTCACATTTTCATTTACCTGCGGGTCATTTTAATGATAGGAAGGGGGCACTCCGGCGAAGGGCCAGCCCCCGTAAGCCGTTTGGTTCCACTGGTTAGGCCAAGCGCAGTGCGTCAGGTGGTTCCGGCGGCCCTAGGACAGCCGGCGCTCCTGACGATCTTGGGACGGTGGACGGACTCAAGCGGTTTTTAATCCAGAGCTGCGCGACGAGGCATAGCCACGATGACCAAGCAACCCACACTTACGAAGGCCGACCTCATTGAAGAGATCCTGCGCATCACAGAGCTTCCTCGCAAAGAGTCGGAGACCATCGTCGAAACGATTTTCGATAGCATCATTGGATCACTGCAGAAGGGCCAAAAGATCGAGATCCGGGGTTTCGGCAGCTTCCGCACGCGGGAGCGCCGCGGACGAATCGGCCGCAATCCGAAAACCGGCGCTAAGGTGGAAGTTCCCGCCAAGAAAATCCCCTTCTTCAAACCCAGCAAAGAGTTGAAGGACTTTGTGAACAGCACGGAGGCCCAAGCCTCCGCCGCGACGCGCGCGGGCGGCGATTCACCGCGCCCTTGAACCGCACGATCTCTCGTCGCGGTTCGGTTTCAACTCAAATCGATTCAGGAAAATAAAAAGCGCAGACCTTCGCCCGTTTGAGGGTGGAACAAATGGGCGTGCTGCCGATGCGCCCGTTCTGCGTTATGCTGTGCGCGCAGCTTTTCAGAAAAAGGAAACGATGCGATGGACTATATCTGGACTCCCTGGCGCTACCAGTACATGGCGCAGGTGTTGGCTGGAAAGCAGCCGGAATGTTTTTTTTGCGATGCGGTGGCACGGAAGGAGGATGCGGAAACGCTTATTGTCCATCGAGGCAAGAAATCGTTCGTGATCCTGAATCGCTTTCCCTATACATCCGGACACGTGATGATCGTGCCCTACGTGCACGTTGCCGAATTGAATTTGTGCGATGCAGAAACGCTTGGCGAGATGATGCAGCTGGCGCAGCGGGTGGAAACGGCCTTGCTCGCGAACTACGAACCGGATGGGATGAACCTGGGAATGAATCTGGGCCGCGCCGCGGGCGCGGGCGTGGTTGGACATTTGCATCTGCACGTGTTGCCGCGCTGGATCGGTGATTCGAATTTCATGACGGTCACGGGTGAGACGCGCGTGCACCCGGAAGACTTGAAGACCACGTACGAACGACTCTCCAAGGCGCTGGCCTGATTCGCGAAGCCCGGTGCGCCGCGATAGAATGCAAATTCAAACAAGTATTTGGCCGGACGGGAGTGAGCCACGGTGGACCTCGAACTGACGGAAGAACAGAAATTGCTGCAAAAGACCGTGCGCGAGTTCGCGGAATCGGAACTAAAACCTCTGGCGAAAGAGCTCGACGAGACGGGGCATTTTCCGCGCGGGCTGTTTAAGAAGGCGGCCGAGATCGGACTGACGGGTGTGGCGTTTCCGGAGACGGAAGGCGGAGCGGGCTTTGACCATGTCGCCTACAGCATCGTTATTGAAGAGATTTCGCGTTGCTGCGCCTCGACGGGCGTGATTCTGTCCGTGCAGAACTCGCTCTACTGCGACCCGATCCATCGCTACGGGACGGAAGAACAGAAGAAGAAATTCCTCTTGCCCCATGCGCGGGGTGAAAAGATCGGCTGCTACGCACTGACCGAGCCACAGGCCGGTTCGAACGCCGCGGCGTTGCAGACGAAGGCAGTGAAAAAGGGCGATACATACGTCATCAATGGAACTAAAGCGTGGATCACGAATGGCGGCGTGGCGGATGCGGCGATCGTGTACGTGAACACGGAACCAGCAAAGGGCGAAAAAGGCATCACCGCGCTGGTGGTGGAAAGAGGCGCGCCTGGATTCAAGGTCGGCAAGGAAGAGAAAAAACTGGGGATCAGCGCGACGGCGTGCAGCGAACTTATCTTCACCGATTGCGCCGTACCGGTGACGAATCGCATCGGCAACGAAGGCGAAGGCTACAAAGTGGCGCTCTCGACGCTGGACGGCGGGCGTATCGGCATTGCCGCGCAGGCCACCGGCATCGCGCAAGGTGCGTTCGAAGCGGCGCTGAAGTATTCCCAGGAACGCATGGCGTTTGGCCACGCTATTTCGCAATTTCAGGCCATTCAATTCATGTTGGCGGACATGTCCACGGAAATTGACGCTGCGCGGCTGCTGATTCGAAAGGCTGCATGGAAGCAGGATACCGGCGCTCGATTCACAATGGACGCCGCCATCGCCAAACTCTTCGCCAGCGAAATGTCCACTCGTGTGACACACAAAGCCATCCAGATTCACGGCGGCAACGGTTACAGCCGCGAATATCCCGTCGAGCGCAACTACCGTGACGCGCGCATCACCGAAATATACGAAGGCACCAGCGAAATTCAGCGCCTCGTCATTTCCTCCTGGCTTCTGAAGTCCTAGCCGCCCCGTAGTATCCTGACCGTGTGCTGGAACTCGACGGTGTACTTGAATTTGATGGTGCGCGGGCGGAAGAGCATTTCTTCCCTGCCCTGCCGCCGCGCGCAGCGGTTTGCTTGATCGAAGCGCGCGAAGAAAAAGCCGAGCCGTTCCTGATTCGCACGCAGAATTTGCAGCGGCGATTGCAGCGGCTGCTGGGACCTGTTGATCCGGCGAGCAAACGCCTCAACCTGGGCGAGTTCGCGCGCGGCATCCGGTACCGGCTGACGAGCTCGCCGTTCGAACAGACGCTTACCTATTACCAGAATGCGAAACTACTTTTTCCGAAAAGCTATCGCGACCTGATGCGCTTGCGGCCGGCAGCGGTCCTCAAGGTTAATTTAAGAAATGCTTATCCTCGCTGCTACGTGACCCGCCGGATTCCCGTCGATGAGGCCGGCGCGCCCACGGGCGGCGCGTATTACGGGCCATTCGCATCGCGGCGGTCCGCGCAAGCATTCGCCGAACGGGTCCTCGACTTGTTCAAAGTGCGGCGATGCCAGATCAAGATCCGCCGCGACCCTACGTTTCCGGGCTGCCTGTACTCGGAAATGAAAATGTGCCTCGCGCCATGCTTTGCGGGCTGCACGAAAGAAGAATACGACGTCGAAGTCCAGCGGCTCGTGCAATTTCTGGAAACGAGCGGTGGATCGGTCAGGTCTGCTATTGAGGAAGAGCGTGAGAAAGCCAGCGAGCAATTGGACTTCGAACGGGCCGCCGCCTTGCACAAAAAAGTAGAAAAGCTCGATGAGCTTTTGCGCGGGAGGCCGGAACTCACGCGGCGGATCCAGGACCTGGACGCGGTGATTCTGCAGCGGGCCGCGGAAGAACAAACGATCGGCGTCTACGGCGTGCGCGGCGGAAGGCTGGCAGAGCCGTTTTTCTTGCGATTCGCGGAGATTGCCAGCCAGCCACGGTCTGCGGAGCAAATCTTTCGCGAGCATTTTGAAGCGGAGTCCGCAGCAACCAACGGGGATCTGGGCGAGCACCTATGGCTGGTGGCGCGGTGGTATTACAGCAATCCGCGCGAAGGCGAGATTTTCTTCCGCGAAAAAGACTGGCCCTATCGTAGGATTCTTCGGGCATGCTCGCGGCTTCTCGCGCCGAAGACGAACGAAGCTGAAACGAATCAGACACCAGGGCCGGCTCAACCGCCCGAAGGAGCGTCATGAGCAAATCCGCCACCAAAGAAGGAACCACGCGCTACGCCCAGAAGTTCCGAGGCCGCGCCGCCGAGGGCCATTTTCGAGAAACGCAGAGGCTGGCGCTCTCCTCTATCGGAATCGGCACGTACCTCGGGCAACCGGACGCAAAGACGGATGAGGGCTATGCAGCGGCGGCCGTGGCGGCGGTGGAAAGCGGGATCAATGTAGTCGACGCCGCGATCAATTACAGATTTCAGCGGAGCGAGCGAAGCCTCGGCACGGCCATCCAGCGGCTTGCGGCGCGCGGCATCGAACGCGAGGAAATCGTGGTGTGCACGAAGGGCGGTTACCTGACGCCCGATGGGGCCATGCCTGGCGACCCGAACGAATACTTCTTCCGCGAATACATTCAGCCGGGAGTTTTTACCGCGAAGGATATCGCGGCCGGCAGTCATTGCATGACGCCGAAATTCCTGAAAAACCAGCTCGGGCGCAGCCTGAAAAATCTGGGCGTCGCATGCGTGGATGTCTATTACCTGCACAATCCGGAGACGCAGCTCTCTGAAGTGCCCAAGGAAGAATTCCTGATCCGTGTCCGCGAGGCATTTACGTTTCTCGAATCGGCGGTGGAGGCCGGCGAGATTCAGTATTACGGGATGGCCACTTGGAATGGTTTCCGGCAAGATGCCCGCGCGCGCGATGCCCTGCAGCTGGGCGAAATCACGCAGATGGCACAGGAAATTGCGGGGGGCAGGCATCACTTCCGCTTCGTGCAACTGCCGTTCAACCTGGCGATGACGGAAGCGCTGACGCTGGGGAATCAATCCATACGCGGAAGAGACCGGACGGTGATGGAAGCGGCGAGCGAGCTGGACATCACCTTGATCGCCAGCGCTTCGTTGCTGCAAGGCCAGGTGGCGAAGAATCTGCCGGGCTTTGTCGCGGAAGCGCTTGGGCTGGAGAACGACACGGAACGGGCGCTGCAATTCGCGAGATCATCGCCGGGAATTACGACCGCGCTGGTGGGGATGGCTCGCGCGGAACACGTTAAAGCCAACGCACGGCTCGTGGGCGTGCCCCCGGCCACAGCCGAGGAGTTCAGCAAACTCTTTTCGCGCAGCGAAGGGGCGTAAAGAAAAGATTTAACGCAGAGTTCGCAGAGGACGCAGAGTTCACGGAGGAGGAAAAGAAACGGAAATCCTCCAGCTCTAATGACGGAGGCGCAAAACCTCGCCGGTCAGCCAGGCGTTGATGGCGCGACCCAGTTGGTCGAGTTTGCCGGCAAAGAAATGATCGACTCCTTCGATGAGGACGAGCCGATTGTCGCCGGGGAGCGTGGGGATGAGCGCTTTGACTTTTTCGACGGCGCCGTGCTCGTCGTTGCTTCCATGCACGAACAATTTGGGCTTGTTGCACTGGCGCAGGAATGAGAAATCGGTGTTGTTGACGGGAATGCCCAAGCCGATCAGGTGAGAGACGCGCGGGTCTTCGCAGCCGACGCGCATGCCGACCCAGGAACCGAAACTGAATCCTGCGAGTAGCAGCGGGACACCAGGAAACTCGGAAGCAAGAAAGTCCAGCGCCGCACGGACATCTCCCGGCTCGCCGAGGCCGCGGTCGTGTACGCCGGCGCTGAGTCCAGCGCCGCGAAAATTGAATCGCAGCACGGGGATGCCGAGAGCATCGAGAGATTTCGCCGTCTGGTAGACCACTTTGTTGTGCATCGTACCGCCAAAAAGGGGATGCGGATGGCAGACGACCGCGGCGAGGGGCGGATGCGCGGTGGCAGTCGGGGTCCAGAGAATCGCTTCGAGGCGTCCGGCAGGGCCGTCCAAAAAGAAATTGCGGGATTCGTGTTTGCCGGTCATCGACGCGCCATGGACAAATTTGCAGTTTAGCGCATCGAAGGAAAAAGACCGAATGCGGCTGGCAATTCCCGGCTCGTCTATTCCACGCGGCAAACACTGACGTCGAGCGCAACGCTGCCCGGCACGGGAGCGATGCGTATGACCTTGGAGCGAAACTCGCCAGCGCCATGCCAAGGTGCCGAAGCCGAGGCTTCAAATGCGATTTTCAGGTAATCCCCGAGCGCGTACTCGCGGTTACTGCGGAAGCGCATGCTCTTCGCCGAAATATCGATGGTCATGGCTTCTTCAAACCAGGGAATCCGTTCGGGATGCACGCGGACGGGAATCGCCAGCGCCTTCCGCACGCTGCCGCGCCGTTCGGGTTCGCGACGATGAGCGTTTCCGTTGGATGAAGCGTGAGCCTGCTCTTTGAGATGAAATGCCACTGCGAATGTGGCCGGGGCATTGGAGAGGCCGACGGCGCGGGCGAGTTGGTCCAATTTTGCAGAGCGTTCCTGTTCCGAAGCGCTCTCTGTTTGAACTATGTCGCGTGCGTTCGTGGAGCGAATAACCTCGAGCACTTCGTTGCACCGTGCGACACGCGCGAGGATCTCCGGCTGGCCGTCGGAAAGCGACGCGTCATAGGGAAAGGTGACCCATAGCGCAACGCCCGGAGCGTGGAACTCCTTGGTGGAAACGAGCAAACCGCTGCGCGAGACGTCGATCGTTTCTCCTAATTCGATTTTTTGCCCGAAAGGGGTAGTCCAGCGCATGCGCACCGGAAGGCGCATGCGCACGCGGCGGTGCTCGCGGCTGTCCATAGGCGTAACAGTACTGCCCATGGAACCAGTGTAGCGCGCGCGTATTTAAACCGCCAAGACCTCGTACTAGGACAAAAATCCCTGATTTTCGCGTTGCAGTTTGCCTGAGCCGATGTTAGCTTTGCGCCGAAACGCACAGCCCCAGGGGGTATAAATGGTTGATGGAGCGGAACGCCGCGAAGCGCGCCGATTCACGATGAGCCTACCAATGCGGGTTTACCCGCGGGAGTCTAAGGGACGCGAGATGAACGCCCACACGCGGGATGTCAGTTACCGCGGACTCTATTTCCTTGCTGATGCCAATTTCAAAGTTGGCAGCGAAATTGAGTTCGTCATTACTCTTCCACAGCAAGTCACGCGGTCTGGCGATGTAAATATCCGCTGCCTGGGAGAGGTTGTGCGTATCGAGCCCGCCGAGAACGGCAGGGTGGGCATTGCGGCAAGAATCTCGCGTTATGAATTCGTGCCTGCCGCGGCAAACGCCGCGTAGGATTTCTTCCCCCACTTCTCGGGTAACTCCCTGTTGCGGCAGTAACTGAGTACAATACGTTGGAAGAGTTTTTGTGCTGGGGGAGGCCATGTATCACTACGACGCCAAGATTGCGCTCGAGGAATTGCAGGAAGAGGCGCTGCTTCCGCATCCCGTAAAGCTGCGAGACATGATTCTGCGGACGAAGCTGGGCCCGCAGGATGCACAGCTCCTGAATCACGATTTTCAGGATTACCTGGGACGGTTCGGGGATTTGCAAAAAGTCGCGCGAAGCATTCTGGAGAAAATCGCCGCGGGCCAGCGCAAGACATCCTGATGCCGCTGCTCTTGGCAGGAATTCCCAGCAAATGAAAACGAAGCCGCGGGTATTGTTGCTGTCCGCAACGTCCGGCGCGGGACACGTTCGCGCTGCGCAAGCTCTTGAAAAGGCTTTCCTGGCGCGAGGCGATTGCGCCGTGGAACACATCGACGCCTTGCAGCACGTCAGCAAACTTTTCCAGCGCATTTACGACAGAGCTTATATCTCGATGGTGCGGCGCGCGCCGGAACTGATGGGCGTGCTCTACGAACGCACCGACCAGCCGTGGCTGCACCCGCGGCGGCGCCTGGCGCTGGACCGGCTGAACACCGCTCCGATGATCCGTTTGTTGAAACACATCCAGCCGGACCTGTGCGTGGCGACGCACTTCCTTCCGGCGGAGATCATCGCGTGGCTGATCGCCAAGCGGAAGTTGCGCGCGCACAATGCCATTGTCGTTACCGATTACGACGTGCACGCGATGTGGCTTTGCCGCACGGTGGACCGCTATTACGTGGCCATCGATGAAGCCGCGGAGTATCTGGCGCGCATCGGGGTGCCAAGAGAAAAGCTGCGCGTTACCGGCATACCGATTGATCCCCTGTTCGCGACGCCCATGAATCGATCCGCTGCGCGGAAACAATTGGGGCTCGACGAGGACGCCACGGTGATTCTCATCTCGGCAGGCGGTTACGGCATTGGTCCCGTCGAACAACTGGTGAAAGATTTGCTGGCGCTGCGACGGCCGTGGCAAATCGCCGCGATCGCGGGAAAATCCGAGAAAATCCGGAAGCGCCTGGAGGAATTGGCGAAGGAGGCCGGCAAACTGTCTTCAGGCTCGCCAAGACTGTGCCCCGTGGGCTTCACGACCGAGATGGACAAATACATGGCGGCGGCAGACTTGATGGTGGGCAAGGCCGGCGGGCTAACGACGTCGGAAGCCCTGGCGCGGGCGCTGCCCATGGCGCTCATCGAACCAATCCCCGGCCAGGAAGAACGAAACGCCGATCATTTGCTGGAGGCAGGAGCTGCGATTCGCTGCAACAACTTGCCTGCGGCGGCGTGGAAGATTGCGGCGCTGCTGAATGATTCTGCAAGATTGACGAGAATGCAGGAGGCCGCCAGGAGCCTTGGCCAGCCAGGAGCCGCCGCGTCCATCGCCGAAGATGCACTGACGCTGCTAGACTGATGGAGCCCCGCGGAGCAATGGGGGCAGACAAATCTCCATGCGACGCCATACACTGCTGATTGACGCGGACGACACGCTCTGGGAAAACAACGTATTTTTCGAGAAGCTGATCGAGGATTTCATCAGCATCGTCGAACCCTACGGCTATGCCCGCGCTTACATTCGCCACATCCTCAATGAAACGGAACGCAAGAATATACGGCAGTACGGCTATGGCGTGCGCAGCTTCGGACGCTCGCTCGAAGAAACCTATATAAAGCTCGCGGACCAGATGGCGAAACGCGAAACGCTGGCGCTGATTCATGGCCGCGTCATCGACCTGGAGCGAACGCCGCCGAAAATTCTGGACGGAGTGCCGGAAACGCTGGCGTATCTCACCGAGCGGCACCGCCTGATTTTGTTTACCAAGGGCGAACCTGCGGAGCAGGCCGCCAAGGTAGAGCGATCGGGCCTGCAGGGATTTTTCGAATTCATCGAAATCGTTCCGGAAAAAGATCCCGAAACGTACGGCGGACTGGTTCACAAACACAAAATCGTGAAGACCCACGGCTGGATGATCGGCAACAGCCCGCGCAGCGATATCAATCCGGCAATGAAGATCGGCCTCAACGCCGTTTACATTCCCCACCAGCACACCTGGACTCTGGAACACGAACCGGTGGTGGCGGGCTCCGGAAAACTGGTGATCCTTCCTGCGTTCCGGGAACTTCGTGGTCATTTCTAAACATCGCCTAGACTGGGTCTGACCCGGAGGGGCTGCCCAAATTGGACGTTGTACCCATGGATGTCTGCGCCAATCTAAGTTCTTGTAATTTTCGGAAAGGAGTTACCCGTGTCCACCACAGCAATTTCTCCTCAAACCGACTGGCGGCAAGAGTGGTTCGAAATTGAAGACGCCACGTACTTGAATTTGGCGAGCCAATCGCCGATGCCGAAAGTTTCGATTCGCGCAGTGCAAGCCGCGCTTGAAGCAAATAAGTTTCCGCACCAGAAACCGGACTCGACATTTTTTGAAGTGCCCAACCGCCTCCGGGCATCGATCGCGAAACTGATTGGCGCGCAATCCGAAGAAATTGCGCTGACCAGTGGAGCGAGCGCGGGCGTGGCGGCAGTGGCGTACGCGCTAACGTGGAAGCCGGGCGACGAAGTTATCACGGCGAAAGGCGAGTTTCCGCTGCAATATGCAACGTGGAAACCGATGGAAGAACGCGAGGGTTTGAAACTGAAAATTATTTCGCCGCGCGAACGGTTTATCACCGCGGATGACTTGATCGCGGCGATGACTCCACGCACGCGCGTTGTGTCCGTGAGCATGGTGCGGTTCGACGATGGCTCGCTGCTGGATGTGCCGCGCGTTGCTGATGCGTGTCACAAGCAGGGAGCGCTGCTATTGCTGGACGTCAGCCAGTGCTGCGGCGCGTTGCCGATGGATGTCAACCAACTGCGTGCCGACTTCATGATCTGCGCCGGGTACAAGTGGCTGCTCGGTCCGTTCGGGACGGGATTTTTTTGGGCTAAGAGCGAGCATCTTGCGATGGTGCGGCCGGGGCCGTTTTATTGGATGGCATTGATGGGCTCGCACAATTTCGCGGCGTTGAACTTCGAAGACCCGAAGCCCGCAGCAAACGCGAAGCGGTGGGATTCGCCGGAGTGGGCCAGCTATTTCAATTTTAACCTTGTGGCGATGGACGTTTCCGTGGATTTTGTTGTGCGCATGGGACCAGAGTTGGTCGCGGTGCACAACCTCAAATTAATTGAACTCCTGTTTGAACGTCTGCCCAAAGACCGTTATGTCCTCGCGAGTCCCGCGGATGCCGCGCGGCGCGGCCCGTACGGATGTTTTGCAGCAAGAAGCAAGGAGAAAACGGCGGAGGTCTACCAGCGCTTGCGGAAGGAGAATGTCGTCGTAAGTCTGCGCGAAGGCAACATTCGCGTCTCTCCGCACTTGTATAACACGGGGCGGGACATCGACCGGCTCATCAGCGTGGTTACTCCGTGACCCAGCAGGAGGGCTGGCCAAAGATTGCCGTCGTTGGGGCGGGCGCCGTGGGTGGATACTTCGGCGGACTGCTAGCGCGCGCGGGCGCGCCGGTGGTGATGATCGGGCGTCCGGCCTTTGTCGAAGCGGTAAAGAAGAGCGGACTTTTCCTGGACACGTTGCAGTTTCAAGAGAGTATACGAGTTGAGGCGTCCACGGAACTTAGCGCGGTGCGCGGCGCGGAAATTGTCCTCTTTTGCGTGAAGACAACGGACAACGCAACGACGGCGCGCGCGTTGGCTCCACTGCTCGTTCCCGGTGCGTTAGTCCTGAGCATGCAGAATGGCGTGGACAACGTGGAACAGATTCGCGCTGCGGCTCCGATCGACGTGCTCCCCGCCGTCGTTTACGTCGCGGCTTCCGTGCCCGAACCCGGCCGCGTGAAACATGTGGGCCGCGGTGATCTGGTCATCGGGCCGGAAAACGAGAAGACGAAGCGCATCGCGGCACTTTTTTCGCGCGCCCAAGTCCCATGCCGCATTTCGGAGAATATCGAGGGCGAGCTCTGGACTAAGCTGGTGTGGAATTGCGCACTCAACGCCGTCTCCGCGCTGGGCCGCGCGAAGTATGGCCAAATCGCGTCGAGCTCGGATGCTTGGAAAGTTGTCGAGACGGCAGTTTATGAAGTCCTGGCGGTCGCGGGGGCCGCCGGAATCCATCCGCCCGGGTTGGAAGACCCGAAGGTGGCGCTGGCAGGGGCCCTAAAGATTGCCACGCAGATGGCGGAGGCGCTTTCCTCCACGGGACAAGACTTGAATCGCGGAAAGCGCACCGAGATTGACTCGCTGAATGGCTACATCTCCCGCCGAGGTGCGGAGTTGGGGGTCCGTACCCCTGTGAATCACGCGCTCTTCGCGCTCGTCAAGTTGGCCGAAGGCCGTTCGTAGCAGCGACACCCTCCTGCCCACCCCTTGGGGAAGTTTCTAGTTAACAATAACTGGTCTCCCTCCCCCCTGTTTTTTGCAAGTGTTGCATCTAAAGGGTTTAGCAATGAAACAAAACCTGTGGAGTTTTCTACAGGGTTAAATATAGCTGGGAGCGAAAGCAAGTCAATAGAAAGGAGAGCGCCATTGGGGAAGATTAGGAGGCTAGCGGTCGGGTGGGGGGTGGAAGGGGATGTGGACGATGGCCTCGAGTTCGATGGGGGTGCCTTGTTTCGTCGCGGGCCGGAACTTCCACTGGCTCAGCGCTTGCATGGCGTTGGCGTCGAGTTGATCGTCGATGCCGCGCACTAGCTGAATGCTGTCGACCGTACCGTCGCGGCGAATCACGGCGTACAGCACGACTTCTCCCTCCACACGCTCTTTGATCAAGGTGGGCGGATACTTCGGATCGATCTTCCTTAGAGGCCCGGGGGCGGAAACGTCCGAGGAGGCCGGCCGAGGGCCTTCGGAATTCACGCGCAGCTCGGAAAAATTCAGAATCCAGCTCCCCGTCGCGCTGTTCAGGTTGGGCATGTTTACGAGCATCTTGTAAACTTTTTTCGAGGCGAAGATCTGCTCCGGCTGCGCGCTGGCCGGGAGGGCCGCGAAATTCGGCGGCCCGGTTCTCTCGGGTGCATCATCGATCTTCGTGTGCGGATCGGGCCTGGTGATCAGGGCGTGCGGAACGGGTGCGCTGATTTTCGGAGATCCCCCCACGACGGAAATTCCATTGTTTGCGGGCGGATGCCCTCCACTGATGCTCACGTCTATGTCATTTTTCGCGCCGCCGTTGCCCGTTGCGGTTCCCCCACTGCTATCCGGTCCGCCGCCCGCGCTTCCGTTTGCGCCGGGCATCCCGTTCGGCGAGCCTCCGGGTACGCCGGGTTGCTTGCCTTCGGGTGAAATGGAGACGCGGGCGGCCAGATTCCCTTGCGGCGGTTGCACTACAGGTGCGGGCGGGCCGGGCGTCGCGGAGAGAGCGATGAATGTTGTGGCATTTCCATTCGCAACGCTGGATTGGGAAGAGCCAACTTCGGGCGCAGGTTCTGCTTCACCCGCCTGCGCACGGGACGCGACTCGCGGGGCGGCGCCGGCGTTCAATTCCAACTTTGGACGCGCGGGAGCGTTTGGCAACATTGCCGGTGCGATATCCGAGAGTTTTTGGTCCAGCGTTGGAAGGTCAGGAGCCGGCGCGGAGGTGAACTTAACCTTGCGAAGCTCACGCGGGCGCAGCTTGGAGAGCGTTTCCTGGCTGATCTGCAGGCGCGGACGCGCCGGGCCGGGCATCTGCTGGAATTGCACGAGATTGGGAAGGTTCGGAAGAATCTTCGGCGGCTCCGGAGGAGCGGCGGAATTGATCAACGTCTGGCGCGGATGCGTCGGGTGTACGGGATCGGTGAAGATGCGCTGCCGCGGATGGAAGGCGTCGGCGCCCTCGGGACGGAGAGGTTTAGCAGCAGGCTCGCCGCGCGGGCTTGGTTTGGCTTTGGGAGTCTTCATCTCCACCAAAGGTAAGTCATCGATCGGGCCCGACCAGGTGAGTTCGGTGTTCTCGAACGCGGGATAGTGGGGCGGTGCGGCGGGGAGCTGCGGGAACGGCATGACAATGAAAACGACGTGCCACAAGGCGGCGGCAACCAGGGCACGGCGGGGAATGCGCCCCTCAATCCAGCAATCTCTGAAGAATCCTCCGCGCAGAAAACGCTTGGGGACATTTGATCCGCTGAAGATAGCGATCAGGCTGCTGCCGATCCCCTGGTGAAAACTTCCCCAGGCTACTTCGAGATTCGGCTCGTGTCCTGCCCGCAGACGTGCGGGAGCGGCAGGCTTGGCGGCCTGTCCTAAGAGATCGAGTGCCCTGCCGACCTGGCTCAAAGAAATTTCCCCCTCGACGGTAGTAAGATGCGCGCGCCCTGCTTGGCGCGCACAACCCGACGGGTCTAAAGACCCGCCCGCCACTACAAAGAAAACGCTCAGGCTTCGCTAGACCAAGGATGCGCAAGCACCTCATCATAGATGAAACTCTGCGGGCGGGGGTTTACTCGGCAGAGTTATTTTCACCGGCAGCCGCGCCGCGACGGCGGTAAAAACTCAGGGCGGCGTCGCCGTGTCTGAGAACGCGATACCTCCGCAGTACGCCGGCTTCTTCGCGCAAGTCGAAGTTGCGGCGATGCTCGGCGACTACGATGCCGCTCGGCGCGAGAAGATCCGTGGAACCAAGAAATTCTAGCACGCGGGAGTAGTCT
>Ga0137397_10001626_pt1 | contig 15740 bp, 27 predicted proteins | sample czorhiz116metaG_FD_106658 | JGI IMG/M metagenome (GOLD analysis project Ga0137397, IMG submission 106658) | Vadose zone soil microbial communities from Angelo Coast Range Reserve, California, USA - czorhiz1.16 metaG | ecosystem: Environmental > Terrestrial > Soil > Vadose zone | place: USA... | reverse complement strand
TTTCCTCTCTTTTTTGCAATAGTCATCGTGCACACCTCCGCCACCCGTGTGCCTTTACCCCCACAATAACTCGCATTCGTAATAAAAATCACCTATTGTTCATTTTGTTTAGTTACATAACCAATAAATTGACTTGTCGAAAAAGATATATTGCTGAGTGCCAAAACAAATGTCCGCCCCCGGGAAATGCCAGTAACGGCCAGGTTATCGGTTTTTGTGTGTATGACATAATCTATAATCCCAGCGCTGAAATAACCCAACTCCCGCCCACCAAACATGATGAATATTAATGCTCTACACTCGTGCCCCCGCGCCACCCGGTATCCCTATTCCAATAGTCGAAATTATCATGACGCTGCAGTGAATCGAATCGCGCACCCTCAAGAATTTCAGCAATTGCTGTCTGCTGATGACTTACGGAATGATTAATGATTGATTGTAGCTGGTTTGGATTTAGCGTCGGTTGCGCTGGCATCGCCTGTTCCCAACTTTGCCGCCGTACAATTGAAGAAACTCGTTAACGATTAATCATTGGCCCTAGTCACGTATGTAAATCGTTCGAAAAATGCTTCCAGCACCTTGGGGCTTCTGGGTACGCGCGGTGAGCGTCGAGCGGCCACATTTTTTAACTTGAGTTCTATCCGTGGTGATATTGGTCGGCGAAAAGCTTTTGCCGTCATCATGCATCATGAGTAGTCTAACGTCTAACCCGGGCCAATCATGTCTCTCTACTATAAATTTGTCGCTGTCCGTCAGGAAGGATTCCTCAGTTCCTCGTGCAGACAGCTCGGCATTCGTTTCTTTTCCAAAGCACTGGTTGGTGAGCACAGAGCATTGTCTTTCTTGTATGGCATGGCCATGATCTTGACCGTGACCCAGACGTTTCGTTCGCACGCTCATTGCATCACGCCCACTCGGAACTTTTTCAATATTTTCAAACATGTGCTCTTACACGAATCTCACTGTCCCGGGCCTTGCTCAAAGGAAATATACTTGTTGACTTTAAAGGCCCTTCGTGATAATTGGATTGTCACTAGGAAGTCAGATGGATATGGCTACATATTTTACGCTGGCAGCGGACCTCCTCCCGGTCATTTTCTTTTCTGTAAAACTCATCGTACAGCCGCTCCGTCCGATCCCTGGGCTTATCGCTTCTCTACATTGTATGCCGGCAGACATGGGGAATGGGGGGCTACGATCACTGGATTTTCACCGGTGAGAGAGGGCAAGGCGACAGGGAGCCCGATCTGGGTAACGGGGGGAAACGTACCGCGGTCGATCCTTTGCCTTCTCCCTGCGCCACCGACTCTGCCAACACCGCCTGAACGGCCTCTATCACCTGCGCGTGGACCTCCTTCCTCGCCGCGACGACGCCAAAATTCCTGCCGAGCGTGCGGCCGAGACCAAAGTCAAGCGGACGCCCAAGATAATCCGATATGACTCCGCCAGCCTCTTCGACGAGGAGCGACCCAGGAGCGTGATCCTAAAACCCACACCCGCCAAGGACGATTAGTTAGAAAAGAAAAAAAAAAAAAACGACCACTTTTTTTTTCTTACAAGCGACGCATGCACGCACCCAGATTTTTTCTTGATATCCGCCGTCGCGGCCGGGGCCCGTGACGGGCAACCGCAAGTAGACGCCGCCACCTCCGTCGCCGCGCACGAGTGCGGCATACTTTGCCTGCGAATCCATGCGCACGGGCGCGGCGCGCACGCCGAGACGCGTCGCGACGAGCGCGTTGGTGTCGAGCGCCGCGTGGGCCTTTTCGACCGACTCGAGGAAGGAGAGTTCGTGTGGCGCCAGATGGGGCATGCTCAACCGCCTCGCCCCGTGCGGCATTGAGAATGCGGAGGTGGCAGTGGCGGCGGTAGGTAGTGGTGGTGATGGTGGCGATTGTGGCGGCGATTGTCGTGTTGTTGAAATGGGGTGGAGGGGCAGCTCATATGCGCCGTGCCCGCGCACGGCGACGAACAGCGCACCTCGACTATCTTGCGTTTGTGCGCCGTCGTCGTTTGCGCGCTCTGCCGTGGTGCTGGCAGCGGTGTTTTGAGATGAGGATGAGGTGGATGGGAGGTTCGGGCAACCTATGACGCCCAACTCGACGTGCGCGTCGACGAGCAGCGCGAGACAGACGGCGTATTGTCCGCCGCGCAAGAACCCCTTCGTCCCATCGATCGGATCGAGCGTCCACATGCCTGCAAATCAAAATCGAAAATGTGTAAGTATATGAACGCACACGCGCCTTAAAAAGAAAAAGAAAAAAAATAATCTTCGAAAGAAAAGAAAGAGGATGATTCGTACGTACGTCCCGTACGCCCGCCGGCGTGATTGCCCCTATCGATGGCCTTCAAAAGCGCCTCTGCGCCCCACCGCCTCCCAAGCCCCCACTCCGCCCGCTCTTCTTCTCCTCCACCGATGCCGGAGTCGTCGGCATCGGCATCGGAAGAAGCAGGACTCGGAAGCGGCGGCTGCGCCAAGACGTCATCGGCGAGCTCGACGACGCGCGCGCGGAGCGGGTCGCTCTCGTTCTCCCTCGTGGTGGCAGCGGGTGACGAAGGCGACGAGGATGATGGGCGCAAGTCCGAGGCGTCTTCTTCGCCTACGATGGGATCGTCCGGAAAGGCGTGCGAGAGGACGGTGTTGATGACCGCTTGCGAGGCATAGTCGGCCACTTGTTAAAGTTAAAGCGAGAGTCAGGTGCGTAGTTGCGCGGTGTGCGTGTGTGTATGCAGTGCGGGCGGTGGACAGCGGGCAGCGTACCAGTTACGGGGCTTTTGTCGCCCTTGACGAGTGTCTCTCCCGCTACGAGCTTATTAAAGACCGTCGTGGTGAGCGCGCATGCACGGCGCACGGCTGCGATGGCCACTTGTTGCTCAAGAGCGAATGGTACGGGCATTGGCGAAACGAAAAGACAGATAGATACGCAGATGGGAGCCAGAGGAAGATAATCAGGCGTCTCGGCTATTTCTTATCATGTGGTTAATACAATAATGCGCTCCGAGTCACAGCCAAACGCCTCCCCTCTTTACCTCCCCCCTTTCCTCTCGTCTCCACAAACAAGCTAAGAAGACACAGACCGGACGTGACGACGGGGCTTTAAGGTATCGAAAAACACGGCACGACGGAGAGCGGCGGCAGCAAGCACAGACGAGGGCAAAAGCGAAGTTGGAGACCGAAAAGAGAAAAAAGCGGGTAGGGTAAAAAAGAAAACAGAGCAGATTGCTTGTTATTGAACAATTGCATGAGTAATGCCAGGACGATGGTTAGGTGATTAAAGGTAACACAGATGCGAGCTACGATGCCAACGGGGAGAAATGCATGACGGGAAAAAAAAAAGAGACAAGGCAAACAAGTGGAAATCATGACACGTGGTGGACGATCTATCCTCGGTAATTGGCAAAATATGGATGCACCAGGGCGCGTTTCGCAGAGATGCGCCGGGCGCTGTCATATGCGAGTGTTTGCTGAGGACGGAGGAAGGTAAAGTCCATTCGGTCACAAACGATAAAGGAAGAAAGGAAAGCGTACCTTGAGTAGGTCAATTCCGTCGGCGTCTAGATATGGGACCTGCTCGGCGAGGTCCTGTGACGACCACTGCGGAAACGTAGGCTTGTAGTCTGGCAACTGCTTGACTCCCGGCCACGACTCCTCATTTGGCGTGCCCAGTACGCTACGCGTCAAAAATGACGAATACGAATAAATCATCAACGACCTGACGCCCATAAAAAGAAACCAACACGTGCGTCTCTCTGCGACCGGGCGCGCAGCACACATCACGAGAGATGAATGACTGACCGGAAGATCTTGAAGATCTGGTCGATTTCCGAGTCACCAGGGAAGAGTGGGATGCCGCGCATGACCATCTCTGCGAAGATACATCCGACCGACCACAAGTCGATGGCAGTCGAGTAGTGGCGCGCGCCTAGCAGTACCTCGGGCGCACGGTACCACAACGTGACAACCTGTCAAAAACGGACGTTTCCCGCCGGCGCGAGAAGCCATTCGTCCACAGCCCCGATAGGAAATGAATGACGGATGCGCACCTCGTGCGTGTACGTGCGCAAGGGAATGCCAAACGCGCGTGCGAGCCCAAAGTCAGCTAGCTTCAGGTTGTTCCTCTTGTCGATGAGGAGATTCTGCGGCTTGAGGTCGCGATGCAAGATCCGGTGTGAATGGCAGTACAATAGTCCCGAAGTCAGCTGGTGTGTAAATTTCTGCGCGGTCGTCGCAACCATCACCACGAGGAATTAGATCAGTACCGACAGGATCATTAACGGTGCACCAATAAAGGAAAAGCGAAAACGAAATAAAGAATTGACAAAAGCGAAAAATGAAATCCGCCACTCGCACTCTGTAGGAGAACAACTGAACCTCCGGGGCAACAGAGGCGCCGGTGGCTGCTCTTCTTTCAGAGTTTCCAGCAGACGTGCCGACACGGCGTGTGGTCACGTGATACGCGCGCAGAGCTCCATCGATTCCGAATATCTGGATTCGGAATCAAAGTTGGGGCAGGCGAAGCGAGGTGATGGTGCGAGCGCTGATCGCTCGGCGTAAGGGGGGAATATGACGCGTCGTTACGGGGTGGAGCCCGCGGTAAATGGAAAATATCGGAAGGGAGTGTTCCAAAAAGATATCGGATTGTATATACGGTTTTACGTACCTGGCACAGCTCGAGTGAGAGCGGCGTGCCCTGCGCGTTGCCAGCCTCCATGTAGCGCTTCAAGTCGACGTCGAGAAACTCGAACACGAGGTAGAGCTTCTGATCCGCGTGGACAATGTCCAGCAGCCTGTAACGCAAGATAAAAATAGGGCATGTCCCGGTTCCCATCAACGAGAGCGAAGCGAATGCAGTGCGGCGCACCGAACTATATTGTCGTCCTTGAGCTCCTTGAGGAGCGAGATCTCGCGGATGGCAGTGCTCGGCACGCCCTCGTCCTCTGCTTCGAGTCGGATCTTCTTGAGCGCGACGATCTGGTTCGTCGTGACGTCTTTCGCTTTGTACACGACACCGTACGTGCCTGTCCGCGTGCATATGCGTGTGTGTGTAGTTATACGAGCCACAGGTCCGCACACCGCGCGTGAGCGGCGCGAGTTCTCGAAAGGAGCGCTCAGTTGCAGGACGCACCTTCGCCTGTGATGTTATCGGTGAGCGCTTACGTGGAGCAGGGAACGAGCAGAAAAAAACGCGCACGCACCGACTTTCTCTAACTTGGCGTAACTGTCACGATGAAAGGAAATGCCACCGCGTGAGCGAGGCGGAGTTTGGATGAGCCCAAAAGGCTAAGAGAGAGGGGGGTAGGAGGAGTGTGTGTACGCACCGATCCATGTTCCCTGGTTGATGATCCCTTGCGTTGCGTGTGCGTGTGCGTGTGCGCGATTGCAGGAATGCGTGAGTGTGTGTAGATGAGAGCGCAGTTCGAGTTTGAGCTCAGTGGGTGATCGTCGAAGACGAGAGGAGAACACTAAAGAGGGAACCAAAACTACCCCAAAGGATGCGTCGTTATGTGACGCGCAAAAAGGTGGCAGCAGGTGAGGGAAGCAGTAGGGAAGCGTGGCAAGAGGAGACAAAAGTGGTCGTCCGTCCCCAGAGAGATAGTTATAGCCTTTTCCGTGTCCAATTGATGGGGCGTTGCGGCGAGGCTACCGCAAAGTGTGTCTTCCTTGAACCGACCGGGGCTTTTCGAGTAGTAGTTGGCGGACGGGGTCGCGGTCCTTGGGAAGTTGGGTAAAGTTTGAGTGAGTTTGGGAACGAACCGACGCCTTCCTTTTCTAGAGCGCGATTGTGGAAGGCAAAAGCAGAAGAGAGGATCGAAGAGAAGACGAAACGAAGAGGTTGCTATATATACGTATGTACAAGTGGAGGACCGATCCTATTGTGGGATGGAAGGGGGAACTTGAAGGGGTAACGTAGCGACTGGTAGTAGGACTTGCGGTCTCTGGGTTTTGTGGGTTTTGTGTGTGGAATTTCACCGATGGAATTAATTACTTAAGCTAATTTCATCCAAGTTCAAGTTTCCCGGGACGCGAACGGAGGGGGACTAGACCATATTATACCGTACTACTGTAATCTTCTAATACCGTGCTATCATAGTTCGTGTCATCATACGAATAGTTCATATTCATATTTGCAAAACCCGTCTTTTTGACAGCCACGGCTCAGGGTTGATGCTGTTTCTGTTTTGTTTCGGCGCTGTGCACTGTATACGTTACCAGTAGTCGCATATGTAAATCCCAATGCCCTATCATATATTATATTCCCTTTTCCAACTCCTCCTCTCCCTTTCCGATTTGCGCTTCCTCGGTCTTTGCTTGCCCAATAATAAATAATCCGTCAATTGCGGAATCGTTTGAGGGTGGCACTATGTACGCCTCGCTTGTTCTCCGTATGCACAATAATGATAAGCGTGCCGTAGCGCTGAGGAGCGGCGCTGTATGGCGTGCAACGTCCTGACACACGAGCGCATTATGACGGTATCATGCGGATCCCCATCGCTCATCGGTTATAACGTACAGTACGGTGCGCGATTGGATAACTGCATCCCTCGGTACTTCGAAATCGCCTGACACATCTGAGCGGGGTTACTGTACTCATGGTGACACAATTGGCACTTCCCTTGCTCACCGACTGGTTGAAGAGGCTAGTCCACAAGCAGCTTAAAAAGCCCAAGACGGGGTCAACGGTCAACCCTAGACCCCATCCGCGGACCACGAAATATCAGAGCTAGGTACGAGCGCGCGTGCCACATATTATTGTATGTATAATCGTCTGATCGTTTCGATTGTAATGAACATACAAGAATCATACACAATATCACCAACAACACTTACTGTGGAAGCAGGTACGATTCTACCTCTGGCCGCCGTGCCTCCCGCCCTCACCGTTTCGCTCTGACACTTGCGTCAACCAGGTCGCGGCCAGGTCGACTCTCCCGGCCGTGTCTGAGTGAGATCGATGTATTGCCCTGGCCATGGGTCTTCACCTGCCATGCTGCGTTAGTACGGCGCGTGGAGCGATTTAAAAAATACGGAATGAAAAAGGAACCGCATTAACACGGGTGAGCTGGCATCCTATCCCCTCCGCCATCCGAGGCTTCCAGGCAGCACACGCACGCGACGACACAATTAACCAAGGAAACCAAAAGGGGATATACCGAACAAGCCACGTCGACACCTGTCGGACATGCCACTAGTGATTTCCTCTGAAATGCTCGGCATGCCATGACAGACGGAATGAAGACAGAAAAAGTACTATTTCCCGAGATGGACGCACTCTTATCGATGATATTGAGCTCCCCTCCGTCGTCCTCCTCTTCCTGTTCTTCTTCATCGGGGTTCCACCGGTCCTGTGCTGAAAAGTTGGGGTTGCTCGCGCGGTCCACTGCGAGGTCGGCCAGCATCCGCGCCGTAGACTCCTCTTTTTTCTTCTGCAGCGTCGCTTCTCGCTGGGCTCGTACGCGCGCAAGTTCGGGGAGATACTCCCTGGGACGGGTAAGTCAAAGGACCAAGAGGAAAGACAAAGGTGAGACTTTTCGTATTCCTCGCGCGAGGCCTCTACGGCTTGGAAGAACTCGGCGACACCTTCCCCTGTCATGCTGGATACGCCGACTGACTGGGAAAGTGAGACCCCACGGCTAAACGTGAAACGGCGAGGACACCAAACCTTGAGATGCTTGTAAAACTCATCCAGGACAAGGCTCATGCTATTCATGAGGCTGTTCATGTACGTCGGGGCACCCTCGTCATCGGTTGTGCTTTGATGCGATGCAAGTGCTTCTTGGAATGCTTCGAAATCTCTCATCCACTCGATAGCAAATGTATGCGACTGAACATCAGTCTTGTTGAAGACGACAATGAACGGAAGCTTGGTCTTGTAAAGGATGCTGAGGTATATCAGCCACGCTCAAGACAGGGCAAGAGGGTATGAAGTGACGGAGCGCCCGCCCGATTAGCCACAAGGCTTAATATCCAGGGTGGCACGAGACGCTGCATGGGGAAGAGAACACACAGCGTAACGACAAGACCAGGTTCACGGAGGGAAAAAGGCAAAGACCAAAAGGTAACATACCTACACGCATAAAGCATGTTCGACATGAACGTCGCAGGCGCCACCGTACGCGGTGTATCGACGATATATGCGACGACAGTTGGGAGCGCCGAGGCCACAGCGTCCGTGATGATTGCACCAGACGCTGACCAGGTAAAGATCTCGATCTGACCGGGCGTGTCGATGATCACATAGCTGGAGTGCGTCATGAGAGAGCCCCTTGAGGAAAGAGAAAGGAAGCGCACTCTACTGTCTCGGCGCGCTTTTCGACGAGGTCGAGGACCTGGTCGAACTTTGTTGTGAAGAGGTTGAGTGCTGTGAGGATGCCGCCGTTGGGCCCCAGATTGTACCTTTGAGGGGACAACCTCAGCGGAGGGTCGTAGGGCGGGGAAGAAAGCAGAGTGGAACTGCGACTGCGCACTGCTTCATGACCTCATGGTAGTCCACGGTGTCTCGGATGTCGATGTTAGCTTCGAAGGGAAGGTTCGCCACGGCAGGGTCGAGGTTGAGGACATAGGGAGGAGCGGGGGGTGCCTGCGAATGCAAATGTGCGTTTAACCTTTGCACGAATGTGGACTTTCCCGAGCCTGCCATGCCGATGGCGATGATGCAGACCGGCTTTTTCTTGGATGAGGACGAGGACATAATGTAGTGGATGGTCAGAAGAGAGAAGATTCGACGTGACTCGAAATTTGAGACTCCGGCGATAAAGCCAAAGGCGAGAGGGGGGAACTGCCCCAGCAAGCTGCCCACGTCCGCCAAGTCAATCCATTCGACCAATCTCTTCGTTATCCTCGCTACTCTCCTCCATGGACGACGATATTCAGTTTCTCGGAATGGTACCCCCCATTTCTCCCCACAAACCCTCTTATGCACATCCTTCTCATCCCTCCATGCAGCCTCCCGCCTCGGGTGCGTCCACTGCTCTGCAGTCCGATGACACCGACAGTGGTGTCCTGACATTTCCCCTCATAGGAATAATGCTCGTCATCCCAAAGTCTGGCGACGAACCCACCCAGACCCTCCGATTCCTCAAATCTCGCTCCGCAGTCGTCCACATCGGGCGGGCTTCCTCTTCCCTCGTAGATTCAGACAAGTCACCCGATAGTATCCAGTTTCGCTGCCCGGTCATAAGTCGTAGGCATGCAAAGCTTATGTTTTCATCCGGACACGTACGTCGTCTTTCTCATCCCTCTCCTCATAAGCGCTGATCTCACACTACATCCTCACTCGGACAGGTCTACATCGTCGACTTGCATTCCCATCACGGAACTCACCTTCTTAGACGGGATGAGATTGTCCATCGCCCTATGGTCCCCGATGTCCCGATCGCCCTCCAGGACGGCGACACACTGACCTTTGGCAAGGCCGTTGGCAAAGAGCCATACCTCGTTTCCCCAGTAACCGCCAACGTTATGCTCATCTACGACACCGAGGCCGTCCTGAGCCCACCCGTTTCCCAGCCAGTCATTTCCCTCGTTGACTCACCCACCCTGCCTGCAACCCCCATCAACACAAAGGAGCATGCCGAGGCACCGAACCCCCCCAATCCTGGGCGCTACGGCCTCTTCGGACCGCAGTCCACACCTTCCCCCCGGTCCTCTCCCACTTCCTCCGCCTCCGAGGACTTCTCCCAGAGTGACCCCGACGGTGACGAAGACGACGAAGAAGACGATTACCTCGATCCCCCGGAGGAGTATCCCAGTATTTCCTTCGGCGGTCATGCTCAGGCCCAGAGCACGGGCGCCTGTTACGCTTCTCTGCCCTCCCTTCATGGCCTCGGCCTCCTCGCTTCACGCCACGTGACGCATCACGCCCCACCTATGCATATCCCTGTACACGCTCCTCACACGCTCTTTAACATGCACTCTCAAATGGCTTCATCTCTCACTCTCGAGCGCAGGCCTTTCATCCAGCCATGGTCCGATTCTATCCAGAGAGCTACGACCCAAGATCCCGCTAACGTGACCATGGAAGCTGCCACCGATGAACCCATGGATATATCCCGTGCCGCTTCTCCGCCTGTTGCCTCCCTGCTACATGACGTCCCCGACATCGAAGAAGCTTTTGCCGCAGCTGCTCAGACCGAGACGCATATCAATGCGAGCGCCGAAGAGCCGCCTATCGTTGGGGCCTATCCCGGTTCGCCGGTTCGCAGTGTCGTCTTGTCTCCCTGGGAGGTTGTGGACGAGTTACCCCAGCTCGGCCGACAGCAGGAATCTCTGCGCCAGCCCCAGGGACAGCAGCTAGGGAATCCTTCCCCTGCTCCTGAGGGGACTTCCCCGTCATCCATCGTAGTCGAGGCCTCTGAGAGCTCCGAACAGCTCGCTGAAGATGTCGCTTCTGACGTCGATGCCGATGGGGAAGCTGACCTTGACCCCGCCCCTGCCACCAGAAGCGCAAGCACTGGTCTATCGGCCCCTCTCGAAGCAGGTCGGCTCGTTCCGCCTGCGGTCACCGTTGTTCCCCAGCCCTTGAACACGCATGCTCCGGCCGGGACGGGCGCTAGTACCGACTCGGGTATGACCATCGACGCGCGTCTGACTTCGCTTGATGAAGCGCTCGTCAATCTCTGGGTATGTACGGCTTGCCCATCAGTCCTTCACTTGTGCTCACACTTGATCTTGATCAAAACAGGGTAACGTCTTGCGCATGCAGATCGCACACCGCAAGACGCAGACTGACCACAAGATGCTCTCTGACCGCACCGACGCACTTGCGGCACGAGTCGACGCTGTGCAGGCCGACCTTCGCGGCCCAATGCGTAACGACGATGAGGTCGAGGCTCTCAGAGCGCGCGTGCAAGCGGCTGAGGATCTGCTGTCTGAGCTGCAGGGTCGTCTATCGACTGCTGAGGCGGCACTCGTTGAGGCGAAGGCGCAGGCCGAAGCGCAAGCAGCGGAGCGGGCGGCGAAGGTGGTCGAGGCTGAGGTAAGTCCATACACGCACGCGCCCAGCGCGCCGTGCGCTCATTCGGCACAGTCGGATGCCGCTCCGGCGGTCACCACGACGATCACCCCGCCGATCACGCCGACGCGCAAGCGCAAGCGCACCGAGGATGATGTCGGTGACGTCGAGGAAGATGGCAATATCGTTCGTGGGGGTAAGGACGAAGGAGAAGGAGAGCAAGGTAATTCCGTCGTGCGAGCGTGCTGCCCGAAGGTTCAGGCGAGGAAGCGACCTCGCCGGTTCGTACGTGCAGCGGTGCAAGTGACTGCGGCTGCGACCATCGGGGCTGTGGCCGCATGGTCGGCTCTTGCGTTTGTATGAGATGTGCCGTGTTTGAGAGGTTGTCGGCGTTGTTTCACTATCCTGGGTGAGTAGAAACCCCCCCTTAGTCACGAGTCTAGGACACTCCCATTTCGTCTCTTTTTGCCCCATTTTTCATCCCTTCCCTGTTTCGTTCTTGTCATCATTTTGGGGGAAGGTTTGTAGTGTGTGTGGCAGTCAGACAGCGAAACGCCTATGGCTTTCCCGGTGTATTGTGTATGTATTCTATGCCAACCGTAGTGAAGAACGAAAAATGACTATATGTGTTGTAAGGAACCTTTGGCACGTGCTGTGGTGTGGCTGTGCGATGCGGGGTAACCTGTGCGATAAGATAAGATCTGACGACCGTATTATAAGTCAGGGGCCGGAAACAGGTACGCCAAACGCAAAATCCACACCCATGGCACGACTGTACGTCGTTTCCCTTTCCGAAAGCTTTCGAGGCTACGTGGGCTAACATGTGAAAACGCAGATGGGATGTATGCTCCTTTTTATTGGTCTGTAACAGTTCGCTTTTCCAAAGATGACCAAAAAATTACTGAGCGGTTTGATTTTTTTAGACGAGCGCGCTGTTCGTAGGCGTTATACTGACCATCATGCTCGTCGTACGAAAATCTCGCGAAGCCAAAGAAGCATTCAAAGCTTCGTGCGTCTTCCTTTTTTTCTTCGTTTTCAACTCGATGATTGATTGCCCTTGGATTTTGCTTTGCGTGCATGCAGGTTGGACCGACGTGGGTGGACGGTGGCGAGCGTTCCGCGCGATGGTGCAGACGGGGGTAGTGCCAACGGTGGAGGTGGGAAAGTTGTGATGATCAAGTCGAAGACGAAACGGATGATGGATCACGAGCGCTACCTGGACGCGACGCAACGGTGCGTTGGCCATGGTCCTTCGTCCCCATCTATCCCTCCCTTTTTTTCCTCTTTGTGCTCCTCTCGTATTTTATCTGTGTGGTGCGATTATTGACTCTTTTTTGGGGGGTGAAATATAGGGGTGTCATGAGGGCCGTACAGGCGTCAACGTTCGGTGCGCCGCCCTCCAACGATGCGGGCAGTAAAGCACCTTCGTTGGTGGTGGAAGGTCCGCGCGCGGGTGCGGGTGCGGGTTTGTCGCCACGGGCACTATATCGACTGTTGCCGCAGAGGAGCGAGCGGAGCGAGGCGGGTGGCGCTGGTGGCGCTGGCGGTGCCAGTGATTCAGGCTCGGACACCGCCCCCGCAAGCGTCGATGCATCAGTGGCGAGCACTGGCACGTCCTTGTCGCAGGAGTATCAGTATCAACACCTTCGTGACCATCCCCACGTTCAGCAACTTAGGCGCCTGGGACATTCGTTGAAGGGGCATGTGGAGTCGTTGTTGGCTGACTGACTGACTGACTGATACTCGGCGGTTCGGGTATGACTGTCCAGATATTGGACTTACGGAGGTGGTGCTTTTTTTTATTTCCTTCCTTCGCGGCCGCGGTCGCCTGGCCGATGTATTTACGCCTCCTCTCGCATGCCCCCGTCACTCATGTATCATTATTCCCATATCTGTTGTTCTCCTCCGTTTCTCGTTTCGTGTATTGTAAACTATCGCTATTGTTATCACGTATCACATTTATTACGCGCACCATGCTTCTTCTTTCACCCTTGTCTTGTCGGGCCTCTGCAGCGTCCGATGTCGCGGCTTTGTGGCGCATGTCCACGCGCGGCTACGTATTCAAGTTGGCGATCATGATATCCTGCGCGGCCAGTAGCCAGCGTCAAAGTCGCCTTTGCTTCGGCGCTCGCTCTAATATAATACGTCGGTGCTTCGTGGACACTGAGGGTAGAGATGAGTTTCGCCCACCGTTCTTGGAGAACGAGTGCATTTGCGTCTGCAAAGGGACCTTTGTTCTTGCTTAAGATGTGAAGCAACTGCTCGGGCTGACGTTTGACCAACCGCCCATTTTCGATATGTTCCGGACATGAGTGGCCCCGGGGTATCGTCACGCAGTTCCTATGCTTACAGTGTCATTCTGCCAGTTGCCCGTTTACGCGACAACGACACTCCCTGTTTCTTCCTATGGCAAGTTGGTAAATCATGCGATGGTAAAGGGGACCGCTCAGTTAATTTTACGTAGAGATTACAGTTGACGAATCTGGCAGTCTACGCCCAGCGTCACGGTCTAGATCATCATGATACTGCCAGTACGACAAATATCGGCACTCTAGAATTTGAACCAGCACAACGCCGCGTGTGGCCCACTGGCCCTGACGGATGGCCAGCGGCCTCTGGGTACAGGGAACATTTCACACTACTACCATAAGGCCCACATGAGGCTAGCCAACTCCTGTCTTCGACTACACTCGTCGATACCGTGACTCTCCGAGTCCTCCGTGACCACCCTGCTATGCCCATTAGCTTTTCTGCTATCATTCGCCATCCGTTCATCGGGAGATTTGGCATGCTTAGGCGCGCGAGGTGTGTTGCTTGCTCCTCCCGTACTCGTCAGCTTGTGAGAAGTAAACTAGTAAACCCTTGACCCGGACAGACGACATATCCACATCCTCGACGACGATTCGCTCCTCAATATATTTCACATTTATCGACTGGCACTCGTAGACGAAGACGATGCCAATGACGACCCGGACCCTACCCTGCAGGGGGAAGGATGGAGCCACCAACGCTGGTGGTACAAGCTCGCGCGGGTTTGCCGAAGGTGGCGACACCTCATCATCGGGTCTGCATCTCACCTGCGTCTTTTCCGTCTCTGCACATATGGCACGCGTGTAGAAAACGTGCTTGCATATTCCCCTCCGCTGCCCCTCGTTATTGATTACATGGGCGGCGGAAATCTCCCGATGGCCGTTGGAGATGAAGAGGTCATACTGTTCGCACTCCGACACCGCGATCGCGTACGTCGCATCCGCCTTCAAATACCCTTTCAAAATTTTCCCAAGGTCATCGCAACCATAGACAACGAATTTCCGATGCTGGAATACCTGTATATCGCACCTTCGACGAGGCGCAATGCGAACTTGATACTTCCCGAGACCTTCAATGCACCACGTCTATGTCACCTAGTGCTCAAACGGTTTGAGTTTCCGATGGGATCCCCCATTCTCGCCACTGCCATTGGCATTGTCACTCTTACGCTCGAATTCCTACACCCATCGGCTCACTTCCGTTCACTTGATTTTCTCCAGTGTCTCTCCAACATGTCCCGACTAGAGAAACTCACCATCACCTTTCACTCTCCTATTCCCGACGATGATATTGAAGGGCAGCTGTTTCGCACGCCGATCACTACACACGTCATACTCCATAAACTTCGCTGGCTTGGGTTCAAAGGCACTAGTGCTTGCGTGGGGACACTTCTTCCTCACATCAGCGCTCCTCTTCTCGAGAAGCTCGAAATTATTTTTTTCGACGGTCTTCCCTCTTCAATGCCATACCTCCTGCACATTGTAAGCCCAACAGAGAATCTCAGGTTCGGCAAGGCCAAGGTCAGGTTCGATGAGAAGTACCTTGTCGTGACGGCGTATCTCGATAACGAGGTTAAAATATATACCTTGGGCATCCAAGTTGTCTGCGGTCACTTCAACTCGCAAGTCGCGTCAGCGGCGCAAATTTTCGACACGCTTAGGAAGCTATTCTCTGCTGTGGAATATCTTATCCTCCAGCATCAGAGGTCCGTCGTATCGTCGCAGTGGAATAGCCAAGCCGACCAGGTACACTGGCACAAACTTTTAAGGCCATTAAACAGCGTGAAGACCCTCCACGTGTCTAGCGGCCTGGTCAGAGAGCTGTCTAGTGCTCTCCGAATACTAGTAGAGGACGGCCCCGGGGGACCAATTGTGGAGCTGTTGCCCCAGCTGAAGGAACTCTCATATTCTTCAAGAGGTGACAATGGGGATGGATTCGCGCCATTCGTCCGTGCACGCCGGAACGCGGGCAATCCCATAACCCTACTTCGTCAGGGAATTCGTCTCGTTCGGGAGCGGTCGTGGATTATGGTGCATGGCGAGGCACAGCAGTAAATTGATTTGGTCCCCACTATTGTCCACGCACCCGGTGTCTCCTCTCTCGCCCCCACCACGATCACAATTTTCCTTGAATGTCGATAAGACCGCACTTCTAGGCACACCCGACGTGAATGACCTCTCTATGAACGTATGCTGACTCGGATCGTCCCGTACTTCGTGTTTTCCATCATCTCCTTCACTCGGCGAGTTGCTTGGGATCATACATATTCTCATGAAATTTATTCTGATCGGATATGAGTACAATCCTATCGCTCTTGTGTCTATCAGACGATAAAGCCGTTCTGTTGACGAGTTTACTTTCAGAGCTGCTCTACCCCAGTCAATCTCCACCGTACGGCGAGGATGGTGGACAATTACTTGATTTTACTGTCCCGTTACACCTGGCAGCATAATGTCGAGCCGCAGGACATCCGAACTT
>Ga0137397_10001625_pt1 | contig 15746 bp, 13 predicted proteins | sample czorhiz116metaG_FD_106658 | JGI IMG/M metagenome (GOLD analysis project Ga0137397, IMG submission 106658) | Vadose zone soil microbial communities from Angelo Coast Range Reserve, California, USA - czorhiz1.16 metaG | ecosystem: Environmental > Terrestrial > Soil > Vadose zone | place: USA... | reverse complement strand
TCACTTTGATGTATCACTATGCCTTCCTGGTGCTGTCCATTACGCTGTTCGGATTGGGGTCAGGCGGAATCTTTCACTTTGTATTCGACGGCCTGCGCAGGCGTCCGGAGGCACCGCCATGGTTGGCACTGGCTGCAGGACTGGCCCTGCCCTTCTGTCTTGGCCTGATCCTCCGGTTACCGTTCTCCCCGCAAATCTTCTCGACCGGGAATATCGTCGTCCTGCTGGCCATAATGATATTGGCCTCGATACCGTTTTTCTTCGCCGGACTGTTCATCTCCCTGCTCTATATCCTGAATCGGAGCAGCATTTCCAGGCTGTATGCAGCTGACCTCTTTGGGGCGGCGGCAGGCTGTCTGCTCGCCGTTTACCTGATCGGAGCTCTCAGTGCTCCCTTGACCCCATTGGTGGCGAGCCTGCTGCTTACAGTCAGCGCATTACTGACGGGAAGGACTGACGGAAGGCTTTGGTTTCGGACAGAACTGGTCGCAGCTCTCCTGATGATTGGCCTTTTGCCGTGGACCGGATGGTTGAAGCTGAACTTCGTTAAAGGCGCGACTGAAGGCAACCTGGAATTCGAAAAGTGGAATGCATTCTCCCGAGTTGCCGTTTCTCAGTTCGGAGAGCGGAGGGTGATTCACATTGACGCCGGGGCCGCGACGGAAATCCTCAGCACGTCAGCGCGTCAAAGCGGTCTCGAGAATTTTGCGGGAATAACGAGGCTCGCTTATCTGCTGAGAACGAATTCAAAAGCGCTGGTTATCGGTCCGGGAGGTGGCAGGGAAGTAGGTGCAGCGCTTGCGGTCGGTAACTCGGTAACCGGGGTCGAAATCAACCCGATCATTGTGGACGATTTGATGCTTGGCCGTTTTGCGAGCTATACCGGACACCTTTATGATTCGCCCGGCGTGCGCATTATAACTGCCGACGCTCGAAGTTATCTGGAGAGATCGCCTGAGCAGTACGACGTGATTCAAGAAAACGCGGTCGATACATGGGCTGCAGCATCAGGTGGAGGCTTCACGCTGAGCGAAAGTTATCTGTACACCGTGGAGGCGTTTGAAACCTACCTTCGTCATCTGAAGAACGATGGAATCATCACGATAGGGCGTTGGGTCTTCAATCCACCGCAACAGATGATTCGCATCATTGCGCTCGCATTGGAAGCGATGGATCGGCAGTGTGCAGGCGACTACCGCAGAAGAATCTTTCTCGCCAGCGATTCTTCTTACGAGCAGGGCGGCGGGATTCCCGGTGTGCTGCTCGTGAAGAAAGAACCCTTCACCGAATCCGAGCTGGATACACTGCGCAGGGCCACCACGCAAAGCGGTTATACCGTGCTTTACGACCCCGCCATGAGCGGTTCAAACCCGTACGTGGATCTGATCACAGCCACCGACCGCAATGCGTTTTTCGATCGGTATCCTCTGAACATCCGTCCCCCTACCGATGACAAACCATTTTTCTTTTTCACGCTGAAGTGGCGGGACGTTGTTTCCGTTTGGACCACTCCCGAGGAGAGCCGAAAAAACAACGCCGGCCTTTTTCTCCTGGCCGGCGCTTGCGCAATCATGCTGGTTCTCACGACCGCGACATTTCTTCTGCCAATGGTGATCAGACGTCAGGGTCGAATCGGGAGTTTTGCAGGGCTATACTTTCTTTGCATTGGACTGGCTTTCATGATGATTGAGACAGTCTTGATCCAGAAAGCCACGCTGTTCCTGGGGCACCCGACTTATTCTTTTCCCACCGTTTTGTGCGCATTGCTTGTAGGGGCGGGCACGGGTAGTTGGCTCACAAAAAACGTCAACACTGCCGAATTAAAATCGCGGTTGAGGTATTCGGTAATCCTCCTGGTCGCCGGTATGAGCCTGCTGATTATCGTGCTGCCCACCTGGCTGCATATTGGTTTTCAATGGCCACTTGTAGCGCGAATGATCTGGCTGTCTGCTCCTCTGTTCGTTCTCGGCTTGATGTTGGGCAGATTGTTCCCTCTGGGACTGAGAAGACTCAGCGAGAACCAGGTGCCATGGGCATGGGCTTTGAACGGATCGGCTTCTGTGCTGGGATCTATCCTCGCCGTGCTGTTGGCAATGCAGATCGGATTTTCAGCGGTGCTGTGGCTGGCTGTTCTTCTGTACGTCCTGGCCGGCATCTCTATGCGGTACGGGGCGCCCCCGGACGTGGCGTACACTCGCGAAGGTTGCGAGAAATCTTAAGTTCTAACAAGGTGGGAACTGTATGAAGATGAAGGCCGTTATTCTCGCGGGTGGGCTTGGCACCCGTATATCGGAAGAAACACTCCTAAAACCCAAGCCGATGATCGAGATCGGCGGCAAGCCGATCCTCTGGCACATCATGAAAATTTACTCAGCCCACGGAATTCAGGATTTCATCGTTTGCTGCGGCTATAAGGGATACGTCATCAAGGAATATTTTGCAAATTACTTTCTTCACATATCTGATGTCACTTTCGATCTGGAGCACAATAAAGTGCACGTGCACGACCGGTGTACCGAACCCTGGCGAGTAACATTGGTAGATACGGGCGACGAAACCTCAACCGGGGGACGACTCAAACGCGTCCGGAATTACCTCAAGGACGAAGAAGCATTCTGCCTGACCTATGGCGATGGCGTCAGCGACGTGAACATTGTGGACCTCCTCGCTTTTCACAGGGAGCAAAAGGTCAAGGCCACCCTTTTGGCAGTAATACCACCAGGCCGCTTTGGCGCGCTGGATATAGATGGACAAAAGGTACGCAGGTTCAAAGAAAAGCCAAAAGGAGAGGGCGGAATGATCAACGGTGGCTTTTTTGTGCTTTCACCTCAAGTCATCGACTACATCCTGGAAGAAACTACTCTCTGGGAGCGTGAACCTCTTGAGCGGCTCGCGCAGGAAGGGCAGCTTGCGGCTTTTCTCCACCAGGGTTTCTGGCACCCAATGGACACCCTGAGGGACAAGAAGTATTTGGAGGAACTGTGGGCAACCGGTGAGGCTCCCTGGAAAGTATGGTAGTGAAAACAGAATTCTGGCGCACGAAGCGTGTATTCGTTACAGGACATACCGGCTTCAAGGGCGCCTGGTTGTCTCTGTGGTTGGAAAAGTTAGGCGCGAAGGTCACGGGTTACGCATTGGCACCTCCCAGTAAGCCGAATCTCTTTGAAGTGGCAAACATCGCGGAGGGCATGACTTCGATTATTGCCGATATTGGCGATTACCATGCCCTCAGGGCTGCCGTAGATCAGGCGCGGCCTGAAATCATCATTCACATGGCAGCGCAGTCGTTGGTGCGATTCTCCTATGCCAACCCCATCGAAACCTACGCCACCAACGTACTCGGTACAGTTCATCTCCTGGAGTCTGTACGGCATACGCCCGGAATAAAGGCGGTCCTGAACGTCACTAGTGATAAATGCTATGAGAACCGCGAGTGGGTTTGGGGTTACCGTGAAGACGACCCCATGGGTGGTTACGATCCGTACAGCAGCAGCAAGGGTTGTGCAGAATTAGTTACTGCTGCTTATCGCCGCTCCTATTTCACGCATACGACCCACAGCGAGAACACCATCGCCCTGGCGAGCGTGCGTGCCGGCAACGTGATCGGCGGTGGCGACTGGGGGCAGGACCGACTGATTCCCGACATTATACGAGCTATTGAGAGCGGACAAAAAGCTGTGATTCGCAACCCTGAAGCGGTTCGTCCCTGGCAACATGTGCTCGAGCCATTGAGCGGTTATCTCAGGCTGGCCCAGGCACTGTATGAAGAAGGTTTGGCTTTTTCCGAGGCCTGGAATTTTGGTCCTCGTGACGATGATGCTCAGCCCGTTGCCTGGCTTGCCGAGAAGGTAACCCACTTGTGGGGGAACCGAGCCGCCTATTGTACTGACCCGGCGACTGCTGACCGGCATGAAGCCAACTACCTCAAATTGGACTGCTCTAAAGCACGCGCCCGGCTCAAGTGGCAGCCGCGCATGTCTCTGGATAGGGCGCTTGAAATGACGGTCGCATGGTATGAAGCATATTTCTCAGGCAAACAAGATATGCGTGCCCTCTCGCTCGCCCAAATCGCCGAATACGATGCTATTTAAGTGGCATCATCGATGTTTTAAGCCCCAATCGTAAGGTATCTTTTCGGAAAACGGATCTAGCCGCACGACGTCAGCGGGGTTATGAGGCTCTGTCGCACAATTGGCGACAACGGTCGGTTTCGTCCCCGTGCCCTTGAAACCATTCCAGACCTGGGGAGGAATCGTGACCAATACGTAACAGTCTTCACCGATGAAGAGCTCCTGCAGTTCCCCTTTTGTGGGCGAATCGGGACGGTCGTCGAACATCACAAGTTTGATCATCCCGACAATTGCAGCGTAATTTATACCCATTATCCGATGCCAGTGCCATGCCTTGATGACGCCCGGAAAAACCACAGAAAAGTAAATTTCTCCGAATCTCGAAAAATGGGCATCGTCGCGCCGCAACATATGCATCACCTTGCCCCGTTCGTCCGGGATTTGCTTCAAAGGAGTAACCACGACACCATGAATCATAGGCTGCACCGTCACTTTCGACGCAGATAGCACCCCGGCCAGTGTGTCACGCGCTCCGTGATGTTTCCTTCGTTGAACGGCCAGGTGGGCTCCTCGAGAACGAATTCCGGATGAGCCGCCGCGAAATCGGCAGCGGCCGTCTTCGGGTTGTCGATCCGCCATTCGGGCTTGCCGCGCGGGACATCATCCAGGAATTCCATCGAGCCATCCGTCGCCACGATGTATGAGCCCGACGTCACCAACGCGCCGTACGCCTCGAGCTCGTTCCGGACGTGTATCCTGGTGTGGTTCGAGTCCAGGATCACAAGCACGCTTTCTGCCTTTCGCACGAGACCCTTGACTTTTGTGACGATCGCCGCATCGGTCGAATTCCCCTCGACCAGAGCGATAAGCGGCGAAAGCTCGTGGTTCTCAATCGCCTTTCGGTTGTGCGGCCGGATCTCGACATCGATCCCGATAACACGTCCGCGTCCCATCGCTTTGCAGAGACTCGCGTAGAGAACGAGTGACCCGCCGTGAGCCACACCAGTTTCTATAATGACATCCGGCTTGATACGGTAGACCACCTCCTGTATCCGCACAATGTCCTCAGGTAACTGGATGATCGGCCGCCCCATCCACGTAAAGGCATAAACGTATTTCTGGTCCCAGCCAACCTTCAGCCACGAGCGGGAAATGATCGAAAATGCCTCGGGCGAGTACAGGTCAAACTCCTGATCCTCGACGATCAATTTCCGGTGCGCTTCGTCGATCGTGAATCGCATGGCCGATACTATATCTCGTCTCAAAGGCGTGCCAAAGCATGGTTGAGTTGCCTTTCCGCAGAACAGCCCCTTATACTCACGACCTCATGCCCTGCCGATCATGTGGAAACACGGCTCTCGACACTATTTTCTCTCTCGGCCGGATTCCCCTCGCGAATGCCCTCCTCACGAAGGAAGATTTGGGCCGCACGGAGGAACGGTTCCCGCTCGATCTGGCCTTCTGCCCCCAGTGTACCCTTGTCCAAATCCTCGAAACCGTCCCGCCCGAGAAGCTTTTCCGCGATTACCTCTACTTCTCGTCTTTTTCCGATACGATACTCCAGCATTCCGAGGAACATGTGAAGCGCCTGATCGAGAATGAGGATCTCGGCCGCTCGAGCCTCGCGCTCGAAATCGGATCGAACGACGGCTACCTTCTCCAATACTTTCGCAAGGCCGGGGTTCCTGTCCTCGGCGTGGAGCCCGCGCGCAATATCGCAAAGGCGGCAGAAGAGAAGGGCATCAAAACGATCCCGGAATTCTTTACAAGCGATCTGGCGGCGATGCTCCCGAAGGCCGACCTTGTCATCGCCAACAACGTGCTCGCCCATGTGCCTGACCTGAACGGCTTCGTCGCAGGGATCAAAATGGTGCTTAAACCCGGAGGACTCGCGACCATCGAGGTTCCCTATGTCCGAGAGATGATCGAGCGCGCCGAGTTCGACACGATCTACCATGAGCATCTCTCCTACTTCTCGATCACTGCGCTCGATGCGATCTTCGCTCGGAACGACCTCGTCCTCGATCACGTGGAGCGCCTCCCGGTCCACGGCGGCTCGCTCCGGCTCTTTGTCCGCCAGGAGAAACGGGATCGCCGCTCCGTTGAGGTGCTTCTCCGGGAAGAAGAAGAATGGGGCGTGCGCTGGAAACGCACGTACCGCCTTATGGGCCACCGCGTAATAGGGATCAAGACGGCGCTGTGCGGATTGCTGGAGGAGCTCAAGGCCGAAGGCAACACGCTTGCCGGCTACGGCGCAGCGGCAAAGGCAACAATCCTGCTTAACTTCTTCGGGATCGGCGCGGGCATTCTCTCATTCGTAGCAGACCGCAGCTCTCAAAAGCAGGGACGATACATTCCTGGCGTTCGCATTCCCGTCGTGGGGTGGGAACGGCTTGCCGAAGACCGTCCCGACTACGTTCTACTTTTGGCGTGGAACTTTGCCGACGAAGTCCTCCGCCAGCAGCAGGAATACCGCAAACGCGGCGGCAAATTCATCCTGCCGATCCCGGAGCTCAGAATTGTATGATTCCGAGCATGAAACTGTTTGTCACGGGGGGCACAGGATTCGTTGGTTCGAACTTCTTGAACGCCGCCCATAATTCCAACCATGAGATTATCGCTCTCAGACGTCCTGGTGGCTTTCCACGGGTGACCATAGTAAAAGAACCCAATTGGGTTGACGGCACATTGAATGGCGATTACCGGAAGTACTTAAGCGGTTGCGACGTGTTTGTCCACTTCGCTTGCCACGCACCGAATCCTCCTTACGACAGTCTGCCGAATTGCCTTTACTGGAACGTGCAACTCAGCCTGGCGCTGGCAGAGCAAGCCAGAGAGGTCGGGGTCCAAAAATACCTTATTGCCGGTTCCTGTGCGGAATATGGACGCTCCCTGGAACGCTATGAAGCCGTCCCCGTGGATGCCCCTCTTGAGCCAACATTTTCTTATCCGACTTCGAAAGCCGCCGCTTCAGTGGCCTTCATGGGCTTCGCGGCAGAGCACCAACTGCAGTTGCAGATCTATCGCATCTTTCAGGTCTACGGCAACGGTGAGCCTTCAAATAGATTGTGGCCGTCTCTCATGAAGGCGGCCAGGAGCGGCGCTGACTTTCCGATGACCCTGGGAGAACAAGTGCGGGACTTTATGGACGTGAAAGACCTTGCAGAGGGGTTTGTGACAGGACTCGAGTTCAAAAATGTAGTTGCAGGTCGTCCCATCATCAGAAATATCGGCAGCGGGCATCCTCAAACGGTACTGAACTTCGTTCGTTACTGGTGGCAGTACTGGCATGCACCGGGTCAGCTGAAGCCCGGCGCTCTACCTTACAGAAGCAATGAGATCATGCGCATTGTGCCGAAACTCCCATGAGCAAAAGTGGCTCGGGTCCAATTCGACTGTCCATATTGATTCCCGTCTTCAACGAGTCCCATTACATTGACGAGTGTATAACCTCGATCCTGCAGAACAAGAGTCGTAACTTCGAGATCATTGTCTCCGATAATCATTCTACGGATGACACTGCCACTCGATTGCGAAGGTACAATGATGAAAGGCTGAAGGTTATTCAACCGCCGTCGAGATTGAGTCCGCAACGCAATCACTGGTATTCCTTTGAGAATTCTCGCGGCTCCTACATCTATTTCATCGGTGGGGACGACTACCTGGCTCCCGGCATCATCGATGAATGCATTGACCTCCTGGATGGAGAAACCATTTTGATGGGTGCAGTAGAAACATTTCACGACGGTAGCGGAAATATTCGAGCAATTTATAACGACAGAAACGTTCTGGGAATAATTGGCGAAGGGAGCATAAAATTCCTGCGAAACTACTTAAAACGGCTGAATCATGATGAGCTTGTGTATGCGTTTGTACCGAGGCGGTTATTTGGGACTGGAATCAGGTTGTCTGATCACAGTCTGGAAACCATGTTTCCGTGGAATGTCATTCTTATATATTTTAGCGATGCAAAACACTTGAAGTATCTCGACAAAACGATATTCAGGAAGAGATACGATAAGGTTCATCCTGCGGGAGACTTTTTCACGGACGCGTACACGGCGAGTTTTCTGAGAAAGGCGTTGGGTTCTATCTACAACTCGTTTTATACCTCTATCAAATTAAAAAGTTTAGTTGTCCTGTTTATCCTCCTGTTTTCCAATCGGAGCCATGACGGCAAGGGTGGTTTTCTTGGTGTTGTTCGGCGAGAGAGAAATTTTTGGTATGCCGGTCCGTCTTTGATGGCGCTGATTTCCCCGCTACTTGATTTGCTGCATTTCGGCAGGAATGTCTATTGGGGCCGCAAAAGCGCAGTCCGATGAAAGAATCGGAAATCCGTCCGGCGGAACTGTTCAATAGATATTTGGCGCTCGCTCGTGAGGATTGCGAGAAATTATTGGCCAAGGCGGCGGACTTCATCGACGTGGCCTGCCCGGCGTGTGCGGATACGCATAGCTCGCCGGCATTTTGCAAACTGGGCTTTAATTATGTTCTCTGTGAAGTATGCCAGACACTATACGTTTCGCCACGGCCTTCTCCCAGGTTATCGCAGGAATTTTACTCCGCAGGGAAATCTGTAGCTTTTTGGAGTACTCATTTCTACAAGGAAACCTATGCCGCTCGAAAGGAAAAGATGTTCAAACCCCGCGCGGCCCTTGTCCGTGAACTCGTCGGCAAGTATTCCGCAGAAAGGGTGGCAATCCTGGACGTGGGCGCGGGCTATGGGATGTTCCTCGAGGAAATTCAGAAATTGAACGTCTTCGACGAGCTGATTGCCATCGAGCCGAACACGTCATTAGCTGCCATTTGCGAGGACAAAGGTTTTCACGTTATTCCGAGCCGCGTTGAAGATGTACCTTCCGGAAGAGTGCGTGCGAGTTTTGCTTCAGCGTTTGAAATCGTCGAACACGTATTCAGTCCCGTCGAATTTCTGCAAGCGGTTCATAAATTACTTGAGCCAGGCGGGCTATTAATTCTCACAACCTTAACGGTTAGCGGGTTTGATATCCAGGTCTTGTGGGAGAAGTCGAAAAGTGTTTATCCTCCTCATCATCTGAACCTGATGTCGGTCACCGGAATCGAGCGTCTGATCGAGCGTTCAGGTTTCCATGCCGTCGAAATCAGTACGCCCGGCCTTCTGGACGTCGATATCGTTCGGAACGCACTGAAAGAAGACCCGGACATTGCAGTACCACGGTTTGTTTCACAGCTCTTGAATGGTGACGACCGAATGCGGAATAGTTTTCAGGAGTTCCTGAAGACCAATCGGCTCAGCTCGCACATTCAGGTCGTTGCCAGAGCTTAGCGTGAGCTCTCGTCCCTTGTTTCTCGCCACTACAGCTCTTGAAGAGTTCTGGGATCGCACACAGGAAATTGTATTCCTCGGATATTGGTGTCTTTCAGCCGATCGCCATGACATCACGACTTCCCCGACTCCTCATGTCATGCCTTCTCCATGGGACGACCGAGAGCGGTTCTATCGGGCCGCTTCATATATTAAGGAGTGTTCCGAAGCGTTGCTTCGTCAGCTTTCGGGCTACTTGAATGGCATTCACCGGACAGACTATTCCGAAAGATACTGGCGAATCGTCCTTGGTCCATGGCTGATCCTTTACTCGCACATCATTTATGACCGGTTTGTTCTTCTGCAAAGTGCGCTCGATAGGTATTCGGGCCTGCAAACGATCGTCATGCATGAGTCTTCCTTCCGAACGCCGGCCGACTTTACCGAAGCGGAGGGCTTCGCGGCATCCGATGCCTACAACCTGCAGATTTTTTCCCAACTGCTGAAATTGATGGGTTTGTCTTTTACCAGCAAACGGTACAATGAGTCATTCGGATCGAACCCTCAGACTTCATCGCGAGCCTGGGCGTTGTCATTCGCCGAGAAGTTGATTCGCCTGCCTTTTGAAGCGCGCGCTACAGTCACTATTCGGAAGACGAACCTTTCTCCCTTCGAAGCCTGGAAATTGGCCTGGGCCACAAGATTTCGGGCTTTGCCGCTCGATTTCGGCTTCGAACGAAGATTCGATCGTACTCCTGCGATCTTTAACGAAGACCGTCTTGGCCTTGGCAAACTACCTTGCGATGATCCTTTTCAACGGATACTGAGGGCACTGCTGCCGTCTCATTTTCCGACCCTATACCTTGAAGGTTATCAAGTTGCTCATGCGAGAATTGCGAAGACCCGGCAGACACCCATCGTCATTTCTGGTTATGCGTGGTATGGGGATGAAGGGTTCACGTTTTACGCAGCGCATGCCGCTGCAAAGGGAAGTCAACTCGTGGCGGTGCAGCATGGAGGCGCTTACGGCGCCTATCGCTCTGCGCCATACGAAGCGCACGAACGCCGAATGGCGGATTACTTCTTTGCCTGGGGATGGGCCGGCGAACAAATGCCGAAGTGCGGAAACATTGTGACCCCGAGATTCCCGCCGCTTCAACATCCGGTCCGGCGACGCACGGCGGGAAATACAGCTCTCTTCATTGCGACCGGTCAACCCAGGTATCTTTATCGGTTTCATTCCTGTCCGGTGGGTTCCCAGTGGGAGGACTATTTCGATTGGCAGCACCGGTTTTTGACCCACATACCCGATAAACTCCGATCGTTCGTTTGTTTCCGGCCATATCCGGCCCCATACGGTCATACCGGGGAGCTTCGCGTACGCCGCTCTTTTCCATCTATCTCGTGGGATGATTCTCGAAGGTTTGCCTATGAGAAATTAGTCAAGGCTCGTATTGTCGTGATCGATCATCTAGGGACTGTTTTGCTCGAAGCGTTGGCGGCGAACGTGCCTACGATTCTGTTTTGGGATCCAAACCGGTGGGAAGCGCGACCCGAGGTTCAAACGCATTTAGAACAGTTGCGACAAGCGCAGATTCTCTGGGATTCACCGGAAGGGGCGGCGGAGAAGCTGGCCGAGGTCTATGCGGAACCTGGCCGTTGGTGGAATACAGACGACGTACAGAGTGCGCGCAGGGAGTTTGTCATCTACCAGGCATTTACAAAACAAGACTGGATTTCCAACTGGATTGATAATCTGCGGAAAATCTCGAAGGGCCGCGGTGGGGGATTGGGTTGAAACCGAGAGTCATAGCTGTCGTGCAAGCAAGAATGGGGTCGCAGCGCTTTCCCGGCAAGATGATGGAATTCCTCGGGCAGTACAGGATTCTTGAATGGGTTCTGCGTCGAGCCTCGCGGGCAGCAATGTTGGATCGGGTAGTTTTGGCAACATCGTCAGCTGATGATAATCGTGTTCTGCGGGAATTAGCTGACGATTTGTCCATAGCCACAGTATGCGGAAGCGAAGACGATGTGTTGAGCCGCTTTGTACTCGCCGCGCAGGAACATGGCGCCGATCATATTGTGCGGGTGTGTGCAGACAATCCGTTTGTTGCCCCTGAAGAGATCGATAGACTAACCCGTTTTTACCTGGATAAGAATCCCGACTACGCCTTCAATCACATTCCGAAAATGGGGAACATGTATCCGGATGGTTTGGGGGCAGAAATTCTTTCGGCTGCCCTTGTCCGCCGTGTGGCGGCCTCCACAACTGAGGCCTCGCATAGGGAACACGTGACTGCCTATCTCTGGGATCACTTGCAAGAATTTCGGATTGAAACAATACCGGCTCCCGCAGAAATCGCATTTCCCGGCGTAAAGCTCGATGTTGACACTCGCGAAGACCTGGAACGGCTCCGATGCACTGTGGAGGGTCTGAGAATCAACTCTACTGCCGTAGATATCGTGAATGCATACCGGGCGGTCTTCCCGCGCGTGTGATCAAGCGCGATCCTTCGGGAACCTCGAGCGAACGATCTCTTTGATCGCATGCTCCGCTGCGGTCGGACGCTTTTCGGGGTTACCCAAAAGAACTTCGGTTGTGCGAATATCGTGCACCAATTTTGCCATCTCTGCCGGATCCGCCGATAGGATATGGTCCGTGCCTGGGAGAGTCTTGTCCGTCGTGAAGTGCTTCTCGATCACTTCTGCTCCCAAAGCGCGAGCGAGTGTAGCCGCCATGATGCCCACAGTATGATCGGAGTAACCAATCTGACAATTTGGAAACGTTTTTTTGAGCGCTGGAAGAACCGATAGATTCGCCTGCTCGACAGGACAAGGATACTGTGTCGTGCACTGCATCAGGCAGACGTGCGGAACGCGGTCCAGATGCGCCACCGCCACTTTAATTTCGTCTTCTGTCGCCATACCTGTCGACAATAAAGCCAATTCGACACGCCCGTTCAAGTAGTCGAGGATTGCAAAATTCAGCATTTCGGAAGAGGCCACCTTCATCTTTCGAAGCCCTAACTCTTCTACCAGAAATCGTGCGCGCCCGATGCTGAAAGGAGTGCTCAAGAACTCGACACCGCACTGTTCAGCGTAGGTCTTCAATTCAAAATGAATCAGATCCGGCAGTTGAACTCTGGTAAACCAATCTTTTTCCGGATCGCTATCCGCCACGTCTGATCCCAAATAGGACTGAAACTTGACCGCATCGGCTCCAGCGCGCGCAGCTTCCCTGATCATGAGCCGGGCAAGTTGCCAATCTCCGCCATGGTTTTCGCCGATTTCCGCGACGATTAATGCCCTATTGCTCATCTTGCGCGCCGGTGAATGGGAGCGGTCCAAACTTCGCCAGGGCATCGTCGGACCATAACTCCTTCAACTCTTTCCATCCTTGCTTTATTCGGTGGCCGTCAGCCGTCATGCTACCCGGCCGGATTGTGTACGTATAGAGCGGCTGAGAAACATAAACTGGATTCTTCCTGGTGCTTGTCAAATACCGCATGTAGAGATCGTATTCCTCCCAGAACAGGCTGCGATAACCACCAATTTCAACAAGCCTGTCGGCACGCAACATCGTTCCACAGGCTATCAACTTGAAGACACTGAACTCTGCAAGGCTGACATATCGTGTGTCGCCGGTCTCTTGTAGGAACTCCAGGCGGTCGGAGTAGACGAAATCCGTTGCGTTGGAATACGCGGCCCCGCTCATTTTCTCGAGAATTGTCGCGTCAAAGACGTCGTCGGCATCCAGGCGTATGACATACGTTCCAGCGACATGCCGAAGCGCCAGGTTACATGATTCCACGAGTCCCTTGTTGATATGATTCCTGAGATATTTGGACTTCAACTTCTCCAGGAATGAACGGGCAACACGTTCTGTTTCGTCTGATGAACCATCATTAACAAGTACCAACTCGAACTGATCGGCCGGCAGGGTTTGCTGACAAAGGCTTTCGAGGGCGCGACCAAGAAATCTGCCGTCGTTGTAACAACAAACAATAACGCTCACCTGAGTCATAGTTCAGCCGATAACTGGCGGCGCCGAGATCTGTTCGCGGGATTCAACGCTTACGCCCTCGTTCGAGAATCGGACAATGTGATCTGCACCTGCCGTCAACTCTTCACGATGCGTGACTACGATCAGCGTTATGTCCTCGAAAGACGTCAGGATGCTTTCAAAAATGTCTCTTTCCGTGGCCGCGTCAAGGCCGGTTGTGGGCTCGTCCAGGATTAATACTGTTGGGTGCCGCAGGAACAAGCGCGCAAGAGCCAGACGTTGTTTTTCACCTCCTGAGAGGTTCGATCCATTCTCACCGACATCTCTATCCAGAATGTCGTCCAGTTTAGCCGAGCGAAGGGCTGACAGGAGATCGGAGTCGTCAAAATGGCGATCTGTTCCCCAGACGAGGTTTTCGCGAAGAGTTCCAGCAAATGCAAACGCTTCCTGCCCGAGATAAGACAGTTGAATATGCCATGAAGATAACTCCGCGGTATTCAGATCAACGCCGTCAATGTTCACGCTCCCTTGCTGCGGTTTTAACAGACCCAAAAGGATATCCAGCAGGGTCGTCTTGCCGCTGCCTGAGGGCCCGGCGATCGCCCAGAATTCTCCTCGACGTATTCGGGCAGAAAGATCTTTCACTATCGGGCCGTCATCTGCATACGCGAATGAAACGTTTCGCAATTCAATCTGTGTCCATGTATCTGGCACCGGAATTCCGCCACGGCGTTCCTGAGCAGCGCGCGCTCCGGATAGGTGTTGGCGTACGGCTTCTACGGAAGCCAGAGAGCCATATGCCCTATGGTAGTTGTCGATGCCAATACGCACCTGGGGAAGGGCTCGGAATAAAAGCAGCAGGACAATAAACAATTCCGATTTAGGAACAGCGAGCACATTGAGTCCCACATACAGCATGCTCGCGATGGTAATAAAGACAATGATTTCCATAATCGCGTACTGCCCCGAAATGAGCATACCTTGATGGAAGTAATTTGAAGCCGACCGTCGAAAAGAAGGCTCCAGCGTTCGAACCAGAAACGTTTCCAACGACAAAGCTTTGACCATTTTCAAAGATCGCAGGGCCGCAATAAGGCGGTTTGCCATATTGTTCGCCAGTTGCGTCGACTCCCGCCCAAGCTGGTTGGACGAGGTCAATACAGGAATCAAAATCAAGCTTCCGAACCCAAACAGGACCATCCCAAGAGCAGTGACCTGCCAGTTCAAATAAAGCGCATAACCGAAAAGAGCGGCGGACTGAATAGAGGAACCAAACGTGTACAGGGCGTACTTGACGACATACTTGTAGTGTGTCGCTTCTCCAGTAATGACGTTAATGAACTCCCCGTGCCGGAGTCCTCTCGCATGCAACCAATCGGCCATGACTACAGAATCGAATAATTCGTAGCGAACCGCAGTCTCAAAATTTCTCAGGTGCAATCCCTGAAACACGTCCGCACACCAATTCAGGATCGAGTAGCTCAGACCAAGCACGACAAACAGAACAAGTAAGTTCGTGAGATTGGGAGCCACACCAATTTTTTCGAGTAGTGTGACGAAAGCGCCCTTTGAAGCAGTAGCATTCCCGGGTTGATCGGAAACGAGGACCTGCAGGATCGGATACAAGCTGCCGAGGCTGATGACTTGCCCCATCGAAGCGGCGGCGATCAGAAGGACGACAAGCGTTGTCGTTACGGGATTCCGACGGAAGATTGCGAGACTTTCTTTTAGTAATGACATCGGTTTGCCGGAAGCATTTCCTCCTTAAGCCTTCTGAGAAAGCGCCTGGTCCAGCCTCTCCGCCTCCCTGCGTCTCTGCTCTTCCCGCTCCTTATACCACGCAATGTACCGCCCTACCCCTTCTTCAAAGGAAACCTTCGGTTCCCAATTCAGCTCCCGCCGGGCCCGCTCGCTCGAAATGTCCTTGCCGGAAAAGTCTCCGGGCCGGCCTTGAACATATTCAATCGATACATTGCCGACAAGCTTCTGAATAGTTTCAGCGATCATCTTGATGCTGACTTTCTCGGTTCCATCCAGGTTATAAATCTTGTTTGCGGCGATTGGCTTCAGAGCCAGCACATTCCCCTCAGCCAAATCCTCTACATAGACGAAATTTCGGAACTGCGAACCATCCCCTGCGATGGTCAGCGGCTGTCCGCTCAGCGCCTTCTTGACAAAAATCGGCACCACGGCACCGTCCCTCGCGCGCGGCCCATAAGGAATGCCATATCTCAATATCGTGGTAGGCAGATTGTAGAGTTTGCTATAGCACTGGCAGTAGTACTCGGACGCGATCTTCGTGGCAGTGTAGAGATGTGACGGCGGTTTCAACAATGTCTCCTCGTCGACCTGCGCGTCCGCAACTTCGCTGTATACCCATGTCGTGCTG
>Ga0137397_10001624_pt1 | contig 15748 bp, 34 predicted proteins | sample czorhiz116metaG_FD_106658 | JGI IMG/M metagenome (GOLD analysis project Ga0137397, IMG submission 106658) | Vadose zone soil microbial communities from Angelo Coast Range Reserve, California, USA - czorhiz1.16 metaG | ecosystem: Environmental > Terrestrial > Soil > Vadose zone | place: USA... | reverse complement strand
GGCAATGGATTGGAGCCTGCCGGACATGCCAGTTCTATCTGCGATGGCAATTGAGCGCGGACTATGTGCTTTGGCGAGAATGAAACAAGGACGGTAATGCCAATTACCACACAAATGAATAGAAAGACGAGCGGCAAATAACGTTTCATTTTAATATCTCCTTTTCAAATGAATGGCGAGAGGTTTTACGCTCTCGCCATTTGTGCCAACCATTGCCCCGTTATGGTTTTTATTTTGCGGTGAGGCTTGTGGGAGGGTTTGGCGGCAAATCCGTAAATCCCAGTAGAGCCGTTGAGCCGATTTTTACATAACCTGTCCCTGTAGTCAGCGAGCGATAGACATTGTATCCCGTCACGGCGGATGTGGATGCCTGCCAGGCAAGTGCAATGGACTTGCCTGGAGGAATGGCAACGGATGCTTCGTTGGAAAATGCGGATTCGCGTCCAATGGAATCAACGGCGGTTACGACGTAGAACACGGTTACGGATGATTGCGAGCGCATCGTCCATGCGAACACCAGAAAAAAGAGAACGATTAGCGGGGAAAGTTTCAGCCAGTGATATTTGTCGCGTTTCATTTTTCCAATCTCCTTTATGGTAAAAGCGGGAAAGGGTGTTACGGCGTAACACCCTGACCTCAGCTTAGATTTGTTTGTGTTTTGCGTCCACTGAGCGCTTGTTTATTTCGGAAACAAGCGCTTCCGTTATTTCGTCCAGTGAATCTATTTTTTCCTGGAGAACCGTGTCGTTAACTTTTAGGGGATTACCTGGAATCATCTTGTCGTTATTGCTGGCGACAAAATGCTCCCAATTGATTCCCACGTCCAGGAGCGTATCTCCCAATTCTTCGTCCGTAGCCGACGCTACCCTGATTTTATTTACCAAGTCCTGAAATTCTCTGTCAGGGACTTGCAGGGCCGAAAAGGTAGTAAGAGGCTTTGCCGAGCCTCCTAGTTCATGCGCCAGAACATATCCAAGGAAAGTGAAATTTTCAATCTCCGTGAAATGCTTTATGCGCGCCTCCAGGTCATTTGCCGCCGATGGCGGGTCGTCGGGAAAATCGGTTATTTGCGCGAATCCGTTTCCGTCGCGGTAGCGATAGACTCGGGAAAGCCTGAATAGTGATGGCATTATTTTGTACCGTCCGTATTGGATGCGGCATGGATGCCGATTGCCGCTAAAAGACTTCCTGCCAATTGCGTCCATCCTGCAAACCCGTGGGGCAAACCGCCCTGCGTTGCTTGCGCTGCGACTTGCAATCCTAATAATCCCCACCCAAACACTTTCGCGTACCAGTGAGATTTCATTTTCCATTCTCCTTTTGTTCATTCTCTTTTTGATTTCTCCGGTCCGTGCCATTCCACGGTGTCGGATTTTGTTTCAAGTACAGCACAGCGCCTACGCCAGCCTGTATAGCGGCCAGATAAAATGTTTGTTTCGTAGGAATGCCGATAACAGAGCCGCCGATTATAACGGTAAATCCGTTTATGGCCGCTCCAACCAGTCCGTTAATCCATTTCTGGAACGGTGTAAGTGGTGTCAATGGTCAGGTATCCTCTCTAAAGTATTTGAATTGTCGTTCGAGATGCTACCGCTCCATCGGCCCTTGCAAATACTTTTTTACCTGCTGGCCATAGAATTTGACCTCCCGCCTTTGCCAGCTTGACTCCGGAAGTCGGCGTTTGTGCTGGCGATGTGACGTTCAGCATGTTCGGGGAATCCCGGTCCAGATAAACGTCAACGGTCGCGGATTGATTTACAAGAATAAACGGGTCTGCCCGTCCGAATAATTCCGGGTCATATATCGGCCCTATTTGGTGGTCAGATGTAACTTGAATTTCTCCTGGCATAGTTCTCCTTTTGGGTGTTACGGTGTAACGGGCAATCTAGTTAAAAAACTCCTACGGCATGAGCGGCAATTGCGGCCACCCCCGCCAGAACGATATTGTTTGTTTTCAGGAGCGATTGTGCTGTCTGAATTACAGCAGCGCTCCCTCCTTCCTGATTTGCGGACTTGTAAAGATAAGTACGCAAGTCGTTTATTGCTGATATGGTGCGAATGGCGGTACACGCCGCATTGCACTCTTTTACAATGGAGGATAGTTCCGATTTAACGTCACGGCTCATTTGCGTTAGATATCCAATTGCTTTTGTAACTGTCATTTGCTGTGCCGCTACTGCGGCATCGATATTCTGCCATGTCGGATTGACTTGCAGCATAACCGCGCACAAATCTGATTGTTCAATCCCTACTGCTCGTTTGTGTGCCGCACCGAACATTCCCCATATTGTAAACGGAAGCACGGCTAAGCCGACAATGCTGGCCGCTTCCGCTGCGACTGCGGCGGCAGAGCCTGCCACTGCAAGCCCCGCCGTTACGCTTCCCGTTGCGGCAAGAGATGAGCCTGCCGCAAACGTTGACGCTCCTAGCGCCCCAAAAGAACCGATACGCGAAATATCGGAGCCGACATTCCCGGTAGATTGGCGCGTTTGTGTGCCACAATCGCCAACGGATTTCTTGTAATACAGGAATTGCCTCGCTATCAAATTGGCAATAACTGTATCAACGAAACCCTCTGGCGTTTTATTTGTTTTGTATGTGTTGGCAATCTGGACGTACATCGGCATGAGAGCATCCTGCGGATTCCAGAGCGCGCTCAGTCCATGCTTTTCGAGTACTTGCTGTGTCGTTAGAGCGGACATGTTTTATACTCCACCGAACTGCGGATTACGGTCATACCAGGACCATTCCGGATTGACTGCACCGTTTACGGATGGTGACGGCAAATTGTAAGCGGGGTCGCCAGCAGGGTACGGCAATCCAGAGGAGTCTGTTTTTGCCGTCTGTCCAACCGGGACCATGGATGTATCTACAAGCCCCTCTGACGGCGAAGATGATTCCAGCGTTGCAAAATAAACCTGCAAACGTGTAGTCCCTCCCGGACCTAGAAAATTGATATGGTCAAGGATTGACCCGGCAAGATAGGTAGCGGAATTATGACCGTCAACAAGATTTGTCTGGTCAAACAGAACAGTACCGTCAATCGCTATACCGCGCATTTCGGAAGCGTTTGAAGTATAGACGGTTACGGAGCCTGTTATCTGCGAAATTCCAGTCATAATGCCGGAAGGTTTTTGCCCCGTACCATAATCGCTAGACGGAGACGCGGCTACTGGCGTTGGGGAGCGCGGCGTTGTGTACCTGATTTGCGATTGTCCAATATTCGACAGCGGGTGAGCCGGGGCGGTTGTGGCCGCCCGGCTCTGTTCCACCGACGATTTGAACACCGCAACCATAGCGACGATAGCGGCAATCAAATAGACTAGAATCATTTATCCTCCTGTGCGACTGCTTTTTCCGCTCCAGTCCGTTTCCGTAATTCTGAATTTTCACCCTCCAGACGAACGGTTTCGCCTTTCAGGTATACGATTTGCTCGTTGAGATGCTTGTTTTTCTGTTCCAGTTTTACGACTCGCTGGACCATTCCTTTAGCGGCATCGTCTTGCGCCTGCTGTGCAAATACTTCTATTGCTGGCGTTAATTCAGTGCCGCAATGCGGACAGGTTTTTCTGTCGTCCATCAATTCCGCGTGACAGTGCGGACAGGAAACTGCTCTTGCGTCCATTTTCCTTTTCTCCTTTTTTGGGTGTTACAGTGTAACACGGTTTTCTGCTTTTTTATTTCGTAGGATGCCCTCCTCCAGCACCGCCACCGCCTCCAGGATTCCCAGCGCCGCCAGGACCGGAACCCGGTCCGCCAGTGGCAATATTTGTAGAATAACTGGCCTGTCTTTTTTGACTAGATTCTATGTGTTGATACAATTGGAAAGCGTTTGACAGATTTGCAGAAGCATCCGTTAATGCCGTTTCGTTTACAACGGATGAAAATTCCTGTGCGACATGGTGAAATTCTCCGTGTCCAGCCGGGAACGGGGATACAGTCGGTCCAGCAGCAATGGCCGGGACTGCCGTTGATTTTGCCGCTTTTGCAGCGGCCAGACCCCCTAAAAGCAAAAGTAATAGAATCATGTCAGCAATCCTCTCAATCGCGTATCGCGCGTTACTCCAAGGTAGGACGAAACATTTTCAGACCAGCTATCCTGCTCCGTGGCGGTATAGGTATAGGCCATGTCTGAGATAGTTTCGTCCAGGTTATAATTGTGGCTTGCGCCGTCCACAATCATTCGCAACTGTCCGTAGAGACGCTCCCACCCTTTTTCCAGGGTGGAGTATTGAGCGTATATTCCATCAGAGGTACCCATATCTCCGGTTCCAAGAAAATCCCCTGGATTGTTATTCCTAGCAGGGCGAGATGCCGTATGTACGTTTTGATTTCTGTCCCAAAATCCCTCAGCAAAAGCAATAGCCTCTGCAAATTTCCTAATTTTATCAGTGGGAGCATTGTCGTTTTTCACGCTGTCCGCTCCTCCTTTTGCGGTTTGCGATTCAGATGCCATTGCCGTCGCTACCGCCGCAAACAAAACGACGATAGCGACAGCGGCGGCAAAAAACAGTGTCATATTAGTTTCCTGGACTGCGCCCACCCTGCCAGAAGAACTATGCCGACGATAACGAGTCCAATGGTCAGAATCGCTCCGCTGCCAAGTCCCTCCAGAAAGGTTGACGCTGTATCGAAAAATGACGGCGCACTGCCGCCACTGCCAGGAGAAGCGCTATCCGGTCCGGTTTGCGGAGCTTCTCCCGTTGAAACTGGCACAAATGATGCCGGGACTTTTACATCCAAGATTACGGATGCCGGAATATTTCCGGTTTCCTGATAAACGAAATGGTCAAAAATGGATTTCGCATCGTTTTCGTCCGCGTATTCAATCGAGCCTGTGCGAATCTTCATTGTGATTTGCACGGTGTAGCCGATGCCAACTGACCCGATAACTTGCCCGAGCGACGGTCCTGTTATTTGAAAATCCTGGACAGTAAACCCCGCCGACGATAAATCAGAGGCAACGGCATTCTCGATTGCGACCCCGGACGAAAGAGAGAAAGAGGTCTGCGCTTTGAACTGGTACGTCAAAACCGATTTTTGCGGGACGTACATCACAGCCCCCTTATCTTCTCACAAACAATTTGACTACCACTACCGCGACGATGAGCAAAAGAATCATCGGGAGATAGGAAGTCAATTGGTTAACGATGTTTGCCGTCGCCGCCGCTGGCGTTGCCTGTACTGGTTGCGGAACTACCAGCGGACCGGAAACGCCGCGATTTACGGCAGTAAACCACTGTAGGCCAATATTTGAAATTCCCTGAACTGAATTAGCGAGCGAAGAAAATATTCCTCCGCTTGCTCCTCCAGTATCAAGGGAAGAGGGGGCAGGCGTTCCGATTATCCGCGATACCGGATAAGTGTCTGCCCCGATTGCAGAACCATAAATTGTATCGCCGTCCATGGTTCCCCCTTTCCGCTTAGGAGTATAGCGGCCCTTCCGCTTTTTGCAGGATTTGCTCCTGGACAATCAGCGCTTGTCCGTTCGCAGTTCCGGTAACGTTGGCAACCACGCGAGGTACAGCGCCGTCCCCTACGGCATCGCCGGGGTAAGAGGAATCGTTGTTACCGGATTGCACGAAGTCAAACGACATTACCCCTTGAATCCCCGGCAAGTCGTAATGTTCGATTTGTTCTGCGCGGTGTGCAAACCAGTCCAGTACATCTCTCACGTTACGGTCCGTCCCGATTTGCAAGCCAAGCGCAGTAAGAATCGTATCGGAAAGAGATGTAAAGACTGGAAACGCCGTCCCTACGCCTACGCGAATATAAATCCTAGGCGTCATTTGTTTTTGCAGGCGAAGCAATTCAACACCAACACCGTTGGCAGTCAGGAGCGCCACGTTTATTGGTTGTGTCGTCCTGGAAAGAACGCCGGGAACAACGTGATTTCTCGTTGAACCCATGGAATACGGCAGAGAATAAATGTCAATGGATGGAGTCCCGGAGCCGGAACCGAATGCGGTAATCGCGGTAACGGTCGTGGCGGCAGACAAGCCGAGAGGATTCGCGGCATTGTCCAGGACGGTCGGGAAAACAAATTTGAACGTAAAGGAATCTTTCCATTCCTCTTGGCGAGCGATGAAACCAGATTCCATCACGCCGCCAGCGACATTCGGACCGGACTGGCCGAACGGCGCAAAGGGAATGTCCACCTGGACGATAAAATCGTATGGGGAGCCTGCGGTAGTCAGAGGCACCAATGGATTGACGTTGGATGGAGTAGAAGAAATTCCCATGGGAACGCCAGGACGGTAAGCCTGGACACCGTTGACTTGAACGTAACCGCTTTTCATTTGGTGGAAGTTTGCAATCGCGTACAGCGTTGCAAGGTCGCCAAAAAACGGAGTCACGTTTCCGCCCTGCCTGCGGTTTGTCCCGGTTATCTGAATCGTGTTAATGAGATTGAGAATGGATTCGGGATTTACGGACGTATAGTTCGCCGTTGCTACGCCGATACGTCCCTTGAAAATAAGGCGGAAGCCTCTGATTGGCAAAGTCAGGTCTACCGCCTGAATCACGGACTGTTGCCCGCCGGAACCAGCGCCGACAGTCGGTGTATTCATGTTAATGGTGGTAATATATTTTGGACCGTTCGGACGTGCGATTTCTGAGATTTGCTTGCGCGTTAAGGTAGCGGCCATATATTCCTCATGCTCCCGTAATGGTCGAAAGATTTACGTTCAACCAGTTTTTCAAAAGTGAATTTAGCAGCACCGCTACGAAGTACGCGGCAAACCCAAAAAAAACCATGTGACTTGCCCGGATATGCGTTGTCATTTTCCTCTCTCCCTTTTTCAAATGTTAAGTTTCAACGGAGATAGTAGCGGATTTACCATCTTGGCCAGAAACGGCTCGACAACGATAGCGAGTAAAATTCCCAATGCGACCAGCAGCAAACCGTGATAATGTTTCAATTTTCTTCTCCTTTTTGGGTGTTACGGTGTAACGGGGATTTATACTTTTTACAGTACTCAATCCTCCTTCTTTTTTTTGCTGAACGAAAGTACAAAACCTCCCTCAGCGTCACCATCATCCTCTTTCTCTTCCTTGTTACTGTTTCCCTTGAGAATCTTTCCAACCTTTTTAGCGAGTTCGGAAAGAAAGTCATCGTCTACTTCTATTTTTTGTTTTGGCACAGAATTTTCCTCCTTTTCTGTTTTGTAAATCAAGTCACAGTCCCAGGAATCGGAATCCGTGACCAGTTCATACGTCTGGTCATCCTCAGAAAACCAGACGTAATATCGGTTTTGGCGGAGAGACGCAACCTCTAGCGCGATGGAATCTCCGCTCAGTTTTGAAATTCTATCCAGGTCCGGTATATGCGTTGTATAGAAAAAATAGTATTCCGAGTTTGCGATTTTGGACGCGGAGTATAGATAGGCCGGGGATTGTGTGGTCTGGAAAACTACCAGCAATTCCGGGCGCGCTTTTTGCAGAATGGATTTCAGCGCTTCGTTGATTCTATTAGGCGATTGTAATTGGTGCGCCTCATCCACCAGGAATACGATTGGCTTGTGCTCCGGGTCATTCTGCCATCCATGCTCCATTCCAAATTCATGCAGCGCCCAAATGAAATTAGCGAGCGCGGTAAAATCCTCTTCTACGTTATCAGGATGGTAGATAATTACGGTATGTCCATCCTCAATAAAATCCATAACCTCCCGCACGGAATGGCATGTCGCTGGCCACCCTAGGAATTCCCGCTTTGGGTCAAACACAACGATAAGCGAGGAGCGCTCCTGCGCCTTGCTGAACGCGCGAGTAGTTTTACCACGCCGCCTACGTCCGGTAAAAATGGAATTGTTCACCGGGAGAATCCTTCCCTCTTTAGCCAACGGAACATATGCTTTTTCAAATGCTTTGGAGTTTTCCTGGAGCGGATTCCTCCGCGCATCATTTTTGCGATGCGCTTTTCCTGTTTACGCGGCAGATGCGACATTAGCCACCCCCGTATTGCGGACAATCAGTACCAGCGCAAAAATACTCAAAACAAGAGCGATGGCGGACAGGATATAGATAATTCTTTCCTGCTCTATACGCTTCATTTCGGATGCGTAAAGCTCCGCGCGATAATCTAGGTGCTCTTTATCTTTTTCCATCATTGGCGATTTTCCCCGTAACAGTGTAACGCCGTTACACCGTTTTCGCTTTTTCTGCATCAATCGTTTTTTGTTTTATAACTTCCGTCACTTGCTGGAATTTTCCTCCCGTTACTGCCGCCAGCATCATTCCCAGGCGGATTTCAGGTAAATATTTAATCCAATCTTCCGGAAAATATTTCGCCACCACTGGGCAAAGTGCTTCCGCTAGAGCCTGCCGCTGTTCTCTGTCAAATTTGCAGACGGTATGGACGGTAACAAAATCCGATTTCAGCGCCGACGCAAAAATAAACGAGAGGATTGCGGCATATACGTCAAGAATGAAAACAAAATCTTCCGGCTTGAAAGCAATCAAAACCTTAGCTTCTACAGGAGCCTCTTTCGCGTCGGACGGCACTCCCGCTTTCTTTTGAAAATCTTCGCTAGCCGTAGCCTCCGTATATTTATTCTGAGGCGTACCGGAATCAGCGGCAAAAGGAGCCGAAGAGGTTTCGTCCACAGGTTTTGGAAAATTCCTACGATGACGCGTCATTGCCATGTCCCTTGCGCGATTCTTTTAATTCTTTTCTCAGCGCGAGAAAATTTTCCAGTTTTACGCGCATCGCTTCCGAGAGCATTACGCGCGCCATGGTATTAGTCACGATTTCTTGGACAGAATCCTCCAGGGTTTGCATGAAAAATTCATATCCCTTTGCCACATCCCTTACAATATTTTCCATCCCCGCGATTCTGCTTTCAAGGCATAGATGGCAAAATTCTCCGTAGCTTTCTCCGTGAAACTTGCAATGGATTGTCGGCACGACTGGCGTTTCCATGAGAGCGGACCTCCTAGCCTCCGAGTGTAGAGCCGCGCTCGGGCGGAGTCCAGGGGAAAGACCTTGACATGTAGCAGAAGAGGGGTAGCATGTTACAACATCCTTATGTAAGTACATGCAGGCGGCATTTAGTACATGAGGTAAAAAGTAGTTAGGTCACTAAGGAGGCAATAGAGAATGGAGCCGCATGGCTACTGAGAGCCTGTTCCAGCTAGGACCGATTCTCGATTTCGTAAAGCTCCTCATCTGGACCGGACAATTGGACGATGAGCGGCCAACGTCGGCTATCATCGTCGCCCCGGCAGGAGCCGGAAAGACAACGCTACTTGAAAATTTGCAATGCGAGCACGCTAAATTTGAGGGAGATTTTACGGCCAGGACTTGCAGCGCGATTGTCCGCAACGAAAAAATCACGCATATTCTTTTAGGAGACATGCTTTCTCTTTTTGGTCACAGGGCGAGCACCGTAAAATTATCAATGTCCGTAATTTCAAAAATGACAGGAGAGAAATTAAAAACAGACCCCTGGAGCGGAGATTCCATTCCCGAAAGAATGATTGGACTCATTACCGCAATCCCTCCGGATGACTTCCAAAAACACGCCAAGCATATCAAGCCTGGAGGATTCGCCTCCCGTTTCCTAGTAATAAAATATGCTTACAAAGCCTCTACCGTCGCGGCAATCCACAGATTCATTGCCGAAAATAAATATTCAACAAACGAGTTTACCCCATTCCTAATAAAAAATCCCGGACGGCTAGTTGTCAGCATCCCTCCAAAAATTTCAGAAATGATAAAGGATTTTGGGATGCAGATAAAAAAAGACCCCCTAGGATTCCGCGCGCATCGGCATTTACGCTCTCTGGTCAAAGCCCAGGCACGGCGCAACGGTCGCCTAGCTTGCACTATGGACGATTTCAAAATCATTGAATCCTATTGCGATTTTTTTTCTACAGAGGGAAAAGAAATATGACAAAATCTAAACAGACGGCACCTGTAAAAATACAGGCCGACAGATGGCCGCTGACAGAGGATGAAAACGGTCATTACATTGCGACTATAATTGTTGTTGCTCCATTCAAAGGAAAACCATCTCAATTTCAACTTTCCCAAATGTTATTAGATGCAGCTAAGGGTATTTACGAAGTACAATGAAAAGGAGACTTAGGAATGCCCAGGCACGGAACATTTTACGGTTACACAAGTGGTTGCCGCTGTAAGAAATGCCGCCAAGCAAACAGGGAGCACCGAACGTATAATTTGACTAACGGCACTTTTGGAGTGAGAATCGGTGCTCGTTGGGCGGCAATTTCGGTGCGATGGTTGCACCCAATGTCCATGGAATGGTTCAAATAAACTTTGCTCCATGGGAAGTTTTCCATGGTAGAATTAAATCAGAAGAAAGGAACCTCTTGCCATGCCGTTCTGCGTCATAACAAGTTTGCGGCTGGCAAAAGGAGAAAGGAGAAAAAAGAAAATGCGACTAGTCACAGATGAATCGCGCGTTGTAGTGAAAGTCATTCATGCTCACCGCGACACGCGGCAAAAACTGGAGAACGGGAAACCGAATCCGTCCTACGGCAAATTTGTATACGAGACAATGGACTCGTTTGACGTATACGAAGCCAAGCCGGAAGAAGTTTTCAGCGTTTGCCAGAAAGCAATCGAAACGGCGGCAAAAAAGTAAATGCCGTACGTTCTGCATTGCGAGTGCGGTTGGGAGAAGGAGTACCGGAACCCGGTAGCCGCGAAATTTGGGGGAGAAGCCCATATCCCCCATTGTCCATTTTACAGGAAAGCAAAGGAGATGATTGACACCATGAGCATGAAACGATTTGAAGGAAAGACAGAGGATGCAGGGGGGGCAATCCTTTCTGCCGCGTTTTGGAAACAAGATACAGTTGTCAGGGGAACTATCGTCCGGGAATTTGACACGGAAAACGGGAAGTGCTACGTCCTGGACATTCCCGGAGGATTAACCGTAGACGGTAGTGCGCTCTCCCCGAAACAAGAGGGAAGCATTACCGGAACGCGGTTCTCTCTTGGCGGATTAAAAGGCTTTCAGATGGCCGTTGACGCTTCCGGTGCTGGCAGGCTATTGGTTGGCGATGTTCTGACAATCAAGGCGACTGGCCTAACCGATACCGGGAAGGGAAGTCCACAAGTTAATTTTCGCGTGCGAATTGAACGCGGAGATGACAAACAGCAGGACGTACCATTCTAAAGATTTGCACTACGGCCAGCAAGCCTAATGCAGATAGGAGGGGAATTTGCGCGTTACACCGTAACACCCTTTTCCCCTCTCTTTATAACTTATGCCCGAGAAAAAAAGATTTGCGACCCGATTGGCTAAAGGATTCTCACGGTTCCGCTTGCGACTGTATCGCGTGCTTTGAATACAAGCCTGACCTGCATCGGCCAATCTACATGGGGAACGGAAAGTATATCTGTCCGGATTGCCTGGGAGAATACAATAACTATAAATCCTGCAACCGTCACATGGGGCGAGTTGCCAATGTCCCTAGAACGTGCAAAGGAGCGTAAAATTATGGGATGTAAAGATGTCATTATGGACCGGATAGAAATTATCGCTCCCTACGTCGGGAAAATTAGTTACCCGATAGTTAGGGAGATTGGCGAGGAGATAAAGAGCATTAGGGATATGGCCCTATTTATAGATTACGATGCCAGGAAACTCTTGGACCATTATTCCCTATTCGATTCTCGCGGACAAATAATTTTCTACCTGTCAACGCAAAAACAAAGAGATTTCAAAATGATTAAAGGAGATTGAAAATGGAATTGTGGAGATTGAACATGGAATTGAAAAAATTTGAAAATAGGGAACTACGAAAGGTAAACGCTCTGGAGAAAATTGCCAGATGTCTTTCCGTAATCGAAGAATCTTTGCTTACTATCGTTGACGGCAACGATAAATCTCTACGCATGAAAGACATTGAGCGCGCGAAAGTTTATTCCACGCATCTTGGAAAGAAATTGAGCAAAAAACGATGAAAGTTTATCGTGACCCGGAAACGGGAAAATTCATAACAAAAACTAGGTGGGAAGAAATTCAGCGAGAAAAAGAACGCGAGGAAGAGATGGACGATTTTGAGGATTTGCAGGATTTTGAGGATTTCGGAGAGGATGAATACTTAGGAGAGGAATAAAAATGAAGATTAGATTAGTGGTATTCATAGAGGTAGAATCGGATGGTGATTTGTCCTGTGCATCGTTTACAGATTCGCGCGGCATGGCAGACATAAGAAGCACAGAAGAATTGCCAATATTGTCAAGTTGTTTTGCTGCAATCCTAGCAGGGAAAATAGATGAGCAAAGGAAGCCAGCATGAGGAAACGCGACGAGGTTTTACAGCCTCATAGTTGTCTGAATAAAGCAGGAGAAAACGAAATGCTTTTCGTTTTGCTTGGACGCGACCTAGCTTCTCCTGTAGCAATTCGCGCCTGGATAGTCGAGAGGATAAGAACTGGCAGGAATGTTCCAAGCGATGTACAGATAACGGACGCGCTAAGAACTGCCGACATTATGGAAAAGGAATCCAAGCCATGAGCAAGCGAAATAAAACTCGCCGTTTGTGGCTAAACATAAAATTCAAAATCCCCGCTGGAGTGTCCAGAGAAACAGTTTTGCGTACACTAATTGACTCCGTAAAAAGAGGAGAATATACTTATCCCGAGGAATGGAAAGTCGCCCTGGGATGGAAAAACAGCCTATTTGCGGGGATGAAATGGGGAGAATTTACAGCAGAAATGAAACAGTCTGCCAAATCCAGCAAAGGATTTGACCTTGCGGTGCTGAATTATCTAGGAGAAAGAAAATGAAACATGTATCCAAACCTTGTCACATTCTAGGATATTGCCCCTACGGTCCGCTTGTCGAGGAGATGCCACTAAGACCATTAACACATATCCCATTAAAAATCTATCCTGAAATATCATGCGAAATATTTGGACATGACTGCCCTGTATATTTAGTGGCAGAGGATGTTAGGGATACAAAGATAGACCCTCCAGTTATGAGAATATGGACAGAAGAACGGTCAAAAGGTTTAATAGCAATCTGCAAGAGGAAGATGGTATGATATGAACTCTCACCAACGAAGAAAACTGGCGCGGGAAAAAGAGCGCGAAGCTAGAAAAATAGAAATAAAATTGATTCCCAATCCTACGCTAACAAAAGAGGCGCATCCAGCTTATCAAGGTAAATTGATAGATGCTCTAATGTCCGAGCCTGGAAAAAGAATTGTCTATCATTCCAAAAAACCTCACAGCAAATGGAATCAGTTCAAATGCGCCATGGGATTCCATTGCAAATACTGTATTAGATTCCATTGCGAAGCATGCTGCAAATGCGAGGAGGAGCTATGAGAATCGAACGCAGGACGCAGCTAATAGAACATGCTTGCCAAGCCAATAACTTTGAATCTAAATACGTGGATATAATTATTCTCCATCCTAACGAAAAAGAATCTAAGGCTTTAGATAAAATTTGCAAGGCAATAAAAACAAAGCATAGCGTAGTGGAGAGATGGAATCTTCGACTAAGAGGCAATCTGAAAACAGACGATTATTTCAAATACTATTTTCGCCTGGAGATAGAGCCGTGAATTACTGGTACGTCGCACATCCAAATGAAATATTGATTGACATGGACAATCCAGAAAGGTCCATAAAACATTCCATGCGTAGATTAAATGGCGCAATCGAATGCTTTAGATTGTTTGTGGACAAAGTAGAGATGCACAATTCCTTTAGCGGCAAGCATCTCCACTTCCTAATAACTCTTAACCGTAACATGGGAAGTATAGAAAAATCCGTATGGGGAATCATCCTCCATAGTGATATTTACAGGGGATGCTCGAATATAATGCGCTCCCTACGCAATCATCCTTCCCCGGATTTGCTAATAACTCCGTCTAGATTTGACAGGGTTCCGGATTCTTTCTGCCATTGCCGGGGTAAACATTCGGCAAAGATAATGAAGAATTGCCCTGCCGCATCCATGCTGAGGGGAGATTATCGGGTCTATGGATTCTTCGGCAAGCCTAGCCAGTCCGTAGAGATTCCTTGTTACACTGTAACACCCAAAACAGAGGATTTGTAAGTTACGGTACCGGTACTTTCGTACTATTGCATGCCGCTTCCCGGAAAGCTATCCTGATTGTTAGCGGGAATCACCCGCAAGGAGAAACGAGATGGCAAAAATAGACAGGGATTACAGCAGGTTCCAAATTGACGCTGACTTGCCGGGGCGGTTCGCCAAGAAAGTCTATGATGCGATAGACGCAATCCTGGACGGCGGATACGATACCAGCGACAGGTATTCTCTTGCTTTTATTATCTCTCAGGATTTGCAGATTGCCTACTATCGCGGCCTGGGAGACGGCATCTCCAAGGCATCCCGCGAATGGTCCATGATGGTGAAACGCATGGGAGAAAACCAGTGAAAAATCCAACGCTAGAAAAACTTCGTCGCATGATTGCGAAGTATCTTTTCTTCGCTGACCCGTCAATCCTAATTCCTCTTTCGTTCTGGATTGCCGGAACGTATCTCTATGAGGCATTTGATTCCTTCCCCTATATGGTCATTACCGCACGCGTAAAACGTGCGGGAAAAACTCGCCTCTCGGAGCTAATCCGCTTTACCTGTAATATGCCGTACAGCGTTGCGGGAGCCTCCGCCGCATCTCTCTTTCGCATGATTGAGGATAGGAAACCGACGATTATATGGGATGAGGCGGAAACACTTTCGAGCGAAGCATCCAGCATCGTCCGCGCATTCCTAAACGTTGGATACCGTAAGGGGCAGACCATCCCCAGGGCGCAAGGGCAGGAAGTAAAGGAATGGCCGACGTATTGCCCTAAAGTTTTTGTGCTCATCGGAGAAGTTTACGACACGCTTCGCGACCGTTCCATTATCGTTAAAATGACTCGCGGTACGACTCAGGACACGGACCGTCTCCAAAGATTTTCCTATGAGACTTGCAAAGCGGAAGGACTTGAAATAGTGGATGCCATGCGCGTCTTAATCGCCAATAATATGCAGGCGATTCTAGAGGCATACGAAACTGAAAACCTGGACTTCCTAACCGACAGGGACGAAGAAATTTGGCGTCCGCTGTTCGCAATTGCGAAAGTCCTGGAGCCTGAATCCTATAAAGCAATGAAGCGTATCGCCGTGGACATGGCTACGGAGAAAACCGCACCGTACAAGAAATGGGAATTGAACGTGGATGAGGAAAAGCGCGCAGAGAAAGAGGAATACGCTCACCGCCTGCTATCGGATTTTCTCTCTATTACGAAAAACCTAAAAGCAATTTCTTCCGCTACTGCAATTAACGTCCTGCGAGATATAGACGTTGCTCCCTGGAGAAAATATCTCGGCAACGGACTTGATATGAATATGCTTGCAGACCTACTTGGCATTGTAGAACTATTCCCAAAAGTACACCGCGTCGGCACAAAAACTTTCCGTGGATATTCCAGGGCGGATATTCTATCCGCCGCAAAGAAAGCCAGGGTAATATGAAAAAATTCCTACGATTCCAAGAGGGGGAGGTTCCAAAACTCCTCCTCAAAAATCTAGAATATCAAGAGCATCACCCTGAACTGATAATACAAATAGCGATGTGGCATATTTTTACTGGCCTACCTCCTCACATTGCTCATTTTGTTTTCATTCGCCACTGGTCGCCATATTCACGCGCTAAATTTGATTTCGTGACAACCTGGAACTGAAAAACCGTGTTACGGTGTTACACCCTTTCCTTGCCTGGAAAAATTCCTGGAAAATAAAAAAGACCGTTCG
>Ga0137397_10001623_pt1 | contig 15754 bp, 11 predicted proteins | sample czorhiz116metaG_FD_106658 | JGI IMG/M metagenome (GOLD analysis project Ga0137397, IMG submission 106658) | Vadose zone soil microbial communities from Angelo Coast Range Reserve, California, USA - czorhiz1.16 metaG | ecosystem: Environmental > Terrestrial > Soil > Vadose zone | place: USA... | reverse complement strand
GGTCGATCGCACCGACAAGGATGCGGCGACGCTCGGCGAGCGCTTCGCGGGCCAGGAGGGCGGCGAGATCGAGGAGCGCACCGACGGCAAGTTGATGCGCGAATTCATCGATCGGATCTTCCAGAAGTATCTCACGCCGCGCGAGCGCAAGATTCTCTATCTCTACTACGGACTCGAAGAGGGCAGCGAGGCGATGACGCTCGAGAAGATTGGAGCGCTGATGGGAGTCACCCGCGAGCGCATTCGGCAGATTAGGGAACGGGCATTTGAGAAACTCAGAGAATCGCCCGACGGGAAAGCACTTAAGGGGTTCTGGCGGGCTGCCTAAGACGCCGAGACGCTCAGACGCCTAGCGGTTTCTAGGGTTGAGGGGCCAGGAACGCGATTTCCTGGCCCCTTCGTACTAGGACCCGCTAGGCGTCTCGGCGTCTCGGCGTCTATCATATAGTCATGTCCCCTCACCTGGCGAGCGACCTCGCCGCGATTGTTGGATCGCATCACCTGCGCGAGGCTCGCGCCGAGCGTGTCACGTATGCGATGGATGGCCTTCCGACTCATCGCCGCGTTCCCGCTCTCGTCGTCCTTCCCGGCACTCGTGAAGAGCTGATCGCCGTCGTCCGTCTTCTCGCCGCCCACGGCGTCCCCTTCGTGCCGCGCGGTGCGGGCACCGGGCTCTCGGGCGGCGCGCTCGCGGACGAAGCAGCAGTGCTGCTGGTGTTGACGCGACTGAACCGCATTCTGCGGATCGATGGCGACAACCGGCTGGCGGTCGTCGAGCCCGGCGTCGTCAACGCGAAGCTCGGCGCCGCCGCCCGGCCGGCCGGCCTGCAGTACGCTCCCGATCCGTCGAGTCAGAGCGCATGCACGATCGGCGGCAACGTCGCCGAAAACGCGGGCGGACCGCATTGCTTGAAGTACGGCGTCACGGCCAATCACATCCTCGCACTCGAGGTGTTGCTCGCCGACGGCTCGCTCGTGGAAATCGGCAGCCCGGGGGGCGAGTCGTGGGGACCGGATCTCGTCGGCGTGTTCGTCGGGTCCGAAGGCAACTTTGGTATCGCCACCAGGATCACCGTGCGGCTCACGCCGCTGCCGCGTGCGGTCAGAACGCTGCTGGCCGACTTCAATGGCCTGCGCATCGCGGGCGAGGCGGTGTCGGCCATCATCGCAGCCGGGATCGTGCCGGCGGCGCTCGAGATGATGGATCAGTCCTGCATTTGCGCCGTGGAGGACTCGGTGTACGCAGCGGGCTATCCCCGCGACGCCGCCGCCGTTCTGCTTGTCGAGATTGATGGGCGAAATGGCGACGCCGTGGTCGCCGAGACCGAAGTCGTCACCGAGCTGCTGCGTAAATCGGGTGCGCGATCAGTGAGATCTGCGGCCAGCGAGGCGGAGCGCGAGCGGCTGTGGCAGGGCCGCAAGAAAGCATTCGGCGCGATGGGACGGTTATCGCGTGACCTCGTCGTGCAGGATGCGGTCGTTCCTCGCTCCGCCCTTCCGCAAGTCCTCGAGACGATCTCTACCATCGCCAAACACTACGGGCTGGTCGTGAGCAACGTCTTCCATGCCGGCGACGGCAATCTCCATCCCAACATTTCGTTCGATGCGACCGATCCGGTCCTCAAGAAAAAGGTCGAGGCGGCGAGCGCCGAGATCATGCAGGCGTGCATTGCGGCGGGCGGCACGATTACTGGCGAGCACGGCGTGGGAATCGACAAGTTGCGGTACATGCCGCTGATCTTCGACGCGGAATCGCTGGGGGCGATGCATGCGGTGCGACGTGTGTTTGATCCTGAGGAGCGGGTGAACCCTGGAAAAGTGGTTCCCGTGCACGCGTGTCGTGAGTGGATTTCGGCGAACCCTGGGGCGGCGCCCCGGGGTCAGCCGAGGGCCGTTGCATGACCATCCTGGAAAAGGTCAGCGCCCTGCTCGGCGAAGGAGCCATCCTCGAAGCCGGCACCGATCGTGTGCCCCGCATCGCGCCCGGATCTCCTGATGCGGTCGCGCTCCTCCTCGGCACCGCACATCAGGAAGGCTGGCGTGTGCGCATCGAGGGCGCGGGGACCTGGCTCCAGAGCGACGCCCCCGCCGACCTCGCGCTCACGACTCGCCGCCTCGACCGTGTCCCCGCCATCGAGCCTTCCGACCTCACGGCCACGGCCGAGGCGGGCATCGGGCTCGATCAACTGCGTCAACAGCTCGCCGACCGCGGCGCGTGGCTCGCGATCGATCCGCCCGGCCTCGCCGGCCGTACCCTCGGCTCCGTCGTCGCTACCGCGACCGCGGGCCCCCTGCGACACGCCTTCGGACCGATCAAAGACCATCTGCTCGGCGTCACGTTCGTGACCGGTGACGGCCGCATGGTCCAAAGCGGCGGGCGCGTCATGAAGAACGTCGCCGGATATGACCTCACCAGGCTACAGGCCGGCGGGTTCGGCGCGTTCGGCGTGATCGTGCTCGTGCATTTGCGGCTGCGCACGCTGCCCCGCGCCGACATCACCTACGTGCTCGAGGGCGCGCGCGAAGACCTGACGCAGATCGGTGAAGACATCGCGGCCGCCGGGCTCACGCCAGCGGCGCTGGAGCTCGTCTCACCGGCACTCGCGCGGCGGGAGCGCTGGGTCCTGGCGGTGCGTCTCGCCGGATCGCCCGCGCTGGTGGCGGCGGACGAGGCGGGACTCGGCGCCGCGAGTGGCGGCGGCCGGTTCACGCCGCTCCGCGCCGAGGAAGCGCACGCGTTTTGGATGCGCCTGGCGGAGGGATTCTCGGTTCGGCCCGTGACGTTCCGCATCGGCGGCGTACCCACCGCGAGCGACGAGCTGCTCGACCTGCTGCAGCATCAGCTGGGAGACGAATGGATCTCCGCCTCTCCGGCCGCCGGCGCGATCCGCTGGACCGGTGACACGAACATCGATCGCTTACAGCGGCTGCGCCGCACCCTCGCCGGGCTCGAGGTGCCGCTCACCCTCGAGCGTGCGCCGTGGCCCCTGCGTGGCGCCGTCGGTCACTTCGGGGCGTACCGGGAAGGGGTCGGCCCGCTCGTCGCCGGCCTGCGCCGCACGTTCGATCCCGGTGGCGCTCTCGTCGTCGCCACAGAAGGCTCATGACGCGAGGAGGATTCGAGGGGCTGGACGCGTGCGTGCACTGCGGGTTTTGCCTTCAAGCTTGTCCGACATTCCTTGCTACCGGAGATGAGTCCGACTCACCACGGGGTCGCATCGAGCTGATGCGGGGACTCGAGCGCGGCGAGATCGCCGCGACCGACCCTGCCCTCGTCTACCATCTCGACCGTTGCCTGGGTTGCCGCGGCTGCGAACCGGTCTGCCCATCGGGCGTGCAGTACGGCCATGGACTCGAGGCGGCGCGGTCTCGCATCAACGCGGAGCGTGGTGTCCCGACCATGGCTCGGCTGGCGCTCTGGGCGCTGACGACGCCTCGGGTGAGCGATGTCGTGTACTGGTTCGCAAGAGCCCTGCGTGCGGTTCTTCCGCGGAGTCTCGCTGGTTGGGGAAGGATTCGGTTCGCCCTTGGAATGCTTGTTGCCACTAAAGACGGCGGTAGGAGGCGGTATGAGGCGGTAAAGAGCGGTAAAAGGCGCGCCACCCCTACCGCCCCCTACCGCCCCCTACCGCCCATTACCGCCCTTCTCTTCCGCGGCTGCGTAATGGAGGGCCTCTTCTCCCACGTGCACGAGGCTACCACGCGCACCTTGAGCGTGAATGGCTATGAGGTCCTCGAAGTCCCGGGCCAGGTGTGCTGTGGTGCACTGCATGCCCACGCCGGACTGGTCGACGAAGCCCGCGCTCTGGCCCGCATCAACGTCGACGCCTTCGGCGGTGGCGAAGAGTCGATCGTCGTAAACAGTGCCGGCTGCGGGGCCCTCATGAAGGAATACGGGCGGCTGCTCGGTGGTGTGCGTGCAGAAAGATTCGGCGCGCGGGTGCGTGACGTCACCGAGTTGCTTGCCGGCAGCGGCATGAAAGGACCGGTGGCCGGGGCGCCGCTCGATCTGCACGTCGCGTACGATCCGCCGTGCCACCTGCTGCACGCGCAGGGCGTCGCCGTCCAACCGCTCAAGCTGTTCGCCGCCATTCCGCTGCTCGAGCTCGTTCCCGTTCCCGGGGCCGCGGAATGTTGCGGCAGTGCCGGGTTATTCACTTTGCTCGAGCCCGAGATGTCGCGCGACGTCCTCAAGACCAAGCTCGATCGCCTGCGCGAAGCCGCGCCGCAGGTCGTCGCAACCGGCAATCCGGGATGCCTGATGCAGATCGGCGCGGGACTCGCGGCCGCCGGCATCGCCGCGCACGCGCGCCACCCGGTCGAGCTGCTCGACGATGCGTACCGCGCCGCCGGGCGGTATGAATGACGGGCGGCGGCCCCCCCGCCCCCCACCGGCGGCTCACGACGCCCGACGGTGTCGAGATCGCTTTACATCGCCTGCGCGCCTATCGCGATGGCCGTCCCGCGGTCCTTCTCGTGCACGGGGCCTTCACGAACCACCGCTTCTGGCTGCACGCAGGGATGGCGAATTATCTCGGCGCCGCCGGGCTCGACGTCTGGCTCGCCGATTTGCGCCATCACGGCGAGAGCGCGCGCGAACCGCGGCGCGGCGCATGGACGTTTGAGGACTGGGTCCTGCACGACACGCCGACACTCGTCGCGCGCGTCCGCGAAGAGACCGATGGCGCGCCGCTCGCCTGGCTGGGACATTCAGCCGGCGGCGCCGCGGGGTTGTGCTGGCTCGCGCGTGTGGCGGCCGCGGCGCCGATTCGTGGTATCGTCACGCTCGGAACTCCTGGTCCGCGCCGGCTCGGCCCGGTACGGCGGACGCTGGCCGCGGCAACGATGGCCGTGTCGCGGCTGCTGGGTCGGTTCCCCGCGCGCGCGCTGCGCTTCGGCAACGAAGACGAGGCGGCCGAGGTCATCGCGGAATGGATGGAGTGGAACGTGCGCGGCCGATGGCTTGGAATGGACGGCTTCGACTATTTTGCCGGCCTCGCGGCGCTGAGCACGCCGTATCTCGGCGTTGCCGGCGGCGCCGACTGGATCTTTGCGCCGCCCAAGGCGTGCCGGCAGGTGGTCGAGCGGGTCGGCGCTGCCCGCAAGATGCTCGCAGTCGCGCCGGGATTGTCGCACCGTGGATTGGTGTTGAGCGATCGTGCCAGGACTTCCTGCTGGCCTAACGTGGTCGCGTGGTTGAAGGAGACACTCTGACCGAAGCCGTGCTGTTCGACTTCAACGGCGTGCTGGTAGACGATGAGCCGCAGCACTGCGAGGCGCTGCAGCGCGTGCTCGCGGAGGAACGCATCACGCTGACGCGCGAGCAGTACTACGACCGGTATCTCGGCCTGGACGATCGCGGCGGCTTTGTGCAGGCGTTTCGCCACGCCCAACGGACGCTGACGACGGAGCTGCTGCAACACCTCGTGACGAAAAAATCGCGGCTCTATCTCGAGCTCGTGAGCAAATCCCTGCGAATGGTCCGCGGCGCGCCGGAGTTCGTACGCGAGGCGCGACGACGCTACCGCCTGGGCATCGTGTCCGGCGCGCTGCGGAGCGAGATCGATCACATACTCCGCCGGGCGGAGCTCGCTGATCACTTCGAAATCATCATCGCCGCGGACGACGTGACGCGCTGCAAGCCCGATCCCGCATCGTATCTCGCGGCGCGCGAGGCGTTGAACCGCCGCCGTCCCATCGCCGCCCGCGCGTGCGTCGTCATCGAAGATTCGTTGCCGGGGTTGCAGGCGGCACGCGCCGCCGAGATGCCATGCGTCATGCTGACGACCAGTCATCCCGCACGCACGCTCGAGGGACGCGGTGCCGCGTTGGTATGGGACTCGCTCGCAGGTCACTCTTCCGGCGAGCTGGCCGACTTATGAGCGACGTCTTTCCCAGCGCGCCGAGCGCCACCGTCATGCGGCTCGAGCGTGAAGCAGTGCCCGCCGAGATCGTCGATCAACTGCGTGCCGGCGCCATCGTCGCGCCCGCCGACGTCGGGACCATCGATCTGTTGGGTCCGGGCGAGGGAGCGATCACCTGCTTCCAGGGGTTGCTCACGAGCGACATCGAGAAGCCGGGAGACGGCGCGTTCGTCTACGGTGCGCTGCTCACGCCCAAGGGCATGATCGTGGTCGACGGCTGGGCGGCGCGCCTTGGACCGCGCGTGCGTTTCACCGTCCCGGTGGAGGGGCGCGAGCGCGCGGTGACGATTCTGCAGCGCTCGGTCCCGCCCCGGCTCGCGCGCTCCACCGATCGCACGGAAGACACTGCCGTGCTCCGCGTCGCGGGCGCCCACGCCGTCGCCGTCATGGGCGCGGCCGGGGTTCCGGTGCCGCACGCCACGAATCGCGTGATGGAAGGGTCGGCCGGTGGAATCCCGCTCGACGTCGCCCGCACGAGCGATGTCGCGCCGTTTGTTTTTCAGCTGACGATGGCAGCCGACCAGGTCGGCGCCATGCAAGGACGGTTGGTCGGCGCCGGCGCCCACGCCGCGACGCCCGCGGCGCTGGAGCTGGCGCGCATCCTCGCGGGGTGGCCCCGACTCGCTTCCGAGGTGGACGAGAAGACCATTCCGCAGGAAGTGCGCTTCGATGAAATCGGCGGGGTGTCGTACACCAAGGGCTGCTATACCGGCCAGGAGACGGTGAGCCGCCTGCATTTCCGCGGGCATGCGAACCGCCAGTTGCGCGGCCTGCTGTTCGAGGCCGATCCGCCCGCCACGCCGGCGAGCGGCTGGAGCGCGGTCACCCACGAGGAACGCGATGTGGGGCGCGTGACCAGCATTGCCTGGCTGCCGGATGGCGGTGGGTCGGTGCTCGGCCGTTGGATCGGGCTCGCCATCATGCGGCGCGAGGTGCCGCTTGGCGCGACGGTGCGCGCGGCCGGGCGCGAAGCTCGCGTCGTCGGGTTGCCCTTCGACGCTCCCCGCGTCGCTCCCGCGTGACGGTTCTCGTCACCGGCGCCGCCGGGCTCGTCGGGACACACGTGCTCGACGCGTTGCGGGCGCGCGGTGAGCGGCCGCGCGCACTGGTGCGCGAGCACTCCGTCGCCACGGTCGCGGCGTTCGGCGCCGAACCGGTCGTCGGCGACGTCACCGATGTCATTACGTGGCAACGGGCTGCCACAGGCGTCCGCGCGATCATTCACGCGGCCGCGCTCGTTGCTTCGCACGATTCGTTCGACGAGTTCACGCGCGTGAACGTCGGCGGCACTCGGCTCGCGCTCGAGGCGGCCCGTAGGACCGGCGCGCGCCTGATTCATGTCTCGACCGTCGCGGTGTACGGCCGCGCCGCCGTGTACAAGGCAGGCGAACAGGGAGTTACCGAGGACTATCCCTTTCAGCCACTCCCCACGAAGGACTTCTACGCCCGCAGCAAGCGAACGGCCGAGCAACTGGTGCAGCAGGAAGCGGCGGGCGGCGGAGTGTCCGTCATCGCGATTCGGCCCAATGTCATCTATGGGGAGCGGGATCTGCTGTTTACACGGCGCTTGATCGCCAACCTCAAACGTGGGTTCCTGCCGCAGATCGGGCCGGGGACGAATCATCTGTCGTGCGTCTACGCCGGCAACGTCGCGTCGGCGATCCTTGCCGCGCTCGACGCGCCCGCGAAGCCCGGATTCCGTGCCTACAATGTGACGCGCGACGCGCCGCCCCTGCTCACGCAACGGGAATTCTTCGCCGCTTTCGCCGAGGCGTTAGGACTGCGGCCGCTCCGCGTTCGGGTACCGGTCCCGCTCATCCGAATGGGGGTGGCGGCGTGGAGCGTGCTGATGCGCCTCGTCATGCCCGGCCGCTACACGGCGCTCGGGAATGCGGCGATGTCGTTCATTCTGGGGGAGAATCCGTACTCGGTGGAACGCATCCGCAGCGAGCTGGGTTGGACGCCTCCGTTTGATCCGCGCACGGCGATCAGGCGTGCGGTGGCGCAAACAAAAAGCCCGGGCGGCGCCCGGGCTTGATTCCCTGCTACAACAGTGCGTCGCTACGGGCGGCGCGTCGTGCGCCGAGCCGGCGCCGGCGGCGGCGTTGGCACCTTTGCCTTTGTCGTGTCGGGCGCCATATGATGCGCCGTGTCGGCCGGCGCCATCATCTTCATCGAGTCCGCCATTTTCATCGAGTCGGCGCGCGCGTTGTCGGCGGCAGCGTTGCTGTTCTGCGCCTTCTTGCACGCGCCAACGGCCATGACGACGACTGCCACGGCTAATGCGATGCGCTTCATGCTAGCTCCTGTTGAGGTACGGGGTCGGGGGGTTGGCGACCGCGAAACGTACATAGGGGACCTGCGCAGTCAAGCAGCGCTAAGTTATAGGAATCATGCTGCGTTCTGATCGTCGTACGTTCCTGGGCTGGCTCTCGTCGCTGGCCGGGTCGCTGGCGGGCAAACGGCGCGATACACAACAGCCGGTCATCGAGGTCCGCCCCACCGCGCTCTTTCAACAGCCGGAAGGACGCAAGAACCTGGTGCGCATCACCGTCTCCGGACTGAGCGCACCGGCGGCGCGCGCGCGCGTGACGGACCGGCGCGGCGCACTGGTCGGCACCGCGGGACTGTTGCCGCCCCCGCAGGGCGTGACGCTGAGCGGCGAAGTGTGGGTCCCGCTCTCCGAGCCGTCGGATTTTCAGGTCGACATCGAAGTCGGACGAGACCGCGCGGCTCGGCGACGACTGCGCCTGACACCGGCGAAACGGTGGACGCTCTATTGGCTTCCTTCGATCCACACCGACGTCGGCTACACCGATCTCCAGGAGCGGGCGCTCGAGGTGCACCGCAAGAATCTCGACACGGCGCTCGCATGGACGACAACGCACCGCGACTTCCACTTCACCGCGGAGTGCGCACTGCAGGTGCTGTCGTACCTGGAGAACCGCTCGCCCGAAGCGGGCGACGCGCTGTTGCAGGCGATCCGCGACGGCAAAATCGCCTGGCAGGCACTGTTCGCGAACATGCTCACCGGCATTCTCGATCATGAGACGTTTGCGCGCCTCGTCTGGCCGGCAGGCAAACTGGCGCGCGAGCGAGGGTTGACGTTCCTATCCGCGCAGATCACCGACGTCCCCGGACAGACCCTCACCTTCCCGACGCTGCTCGCCGCAAGCGGCGTGAACTACCTCGCCTCGGGTCCCAATCCCGAGCGCGCCGTGCCCCTGCTGCCGGCGTCGGGCACCGATGGTACGGTCTACCCGCAGCTCTACTACTGGGAGGGTCCCGACGGCAGCCGCGTGCTTCACTGGCGCGCGCACCACTACGGCGACGGCACGCGTTTCGGCTTCGACGTCGGCCCCGATGAGATGGGTCACCGTCTCTCTGATTGGCTGCTCAATCAGCCCGCATTTCTCGCGCAGAACTGGCCGTATGACACCGCCCTGCTGTACGGGGCCGATTGGCAGGACAACGCCCCTATGAAGGAAGCGATTGTCGCAAACGTCCAGGAATTCGCCCGGCGGTTCACGTTCCCCCGCATCGTCACGGGCCGCGCGGAGGATTTCTTCCGCGACGTGGAGCGCCGCTACGGAACGAAGATTCCGGTCCGCCGCGGTGACACGGGGCTCTACTGGGAGGACGGCGCAGCATCCACCGCAGCGGAGCTGGCGGCGTTCCGTTCCGCGCAGCTGGTAGCCCGCGCGTCGGAGATCGTCGCGCTGTGGGACGACCGCATCGAGCCGCGCGACGATGACGCAACGCAGCGCCGCCGCAGCCGTGCCGATGCGCGCGCCGCGATGTGGCGCGACTTACTGCTGTTCGGCGAGCACACCTGGGGCGCCGACGAGAGCGTTTCCGCCCCGGACTCGCGGCAGACCGTGGCGCAGTGGGGGTACAAGAAGCGTTTCATCGACGCCGGAGTGGCCGCCGCGCGTGACCAGCTGAGCGATGGATTGCTGCGCCTCGGGCGGGCGTGCCGCACCGGCCGCGGCCGCCTGGTGCTCAACGCCGGGACCTGGGAGCGGACCGACGTGGTCCGTGTTCCGGGCGGCGCCGCCAAGTCTCTGAGTAACGATGGGCGCGAGCTCGCGTCCGTCGATCTCGAGAACGGAGACGCGCTCGTCCTGTTCCGCGAGGTGCCCCCACTCGGCTACCTGGCGCTGACCGAGGCGGACCGCGACGCCAGTCCGCCGACGGCGGACGGCGAGGCACTCGACGCCACCGCGGGAGGATTCACGGTCAAGATCGACCAGGCGAGTGGCGCGATCCGCTCCCTCACCGGTCCAGACGGCAAGGAACGGGTGAAGCCATCGGATTGGTCCGGCTTGAATCAGCTCGTCTACGCGCGCGGTGGCGAGCATAGCGCGCTCTGGACCTCAGGCGACCGCGACGATCTCAAGAATCCTCCGCAACTCGCACTCACCCAGGCCAAACTCGTGCGCGCTCGCCGCGAGCGTCTCCCCGGGATCGGCGTGCGTCTCGTGGTCGAGCGAGCGCTCGAAGGGTTCCCGTCCATCACGTCGACGATCACGCTGTACGACGAGCTGCCCTGGCTGGACATCGAGAACCGCATCGTAAAGACGGCCACGCTCGCGAAAGAAGCGCTCTACATCGCCTTTCCCTTCGCGTTCACGAAACCCACCGTCGATGTCGAGGTCCCGCTTGGCCGCATGACCGTCGAGCGCGATCAGCAGCCCGGGAGCTGCCGCGATTGGTACTGTCACACGCATTGGGTGTGGCTGCACGAAGGCAACGACGGTCTGCTTTGGAGCGGTCCCGAGACCCCGCTCTTCACGCTGAACGACCTGTTCCGCGGCGCGTGGCGTCGCACGATCGTGCCCGACGGTACGCTGTTCGCCTACGCGATGAACAACTACTGGCACACGAACTACGCGGCGTCGCAGGGCGGGCCGGTGACATTCCGGTTCAGGCTCTCGCTGGTCGCCCCCGGGGATGCGGCCGAGCCGGTGCGGCGCGGGTGGGCGGCTTGCGAGCCGCTGCACGTCAGCCCGCCGTACACCAACGAGATACCTGGTCCCCTGATTGCGAAGGACCGCGCGCTGTTTTACGCCGACAAAGGCGTGATGATCGTCGGAGCAAAGCCGGCCGACGACGGCGACGGCGTGATCGTGAAGGTCCTCGACGTTGCCGGACAGGCGCGCGGTGTCGGCGTCTGGCCCGCGGCGTACGCGTTCAAGCTTGCCCGGCGCACCAACCTCGTCGAACAGAACGGTGACGCGATTCCTGTCGGTGGGGACGGCCGGGCATCCGTCGACCTCGCGGCGTGGGGTGTCGCCGCCGCACGGCTCTTTACACCCGCTGAGGCTCCCTGAGAGAGTTTGCTCAGAAGGATGTTCCGCTAAAAGACGACGTCCGAACGCTCGGGGCCCTGGTCGGGGACGTCATCCGCGAGCAGTGTGGCGACGCGTTCTTCCAGCTCGTCGAGCGCGCCCGGCACGCCGCCATCGCAGGAGCCGACGAAGAGCTGCAGGCGCTCGTGAAGGGCTTACCGCCGCGTGATGCCGAAACGCTGGTCCGCGCGTTCGCCACCTACTTCGAGGTCGTCAATCTCGCCGAGCGGATTCACCGTATCCGGCGCCGGCGCGACTACCTGCGCAGCGCGAGCGATCCCCAGGAAGGCAGTCTCCAGGCTACGGTCGCTCAACTCGCCGCCGCCGGCGTCACGCCGTCCCAGATTGGTGCTCTGCTCCAACGGCTGCGGGTCGAGCCCGTATTCACCGCCCATCCCACCGAAGCGACCCGGCGCACGCTGCTGGAAAAAGAACAGGTGATCGGCCGGCTGCTCGTAGAGCGGCTCGATCCGTCGCGCACACCCGATGAAGAGCGTGCCGCACTGGCCCGGATTCGTGAGGAGATCACCGCGGCGTGGCAAACCGATCCACAGCCTTCGGCACGGCCCACCGTCATGGACGAGCTCGAGAATGTGCTCTTCTACCTGACCGACATCGTCTACCGCATCGTCCCACCCTTCTCCGAAGAGCTCGAGCAAGCGGTGCACAAGTCGTACACCGCCGCAGTGCCCCCCCCCGCACGGCCGGTGTTGCGCTTTGGCTCCTGGGTCGGCGGCGACATGGACGGCAATCCCAACGTCGGCGCTGAGACGCTGCGCGCGGCCTTGGCCCGCCAACGGGAGCTCGCCCTCGACCGGTATCGCGGGGAGGCGACGGAGCTCGCACGCCGGCTGTCGCAATCGGGAGCGCTCACGGGCGTGAGCGACGCCGTGCGCGAGCGCGTTGCGACCTACGGCGCCCAGTTCCCCAAGGCGCTGGCGGTGATCCCCGCGCGCTATCACGACATGCCGTACCGTGTGCTGCTTCGCCTGATCGCGGCGCGGCTGGAGGCGACTCGACGCGATACGCCTGACAGATACGTCGCCGCCGTTGAGCTCGAGCGTGATCTGGGGACGGTCATCGCGAGTCTGCGCGAGCACCGCGGGGAGCACGCGGGACTGTTCGCCGTGCAGCGGCTGCTGCGTCGCGTCGAGACGTTCGGCTTCCACCTGGCCACGATCGACCTGCGACAACACTCAGATGTGCATCGCGCGGTGCTCGCGACGCTGCTCTCGGAGCCGGACTGGAACACGCGCCCCGTGGCCGACCGCATCGCGCGGCTGCGCCGGGTGCTCGAGCAGGGCGAAGAACCGGCGGGCTCACGCGACGCACAAGCGACACGGACTCTGGACGTATTCAAAGCGATCGCGGACTGCCGCGCGCACTTCGGGCCGGATGCGGTCGGACCCTACATCATCAGCATGACAGAGGGAGCGGATGACGTCCTAGCGGTCCTGGTGCTCGCCCGGTGGGGCGGGCTCGCGGGGCCTCGGCACGTGCCCTTGGACGTCGCGCCCCTCTTCGAAACAGTCGCCGATCTCGAGGACGCAGCCTACATCATGCATTCACTGTACGACGAACCCTACTACCGAGCGCATCTCGCCGAGCGCGGCATGCATCAGATGGTGATGATCGGATACTCCGACAGCAACAAGGACGCGGGGATCGGCGCGTCGCGCTGGGCACTGCAGCGCGCGCAGGCGGGGCTCGTGGAGACGACGGAAAAATCTGGAGTCGATCTCACCTTCTTTCACGGTCGCGGCGGCACAGTCAGCCGTGGTGGCGGCAGGATCACGAGCGCCATTCTGAGCGCGCCGGCGGGCTCGGTCCGGGGACGCTACCGGATGACCGAGCAGGGCGAGGCCATCAATGCGAAGTACGGGCTGCGCGGCATCGCCATGCGCACGCTCGAGCAGACGGTAAGCGCCGTGGCGCTCGCGACAGCCCTGCCCCGCGCGCCCGATGCGCGCGAGACCGGTTGGACCAAGATCATGGACGCGATCGCCCGCGACAGCAGGGAGGCCTACCGCGCGCTCGTGTACGACGACCCGCAGTTCGTGGACTATTTCCAGCGGGCCACGCCCATCGACGTCATTCAGCGCATGGAAATCGGCAGCCGTCCTGGCTCACGCCCCAGCTCCGAGCAGAGCGAAATCGAGCAGCTGCGCGCGATTCCGTGGGTGTTCGCGTGGACGCAGAGCCGGCATCTGCTGCCCGGCTGGTACGGCCTGGGCACGGCACTGGATCGTGCGACCGAGCGCTACGGCGCGGCGGCGCTGGGCGAAATGGCCCGCGAGTGGCCGTTCCTGCGGGCACTGCTTGACGACGTGGAGATGGTGCTCGCCACGGCCGATCTCGCCATCGCGGCGCGCTACGCGCGCCTCGCCGGGAAGCTCGGCGACCGCTACTTCCCGCTGATTCGGGCGGAGTTCGATCGCACGGTCGCCAACGTGCTCGTATTGAAACGCGAGACGGCGCTGCTCGATTCCGACCCCGCGCTGCAACGGTCGATTCTGTTACGCAATCCTTACGTAGACCCGATGAGTCTGCTGCAGGTCGATCTGCTGGAGCGGTGGCGCGCCGCGGAGCGGCCGGATGACGGAGTCTTCCGGGCGCTGCTGGCAAGTGTGCGCGGGATTGCACAAGGGTTGCAGAGCACGGGCTGAGGGGTTTAACGTCGAGCCATGACACAACCGACAACACTCGGTGAGCTGAAGAAGACGGAGTGGGCCAGTCCCGCCCGCCGCCAGCGCACCGTCAAAGACGAAATGCGCGAGAACCTCATCTGTTTGCTCGAGAACGGCTCGCCGCTGTTCCCGGGCATCGTGGGGTACGAGGAAACCGTCTTGCCACAGCTCGTCAACGCGATCCTCTCGCGCCACAACTTCATTCTGCTCGGCCTGCGCGGCCAGGCGAAGAGCCGTATCCTGCGCCAGCTGGTCACGCTGCTCGATGAGGAGATCCCGATCATCGCGGGCAGCGAGGTCAACGACGATCCCTTCGATCCGATCTCCAAGTACGGGCGCGAGCTTGTCAACGAGCGCGGCGACGCCACGCCGATCGCTTGGCTGTCGCGCGAGCTGCGGTTCGTCGAAAAGCTCGCGACCCCGGACGTCACGATCGCCGACATCATCGGCGACGTCGATCCGATCAAGGCCGCGCGCGGCGGGCATCTCCTGTCGGACGAGCTCACGATGCATTTCGGCCTGCTGCCGCGCGCCAATCGCGGCATCTTCGCGATCAACGAGCTGCCGGACCTGGCGGGCAAGATTCAGGTGGGACTCTTCAACATCATGCAGGAAGGCGACGTCCAGATCAAAGGCTACCCCGTGCGGCTGAACCTCGACGTGGCCCTGGTCTTTACGGCGAACCCCGAGGATTACACGGCGCGCGGCAAGATCATCACGCCGCTCAAGGACCGGATCGGATCTGAGATCACGACCCATTATCCACTCACCGTCGAGCTGGGGACGACAATTACGCAACAAGAGGCGTGGGTCGAGCGGAACGGCGCGAGATCCGTCCGCGTGCCCGATTTCATGGCCGAATTGATCGAGCGCATCGCGTTCGAGGCGCGCGAGGACAAGCGCGTGGATCGCCGCAGCGGCGTGTCGCAACGACTGCCGATCAGCGTACTGGACAACGTGCTATCGAACGCCGAACGGCGTACGATCGTCACGAAAGAGAAGACCGTCGTGCCGCGCATTTCGGACGTGTACGCCGCCCTGCCCGCGATCACCGGCAAGCTCGAGCTGGAGTACGAGGGCGAGCTGCAAGGGTCGGAAACGATCGCCAAGGACCTGATTCGCCGCGCGGCCGGCCGCACGTTCGAGTGCCGCGTCGGTGGCGCCAACGTGGACGACATCGTCCACTGGTTCGATGAAGGCGGCGCGCTCAAGATCACGCCCGACGAGCGCTCCGAGGCGCTGCTCAAGGGCTTCACGGTCGTCCCGGGCCTCCTGGCGCTGATCGATCAGGTGGGGCTGGCGGGGAAGAAAGATCCCGCCACAATGGTGTCGGCGTGTGAGCTCGTACTCGAAGGGCTCGTGGCCGAGAAGCGGATCGCGCGCAGCGAAGAGCTCGGCTACGTGCGGGCGCGCGGCGAGCAGAAACCTCCTTTTGGAAAAGGGCCCAGCGCGGGGGGGCCAGGCGCAGGACCCAACCTTTTCACGTAATTCCCTTCACATCCCGGAGTCGCCATGGGCAAGCTTCGACGTGCTGCGCGAGCTGAAGTCGTCGAATAACCTCGTGATCCTCGTGCCCACGCAGGGCGGCATTCCGATGCTGAACATCGGAGATCTCCGACGCAATCTCCGTCAGCCGTAGCGATCAAGCCGCTCGTCACGATCACGCGCCAATACGCGTCGGGCGGATCGGAGATCGCGCGGCTGGTCGTCGAGCGCCTCGGCGGAGGCTGGATGCTGATCGACAATGAGTTCGTCGATCAGGTGGCCCACCTCGCCGGGTTGTCGCCCGACG
>Ga0137397_10001622_pt1 | contig 15755 bp, 18 predicted proteins | sample czorhiz116metaG_FD_106658 | JGI IMG/M metagenome (GOLD analysis project Ga0137397, IMG submission 106658) | Vadose zone soil microbial communities from Angelo Coast Range Reserve, California, USA - czorhiz1.16 metaG | ecosystem: Environmental > Terrestrial > Soil > Vadose zone | place: USA... | reverse complement strand
TTCCTTTCCCCTTTTCTTCCCCCCCCTCTTGATTTTTTTTTGCCATTTTTTCTTTTTTTTTATATTTTATTTTTTAACTTACTTTTACCTCCCCCCCCCCCCCGACCGGCCTGATCGCCTGTTCGGCGTTCGTATCTTTTTTTTTTTTCAACTACCGCATGCAGTGGAGGGAGGCGAGTCTGTTTCGGTCTGGGCCAAACGTTTGTTCGCTCTTCAGGGATGGAGAGAAAGACGCCGTTTACGTTCTCTTGAGCGCCCTTCAACTGTCAATATTAATGGCCTCGGTCCAGTCCAATCCCGCTTGATTCCCGAGCACATAAACCACAGTTGGTAACTGCCCGACATGGATATGTGTGTCTGTGTGTGTGAAGGGAGCGTATATGCGTGTGTGTGGGGGGTTGTTTTTGTTTGTTGTGTTTTGGTAATACGATATACTCTGAATGGAAGGGGCGTGGGTGAAATTGATACAACGTGGTGGGGTTGCGTGCTTCGCGGAATGGAGATAGCGCGGGCGATGGTTGGTTGGGGATCCGAATGGAATTACTTGCTATGGTTTGGATGTTTGTTTCAACCCATCTATTGCGGCGTATCGTAACAACTACGATACGCCGCAATGAGGCAGCAGTGGGTTCAGCCATAAGCTAAAAAAAGCCCGCCACGAGGGGCCTGCAAGTGAGCTCATTGTGCCGATGATTGCAGCGGTTTGTTGTTTCTCTGGCTGGGCCCCCAGGCCTATTAATAACGGCAACGTTTTGCTAAATGCGCACGACGTTACCTCGAACCTCGAAAAAACGCCCTTTCGGCAGATTCCCTCAAAGGCGTGTACATGTGTGGAGTGAGAGAAGGAACTCCAGAGAGGAGATCTACAACGTCTTGAGATGATTCGCCTGTGCCTGTGATGCTCTTGTTTGCGGTTTCCTTCCTTATCGCGAATGCTCTCATGAGATACCGCACACAAGACAAAACGAGGCAAGCAAGACAAGGCGTGGGGAACGGAACTTTGGCCGGACTCGGATTAATTCACGGAATAACTTTGCCTTGCCCCTTCCAGCTAATTCAATTACGTCCCTCTCCTCTAGATATCAGGAGAGGCGCAGGGGGATGACGCAAAGATTGCTCGAACAAGTCCTAGGATGGCAGTGATTCGTGATGGCCATACTGATTCGGGATTCGTCAGAAACAGGGTATTCGAGGTATTGATGGCGATATAATAGATAGCATCTGCATCCGAGTCCTTTCAGTTAAAGATCTTGACTCGTACCACTTCAAAGAAACAGGGATACCGTCACCCGTTTACAATATACGCTACGATTGGGCGGTTTCGAGAAACTCGCGAGAAGCGGAGGGGTCTACGGCCAGGTGTCGGCGCAGCCGCTTATGAAATTGTTATGTTATGGCCCGTCCCGTCCGCACCCCTGACTGGCCTGGCCCTGGCCCACACCCACACACCCCCTCCAGTCGAGTGCCGAGGCCCCGAAAGAGCGGGGACACCCTCTTCGCGCCATCACCGGAACGGTCGGCGCCTATGCGAACCCTCCCCGGAAAAATCAAGCGGCGCCGAGCACTACAGCACTCAAGGACACAAGGACACCACAAGGCCTCATAAAGTCGTTCGTGGGTCACCGGACTCGTCTGGGGAAGGCAAGTCCGGGCCTAGACCCAAGGGTCCCCCCCTTGCGCGCCGGACACCTCACCGGCCTCACCTCCTGAGGACGACTTCTTCTGTTTTGAAGAAGGCGGTCTATACAAACTTAGGGTTTAACCTCTGGACAGAAGTTGCTCAAATATTTTTTTCTTTCTTGTTTCGAGAAGATGATACATCGGGCGCCCCCCTAGAGCCACGCATAACGTGACTATACTCACTGTATGTATGTGGTGTATGCGTATGTGCGTGGACTATGGCACGTCGTCTCGGGGAGGGGTACTGCACAGGCGTGAAGCCCCCCCACTCCCCTGGTTTGGTTCCCCCCGCGGTAAAAACCTACAGCTTCTGTATGGCCCACAAATCGTCCCCGACGTACGTGATAGACTCGACGGCGATGTCCTTGTTCACAGCCTTCATCTGCTCCGTCCCAAGCTTCGTGACCCCAATCCCGACCACGAACTCCTTGCCCTCCGCGTCCAACGCGACAGGGGTGCCCGCGGGCAACGCCGCGTCCGCCGGCGGGAGCCACCCGCCTGCGGATGTCAGGCCGGGACACATCATGTTCGCGCCCGCGAGGAGGAAGCGGATCGCACCGCGATCTATGCGGACGTGTGGGAGTACGAATGGATCTGCCAAAAAGGGATTATATGTGAGGATTATCGAAAAAAACCCCGCGCGTGCACACATGAACTCGCATTTGTGGAGAAGGCGCAGAGTGGGAAAGTATGGTCCGTCAAAGTGCTGGAAAAAGAGCGGCTCGCCGTGCAGAGCGTATATTGAGAGATGATCTCTACTGTTTGGGTGTCCCCCCACCAAAAAAAAATCAGATATGAACACATGCAACGCAACGCATGGGGGTGTGGGGTGGGGTAAGGACGGGGAACTGACCATCTTACGTGCACGATCGACTCTTTCTTTGGCCATATTTCCTCGAGCGTCTCTACGTCGATCTTCCATGAGGAAAGGATGGTCGATCGGATGCCACGTTGAACAGAAGATTTGACAGGAGTTTGGCCTGCAATGTCTGTGGTCGGTTGAAATCTTCCCTTAAAGGTCGGTATTGGCAATTCAAGGACGTGACAAGGTTGGCGAGACATACTTTTTGAACATCCCCGTGATAAACGGATGGATGGAAACCACAAGAGATGTATGGAATGATGGTGTTGCGTGTGTGCGAACGACGATCTGGCAAAGAGATAACACGTCCCACTTCGCGCGTGCACGTGGTTTCGACGGTATTTCCCAGTTATCTTATTTCTGATGCATGTTCATCTAACCGAGTCGCTACATCCGAAGATACACGTTCGTCCTCGTAGTCGAGAGCTTTCATTTAGTGTTACATCCAAAGTATGGGAGAAGCGCAAACAAAAAGAAAAGAGCAAATAGCAACGTGAAATAGCAAGTGGCGAATGAACGAGTAATGGAAGGGGGAGGAGTGGAAGGGGATAAGTGGATGCGGGTTATGACGTGTTGATGCGGTCGTTTCAGGGAAACGAAAAACAAGGATATTAAAAGAGTCGTAAGATGTCATGAGATACGCGGCTCCCTCAAAAGGTTCATAGGTCCTCGTCTTTGTCCTCTAGTTGCGACGGCTTGAGCATTCCTGGAATCCTTAGCGCAGCTTCGCGTTCTTGTTGCGCCTTGCGCGCAGCCTCTGCTTCTTTCTCGTCCACGAACAGCTCTGCATTGTCATCCGAGAATTCTTTCAGCTGGATGAGGAAATCACGCAGTGCCAGCTTGAAGCGATTGACATCCGAGTGATATTCTGCCAGATTGAGCACGAAAACCATGATGTCCGAGCTAACCGCGGCCAAGACGTTAAAATTGCCTAACATAGGAAATAGAATCTGCTGCATACCTCGATGCATGGGGGAACGCCGACTTCAATAGGTTGGCCGTATAGTCACGGACAAACTTTGCATTTGTCATGTTGGCGTCATTGACAACGGCTGGATCGAACAAGGGCGCTTGTAGTTGGTCTGTTGCAACCAATTGGACCATGCGAGCAAGGAGCAAACTTTGCAATTTAAATCCGCTCTTGTGATCAGCGTCCGTCAACACGAAGAAAGTGTCCTGTAGGATGCTGAGATAGTACTGCTGGAAGAACTGGTTGGCTATTTGAGGGTCTGCGCCGGCGAAGTTGTTGATGATTTCCAAGGACACTGCCATAAAACATAAATAGGGAACGCAAAGGTCAAGGAAACCGGAACACATACGGTTCAAGCCAGTCTCGGCAATGTCTCGCATCGTGTGCTTGATCGCCCACACAATGCTGTCGATAAACATCTTGAACTGCTGTGGGAGAAGGCCGAGCAACGCTAAAATCTTGTGAGCAAATACTGCCTCGTCGAAACAGCGATTGTCACACCAGGGAAGCAGTGCACGTTGATCGCCCGCAGAAGCTTGAAGAATCCAACACGATGTTCAGGGAACTCTGCAAAGTCCTGGTTGATCATGTTGAGCGTAGGCTCAAAGACTGCTTCCAGAATCGGAGGGACTTGGGGCGTGAGTAAATTCTAAAAGGATTGAGTTGCCGCTTTCAATAAGTAGAAGAAATCACTTACGCCGAGCCGCGAAGTGATTGTCGCCATCACATTCAAAACCTCCGCGTCACGAGCCTCGGGCACGTTCCGATGATAATCCCCGAGGATTGCATCTAGCAATGGCGGAATCATGCTGTTGTTAACAGCTTCCAGATCCTCTGCTTTGCGAATGTAAGTCTCGACTAGCTTGAGAATTTCCTTCTTGACTGTGCGTAGTTGACGAATCTTTGGTGTCTTCGTAGCAATTTGGCCTATCATACACGATTAATTAGGAAGAATCGTGGAGAATGCGTCCTTGGTACGAACCGTCCTTTGCGACCGTCTCGCTGATGATACCGCTCACAGCGCGATACAGACCCAACATGTCCATATAGATGAGTCCAATCTGGGGTAGGAAGAAACTGCCAATGGAGGTACATGCTGCGACATTGGTTTTGAGAACGTTCGATAGTATGCGCAAATTTTCGGGATTGCTAAGGACGTCCTTGTTGGCCGCCGCCTGGGCCATAAGCGACTCCCACTGGATTACGGCCAGCCGTAGATAAGAAGTCTGCTTACGTGGCATGAAAGTGACTTACAGCGGCATTGGGGAGTTCCATCAACTTGGCGATGAGTTTTTCTTGCTGAGGCTTGTTTGGCTGCGCCGAGATCATGTAGCCCACAGCTTCGTAGAATGTGTGCACTTGCTGTGGGCTGAGGTCCACTGTGATTCTGTGAAGTAGCCTAAGAATTTCGTCTACGAAAGGATCCTGTTCCTGGCTCTGTTGCATGACGAAGTGACGCCGACACTTCTGCGCTATCTTGATGAATGTATCGCAAGCCATATCTTGTACGCCTTCGTGTGTCTCGTGCATGAACTCGAATAGTTTGTTGACGACAGTCTTGAGGAACTTCCAGTGTGCCTTTAGGAAACGCGGATACTGTCCTACAATGTACATAATATCAGACGCAACGACAGCTTTGTTGTCTTTGCCACGCTTGATTTCGCAGAGGCCGAGGAGATCCTTGATAACCGTTACCAAGAAACGCTTCTCGGTCTCCTCGTCTATAATTGCTTAAGTATGACTGAAGATGACGAACGAAGTTCACGTACTCATCGCTCCAGAAATGGACCCAATAGCCCAACACAATGTGTTCAAGTTCTGCCACGACCACTCCGTGCCGTCGACTTGCTTCCCGAGTTTCTCAGTGAGAATATTTTCTGTATCGCCGACGTCCAAATGCGTGAGATAGACCAGAAGTTCGCGCATCGACTTGTAGAGCACAATGGTGTCCGACTCTTTCATGAATTCGCGAACAATCTCGCCCTCCTCGTTCTCAACAATCAAAACCTGTAGATGTGGTGAGTTGAATCAGCGGCATCACGACGTAAAATAATCCGAACCTCCTCAGGCTTGACCATCTTCTCGATGACGACAAGACGCAAGTTTGAGAGCACGTCGGAATATATATTTTTCCGCAACGATACGCCGTTAAGCATATTGTGTGCGCCGTTGGTTCCACCAAGGCTGAGACCCATGAGGAGACCACTATCGCCAATGGGTAGACTCTGAATTTCGTCGTAGAGTTCAGCAACGAGTTTCAGCCAGTACTCCAAGCAGATTTTGAATATCTCGCGCTCGTCGACCTGAGATATCTTCACCATATACAGATGCGCGTTCAGTAAAACGTCCTGGGTTCGCTCGTTCTCGACAGTCCTTAGATGATTTTGGAGGAAGTTGCCAAGGAATAGCGCGAGACTAAGAATGAATTCTTGGCCCGCATCGTTCGAGTGTGCGTACGCCTGGGCGATGTTGGTGTTGGGGGGTACCATCCGGTTGATGGCCGTCATGACCATCTCGAACAAGGAGACGAATTTCGGGTCGTACTCAGGACCAACATTAAGAGCAGCGACTTCTGCGAGGCACTTCACAGTGAGGTTGCGGAAGTCAGGGGCCTCGAGGAACTGTCCGAAGGAGACTGGTTAGCCGTGGCCGGTAAACCAGAGACGGGGACTTACGCGTTGAATGAGAACGTCCACGATCGTTGTCTCGAAGATGTAACCCAGAGGGATCCAGTTCAGGAAGCGGAGTAGCGTCTCAAGAGTAGCTTTCACCAAAGACGTCTTGGTAGCCTCCTCCAGAATCTCTGCGCAGAGCTTGAATATCTCCGAAAACTCGCCACACATTTGATTCTTCAGATTCTTTATCTTGGTCTGGGTCAATTGCTCGGCCGAATAGTCGAAAACTTCTTCCGACAGTAGCCTGAGGATAACCATATTGTTCTCGCACAGAGAAAGATTGGTTTTGCATGCTTCGACGAGCTCAGGGATGAACGTTGGCCAGTTGTGCGGCCACTCCTGCTTTAAGATCTGTGGACACGGCGGTGAGTGCGGCGCAATGTCAGAGAATAAACCGACAAACCTGGACCAACGCCAAGTTGAGCTTATTGATGTACGTTTTTTCTCGACGTATAGTTGCTTCGTCCGAAGCAATCTTGACCACGATGCCAACGACAAAGTTTCGGACACCTGGATTGGGTTAATCTGAATTTGAAATCGATGGCGGTGCGCACAGCCAATTACGCACCCTGTCGCTGTGCCTCTGGGAGCGTTTTCCATCGAGTGGTGACCAGTTTCTCGAGGATCTGCAAACCGATGAACTAAAGATCAAACGGAGGATCAGTCGCGTGTCGTTGGCTCGCAGTCACACGGATATACTGCGCACTTTTGTTTGCGGAAATGATGATCGCTCCATGATGTCGGGTACTCGTGTCCAAGCATCTGGGTGATCTTGGAATTGCGTCAGGACTTGTTGGGCCAATTGTTGCTAAAGACAAGGGCAGATAAGGCACCCGATCAGATACACCGCTCAACCAAGACACGAAACGAATTCGCTAACCTCCTTTCCACCGGATCCAGAGTACAGCGTGGTGACGACATTGTCCATGAGAGTCATGTCAAAGTCTCTGGAGAAATCCAGCAGGGCCTGTCAAAGTGCGCGCAGATCGAGTTAAGTACGGATAGAAATGTAAAAGCAGAATAATGCGCTCACTTCCATGGCTGGCGAAGGATACTGGATAGAAACGAAGATGAAAAGAGGACAAGGGGACGGATGAAGGCGAGCAAGCCTGCTCTCTAATCGTTGACGTTGGTAGCCGTTGTTCCGGGGCACAGGGCGCGGATTATGTAATACATTCGCACCACGAGTCGCAGCCATGTCCGCTTATCAATCCAAACGCAGCTACCCCAAATTACGCGTGACGTCAGACCTCGTGATAGTCACGTGATATCTCGGATCAACGCGCTGCTTTGTTGGACCTCCCATCATTCAGGTTGCAGCGATGAGGCAAATGGCCCTTGACTCCCTTCAGGAGGTTATGTACGTATTCAATGGATCCGATCTGATTCTCACCGTCATTCATTTCACAGCGAGAACATACGCAGCATCGCGGAGCTTGTCGAGCCAGAGGACGACGCCAAGGAAATCACAACCCTCCACGATCGGATAGACAAGGAGTCATCCAAGCGAAAGCAGGAGCTCGAGCACGCCCACGCAGATTTGAAAGGTATGGCGCCCTTTACCGCGGCATCAAACGGCTTTGTTTCTGCTGCTTGATTTGATGCGTCTGCAGCTCTTGCACGCGTCCTCGATGCCGCCCGCACGTCCTCGACGCGTCCACCTAGCGTGCCTTCCGCCGAACAGCACGCAAAGAACCTTAACCACCTCGACGCCGCGCGGCTGTCCCTCGCCAAAGCCCTGAACGACGCAGAGAGCGCCGTCGCGAACAAGCAGGCGGAGCTCACGCGGCTCAAAGAGGAGCTCCGCCAGCTGGAGCAGAGCGATCCAGCCGCAGAGCTTGAACTTGACGGGACGCCGTGAGTTTGCCCGCCCGCTGCAGGTTTCTCTGCGCGCTGTGTCGCTGTCAGATTTTGAGCTGACGACGCTTTCGCGATTAGCCTGCGTTTACAAATTTATCGTGGCCTTGGGATTAAACCAATTCTTGACGACAACGGTAACCCCGACCGCGTTCTAGTCGGTTGGTGACTTTCTTTATGCTAGCTTTCTGTGCGATCAACTACTGATCTTTGCTTGGACAGAGAGCACTTCCCATGACATGCACGTAATAAAGTTCGGTACAGGGACTTCGGAGGAGGACCTCATCGAACAGATTTGGAAGCTCAGTCTGTCATGACCTATCAACGGCGTCATGTAATGTGGATATTATATTGGTGAAACCTAATTGGGTGTACGATCTAGTCTCATGTATCACGATGCTTAATATAAAGGAATTCTGTGAGGCGATGCAAAAAAGTCATGGACCCGCCATAAAGCACCTGCATGCAAATTGTGCGGTTCTCAATGAATTGAATAGATACATCTGTGAGTGGACTTCTTCCTCGGCAACGCATTACTTGCTCAGCATTCAGGATGGCCCTGGAACTTCCAACTTAGGGCACTGTTGTGCCCACATCAGCTGCAGTCCTTTACGACGTAGGGAACACACACCATCTCGTCTCCTTTCAGTGACCATACGTGTCGTTGGTCTTTGACACAAATTTCCCTGATCTTCGCTTCGATCGCATTCTTCTTGACTCTATGCGCCTTCAGATCAAGATGTAGGGCTTCCACGAGGGCAATCAAGCTATTGGTCCCCATGCTGGCAACCTTCTCCTTAAGGAACGGAAGGTGGGCGTCGGGAAATGGATTCTTGGGCGTCGTTCGCGAGCGCTTTGACTGTGATTGCTGGCCGTTGACGGGATTGGGTGATGCTGCGTCGGCTGATGGCGTATTCGAGTTGAGGACGTGAGGCGGCAACGCCGGAATAACGAATGACTGCTGAAGCTTTTGCCCGGACGTCGAAGCGGTAGATGTGCCAGGTGCATTTCGCACGTCCACCGGAACCGAGACAAACGTGAACGGGTCAACGGGATATGGTGTATCTCAAGGACGCGATTTAGTACGACGGCGGAAGATCAAGAAAGGAAACCCACCGTTAAAAAGCTGAATCCTGTATTGGTTGAACGGCTCATAGTCGCATTCGCCAATCGCGGTCTCCCAACATGGGCCTTTAATAAAGGGCACGAGAGGCACTACGGCTTTCCGCTTCTTTGACTTGCTTTCGGTATCCGCCTCCCTCTCTTTCCCTGCCTTGCGCTTGACCTTGCTGCCTTCTGGTACAGGCGGGAACGGGAACGCGTCCAACCCTTCGCGCTCCTCGATAGGTGTCACCGCCTCTTCATCGTCGCCATCCACAAGCCACCCATCCAGATCATCGGATTCCTCCTCATCATCCCGCTCGTCGTCCGAACCTCCGAGCACGTCATCCCCTCCCCCCTCCTCCTCTTCGCCCCACTCTTCGCCGCTGTCATATGCGTAGTCATTCGCGATGTCGTCTCGCGCAAAGGGCCGACGTGGTTTGATGCAGCGCGAGCTTTTCGTGAACGTTCCAAAGTAGCCCGGACGCTCGTCTTCGTGGAATATGAGTACTTTTGCCGGTATCCGCGTGCGGTCTTGCAAATGCGAGAGGATTGCGCGCACAGCCGAAGTGTCACCGGACACTTCAGCTTCCGAAAGCCGAGTCAGCAATGAGCGAATGGTATCCGAAGAACAAGAACCAGTCGGTAACAGTGGGCATTCCAACAATGCGTGGCGTAAGTATTCTAGGGTTCACCATTTCAGTAAACGGCGACCCTGGTGAGGACAGAGAGATTTTACCTCTTGTGCTCGCGTTTGGACTAGGTTCGCATGCGATCATCTCAACGTCATGGTTCCCAGTATCGTCCTCGTCAATGACAATTACGTCCGCATCCGCATGTCGTTTTGTTCTCTTCGCGTCCTGAATCCAGTTTATAGGCGCAAGCTCTGCGTCCTTCTTGAGCACAAAGGGCCTGAAAACTCTGTCAAAATCCGACAGCGTGTTCGACGTTGAAGGGGCAGGACCCTTGGACGGGGATATGGTGCTGGACGAGGCTTTCGGCTTCCCGAAGAAACTGGCCATCATTGACCTGGCTTTCTCTTGTGATTCCTTCCCTTTCCTCTCTTTCTCAGCTTTGGCAGCTTTCTTTTCGTTCCGCTCTTTCTCCTGGAAAGGATCAGGACAATCAGCCATTACCTATAATATTAGTTAGCGGATATAGACAAAGCCAACCTTTGCCGCCTTTTCAACAGCCCTCCCTGGATCGACAGCCGCCCTCGGACGGCCTGGCTTGTTGACGGTCATCTGATTCTCGTCACCACCAGGGTTTGTCGTCTTCTCGGATAATTGGCTCTCAGGTGCATCATTCACTGCTGGGGGCACCTCGTTCGACGATGCACAGACTACGGGCTGAGTCTTAGATGGTGAGGCTGAATAAATTTTCAACCCAAGCATCGCGTTCCTTTCGCTAGCAGGGAGGGCGTCGAAGATCGCTTGGATATCCTTCTTGTACTGAAAGTAGTGTGAGCAGATGAATAATAGATTTGCTTTGACTCACTTGAATTCGATCGGCCAGTCTGGCATCGACCTTTTCCCGAGACACCTTTGGTAGGAAACTGAGATACTCCTGTTTCAGTTCCCACCGCCAGACGCAGAGTGCAGCAGGGGTCTTTGCGAGAGGAGATTCGATCCCATAATTGACGCGGGTCGCGAGTACTTTGACGACGTCCTCGATGGCGCCAGGAGGAAGAATAGAGGCCGAGTTGTCGATACCTTCATCGTCAGGAGCCAGCTCTTGTTGTATATGCTTTGACAACGCGGCGATTGTTTTGTCGCTGAAATCGCGTTTACGCCGAGTCAAATGGTAGTCGGTTCTGCGTACCTCTCTTGAGTAAACTTAGCAACGAGCGGCCAGTAGCTCTCCGGTATTTGAGTTATTGGCGATTCTTGACGCTGTATCCGCGACTCTAACCATTCCCTGAAACTGACCATTTCTGGGACGCGTCGGGTGGATGACAGTCAGTTAAAAACGCGGACGCCATGTAGGAGTCACGCACCTTGCATGGTCTCTGTCATCTTCTCGAATGACAATGGCTTCTGCCTGAATATCGCCTTGCCATTTTTTATTTCTACGTCCGCTGGCTTCGTCTGTCGTTCTGCTGAGAAGCCAGTAGTCTCGGGGGCTCCTCGCGATCAACGATTGAGGATGCTCACCAGCAAGTAGAGGCGGGGCACGAGCGTTGTCTGATTCCGGGTATGAATTGACGCGCCCACGGTGGTGTTCACAAACCTACGCACCTGGACGAGACGATACCTCTGTCATAGTCGATACAAAACGCGAGATTTCGGTTATCGGGTGAGGGATGCGGAGTCGCGCAGAGTCAGTTTTCAGCCACAAACGCGTCTTATTTCACGCGTGCGAAAATCGCGAAAACGCGACTCATTAACTAGCTTTTGCTCTACCGCGTCTCGGACCTCGTCATGGCGGCCAATTTCTTTGAAGCGCGAGCACAAAGTAAGAAGAAGTCGGGGAAGGAGCAAGAGCCCACCTCAAATCCAAGTTTGCAACCATGGGTAGAAAAGTAGTGAGTCCGTCTATGCACTGTGCTCGCGTTGGCTGTGCGGACTGAGGACACCCCAAGTCGACCTGCTACAATCGACGACATATCTTCTCAGGGCCATATCGTCTCAGTGTTGCAAAAGACACTCTCATCTACCAACGTGTGATTGCCCAGACATTTCTATGACTCCTTCTCACTCGGGACAGTAGCTTCCACACATGTTATTTTATGGCCCTCCCGGAACAGGGAAAACCTCCACCATCCTTGCCCTTGCGCGTCAGCTGTTTGGGTACGCCCCCTCAAAGTATTGCGTATGTTCGCAAGTTTGACCCTTACAAAGGCCCGACAACTTTCGAGCTCGGGTGCTGGAGCTAAATGCCTCTGATGAGCGTGGAATTTCCATCGTGCGCGAGAAGGTTAAGAACTTCGCTCGTCAGACGCCACGCGCAGAAACTGTCGCTTCGGATGGGAAGAAGTACCCATGTCCACCTTACAAGATCATCATCTTGGACGAAGCAGACAGCATGACACAAGACGCGCAGGCAGCCTTGCGGCGAATTATGGAAAACTACGTGCGCATAACGAGGTTCTGTTTAGTGTGCAACTACGTGACAAGGTACGCCTGTTCTTCGTGCGATGTGCTTCGGTCCAACATTAGCGTCCAGGATCATCGAACCACTCGCATCTCGATGCTCAAAGTTTCGTTTCAAGCCCCTCGACAGTTCATCCGCTAGAGAACGTCTTGAGCACATTGCGACCGTTGAACAAGTTCCCGTGAATGATGCTGTCATCTCCGCCCTCATTTCTACGTCCTCGGGCGACCTACGACGCGCTATCACGTATCTACAGTCGGCAGCACGTCTCTCTGGCGCGACGCACCCGCCGACCCCCATCCACGCTGAGGACATCCAAGAGATAGCAGGCATCGTTCCCAATAGCGTTGTGCGAAAGTTCGCACAGGCCCTCGGAATTGATGTATCCCTCATCAAAAGCGGAGGTGAAGATGTGGAAATGGATGATGTCACACCCGAAACCAGTGCGCTCCGTGGTTTCGACCTCATCCGAGGGACAGTTAAGTCACTTGTTCGAGAAGGCTATTCTGCATCACAAATACTGACTCAGGTTTGTCTCTTCTTGGGTTTCCCCATTCTGTCGTAGCCGGCTGAGACCTATTCCACAGCTCCACGACATCGTTGCCGAACATCCAACGTTAACCGGGCGCCAAAAGTCTGCCTGTGCGCTCATCATGGCGGAGGCAGATAAGGCTTTGTGCGACGGCGCAGACGAGGAGCTTTGGATTCTTGAGGTGGCATTGCGGGTACATAAAGCTGTCACATCCTAGATAATACGATAACACGGTTCGAGGGACAACATGTAGCCTTGGCACAATATCACGCAGCCGTCGAGAGGTTGTTTAGGATAGTCCGAGACGCAAAACACAACTGAGAATGTGTGATCAATGCTTTGGCGGGTCCGCCCAGATCGGTTTTGCGGACTCTGGATCGAGCTAAGGGGCATCCAAAATAACAAAATGCGTGGTGAGAACTTGACCAGAGAGAGATGCCTACCTGCGCGTTTTGTTGCTGCCTCGTACCCTCTTCACGTGTCAACCTTGCTCGTCGGTTCTCATCGACCTTTCTCCTGAGGTCAGGCGCCATGGCCTAGTACGTGGTGTTACTAAAGGACGGCCCAAGGAAAGCGTCAAGCTCACGTTATATGTGTCCTCAGGAGTGGGAACCGTCGCTATTTGCGCATCGAATGGTCCCAATGAATGCAATCCATCCATCGCATTAACGGTGACTTCGGCTTACCACGCAACAGAACATAGCCTAAACCCATAACTTCGGAGGTCCACGCGAGAAAGCATGAGTTGGTTATGTACGGCACTCGGACAGGGAAATGAGGTGCATACTTCCCGCACTGACAACTGTCAATCGTAACCAGGGCATCTTTCCAGACATTTTCAAGTTGTTTGACTCGCACCGACGAAAGCTGGAAAAGAGGGACGATGACGTAATTCGAGGCCGTTGATGACATTGGCGTCGCTATTACGTAATTCCATAGTTCCCTTGATCATCATGCCTCGCAGTAGCAAACGGAAACGTGCCTTGCGCGTACCGCGAACTGGCATCACCGACGAAGAAGTCGACGCGGTCTCTGCGCCCTCAGATGACGGAGAACCAGAGCTAGATGCAGAAGAGTACCAGCGCCAGGAAGAGGACGGCGATGGTAACCATCGGTACGAGGTCGAAGCGGAGATATGGGATTCGTTTAGGGAAGAATTCCACGAAGGTGCGTTCACCCACCCGGTTTCTCTCGTTGATGAAAGGCACGCGACTGACTGAGTTAGAACAGCGGTGGAACAGCTCCCTTTGTACCTGCACCGGTCGTACTCGTTACTGCGCGAACTGGATGAACAGGTCACAGGTAAAGCGCGCCGTGGCGTGTCCTGAACTCGGCTCGTGCGATTTCTGACGCGTTGGTTCCGGTTTTCCGTAGGGAACTACAACCAGATATACCCAACTTTGCAGAAATACATCCACCTCCGTCGCGCGTTGGCAGGCCAAGTCCAACAAGACCCGAACGCGAATGGTGTTATGAAGGAGTCGAGTTCTCCACCCGAGTCAGAGATCAAGCCAGCCACCGATGCGGCCGGGGACACCAACTCATCTCGCGAATCTCCAGAAACCCACACTGGTAAGCACTTCTCTCTTTGCTTTTCTCCGAGACGCTGTCCCGTTCATTCCATGTCGACATCGTGCACCACGCAGACCCAGCACTGCGCACTAGCCGCGAGCTCCTACGACACCTAGGTTGGTTGATGGAAGAGGTCGTGCGTGGATCCCAAGAAAAGGTCGGCCTCGCACAAGCGGCGTACGACTCGGTACGTTTTCTTTTCTCTCCGCTCTGCCTCGCTTTTTGACGCCACCAACGAACGCGGGGTCTATACTTCTTTCTTTTCTTTCTTTCGAAGATTGACAGACACATACGCCTCCTTGACCAATCCATCCGCGAACAAGAAATGTCCATCTCTTTCGGGCTCCGACAAGGCACGCACCCATCCCTCCTGCCGGACCTCGCTGCACCCTCTCGCTGGTCCCGCGCGACGCGCGTCACGCACAGCCCGATACCGGGCCTCAGCGACGACGAGGACATCTCTGCGCCGCCTGGGGGGATCAGCGCCGGTAGCGAAGTCACTATCGGGATGGCGACGGGGAGCACCGACGGGCCCGCCTCCGCCTCCGCGTCTTCCCCCGCTGCCAAGAAAGGCAAAAAGGGAAAGAAGAGAAAGACGGATAAGGCGGCGTCGGAGGCGGGGGCGGGGCCTACCGCGGGGGTCACCGCTTCCTCTTCGCGCAGCTTGAAGCTCAAGGTGCCGCCGTTGAACGCTGTGATGCAAGGCGATGCAACGGCTGATCCTAACGAGCCGAAATATTGCTATTGCAACCGGGTGTCGTTTGGCAACGTAAGCCCGCCTTTTTCTATGCGCTCCATTGGCCCTCTTTAACTCGCCTTCACTCCCCTTAGATGGTAGCCTGCGACTACCCTCAATGCAGGCGTGAATGGGTAAGACTCTCCCCAGTAATGCAAATTCCTTGCCGTACTCACGACCCTCGCTCCTTTAGTTCCACCTCGACTGCGTTGGTCTGACGGAGCTCCCGCAATCGCGGACATGGTATTGCCAGGATTGCGAGCCGCTCGTGCGGAAGGGCGACCCTTGGGGCCCAAGGAGGAGAGGACGATAAATTATGCGTAAACTTTTTGATTCATTGCGTTCTGATATATATGTACATCCGCGACCCCGACTACATGGCTCTTTTGTGTAAAACCTGCTTCTAAACGTGCACTGCTTTGTTCATCATCACAAGGATCGAAAATTTCTACAGATGCGAGCCGTCATGGCTTCGTAAATATGTGGGTCTAGCATAGTCAATATATGCGAGTCGTTCCGGGTATGCCGCGCTGCGTGGGCGATCGAGTCGCATTCACTGCATGCAAATCAGGCTTTTCTCACAGAAAAAAGTCTGAGGAAAGCTTAGATAAGTGTTAAACAATACTTAGGCTTTACTTGTCCAGAAAACTTTGGAAAAAAAGTTTAAGTAATCTCAC
>Ga0137397_10001621_pt1 | contig 15758 bp, 9 predicted proteins | sample czorhiz116metaG_FD_106658 | JGI IMG/M metagenome (GOLD analysis project Ga0137397, IMG submission 106658) | Vadose zone soil microbial communities from Angelo Coast Range Reserve, California, USA - czorhiz1.16 metaG | ecosystem: Environmental > Terrestrial > Soil > Vadose zone | place: USA... | reverse complement strand
GCGCTTCCCCAGCGCCAGGCACAGCTCCATTTCGGCAGACGTCTGGTGAATCTCGTCGACGACGAGCGTGTCCTGCGCGGTGATGAGGCCATCCTGGAACCAGCGGCGGGCGATTCCGGTCGTGATGATCACGACGTTCCACGTCGGCGTCTCGGGGGTCGCTTCACGCTCGCGATTGACGACGCCGACCTTCAGCGGTGCCTTGAGAATGGTTTCGGCCATGCTGCGGATCGCGAGCGTCTTCCCGGTGCCCGTACCGGCCACGATGCCGAACCCCTGGCCCGATCCGGCAAGACGTCGAATGTCGTCGCCGTGCTCGCGCTCGAGCAGCGTCTCCAGGTTCAGGCCGAGGGCCAGCTCGATCGTCTCGCAGGCGGCCCGTGTTGGGGCGATGACGATGACTCTCCCGGTCGGCGGCTCTGCTGCGAGGAATGCCTGCGGATCGGGGGGAAGGAAATGATCACGAGATATGCGCACTGCTGGAATATAGAAAAGCGAGAGGCGCCGTGTTCGGGCGCCTCTGAATTAGTGGGTTGCCCTACCAGTCCCGACGGTGATAGTGCGGGTGGTAGCGGTGCGGCCTGACTACAATCACGCGTGGCGCGTGGTAAAACGATTGGTAACTGTGGTAGTAGGGGTGCGCGTAGCGATGGTGATACGGTCGGCCGATCACAACCTGTCCAGCGAAATACGGATCTCCAAAACTCAGGGAGACGCCAATCGGCGTCTGGGCCGTCGCGACGCCGGTAGCGAGACCAAGCAAGAGTCCGACGATAACGACGATGTGTTTCATAGTTGCCTCCTTGGCGTCGACCGACTGGGGAAGAGGCGTGCCATGCTGGCCATTGGCAGTAAGTGATTAATTGGTAAAAGGTTACGCGTTGCAGCGAAGGAGCGCTGCTGTCCGTCGGTTGTCACACGTTGTCCTTGTTCAGTCTCCGAAACTGATACCGAGGTCCCTGGCCGTGGCAATGCTGTCAGAATCGAGCGGCACGCGGCGCGGAGTTGCCAGCGCCTCCTCCAGCGGCACCGCGACGATGCTCGGCGGCTGCAACGCCACCATCATGCCGAACTGACGCTCCGCAACCAGGCGAACCGCGGCCGCGCCGAAGCGCAGCGCGAGCATCCGATCGAAGGTCGTCGGGCCGCCACCCCGTTGCAGGTGTCCGAGCACCAAGACCCGAGTCTCTTTCCCCGTCATCTGCTCGATCGAGTGGGCCACTTTTTCCGCGATGCCGCCGAGGCGCTCGTGCGCGGGATCGATCAGCGACACCGTGCCGCCCTTCGGTACCGCACCCTCCGCCACCACCACCATGCTGAAATGGCGGCCTTCGGCCTCGCGCCGGCGGATCTTGTCGCAGACCTTGTCGATATCGAAAGGGATCTCGGGAATCAGGATGACGTCCGCCGATCCGGCGATTCCAGAGTTCAGGGCAATGAAGCCGGCGTAGCGGCCCATCACCTCCACCACCATCACGCGTTCATGGCTTTCCGCGGTCGAGTGCAGTTTGTCGATCGCGTCGGTCGCCGTGGAAACGGCAGAGTCGAACCCGAACGTCGTGACGGTTCCGCCGACGTCATTATCGATCGTCTTGGGCACGCCGACGACGGGGAGACCTCTTTTCCAGAGATCCAGGACGATGCCGAGCGTACCCTCGCCGCCGATCGCCACCATGGCGTCGAGTCGATTCGCGCGAAACGAGTCGAGCAGCTCCTGCGTGCGGTCGCGCTCCTCCCAGGAACCGTCCGGCCGTTGTACGCGCCATTTGAGAGGATTGCCGCGATTCGATGCTCCGAGGATCGTGCCGCCGAGGTGGGTGATGCCGCGGACTTCGTTCGGGCCAAGCGGCATCAGCTCGGACTCGCCGAGCAGGCTCCCGAACCCCCGTCTGATTCCCACGCATTCCCAGCCGCGATGCACCGCGCTGAGTACGACGGCGCGGATGACGGCATTCAGGCCTGGCGCGTCACCGCCGCCCGTGGAGATCGCAATTCTCACTGCTTACCGGCGGCGCCCCCGGCCCCGTCGCGAATCAACCGGACGACTTCGCCCGCTTCGGCGTGGCGCTTCGTGCTTTTCTTGGAGAACACGCGGCGCCCGTCGACGTCCACTTCGAAGACGCCGCCGGAGGATTGAATCAGCCGCACTTCAGCATGCGGAAAGGCACTGCGGATTTCGGCCGCCAGACCGGTGGCCCGTGGTTCATAGTTTCAAATGACGCAGTATTCGATTGTGACGGTCATGTCGTAAACGATAGTCGTGCTTGACACACCGCGCCACGGCGCCGACCTTGCGCCACAGCGTATGCGGCTCCTCTCGCGATTCTCGACCGCGCCCGCGCTCTTCGTCCGCGTCGCGGTTTCGCTCGCCGCAGTCGTCAGTTTCGGCGCCGGGCTCATTGCGTACGTCAACGGTCACGTGCCGGCCGGCGAAAACCTGCCGCTGGCCGGCGCAGTGCTCGTCCTCGTCGCCGCGATCACCCGCCGCTACGGCATCGCGCTTCCCGGCAACGGGTTTTCCTCGTACGTGCTCGGTGTCATGCTGTTCACGATCCTCGACCGCGGCTGGGCGTTCGCCGCGATCGTCGCGCCCTTTGCGATGCTGGTCGGCGACGTGCTGCTGCGCCGCCTGCCGCTCCGCGCGGCGCTGGGGAACGCGGCGCATCTCACGGCGGGAGCGACGTTCGTGGGGTTGATGTACGCCCGCCTGAGCGGCGCGACCGGAGCGGCGGCGCTATCCGTCGACAACGCCTGGGTCGTCGCGCTCACAGTCGTGATGTTGCCGATCATCGTGAACGGCACGTTCTATCTGGAGCTCGCCCTCGGGCAAACGATCGCATGGGTGGATGCGCGGCTCACGCTGCGCTGGGAATCGGTCGTCTACCTCGTGTCTGCCGCTCTGGCGCTGGCGTGGCTGGCCGTGGTGCACGCCACGATCCCCGTCGGGACGCGGCTGTTGCTCACCGGTGCGTTGGCGCTCGCGACCTGGGGCAGTCTGCGCGTGCTGCGTCTGGGCGTGCGGGCCGACGAGCTGCAGCTCATCCAGCGGCTCGCCCAGGTCATCGCCGCCGAGCTCTCGTTGAGTCACAGCTTCCAGCGGGTGCAGGAGCTGACGCGGCAGCTGGTCCCCTGGGAACAGATGGGATTTGCCCGCTACGATCCGCGCACGCGTCAAATGGAGCTCGTCGCCGACACGGCAGCGCAACCGGGAGCCGTGTTTCGATTCGATTCCGACGCGGGGCTCACGGGTGAAGCGCTGCGGCTGCGCCGTCCCGTCGTGGCGCACGGCCTCGCGAGAGATCAGGTCGTGTTGCCGGGCGCGGAAACGCCTGGCTCGGAAATGCTCGTCCCGCTCTACCATGCCGGCCAGCTCGTTGGTCTCTGGAGCGTTCGGCATTCCGATCCCACGATGTACCGGCAGTCGGACGGCGAGCTCCTGGAGCTGCTGGCGCCGCAGCTCGCGCTGATGGTGGCGATCGACGGCTCGCTGCGCCCGGTGACCGGCGCGTCCGATCAGACGACGCAGTACGTACAGACGCTGACGGCCACGACCCAGGAGATTCACGCATCCAGCGAGGAAGTCGCTGCAGCCGCGCAGCGCGCCAGTCACGGCGCCAGTCAGGCCGCGACGCTGGTGAGCGTCGCCGCCCGCGAAGCCGGACAGCTGAAGGACAGCGCCGGTGAGCTCGCGACCGCCGGCGATCGGACGCGCGACGCGGGCGCGCAGATGGAAAAGACCACCGACCGCGTGCGCACGGCGACCCAAAACGCCGTGCGCCAGCTGACCGACCTCGGCGTCACGACCGAGGAGAGCGCCGCCGAAGTCGGGCGGCTGCGTGAGGTGGCGACACAAGTCGAAAAGTTTTCCGAAACGATCGGCTTCGTCGCGAATCAGACGAATCTGCTCGCACTCAACGCTACGATCGAAGCTGCGCGCGCCGGGATTCACGGGCGCGGGTTCGCCGTCGTCGCCGATGAGGTGCACAAGCTCGCCGAAGCGAGCGGGCGGGAGGCGCGCAACGTCGGCAAAGCAGTCCAGGACACGCGGCGCGCGTTGGACCGCGCCGCCCAGCTCATCGAGCGCATCCGCGGCGACCTCGGCCAGGTCGTCCAGAGCTCCGCGGCGTGGGTGCAGGACCTCGAGCGGATCGCGGAAGCGGCCGCCGAGACGGCGCGCGCCGGGAAGCAGGTGGCGGAGGTCGGACGCTACAGCGCCGAGCTGGCGACGCGCATCACCGAATCACTCGGGCAGGCGCGCGCCGGCGCGCAGACCTCCAGTCAGGAGGCCGAGGCGGTCGCGGCCGCGGCGTCCGAACAGCTACGGGCCATCCAGGACCTCGCCAAGGGCGCCACCGAGCTGTCAGCGCTCGCCGAGCAGCTTTCCCAGGCGCTCCGCTTCATCAGAGGAGGAAACGGACACCCCTAAACGACCGGGGCAGGGCCCCAACCGCTGGTGATCGAGGCTACCGATTATTAGAGTGGAGTGCCGCTAACCTAGGGATAGATATGCGCGCGCGGACGACGCTCCTGGTGCTCTGTCTCAACGCCGTTCCAGCCCTGTGCATCGGCCAGCACACCCATCAGTTCGAAATCGGCGCGTTCGGGTCGTATACGCGCTATGACCGCGCGTTCATGCTGGACAAACAAATCGGCGGGGGCGGGCGCCTCGGTTACTTCTTCAGCCCGGTGATCGGCATCGAGGTCGATGCCGGCTACCAGCAGCCCACGCCGGCGGCCGGCGGCGCGAATGCGACGCTGCAACTGGGGAGCGCAAGCCTGGTCCTCAACATGGGCAACCGGCATAACCTCTTCTATATCCTTGGCGGCTACAGCCGACTCGCGTTCGGCGATCGCTCGGGCTACACGTTCACGGACAACGGCGTTCATGGCGCCATCGGCGACCGGATGTTCCTGGGGGAGCGGGTCGCCCTCCGGATCGAAGGACGCGCCATCTACGCGCCCAGCACCAAGTTCGCGAGCGGCAACTGGGCGGGCCATATCGTCGGCTCGCTCGGACTGTCGATCTTCACGGGCCCCAGCGCGTTCCATGACACCGATCTGGACGGCGTCGGCGATCGGAAGGACGCGTGTCCGGGAACGCCCGCCGGCGCGGTCGTAGACGCGCGCGGCTGCCCGAGCGATTCCGACCGCGACAAGGTCTATAACGGCCTCGACGCCTGTCCCAACACGGTCGAGGGCGCGGAGGTCGATGCCCGCGGCTGCCCGAAGGACTCGGACGCCGACGGCGTCTACGACGGCATCGACAAGTGTCCGGGTACGGCAACCGGTGCGCGCGTCGACGCGCAGGGCTGTCCCACCGATGCCGACCGCGACGGCGTTCCGGACGGTCCCGACCAATGCCCCAACACGCCGGCCGGCGCCACGGTCGACACGACCGGCTGCCCTCTCGACAGCGATCACGACGGCGTGCCCGATGGCATGGACAAGTGCCCGAACACTCCGGCGGGGACCGAGGTGGACACGGCAGGCTGCCAGCGTGCGTCGGACACCGATGGCGATGGCGTCGACGACACCAAGGACAAATGTCCCGGGACCGCGGCAGGCACCCGCGTCGACGCGGCCGGCTGTCCGATTCTCTTCACGGAAGCGAAGACGCCGGTCGTGCTTCGTGGCGTGACGTTCGAAACGGGGCGCTCGGCGTTGAAGCCGGACTCGTATACGATTCTCGACATCGTGGCGTCGTCGCTCGTCGCCAACCCCGACATCAAGATCGAAATCGCCGGCCACACCGACAACACGGGATCGGCGGCGACCAATACGCGGCTGTCGCAAGCGCGGGCCGATGCCGTGCGTGCGTATCTGGCCAGCAAGGGCGTCGCCCCTGAGCGGATGGTCGCCAAGGGGTACGGCCCCTCGCAGCCGGTCGCGCCGAATACCACGGCGACCGGTAGGGCGCAAAACCGGCGCGTCGAGCTGCGGCAGACCAACTGAGGCGGAGGCCAAACGTGAGAAAGCTCGCCCCGATACTTGTGGTGATGGCGCTGACGGTCACGCGGCTGGAGGCGCAGTACGATCGCCGCTACGAAGTCGGCCTGTTCGGCGCGTTCACCAAATACGACAAGACGTTCGGTCTGGCCGATAAACCAGGGGGCGGGGTGCGCTTCGCGTACGCGCTCACGCCGATGATCGACCTCGAGGTCGAGGCGTTGTTTCAGTCACCGCAGGACGTAGGCACGGCCCACATTGAGCCGCTGATCGGCAGCGGCAGTCTCGTCGTCAACGCGCTGAATGCGAGCCGCATGTCCGTCTATGTCCTCGGCGGCTACTCGCGGCTCGATTTCGGTGGCACCAATCCGTATCGGTTCACCGACGGCGGCTTCCACGGCGGCGCCGGGGCGAAGTTCTTCATGAGCTCGCGCTTCGCGCTGCGATTCGAGGCGCGCGGCATCTACACGCCCAGCACGACCAGCGCGTTTCCCGGCGGATCGAAGAACGCAACACATCTCATGGCATCGGCGGGGTTCGCATTTTTTCAACCCGACGCCGCACCGGCGGCAGACGCGGATCACGACGGGGTCGGAGACAAGCGAGATGCCTGCCCCGATACTCCGCGAGGCGCGACCGTCGATAACCGCGGCTGTCCCGCGGATGCCGATAGTGACGGCGTATTGAACGGGATCGATGCCTGTCCCAACACGCCGACGGGCGCGACGGTGGACGCCACCGGCTGCCCGCACGATCAAGACGGCGACAAGGTGTTCGACGGGATCGATCAGTGCGCCGATACTCCCGCGGGCGTAGCGGTAGACGCCAAGGGTTGTCCGCTCGCCGCGGCTGCTCCGGTCGGCCCGCCGGATTCCGATGGCGACGGCGTAAACGACTTGCTCGACAAGTGTCCGGCGACGCCTGCGGGCGCGACGGTCGATACGACGGGATGCCCACTCGATTCCGATCACGACGGCGTCTGGGACGGACTCGATCGGTGCCCGGACACCCCAGCCGGCGCCACCGTCGATGCGAGCGGCTGTCCAATGGATTCCGACGGCGACAAGGTCTTCGACGGAATCGATCGCTGCCCCGACACCGCTCCTGGCACGCCGGTCGATTCGTTCGGCTGTCCGGCTGATTCGGACAAGGACGGTGTTGGCGACGGCATCGACAAGTGCCCCAACACGCCGCCCGGGATTCAGGTGGATGCGACAGGCTGCCCGATCGCGCACGACTCCGATGGTGACGGCGTGATCGATCCGCAGGATCGCTGCCCGAACACGCCGCCGGGATCGCGGGTCGACCAATTCGGCTGCTTGCTGCTGTTCGAGGAGCACGCAGTCCCTCCGGGGCCCCCGGGCGCGCCGCCGGCCCGCCCGACGCTGATTCTGCAGGGCGTGAATTTCCAGAGTGGCCGATCGGTGCTGACGGCATCGTCATACGCTCTGCTCAACCAGGTGGCGGCCTCGCTGGTCGCCAATCCCGAGATTCGCATCGAAATCGCGGGCTACACCGACTCGACTGGTCGCAAACTGACAAACCTGCGCCTGTCGATGGCACGTGCCGGCGCGGTGCGGGCCTATCTCGCGCGCAGGGGAGTAAGCCCGATGCGAATGAGAGCGCGTGGATTCGGGGCGTCAGGATACATTGCGCCGAATGCAACCCCGCAAGGTCGCGCACAGAACAGACGCGTAGAACTGCATAAGTTGAACTAGGAGACGCCGCAGACGCAGCAGTCGCAACAGTGGTGAATAGGCAGGAGGGGTCGGGACAAGCAGACTGTTCCGACCCCTAGTATTTTCCTACGCCCCCGATCATTCGAGTCGCGTATGCGTTTGCAACATGTCGCGTTCGCTGGTGTTCTCCTGATCCCGACCCTTCTCCAGGGCCAGCAAGCCCGTCCCTGGCAGTCCACCGACTACTATCGGCTGACCGTCGTGAGCAGTCCGGCGCTGTCGCCCGACGCGCGGCGTGTCGCGTTCGTGGTGACCACGGTCGTCGAAGACAAGGACCGGCGCCACAACGAGATCTGGATGGCGCCCGCGGACGGCTCCGCGCCGGCATTCCGCTACACGAGTCCCTCGACGGAAGCGTCGAACCCGAACTGGTCGCCCGACGGCTCCCTGCTCGCATTCTCAAGCAGGCGCGAGGGCTCGGATGACGATATCTGGTTTCTGAGGACCGCCGCGCCGGGCGGCGAGGCATTCCAGATCAAAGGCGTACACGCGATGCCCATCTTCTCGGCAAATGCGCAGTGGCTCGCGTATACGTGGCGGGGGGATGAGCCGGACAGTCTGAAGAAGGAGACGTGGCGCACTCGCGTGTCACCCACCGCAATCACCCGCGGCGCTGATCCCAAACGTTTCGACGGGCGCGTGTACACCTCGATCCCAATCGTCGGCGACGAGCGCGGCTACCTGCCGCCGCGTGAGACCCGCCGCCCCAGCCACCTGTACCTCGTGCCGCTCGCCGGCGGCACGCCGCGCCAGCTCACCACCGGTGATCTGAGTCAGAGCTCGCCGGCGTGGTCGCCCGACGGCAGGACGATCGCGTTCGATCAGGACTCCACCGAGAATCTGGAAGTGCGGAAAGACAATTGGCCGGCGCTGTTCCTCCTCAACGTTGCCGATGGCACGACTCGCCCCCTTCCCACCGGTTTCCCGCAAAGCAGCTCGCCTGGCTGGTCGCCGGACGGGAAGACGATCGCGTTCGTGTGCTCGAAGGGCCCTGACGCGGAGAACGACATCTGCATCGTTCCGACAACCGGGGGCGCCGCACGGGTTCTGACGGGAGACTGGAGTCTCGACCCCAGCAGTCCCGCCTGGTCGGCCGATGGCAAGACGATCTACTTCTACGCCGAGACGAACGGCAACGTGCATCTGTTTGCCGTAGCGGCCGCTGGTGGCCCTGTTGGTCAGGTCACCACTGGAGAGCGTCAGCTGCGCAGCTTCTCGCTCAGTACAGACGGACGTTCGCTCGCGTACACGGCCAGCGACATCACGCACGGGACGGAATTGTACGTGACTCCGCTCACTCGCGGTGCCGAACGCCGGCTCACGTCGTTCAACGATTCGCTTTTCAAGCAGGTCACGGTCATTCCCGCCGACACGTTCTGGTTCACCGGCGCCCTGGGCTTGAAGATCGAAGGGTGGTTGATGAAGCCGTACGGCTACCAGCCGGGCAAGAGTTATCCGCTCGTGCTCTCGATTCACGGCGGCCCGCACTCGAACTACGGCAACGTGCTGTTTCCCGAATTCCAGATGTTGGCGGGTCAGGGCTACTGGATGTTGTTCACCAATCCGCGCGGATCGAGCGGCTACGGGCGCGCGTTCACGTTCGCGACGCGCGGACGCTGGGGGATGGAGGACTACCAGGATCTCATGCAGGCGGTCGACGTCGCGATCGCGCGCAGCAAGGGCGGTGTCGATACCACGCGCATGGCGGTCCTGGGCGGGTCGTACGGCGGATTCATGACGAACTGGGTGGTCGGCCACACGAACCGGTTCCGGGTGGCGCAGACCGATCGCTCGATCTTCAACTGGTATTCGTGGTACGGATCAGCCGATGCGCAGGGGCTGACCGACTACGAGTTCAACGGCGCGCCGTGGGAGAGCGATTCGCTCTACCGCGTCCTCTCGCCGATGACGTACGCGAAAAACATGCGCACGCCGATGCTGATCGTGCACTCGGAGGATGACAAGCGCACCCCGATCACCGACGGCGAGCAGCTCTTCATGTCGCTGCGCAAACGCGGGATTCCGGCGGAGTTCGTGCGCTATCCGCGGTCCTTCCACGGCCTGTCGCGCACCGGTCCACCATGGCTGCTCGTCGACCGCCTGGAGCGCATCCGCACCTGGTTCGCACACTGGATCGGGACCGGCGAAGCGGCGCCCGCGGCGATGACGAGCCAGCATTGACGTTGCGGTGCAGCATCTTCGTCGCGCTAGCAGCCGCGCTGCTGGCGGGGCCGGCGGGCGCACAACAGCGCCGTGCGCGCCGCCCTTCGCCGCCCCCTGCCGCCCCTCGCCGCCCCATCGCCGCCGCCGTTATTCCCACGCCGCGGTCGGTGCTTGGCTTCGAGCCCGGGGACGATCGCAAGCTCGTCGAATGGCCAGTGTTGGTGCGCTATTTCGAGGCGCTGGCCAAGGCGAGCGACCGCGTCGACTACCGGGAGCTTGGCAAGACGACGCTGGGCGCGCCCTTTATCGCAGTCGTGATCTCGAGCCCGCAGAACCTGCGGCGGCTCGACTATTACCGGCAGGTCAACGCGGGACTCGCCGACCCCCGCGCGTTCCGCACCAGTCGGGCCGCCCGCGAGGCACTGCAGAACGGCAAGACGATCGTCCTCATCACGTCGAGCATTCACTCGACCGAGGTCGGTGGGCACCTCTCCCCCGTTGCGCTGGCGTATCGGTTGGCGACCGATACGGGAGCGACCACACGGGCGATCCTCGACAATGTGATTCTCTGGCTGGTGCCTTCACTGAACCCCGATGGCGTCACCATCGTGGCGAAATGGTACAACCGCACGCTCGGCACGACGGCGGAAGGGACATCGCCGCCGGAGCTATACCACCATTACACCGGTCACGACAACAACCGCGACTGGTACGCTTTCACGCAGGTGGAAACGCAGCTGACGGTCGATTCGCTCTACAACGTCTGGCACCCGCAGATCGTCCACGACATCCATCAAATGGATGCGAACGGCGCGCGGCTGTTTCTGCCGCCCTACCTCGATCCCGTCGAGCCCAACGTCGATCCGCTGCTCATCGATGGCGTGAACGCCCTGGGCAGCGCCATGGCGTGGGAGCTCGCCGGTCAGGGCAAGACCGGCATTTCGATCAATTCCACCTACGACGCCTGGACGCCGGCGCGCGCCTACCAGCACTACCATGGCGGCGTGCGGATTCTTTCCGAGACGGCCAGTGCCGATCTCGCGACGCCGATCGACGTCCCCTTTGACAGGCTGCAGGCGCGCGAGCGCGGCTACAATCCGCGTGAGCGGTCGTGGAATTTCACGAACCCGTGGCACGGGGGGCGTTGGTCGTTGCGCGATATCGTCTCCTATCAGACGGAAGGCGCCTACGCGCTGCTGGCGCATGCGGCGCACGACCGCGAGCGCTGGCTCGCCAACTTCTTCAACATCGAGACGCGCGCGATCCGCGGCTGGCGGGAATGGCCGTACGCGTACGTGATTCCCGCTCGCCCTCCGCAGGACTCGGTCGCGCTGAGCGCGCTGCTTGGTATTCTGCGGCGCGGTGGCGTCGAGATTCGCACGGCGCTGCAGTCGTTCAGCCTGCAGGGGCAACGTCATTCAGCCGGGACGTACGTGGTGGTGCTGCGGCAGCCGTACGCGGCGTTCGCCAAGACTCTCCTTGAAGTGCAGAACTATCCAGACCGGCGATTGTATCCCGGTGGGCCGCCGGAGCGCCCCTACGACGTCACCGCTCACACCTTGCCCTTGCTCATGCGTGTCTCGGCGATTGCGGCAAACGATTCGTTGCGCGTTCCCCTGTCGTCGCCGATGACACCGCGAATCCTCACCCCCGTTCCTGTTTTTGATAATTCAAAAAATGCGGGGCCAGGGGGAGAGGTCCCGCGGATTGGTCTCTACAAGTCGTACGACGCGACGATGGACGAGGGATGGACACGGTGGGTCTTCGACAATTGGAAGGTGCCCTACACGTCGCTCGCCGATTCGGTGGTGCGCGCGGGCAAGCTGCACGATCAGTTCGATGTGATCATTCTCCCCGATCAACGCCCGAGCGAGATTCTCGAAGGTCTGCCCCCCCGCTATCCGGCGCCGTACCCCGGGGGCATCGGTCCCGACGGCAGCGAAGCCCTGCGGCAGTTCGTCGTGGACGGCGGAACGCTCGTCGCACTGAATGAGGCGAGCCGATTCGCGATTCAGGCCCTGCTGCTGCCGGTGCGCAACGTGCTCGAAGCGGTGAGTGACGAGGATTTCTACGCGCCGGGTTCGATCTTCCGGCTGGAGCTCGACACCTCGACCGCCGTCGCGCACGGGATGCCGCGCGAAACGATCGGATGGTTTCAGGGAGGGCCAGCGTTCGAGGTACTCGACTCGAACGTGACGCAGGTCGTCGGGCGGTGGCCGGAGGATCCGACGCGCGTCCTGCTCTCCGGCTGGGTGCTCCATCCCGAGCGCATCGCGGGAAAGGCCGCGATCCTCGAGGTGCAGCAAGGCAAAGGACGCGTGATCCTGTTCGGCATCAGGCCGCAGTATCGCGGCCAGAGCATTGCGACTTACCCATTGCTATTCAACAGCTTGCGAATGCAGTGAGAGATTAATCCTTGCCCGGCTGGGGGCTACTTTCCTATGTTGGTGGCCCCTATGAAGTTGGCTCGGCAGGCAAGCGCTTTCTTCCTCTGGGCCGCGATCGCAAGTCGCGGCCTTTTTGCCCAACAACTGCCGTCGTCGCCGGAGACGATGCAGCTGCGGGGCATCGAGCTTCGCTACGTTCTGCCCGACCCGATGTTCGACAACTCCCAGGCCGATCCGATCAAAGCGCTCTACGTCAACGCGTGGGCCTTTGGATCGAGCAAGCTGGCGCAGCTCGTCCGGCTGGCAGACTCGACGGAGATCAATGCGTTCGTCGTCGACGTCAAGGACGACACCGGCTGCCTGCTGTATCCTTCGGAGGTCAAAGTCGCGCAGGAGATCGGCGCCACCAAGTGTGTGCGCACCCGCGATGTGCAGTCGCGGCTCGACACGCTGCGTGCGCACGACATCTACGCGATCGCACGCATTGTCGTCGCGAAGGATCCGCTGCTCGCCGAGCGGCGGCCCGAGTGGTCGGTGCAGAATCGCGACGGCAGCGGGTTGTGGCGCGATCGGATCGGCATCGCCTGGGTCGATGCGTACAACGACTCCGTCTGGATTTACGCCGCGCAGCTCGGGCAGGAAGCGGTGCGCCTCGGCTTCAGCGAAGTCCAGTTCGACTACGTGCGCTTCCCCGACGAGCCGAAGGAAGCGATGGCGGAGGCGGTCTTCGCGGCTCGCAAGCGCGGCGAAACACAGCGCGAGGGCGTCCAGGCGGGTATCGCGATACTCGCGCATCGCATTCAGCCGCTGGGCGTACCGGTCACATTCGACATCTTCGGCCTGACGTCGTCCGCCACGGGTGACCTGGGGATCGGCCAGGTGTGGGAAGACTTCGTCACCGTCGCGGACGTCGTGTTACCGATGGTCTATCCCAGCCACTATTACAAAGGCAGTTACGGACTCGCGTGGCCGAACGGCGAGCCGTATCGCGTCGTTCGCAACGCGCTCCGTGAAGCACTCGAGCGCTCGCGGCCGCTTGCGAGAGCCGCGACGATCCGTCCCTACCTCCAGGCATTCACACTCGGCCGGCGCAAGCCGCGGTACACCCCGCATGAGATCCGCGAGCAGATTCGCGCGGCCGAAGAGCTGGGGATCAACACGTGGGTGTTGTGGAATCCCCGCAGCGTATACCAGCGCGACTCACTTCGCCCGTATCGGGTGCAACTCGCGACAGTTACCGGCGTCCCCCAGTAGCGCCATATTCTCGCACATGAGAAAAGTGTTGCTGTCCCTGACGTTTGCCGGGGTGACGTTTGCGTGCTCCGACGCCGGCGGCGTCGATCCCGATGCGATTCCCGGACCTGAGCTCGTCGCGGTCCGCATGGCGCTCGACTCCGCATTTCTCCACGATACGGCGCTCGATCCCGCGTTTACCGGGGACTCGGGGCTGTACGCGCTGATGTCCGTACTCGTCTTCCCGTTCATGGATCGCGCGTCCCGCATCGCGCAGGGCTCGGGGGGGGACACGACACGCGTGGTCGGAATCGAATTCGACATCGACGCGACGCAGGGCGGCTCGCACGTCACCAGCAATCTGACCGCGATCCTGGCCTGGCGCGGCTACCATGCCACGACGCGCACCATGGACTCGGTATTTTTCCTGTTGGGATCGGGTCGCGCGCCAATCACGGACTCGTTGTGGTCGCGCTTCACGCTCGACACGGCGGGTACGGGCACGGGCTTCGTGGTCCATCAGGCGACGGATTCGACGGTGAAGAAGTGGCTGTCGCGGGGCGGTCATCTGCATACGACCACGAGCCAGTACGGCTCGAGTCAGGGTGGGTCCTTGTTCAACGTGTCTCGGGGCGTGCTGAACGGCGAGTTCACGATCACTGCGAAGTCGGTTCCGGATTCGAGTACGACGGTGACGTCCGCGTTGGATTTCGGCAGCGGTGCGCGCGCCGTGAAGGTGAAGATCCGCGGCACCCTACCCTGAGTAGGAAGTCTCCAGCACCATCCCCGGCGTCCACGCGGTGATGTAGCCGGTGATGGCCGACGCGGCCACGGAATAGGGATTGGCGAGATAGAGCTGGCCGGGACCTGAGCGGCCCGGAAAGTTGCGATTAATCGCGCTGATGGTGACTTCTTCGCGCGTCTTCGACACCCCCGGCCCCGCATTGATGCAGGCACCACACGACGGCTCGAGAAACGTCGCGCCCACACGCCGGAAGACGTCGAGGTAGCCCCGCTCTTCGCAGTACCGCTTCACATCCTGCGAGCCGCATTGAATGAAGAACCGCACCCATGGCGCGACGCGCTCACCTCGCCCCGCGGCCTCGGCCAGCACGCGCGCGTACATATCCATGTCTTCCTTCTTGCCCGCCGTGCAGGAGCCCGCGTACGCGATGTCGACCTTGATGCGCTGGCCGACGTCCTCGATGTGGAGGCCGTTTCCGGGGTCGCCGGGGAGGGCGATCATCGGTCGAATGCTGGCAGCATCGATCTCGATGACTTCGCAGTACTCCGCTCCCGGATCGCTGGCGAGCCCGGCGCAAAGCTGCTCCGCTTGGGCACGGGACATCGTGCGGTAGTCCATCAGGTATTCGACGGTCTTAGCATCCGGCGCGACGTAGCCCGTGAACCCGCCAACCTCGGCCGTCATGTTGGTCATCGTGGCCCGCTCGTCTACCGACAGCGAACGGACAGCATCGCCACAATACTCCACCAGCTTGCCGATCGCCTTGCCAGTTTTGACGTACGGATGGCGCAGAACCTCCAGCATGAAGTCCTTCGCAGTGACGTTGTCGGGCTTTTGACCGCTGATGACGACTTTGACCGTCTCCGGCACCTGCAGGCGCACGTCCTTCGTGATCCAGGAATTGAAGATCGCCGTCGTTCCCACGCCGAACGCGATGCAGCCGACCGCGCCGGCGTGCGGCGTGTGCGAATCGGAGCCGATGATCACCTGGCCGGGCAGTGCGTGGGACTCGAGGATTTTCGAGTGACAAATCGCTTCGGAGCCATGGTGACCGAGCCGCAGCTCACCGTAGAGCTTGATCCCCTGTGCCGTGGCGAACTCGCGTTGCTTCTTCTCGAGCTGCAGCGCGACGTCGAGTAATCCTTCCTTTACGCGCTCCGGCGTCATCGCTTCCGGCAAAAACGTGAGGTGGTCGCGGAACATCAGGATCGAGCCGGGATCGTTGACCTTCGCATCTTTCCCGACGAGCTGCTCGAAGAAGATCGCCGCCATCGGCGTGACGTACTCGTGACTGAACCGGATGTCGGTGAGCACGAACCCTTCATCGCCCGGCTTCACGGCGGGAACGCCGATCTTCCCTTTCGCCGGATCGACGACCCAACGGCGCGCCAGGATCTTCTCGCCCAGCGTCATCGGCCGCTTCGGCGTCTTGGGCGGATGCAGCACGACCTTACCCTTGAGTCGCGCCATGTTGTAATTGAACAACCCGCCATGTTCGATGATGCCGCGGGTGATCTCGCCCTCCCCAGCGGTGAACACCGACAG
>Ga0137397_10001620_pt1 | contig 15762 bp, 14 predicted proteins | sample czorhiz116metaG_FD_106658 | JGI IMG/M metagenome (GOLD analysis project Ga0137397, IMG submission 106658) | Vadose zone soil microbial communities from Angelo Coast Range Reserve, California, USA - czorhiz1.16 metaG | ecosystem: Environmental > Terrestrial > Soil > Vadose zone | place: USA... | reverse complement strand
TTACGCCGCGCGCACTCGTCGACCGCCGCGAGCAGCGATGCATCGGCGCCGAGCAGGCGAAAGTCATTGCGATCGCGTTCGGTGGGCTCGAACGTCAGGCAGGTGCGCCGCACCAGCTGCGCCAGCTCCACCGGAGACATCACCGCTCCCGAAAGCAGCCGGACGAGATCGCTCTTGCGCAACGACGCCGTTCCGTCCCCCTGCACTGCCAGGAGCACGGCGAGCAACGCGGTCAAGGCCTGGGGCATCCCGAGTGCTCGAAGCGGCTTTCGACCGAGTCCACCGCGGCGTACATCGACTGATCCTGGATGGCACGATGCTGGTCGAAGGCGGCCATCCGGGCTCGGCGCTCGGTGTTATAGCTGATCCACAGGTTCTCGATCGACACCAGGCCGCTGGCGAGGCCGCCGCAGTCCATGCGCCCGTCTGCAAACAGCGAGGCCCGATCCTGAAAGTTGCGCACCGCGCGTGACAGCGAGTCACTGAGGCGGTCGAAGCGCGCGAACGGCGAGGGCGGCGCCACCGGCTGCGGCACCGGGACCGGTGCAGCCGGCACGGCCGCCGGCGGCGGAGCGGCCGCGGGAGGGGGTGACCCCGCCGTCGTCCGCCGACGGGGGGCCGCTGGTGGCGGTGGCGCTGGATTCCGTTTCGTGACGCGTGACACGAGCTGCTTCGCGCGGTCGAGCCAACCGGCCCACGGTGGTGGCACCCCCGGATTGCGGAGCGCGAAGTACCAATATCCACCCGCCCCTGCCCCGGCGAGCAACAACAGAATCGCGAGCCGCCTGAGCCATGGCCCGCGCCGTTTGCGGCGGCGCGGTTTGGGAGCAGGAGCCGCTTTTTTCTCTTCCTCCTCGTCCAGCAACCGGAACGTGGGCGCCGACGTGCGCCGAGGAGCGGGCGGCGGCATCGGTGCCCGCGGTGGCGCAACCTCCTCCGGCGTGACCTGCCACGGAAGGTCGTCCGACGACCGCGCGGTCGGAGGAGGTGGAGGAGGTGGAGGAGCTGGAGGACGTGGCGGTGGTCGAGGAGGAGGCGCCGGCTCCGGTGGCTCATCGGGCACGAATACCGGGGCCGCCGGCCTCGTGTGTGAGCCGCTCTTGCGTGGTGCTGGCGGCGGAGGCGTCGGCACCGGCGGGGGCGCCGGCTCGTCGTCCGCGCTCGTCTTGATGACGGGAATATCATCCGCGCTCGAGCGCATGATTCGGAACCCGCGGTCACTGGCCGCCGGCGTCTCCCGAGTCTTTTCGGGCTTCGGCGGCGCGGCTTCGGCTTCCTCTTCCTCAGGCTCCTCATCTCGCGGCGGCGGCGGCGGGGCCGGTGGTGGCTCGGGCTGCTTCGGTTTCGGCCCGGTCAGGGTTGGGCCGTACGGCTTGTAATTCCTCCACATGATAAAAGAGCGTTTCTTCCCGTCGGGCTTGATCGAATCGGGCTGCAGCAGCTCGTAGAACGGGAGCGGCGTCTTGGACCAGTCGGCGTTTTGTGACGAACGAAAGAATCGTCCCGTCACGCCGCCGGCTTCGGCCGCTACCAGAATCGCGACCTGCCACGGATCCGTGAAGAATTTCTCGTGTGTCTCGACGTCGTGCGTGGTGAGGTAACCCCCCTGTCCGGGGTGGCTGTGGTACCAGCCCAGCAGGGTTCCGGCCGCCTTCTTGAGCTGCTCCTGCATCCGGTCCCACAGCCGCGATACGACGACTTCGGTCTTGTCGCCATAAATCGCCTGGCTCAGCTTCAGCGTCTTGTCGATGACGGTGTACAGCACACCGTTTTCCGGATCGCGATACACGTCGCCGATGAGGAACCCGAAGATCGCCTGCGTCGGTGAGCTCTTGAGGTGCTCCTGCAAGGCGATTACCGCTTCCTGCTGAAAGAAGATCGGGTAGGGCGAGCGGTTGGAGGAACGTCCCCCGGGACTCGTGGTGCCCGCCGCGGCCGGCGGATTCCACAGGATGGCCAGATCCATCGGCATCGGCCGCGAGCGGGGCTCTGGCCGTTCGCTCATCGCAATGTGTCCAGGATGATGCGAGCGGCGCGCTCGACATCGGCGCTGGTGACGTCGAGATGCGTGACCGCGCGCAGCCGCCGCGGTCCCCATGGCGCGAGCCGGACTCCCGCCTGGGCCAGCCGTTGCGACACCGATTCGCATGTATCCCGCTCACGCAGCAGGTCGACCATCACAATGTTGGTCTGTGGGTCGGACGGCCTGACGGCCGGACTGCCGGAAAGCAATTCAGCAAAACGGCGGGCGTTGGCGTGATCTTCGCCGATCCGCGACAGATTGTGATCGAGCGCGTACAACCCCGCAGCGGCGAGAATGCCCGATTGGCGCATCCCCCCGCCCAGACGCTTGCGTGTTTCCCACGCGCGCGCGCGCATCCCGTTCTTGAATCCCAGACACGACCCGACCGGGCAGCCGAGGCCTTTCGAGATGCTCACCATCACAGTGTCGGCGCCCTGCGCCAGGCGGGCGGGCGCCACGCCCGCGGCCGCGGCGGCGTTCCAGAGCCGGGCCCCGTCGAGGTGGACCGCGAGTCGCGCGTCGCGCGCCGCTCGGGTCAGCCCGTCGACCCCTGGGGCATCGAGCACGCGCCCGCCGGCGGTGTTGTGCGTGTTCTCGATCGCGAGTGCCGTGATGCGCGGGACGTGGGGCGACGGAGCCCGCAGGGCGCCGCGGACCAGGTCGGCGTTGAGCAGGCCGTCGGGCGTGGTGATCGGCCGGATCTGCACGCCCGACAGCGCGGCGACGCCAGCCAGCTCGGAGTGCACGAGGTGCGCGTTCGCTTCGAGCAGGAGCTCCGTGCCCGGCTCCGCCACCAGAGCGATGCCGGTCTGATTGGCCTGGGTGCCCGACGGGAAGAAGAGCGCATCCTCGGTGCCGAGCAGCTCGGCGACGCGCTCCTCGAGCCGGCGGGTCGTCGGATCGCCGTCGAGGACATCGTCCCCGACCTCCGCGTCCGCCATGGCGCGCCGCATGGCGGGCGACGGCCGGGTGACGGTATCGGAGCGAAGATCGATCGGCGGCGAACTCATCCGAGGCGGACGCGTTGCAGGCGCCGCATGCGCATGAGGTCGTACGTTTCCGCCACCTCGCCGCCCAGCAGAAACATGTACGCCGTGTAGTAGATCCACAGAATGAACAGCAGGAAGCCGACGAGGTTGGCATCCGACGCCACGCGGTCGAAGGTGACGAACCGCGCCACGTACAGCGCATAGAGCCGCTTGGCGATCTCGAACGCTACGGCGCAGAACAGCGACGCGACGACGCTCGTGCGCCAGTAGATGCGGCGGCTCGGCAGGAATTTGAAGATCATGAAGAACAGCAGCGTGCTGAAGACGAGCGAGGCGAGCCAGGCAAAGATGCCGCGGCCGGTCGACGCGAACGCGTTGGCCAGGAACAGCGCGCCCGCGACGAACACCATGGCGAGGTCGGTCAGCTTGGCGATCGGCCAGGATCGGTTCTCCTCGGTATCGAACACCTCGTTCAGTGCCGCCCGCAGTCCTCCGAACATACGAGTCGAGAACCACAGGAACAGGGGCGCGGCAAGGAGCGTGAGGTGGCCACGCCGCGCGACCAGGTCGCCGAGGGCGCGTTCGATGAAGCCGAACTGGCCGGTCTCCCCGCCGCTCGACTCGGGGAGGAAGCGCTCCAGCAGCTCGTGGACGTTGAGCTGGTGAATGGCGAGCTGATATTGCGCGAGGTAACCGACGACGGCCAGGACGAGCCCGACGAAGGGAATGGCCGTGAGCAGAATGTCGAACGACAGGGCACCGGCGAGGAATGGAATGTTGTCTTCGTAGGCGGCCTCGAGGGTGCGCCGGACGACGCCGGTGACCGTGCGGTGCCAGCCGCCTTCACCGTTCACGCGAGCGGCTCGTCCTCCTCCTCGGACACAGGGGGCGCCGGTGGCCTGGTCGCCCGGGCGCGACGGCGGCGGGCGGCCTCGAGCCGGCGGCGCAGCTGCTCGCGTGTGGCGATCTCCGGCTCCTCGTGGTCTTCCTCTTCGTCGGACTCTTCAGACTCTGCGTCCTCTTCGGCTTCCTTCAGGAGGCCGCGGACCTCATCCACCTTATCCTCGGCGAGCTCCTTCAAGTTGCGCAGGCCCTTGGTCACCTTGCGGCGCGTGCTCTCCCCGCCCTCGGTCGGCGCGAACACGAACCCCGCCACCGCGCCAAGCACGATGCCGAAGAGGAACGCGCCAAAGCCTCCCCCACTTCGCTCACTCATTCGCCGGCCTCCGCGTCATCCGGTGCCGACACGAGCGCGGCCCGCGGCGCAGCGTGTGACACGAGTTTCGGTTTGACGTACCGATCGGTCGCCGCACGCGTGCCCTTCACGCGCAGCCGCTCGAACAGGAACGCGAACGTCTTCTCGAGATCGGCGCCAATGGCGGCCCGCACGTCGGCGGGCAGATCCCAAAACCGCCGCTTGAAGGGCCCGATCGCTTTCTTGCGGCTCTTGTAGATGAACTGCTCCTCGGTGTCGCCCTTCTTCCACTCTTCCTTCGCTTCGCGCTTGACCCACTCGTTCACTTCGCGGCGCAGGTCCTTCGGCAGCGCGGGATGATCCATGACCATGGTCTGGAAATTCGTGGCGAGGTGGATCTCGACCGCCTCACACTCGGGGAACTGCGAGAACGCTTCCGGCGGCAGGGTGGAGGCGCCGTGCTGCACCGCGCCGCCAAGCCCGTACTTCATCCGCGCGTCGTGCGACAGCGCCTTCAGCGCCTGCAGGTCGAGCTGCACCTTCGCGATCGAGCCATCGGGCAACACGACGCCACCGTGACTCGTGCCGGTTTGCACGGAGATCTTCGAGATACCCGGGGACGTCCCGAGCTTCTGGAGCGTTCGGGTGTAGCCCTCCATGAACGCCCGCAGCTCGTGCACGTCGCTGTTCTTGCCGCCCACTTCGCCAATTTCGGCGCCGACGGAAACGGTGACGCCATCTGGTTCGCCGTCGCGGATGAATTTCGTGAGCTCCGCCGCGCGCTCGTAGTTCGTCCGCTGCTGCTCGTCGAGATTCGGCTTGGAAAGATCGACGAGCGTGGACGTATCGATGTCGACGTTGTAGAAGCCGGCGTGCAGCTCCTCCTCGATCAGCGCGCGCAGCGCCTTCAGCTCGGCGTCGGGATCGGCCGCGTACTTCTTCGCGTTGACCTGGACGTGGTCGCCCTGGATGAACAACGGCCCGGTGAATCCCTCACGCAGCGCCGCGGCCGTCATCACCGCGACGTACTCGGCGGGGCGCTGGTCGGTATAGGCGATCTCGCTGCGGGCGATTTCGCAGATGATCGCTCCGGCATCGAGGCGCTTCGCCGCGCGGAAGATCGCGCGCCCCGTGTCGTAGGAGAGAATCCGGACGTTCATCGCGGGTGTCGTGAACGCCGGCACTTCCCCCCGGCCCCGCGCCATGTACAGCTCGTGAATCGAGGCGGGTCGGACGCCGGCGCGCTGCCCGATTTCCCAGATCAACCACCGCGCCTGGGCCTTTTCGTCGTCGTTCCCGAACACGGCTTGACGCACCAATTCGTCCATCTTGGCGCTCTGCCGGACGGCGGGATTGTCAAATTCCTTGAGCATGAGCCTCCTCGCGGCGGAATTTATGCCCCGGGTAGGTCGATAACCAGCCCGTCGTACGCCGGCGCGATGCCCGGAGGCAGCTTCGCGGCAAGGGCCGCATGCATGTTCTCATGCGTGAGATGCGTGAAGACCGTGCGCCGCGCAGCGACGCGCTGTGCCGCGGCGACCGCTTCCGGCACGGACAGGTGGAGCGGATGGGGACGCGACAGCAGCGCGTTGAGCACCAGGACGTCGAGCCCCGCCAGCGCGCTGACCACGTCGTCGGGAATCGTCTTCACGTCCGTCAGATATGCCACCGCGCCGATGCGATAGCCGAAGACGTCATGATCGCCGTGCGGCAAGGATAGCGGCAGGACCGGCACCCCGGCGACCGATGCGGTCTTTCCAGCCTCGAGCACATACGCCTTCAGCTCCGGCTTGCTTGTTCCCGCCGGCACCACGAACGACGGGTCGAAGATGTACGGAAACTTGTCGACGAGCTCGTCCATCGTCGCGCGCGAGCCGTACGCCGGGAGGACGGCGCCCTGCCGAACCGAGAGCGCGCGCAGGTCGTCGATCCCGTGCACGTGGTCGGCGTGCGCGTGCGTAAACAGCACCGCGTCGATGTGATCGATGCCGGCCGTGACGAGCTGCAACCGCAGCTCGGGTGGCGTATCGATCAGGAGCCGTTTGCCCTGGGTCTCGATCAGTGCGGCGCTGCGGGTGCGCCGGTCGCGGGGGTCAGCGGATGTGCAGGTAGGACAGCGACAGCCGATCTGCGGCACGCCGAACGACGTGCCGGTGCCGAGCAAGATCAGCCGCACGTCACACTACCTCGACCTTGATGAGGTTGGTGCTGCCCGAGACGTCCCACGGGACGCCCGCCGTCATCACGATGCAATCGCCGGGCTTCGCGTATTGCCGTTTGAGAATGAGATCGCGCACGACGGTCAGCATGGCATCGTAGCCGGGCACGCGATCCACGAGGATCGGAATCACGCCCCACACCAGGGCGAGCTGCCGGTAGGTCGGCGCCTCGGTCGTGACGGCGAGAATCGGGACGGGTGGGCGCAGGGCGGCGACTTTGCGGGCCGTGAATCCACCCTTGGTGAGCGTGACGATGAGCGGGGTCTTGAGCATGCGCGCCACCGCGTATGTACCCCACGCGATCGCGTCTTCGGTGTGCACGCTTTCGCTCTCCCTGCGCCGCTCTTCACGATGGCGCAGGGGGTGACGCTCCATTTCGCGGATGATCCGGTCCATGGCGCGCACGGCCTCCACCGGATACTTCCCTACTGCCGTCTCCGCCGACAGCATCACCGCGTCCGTGCCGTCGAGAATCGCGTTGGCGACGTCGGAGGCTTCGGCGCGCGTGGGCCGCGGGTTGTAAACCATCGACTCGAGCATCTGCGTCGCCGTGATCACCGGCTTGCCCTGGTGATTTGCCTCGCTGATGAGCCGCTTCTGCACCAACGGCACCTGCTCGAACGGCAGCTCCACGCCCAGGTCACCACGCGCGACCATGACGGCATCGGACACCGCCACGATCTTCTCGAGATTATCGAGTGCGGTCGCCTTCTCGATCTTCGCCACGAGCTTGGTGGCACCGCGTACCAGTCCCCGCAGCTCCTCGATGTCCTCCGGACGACGCACGAACGACAGCGCGAGGTAGTCCACACCGATCTTGAGGGCGTCCTGGACGTCCTCGCGGTCCTTCTCGGTGAGCGCGGGCGCGGAGACCTGCACGCCCGGGAGGTTCATTCCCTTGTGGGCCGTCAGAATGCCGCCGTCGACCACTCGGCCGCGCACGCGAGGAGGCTCCACAGCGGTGACTTCGACGGAGAGCAGCCCGTCGTTCAGCAGGATTCGGGAGCCCACGCGGGCGTCATTGGCGAGGCCGTCGTAGGTGGTCGGCAGCTCGTCGCCCCGGGCGATCTCCTCAGGTGCGAAGACGACCTCCTGACCCGGCTTCAGCTCGCGTGGAGCGGGCAGATCTCCGACTCGAATCCGCGGCCCCTGGAGGTCCAGCAGCACGGCGACCGGTGAGTCCATGCGTGCAGCGACGCGCCGCGCGGCCCCGATCCACTCGGCGCGCATCTCGGGCGTTCCATGCGACGCATTGATGCGCACGACGTTCGCACCGGCTTCGAGGAGCGCGGCGATCGTCGACTCGTTGCCGGTGGCGGGGCCCAGGGTCGCGACGATCTTGGTGCGGCGGATCTGCGGGACGCCGTTCGCTCGGTTATCCACAAATGCACGCGGGGTTGGAGATGTGGAAAACTGGCCGGATTGCAACCTGGCCTGGGATGGGCTTGAGAAGTGACAGCGATCGCGGCGGCGTCGCAGTGAATACGTTGAAATGACTACGTCTAATGAGAACCGCTGAAGTACTACGTGAAGCGACACCGGGGACATATACCGCTCCCGGCGATTGCATAAAGATTCGCACATCTGTATACGCGCTCAGCGCACGACCTCGAGCGACTTTTGCTCCAGCCGCGCCTTGAGTTCTTGCAGCACCTGAATGGTCCGCGCCATGGCCGAGGCCGGCATGCCCTCGATCGTGCGGGCGGCGAGGCGCCGCTCGAGCTGTCCGACGCGCAGCAGCACCTCGAGCCCGTGCCGGCTGAGGGTCACGCGCACGCCGCGATCGTCGTCGGGGTCGGTCGTCGTCTCGACAAAGCCCTTCGCCTCGAGCCGCTGGACGAAGGTCGTGGCTGCGGCGCGCGACACACCCAATTCACTGGCGACATCGCTGGGCCGTGCGCCATCGGGGCCGCCCAGGTCCACGGCCTGCATGACCGCGTGAGCCCGCTGCGACAGCCCAAACGCCTTGTAGGCGCGATTCCCTGCCCGCTCGATGGCCTGCCGCGCCGCGATCACGGCGTCGGTGAGCTGGAGGGCCAACTCAGAGCGATCAGCCATCTGCCATCTGCCGTCAGCCGGAGATAGTTAACATGTTGATAGTTAACATACGAAACAATTGCGGGCCCGCAAGTACTGAACAAAACCGATGGCTGATGGCAGACGGCAGACGGCAAGTCAGCAGGTTTCCGACCAGTCGACCTTCGATTCCGTCTTGCACCGGAGACACTTCAGTGAGTCGGGTTTGCCACTGAAATCCTGGCGCTCCTGGCACTGAGGACAGACGGCGTAGGTGGTGGTGACCTCCTCCCCTTCCCTGCCGCCCAGGGTAGGGCGAAGCACGCCGGTCCGGACGACGATGCTCCAACGGTCGGGAGGCGCCTCGCGCACGGCGACGTCGATGCGGCTGACGCGCACCGGCTTCTTGCGCACTTCGATGACCACTTTGCCGTCGTCGGTTTCATCGACGATGGGATACCACGCGCCGCGCCGCAGAACGTCAGCGACGTTGTCCAGACATCGCGCCCAGCCGCGTGGAGAGGGAGCCATGAGCGGGGCCAATGTAGCACATCCTGCTAGATTCCGTTATGCGCACGATCGGAACGGTCACCCGACTGCAGATCCAACGCGGCTCGCTCAAGACGGGCGAGAAGCCCACGCGAACATACGACCCGACTCCCCTGCTCGCCGTGCCGCAGCTGCACGTGTCGCCGGATGGCGCACTCGGCGGAAGTCCCGAGGGCATGTGGGTCGTGGACGTCCATCATCGGTCTCACCCCGTAACAAAAAACGAAGATGGGTTGCACGGCATCTCACTCGGCTTCACGTCGCATTACGACGCGATGCGCGAGCACTTCGGGAACCGGGTGGTGCTGGGATGCGCGGGCGAAAACATCATCGCGAGCAGCGATCGGCAATTCAGTTATGACGATCTCGCGGCCGGCGTCGCGATCCTGTCACCCGAAGGAAAGGAACGCGTGCGACTGAAAGTGCTACAGGTCGCGCACCCATGCAGGCCGTTTACGGGATGGGCACTCGACAAACAGGTCGAGCCCGAAGAGCTGAAAAAGCATCTTCAGTTTCTGGATGGGGGAATGAGAGGGTTCTACTGCGTCGGCGAGGGGATGGGGACGGTGTCGCTGGGAGATTCGATCGCACTGCTTTAGGACATGCGCGCCGAGACGCCGAGGCGTCTAGGACAGTTCGTCCCATGCCATGCCCGCCGCCTTGTGACAACGATCGCAGGTCATCTCATTGGTCCTGGCTTCAATGCCCTGCCGATGTCGACAAGCGGGACAGACGGCGTACGTCAACGGGAAGATTCGTCCGAGCCGTTCGATGACGCGCGGCTCGCAGCGGACGATGGTCCACCGTTCCGGCGGATGATAACGGATCTCGAGGAAGCGACGGTCGACCGGCACGTTGTGCCGATTGACATCGAGCACGACGATGTTGCTCGAGGAGATGCGAACGACGGGGTACCATGCGCCACGCCGCAGGGTGTGCGCGCCCGCAGGACCGACGCGAGCCCAACCCTTCACCTGCAAACGCGTTGGCGTGACCATTCGGTTGGCGCTTTCCATGGCCTCTAGACTACCCTCATCGCCAAGGGACCGTCGTGACTGGAGTCACAGCGACCGCGGTCGCGTCAGGGTTCACCCACACTCTGAAAACCCGCAGACGTGACATTTAGCACATCCCTCGATAAACGCCAGTTGCGAGCCGCAATCGGGGCATGCGCCAATGAAATCCTGCTCGGGTCCGCGCGCCGCCCGGATGGCCGCATCGCCTGCCGAGCCCCGCACGACCTCGGTTGAAGCTGGCGCCGAGGTCCTGGTCGTTTCGAGCAGATCCTGCTGGACGCCCTGCTTCTCCTGCATCCACTTCTCGATGGCGATACCGATCGCGTCGGGTACGGACATCACCTTGTTCGGACCGAGGCCCACCGCGCGGTCCGAAGAGATCCCGCGCAGCTGCCGGTAGATCTCGGGCAGCGGCACGCCTGAGCGCAGCGCCAGCGAGATGAGCCGCCCGATCGCCTCGACGTCCGCCATCAGGGCGCCGCCCGCCTTGCCGAGCGACATGAAGACTTCGAACGGCTGGCCCTTGTCGTCCTCGGTGATCGTCACGTACATCGTGCCGAGCGGCGACTCGATGCGGCGCGTCGCTCCCTTGAGCAGATCCGGACGGGAGCGCTTGGCGCGGCGCTGCAGGTTCTCCGCCTCGACGTCGTGGAGGCGTTCCTTGGTGAGATGCAGCTCAGTCTCCAGCTCGGCGATGCGACCGAGCGCTTCAACCAGGGCATCCTTCCCTGCCCCTTCCTGAACCTTCTTCGCGGTCGAGCCGGTGGACAGCACCTGGTTCTCGCGTGCGCCGTCGCGATACACCGTCACGCCCTTGCAGCCGAGCTGGTAGGCGTACCGATAGATCTGCTCGACATACTCCTCGGTCGCGTCGTGAGGGAAGTTGCTCGTCTTGGAGATCGCCGAATCGGTGAAGTCCTGGAACGCCGCCTGCATCTGGATGTGCCACTCCGGCGTCACGTCGTGCGCGGTCATAAAGACGCGCTGCCACTTCGCCGGCACCGCGTCGAAGTGGATGTGACCCGCCTCCGCGATCCGCTTCATCAGGTCCTCGGAATACCATCCCTCGCGCCTGGCGATCGCCACGAAGTCTTCGTTGACGTCGGGCATCAGCACGCCGGCCTGATTGCGCATGAACGCGACGGCGAACAGCGGCTCGATCCCCGAAGAGCAGCCGGCGATGATCGAGATCGTGCCGGTAGGCGCCACGGTGGTGAGATTGCAGTTGCGCAAGCGGCGCATCGGGCGGATGCGCTCGCCGCGTGCGTTGCGCGCGCAGGTAGCATCCGGTCCCCAGATCGACCGCTCCCACTCGGCGAACGTGCCGCGCTGCTCCGCGAGCTTCTCGGATGCAACCTTCGACTCTTCGTCGATGAACTCCATCATCCGGCGGCCGAGTGCGACGCCTTCAGCGGAGTTGTACGGGATGCCGAGCCGCACGAGCAGGTCGGCCCAGCCCATGATCCCGAGGCCGATGCGGCGGATGCGCTTCGCCAGATCGTCGATCTCGGCGAGCGGGTATTTGTTCGCGTCGATGACGTTGTCGAGGAAGTGGGTGCAAAGATGCACCACCGTGCGCAGGCCGTCCCAATCCACCTCCCCGTTTTTGACGAACAGGCCGACGTTGATCGAGCCGAGGTTGCACACGTCGTAGGGGAGCAGCGGCTGCTCGCCGCAGGGGTTCGTGGCCTCGTAGCTCCCGAGGTGCGGCACGGGGTTGTAGTGGTTCGCGCGATCGATGAAGAACACGCCGGGCTCGCCCGTCTTCCAGGCGCCGTGCACGATCTGCTTGAAGACGTCGCGGGCGTCGAGCTGTCCGACGACCTTGCCGGTGCGGGGGTGGATCAGGTCGTAGGACGTCCCCGCCTCGAGCGCGACCATGAAGGCGTCCGTGACCGCCACCGAAATGTTGAAGTTCGTGATCTGCGTCAGGTCGTCCTTGCAGTGAATGAAGTCCAGGATGTCGGGATGATCCACACGCAGGATGCCCATGTTCGCGCCACGCCGCGTGCCACCCTGCTTCACCACGTCCGTCGAGGCGTCGTACAGCTTCATAAACGACACGGGCCCGGAGGCGACACCCATCGTCGAGCGGACCACGTCGTTCTTGGGGCGCAGGCGAGAGAACGAGAACCCCGTCCCACCGCCCGACTGATGCACCAGCGCCATTGCCCGAAGCGTGTCGTAGATGCCCGAGCGGCCATTGGAGAGCGCGTCTTCCACCGGGAGCACGAAGCACGCGGACAGCTGGCCGAGGGGACGGCCCGCGTTCATCAAGGTGGGCGAGTTGGGCATCCAGACCCGCGTCGCCATGAGCTCGAAAAAGGTCTCGGCGAGGCTTTCCACAGCCCGGTCCGAGGCGCCATAGGTCCGATCCGGAGCCGCAATGGTCCGCGCCACCCGCCAGAACAGGTCCTCAGGACGCTCCACCGGCTTCCCGTGGTCGTCCTTCACGAGATAGCGGCGCTCGAGGACGGTGAGCGCGTTGGCGTTCAGGTCGAGACTATGGCGGGCTTCAGATGCAGGCATGCGAATCTCACGGCCGATCGAGTTGAATTGTTGAATCAAGGAAGTTAACGGAACGTGGAGGCCCAAGGTAGGCACCTGGTTGGAGCCGGGCAAGACTGAAGACTCGTGTCGTCGCGTCTCGCACTCCCGGTATCAACATCACAAAGTTGCTCTCTCGATCGGAAACCTGCCGCGACGGTGTCGTTCGGCCTCCGCGACGTAATGCTCCCACGTCCCGCGAATGCGCGCGCGCAGACCATCATCGACGTGACGCACGACACGCGCCGGCACTCCCATCACGAGCGAGCCGGGAGGCACCTGCATCCCTTCCGGGACCACGGCCCCTGCGGCGATCACACTGCCGGTCCCCACACGCACGTCGTTCAGCAGGATGCTCCCCATCCCGATGAGGCAGTCGTCTTCCACCACGCAGGCGTGGAGAATCACACGGTGCCCCACGCCCACCCGCGCGCCGATCAGGGCCGGCTTCCCCTCGTCCACATGCACGATCGTCGCATCCTGGAGGTTGGTCGCCTCCCCGATCACGATGGGCGCCATGTCGCCACGCAGCACGGCCTGATACCAGACGCTCGAGCGCGGCCCCAGCGTCACGTCGCCGAGCACGACCGCACTCGGCGCGATGAAGGCAGTGGGATGGATTTTGGGCGTGTGGATTACTGCCGTACCGGCTGGAACGGCCACTGCACCCACGCTTCGGTCGGCTCACCGTTCTTCTGAGCCGGATTCCAGCGCAGGTTCTTCGCCATGTCGAGCGCTTCGTTGTTGAAGGTTTCCACATTGGAGGGCACGAACACACGCGCCTCCATCGTCGTGCCGTTGCGCGAGACGCGGATGAGCAGGATCGCCTGGCGGGGAAACACCGTCGCGTCCTGAGCCACGGGTATGATCGTCGTGGACAACGGGAGCGGCCGCGTATCGAAGCAGAGATTGTCCTGATTGTAGGCTGGGCCGAACCGGTCGCAGGGCCCGGCGTCGTCCTCGCTGGTCCGCATGTCCAACCGCACGTTGTAAATCTCACCAGGCGTGATGATGACCTGACGATCGTAGGTCTGGTATCCCACGGCCCGCACCGTCAAACGATGGACGCCGGGGGCCAGATCGAACTGGGTACCGCGCACCGCCTGCCCCTCGATGCTGATGCGCGCTCCCGCCGGCACGTTCTGCAGCACCAGGTGACCCAGCGTCCCTTCCACGGGTGGAGGCGGGGGCGTGGCTCGCACGTGTGCAGTATCCCCACTCGAGTCGGCCGCGGCGAGCCTGGTGGTGTCCCGCACGCTGCTGTCCGGAGCAGCGGTGGAGTCGCCACCCGTCCCTCCGGGGCTCTTCGCGAAGATCAGCCCCTGCTTGTACGCGTAGAACCCGCCCCCGCCGAACACCGCCCCGACGATGATGAGCCACAGCAACAATCCAGAGAGGACCGAGCGGCGCGGCGCCTCGTCCGCCCCAGGCTTGGTTCCAGTCGCGCGGGGGAGTGGCGTCGTCGACGCTGCGGCAAGGCGCGCACCGGTCAGCGACGGCATCGCCATCGTCGCGTCAGTCGTGAACGACACCGAGCGGCCGCTCTCGAGCACGTTGACCAGCTCGTCCGCGTTTTGGAAGCGCTGCGCCGGCGTCTTCGCCATCATTTTTCTGACGATCTCGAAGAGCTGCCGCTTCTCGGGATTCTCGAGCGGTGGAGTGGGGATCTCCTCCATGATGTGCTTGTAGCCGATGGAGAAGGAATCCTCGCCGTCGAAGGGCACGCCGCCGGTGAGGCACTGATAGGCGACGACACCGAGGGAATAGATATCGCTCCGACCGTCCAGCGGCTGCGCCTTGGCCTGCTCGGGGCTCATGTAATGCGGGGTCCCGATGGACATCCCGGTTCCCGTGAGCTTGCCGCCCGACGCCGCCTTGGCGATGCCGAAGTCGGTGACCACCGCGTGCCCGTGCTCGTCGAACATGATGTTGTCGGGCTTGATGTCGCGGTGTACGATTTCCTTCTTATGCGCGTAGGCGAGCGCGCGACCCACTTCAGCGAGAATCTTCTTGATCTCAGCGGGGGGGAGGCTGCCGCGCGTCGCCAGAACGCTGGAGAGCGGCTTCCCCCGCAAGAACTTCATGACGAAGTAGATGATTCGACCCGATTTCCCGACGCGGTAGATCGGGATGATGTTCGGATGCTCGAGCCGGGCCGACGTGCGGGCTTCGCGCTGGAAGCGCTCGACGAATTCCTTATCGAACGCCAGGGAGAACGGCAGCACCTTGATCGCGACTTCGCGGTCGAGCTGCTTTTCTTTCGCCTTGAAAACGATCGCCATGCCCCCGCGGCCGAGCTCTTCGAGGATTTCGTATTCCTCGTTGAGCTCCTGGCGCACCATGTCGATTTCCGTGATGTCCGGCGCCTCGGCGCGCACGCCCGTGGGCGTCATCGCGGTCAGGTCGAGGCCGCAAGAATCGCAGAACTTCGCGGTGTCCTTATTCTGAGTGCCACAGCGGGAGCAATACAATTCGGTCTCCGAGGGGTCCGGGCTAACTTAGGGTTCGCCTCGGAGCCGGTCAACAGATTTCAGAAATCGGCACCGAAAGCAGCGTATACCTGCGCGTGTCCGGTTGCAGGCTGGGCGACGCCGAAACGCAGGCGCAGCGGGACGTCGTAGTTCACGGTCATGTCGCCGATCAGCTCCGCGCCGACCGAGCGCAGACGATTCAGGCGCGCGCGCTCACCGACATCCCAGGCATCGCCGACATCGCCGAACACCGCGAACGCGAGTTTGTCAGCGCCGATTGGGAGGTGGCCGATCGCGCGCCCGAGCAATGCGAGCGGCATGCGATACTCGGCCGTGAGCGTCGCCGCCCGGCGGCCGTGCAGCACTCCAGCCGCGTACCCGCGCACGGGGAATGCGCGGAACGCCCCGACCGTCTGCCCAAACAGGAATGCGACGCCGCCCGACGACACGCCGCCCACGCCAAAGCGATCGCTGATCGGTCCATCGAGCGCGCCGATCGCGCCGCGCAGCGCCAGGACCGAATAGGCGAATCCCACGCGCGGGCCGAGCCGCACGTAAACGTTGCCGCGCACGCGGACCTCGTTGAGCCAGCGCGCGGTCCCCTGCTCTTCTTTGCGGCGGTACAGCAGCGACGCCGTGGCGCCGTCCTGCAACGAGACGGTCAGGGGCGCCGAGACCACCGAGCCGAGCGAGAGGATCGCCGACCCACCGACGCGGTCGCGGTTGATGCAGCCGTT
>Ga0137397_10001618_pt1 | contig 15776 bp, 10 predicted proteins | sample czorhiz116metaG_FD_106658 | JGI IMG/M metagenome (GOLD analysis project Ga0137397, IMG submission 106658) | Vadose zone soil microbial communities from Angelo Coast Range Reserve, California, USA - czorhiz1.16 metaG | ecosystem: Environmental > Terrestrial > Soil > Vadose zone | place: USA... | reverse complement strand
AGCTGTACGGCGGAACCGTCCAACGCACAGCTCGAGCGGCGAGCTGTACGGCGGAACCGTCCAACGCACAGCTCGAGCGGCGAGCTGTACGGCGGAACCGTCCAACGCACAGCTCGAGCGGCGAGCTGTACGGCGGAACCGTCCAACGCACAGCTCGAGCCGCGAGCTGTACGGCGGAACCGTCTCGTCGTTCACAACATGACTCTTCTTCGAAGGCGCCGTAATTCCGGATTTCTCGCCGAAGAACGTCAGCTAAATCGGACCCAAGCTACAGTTGGGGGCAGCCGGTTAGAAGTTGAAGCGGGTGTTGATGACGAACGACCGGGCACCCGTCGCGGTGGTGATGCGCCCGAAAGCGACGTTGTTGCCCGCGGGACCTGTTGTCGTACCACCGCCGGTGCTGTTGATATTCACGTTGGGATTTCCGAAATTCGGGTGGTTCAGAACGTTGACGGCATCCACTCTCAGTTCGAACTCCTTGGTTTCGGTGATCTTCACTTTCTTCGAAAGGTTCATGTCCAGGCCGATGTTGCCCGGACCTTCAATCCATTTCAGCCCCATCGTCCCGAGCTCTCCAGGATTCGGATTCACGAGAAGAGGCCGGCCCTGGCTGTCCGCAATGGCCTTGTTGCTGAATTGAGTATTGAGCGCCTGCGCGGAAGTGACATTGGCAGCGGGATCCGTGACTTGCTGGAGCCCGCTGAAGTAAGTCACACCGTTTACCACTTTGGTCACCTGGCCCATGCTCTTCTGGAAATCTCCAACGATCACCGGAGTGTTGGCGACGCCCTGAGTGATCGTCGAAACGGGAGCGACGATGGTCAGAGGTGTTCCCGAAGACAGGCTGAAGATCGCGCCGAACTGCCAGCGTTCGACCAGCCGCGAGACCCACGAGGGAGCGCTGCCAAGGAGCTTCTGGCCGGGGCCGAACGGCAGCTGCCAGACGCCGTTGCTGCGCAGGTCATTTGTACGGTGGTAGCCCAGGAGTTGTTTGTTGAGCGAGCGGATTCTGGGGTTCAGGTATGTGACCGTTCCCTCTTCATCCTGTTCGCCCAGGGTTCGGCTCCACACATAGGACGTCTGGTTTGTGAAACCATTCGCGAAACGGCGGTTCAATACAAGGACCATGGAGTGATACGTGGCATTACCCGCATTCGTCACCAGATTGATGGCTCGGAACTGGGGATTCACCACGATGAAATTGTCGGGCAGACCGCCATTTCGGAGAAGGCCGCCGTTCACATTCGTCGCGACGGGATTGCGGTTCAGGAAGTCAGCCAGCGCGCCGACATTTCCGTTTGCCAGGAACGCGCGGGTCAGCGTGCTCTGTCGCAGGGACTGCGAACCCGTCACCGTTGTGCCATTGACCACGCCCGACCCCAGGTTCAAACCGTTCAGCATCCGGTCGAATAACGGAGCGTTGCCGCCGTTCCTCGTGGTGACGAATGCGTCGAGGATTCCGTTCTCAAAGATGTTCACGTCGTTGAGCGGAATGCCGCCGTACAGCTTCGTGCTTTTGCTGCCGACATACCGGGCTTCCACGTTCAGCTTTGGAGTAATGTCGCGGGTCAGCGATACATTGAAGCTTTGAATGTACGGCGTCACCCAGTTCGAGTCGTATCCGGACCAGCTCTGCGACCGGTCCGTAATGGCAACCGGCTGGAGAGGTTTGGCGCTCAGCGGAATGGGCAGGCTGAGATTGGCGAGCGACAAGTACGCGCCCTGCGTGTATTGCGGAATCGTGCCCGTACCCGGCGTGGCGAACTGGTTGTTGTGAAGCGTCGAAATGTCATAGATGCCGTTGAAATTGACTCCGTATCCCGCGCGGAACACGGTCTTGTCTTTTCCCCACCAGGGAAGAGACCAGCTCACGCCGAGCGCGGGGCCGAAGTTGTTGTAGTCGTTGTTCCAGATTGTTTCGCTTGGATGCGGTGAGTTCTTGCCGACCAGCTGCAGGGTTGTCAGAGATCCGCCTGAAGCGCCGGGCCGCCACTGGGCATCGTAGCCGGTTCCGGAAATTCCGAACAGCGCGCGGCTTCCCCCGATTGGCGCGGCCGTAAGCCCGAAATTGTCGTACGCGACGCCATACCAGTCGTACCGCACGCCGGCGTTGATCGTCACGCTCGGGCGAATCTTCCAGTCGTCTTTGAAGAAAAAGCTGAAATCGTTCTGACGCCAGTCACGCAGAAACATCTTCTCAGCGCTCGGAACAGCCGGTGTGCTTCCAGCCTTGCTCACATCGAGGAACTCGGGATTCGTCGGACCGCTGATAACGAAGGCCTGGATAATGTCGTTCACGGATCCGCTCAGGTCGGCCAGGAGATTCCGAGCCGAGGTTTGATCCGCGCCTTGAAGTCCCGGAAACGCTGTAGCATCGATTCCCGTGATGGAAACGCCGCCCGCCCCAAACTCGGCGTAGGGATAAACCTGCTGGTTGGTATAACCCTTCGCCTTCGTCATACCCAGCTCGCCGCCGATCTTGAACGCGTGATGTCCATGAGTCCAGCTGAGCGAATCATTGAATGACCAGCGGGGCGCCTCGTTGCCGCGAGTACCGTTGAACCCGCCGAAAATGAAGTTCTCGGTGAAAGTGATCGGTTTCGGTATGAACGGTATGCCGTTTCTCTTCGGCAGCGTCGCGAATGCCTCCGGTCCCCGGCCGTCCGGTCTTTCAAAGCCGGACTGAGAGATAAGAATCTGTGTGCGGTAGCCGAAGCGGAATTCATTCACGATAGTCGGCGACAGCGTGGACACCGCCGATGCGGTGTATATGCTGGGCCGCCGTTTGAATACACCGCCGTATCCGCCCGGCCATGGAGCGATCTGGGTGTCGGAAATATCCCATTCGCGAGTACCCGTGAAGAAGATCTTATTGTTGGCGTTGAAATTATGATCGAGGCGGAGATTGATCTGGTCGCGGTTGACGTTCGGCGAACTCCCGGTCGTATCGTCGAGGTCTCTTCGTCTTCGTGTCCAACGGATTCCAGCCGTGTTCAGGCCATCGCCGACCGTATAATCGTTTGGCAGCGGCATTCTCGAGATCGCGATCGGCACCCATCCGCTCGGATCCAATCCGGGACGATTCGGATCCCGCCCTAAGACGCTGAAGGACGAAAGAGGACCCGTGGCGCCGCGCGGCGGAACCGGCTGGCCCTGAAGATCGACCACCGGATTATTGGAAGTCGCATTGCCGTTCTGCACACCGGGAAAATATCGGAAGATGCCTTGCCGGGCTTGCTGGGTCAGAACGTTGCCGACAACGGTGTCCTTCGCGATGAAACGCTGACCATCGTACAGGGCGAAGAAGAAGGTCTTGTTCTTGATGATTGGCCCGCCGACGCGTCCGCCAAACTGGTTTCGGTTGTAGTAATTCTTGCCGACTCCGTTGAAATTGTTGAACCAGTTGCTGGCGTCCAGAACAGAATTGCGGTTGGTGTAAAAGACGGAACCGCGGTACTGGTTGGTTCCCGCGCGAGTCGCCATCTGTACTTGTCCGCCGCCTCGTCCCAGCTCTGCATCCGCCGCCGCGACAATAACGCGAACTTCTTCGACCAGGTCCGGGCTGGTATAGGTGACGGCAAAGCCGCCGCTGTCATTGTGCCGCGTGTCATTAACACTGACGCCGTCGCGCGACGTATTGACGTTGGTTCCGCGCGTGCCGGCGAAAATCGCGGGAGCTGCCAGGTCTCCGCCGGCCATGCCTAACATCTGGATACCGGGCTGAGTGGACACGAGACCGAGAACATTGCGGTCCACGAGAGGAAGGTCTTTGATCTTCGAGTCTGAAAGCACCGAACCCACCGAAGATGATGACGTCGCAATAAGCGTGTCCGCAGCGACGTTCACTTCGACCGATTGCGAAACCGTGCCGACCTGAAGCGTGAAATTCAATCGAACCTGTTGGGACACTCCGAGCACAACATCGTTGTACGTCTGGGTCTGAAATCCCGGCAGCTCGGCGCCGACTCGATAGGTTCCACTCTGAATACTCGCAAAATTGTAAGCCCCGGCTTCATTCGTCAGTACGGTGGTGACGATTCCGGTGGCTCGATTTGTGGCGGTGATCGTCACGCCGGGAATCAGAGCTCCGGTTGTGTCCGAGACAGTTCCACCCAGCGTCGCGTTGATCGTTTGGGCAAACGTGTAGATGGGTACCGCAAGACATAGCACTAGCAGTGCGGATACGAACGTTTTCATTTATGGAGTCCTCCACCCTTCGTTGGGTATTATCCATGGACTGTTTTCGAAGTCATTAGAATTCTGCTATTGCAGACTTCCGAAAATCCGTTTCATTTGAGAACGTTATTGTGTATACGTTCCTGCGAGGAATTGAATAAATCAGGAGCTCGGCATCATGCATAAATGTCGGAAGAGGTTTCTGTTCTTCTTTCTTATATTCGCTGCAAGTCTCGGTGTTACGCCCGACTTCGTTTCCGCGCAGTCCGAGATTCCAGACCTGAGCGGACTGTGGGACGGCTCCTCAAGAAGCGCCAACCTGGTGCAGGCCATGAAAGCGCAAGGCAAGGAAGTTCCATTCACCCCGTACGGAGCAGACAGGTTCAAGAAAATCGACATGGCCAATAACCCGAATGGCTTCTGTCTTCCTCCTGGTCCGTCGAGAGCACTCACCGGCCCCTCGCCGTTTCAAATCGTGCAGAACCGCGGAACGGTCGCGCTGCTTTTCGAAAATCACTTCATTTACCGGCTGATCTATACCGACGGGACGAAGCATCCCGAGGACATGCAGGACTACCCGGCGTTCATGGGACATTCGATCGGCCGTTGGGAAGGAGACACGCTGGTCGTCGATACCGTTGGCATCAATGACCGCACGTGGCTGGACAGCAATGGCATGGAGCACAGCGACAAGCTGCACCTTACGGAAAGGTTCCGAAAAACAGGCCCCGACATGTTCAAATATGCCGTAACGTACGATGATCCGGTATTTTTCACCAGGCCGTGGACCTTTGAGATGGACTTCAGGCGTCTGAAGAATACTCGCCTCATCGAATACGTATGCGAGGAAAACGAGAGGGATCAACAGAAACTACGACCTACGCCCAGAGCGCAGTGAGAGGCTGTTGCAAAACTAAAGAGGAGCGGACGTAACCACAAAAAGCACAAGAAGCACAAAAAAGGTTCTCCTGCGTTCTTGTGGCTTTTGTGCTTCTTGTGGTTTCTTCCCGGCTTTTACTTTGGCTTTGCAGCATTCTTAAGGAACAGGGGAAAGATTATGATCAGTCGAAGAAAGTGGCTATACACCGCGGGCGCTGGAACAGTAGCGGCTGCGGCAGCACGGAGTCTTCCAGCGCAGACATCAAACCTGAGATTGACGCTGGCATGCTGGGACTACGATCGCACGCGCGCCCTAATGGAAGGCCGTGTCAAGCTGGATGGCATCGAATTGACCTACCTCAACCTGGTGATCGAGGAAACGTTCTTTCGGATGGCGCGCTATCACGAATTCGACGTCTCGGAGATGTCTCTGTCGTCGTACGTCGTTTCTTTGTTCGCCGACAAGCCGCAATTCATTGCGATTCCGGTTTTCCCCTCACGATCGTTCCGCCATTCCGGCATCTACATAAATGCCAACAGCGGAATCCGCGAACCGAAGGATCTCATTGGCAAGCGAGTAGGCTGCGCCGAGTACCAGTTGACCGCGAACGTATGGATCCGCGGCATTTTGAATGATGAATACAAAGTGCCGATTTCCAGTGTGACCACCTATACAGGCGGCCTGGAAGAACCCGGGCGCATCGAGAAGATTACTCTGTCGCTGCCTCCTGCGGTAAAAGTCGAGTCGATCCCTGAAGGGAAAACACTGTCGGGCATGCTCGAGACCGGCGAAATCGACGCTATGTACACGCCGCGCGCTCCATCCAGCTTTACATCCGGATCGGGGAAAGTGCGCCGATTGTTTCAGAACTATGCGGCCGTTGAGCGGGAATACTATCAGCGGACAAAGATCTTTCCGATCATGCACGTGATTGCGATCCGGCGGGATGTTTACGAAAAGAACCCATGGGTAGCCCAGTCGCTATACAAAGGTTTCGCCGCGGCGCAGCGCCAGTCCTATCAGGATCTGCACGAAACGGCGGCGCTGAAGTATATGCTGCCCTGGCTCGTCGACCACGTTGAAGAAACGGAGAAGGTGATGGGCAAGGATTTCTGGCAGTACGGATTCAACCCCAACGTGAACAACCTTGCAACGTTCCTGCGCTATTCCTACGAACAAGGCCTCGCGAAGCGATTGCTCACTCCGCGAGATCTGTTCGCACCCGAGACGTTGGAGTCGTTCAAGATCTAAGGGGACAGATGCATAAATCACCTAATTAGCAAGGAAACAATGCTGAGAGCTAATTAGGTGATTTATGCGTCTGTCCCCGAATTATCTTCGGCCCGTTGGTCCGCCGTCATCCGCGGAACCGCCAAACACTCTCCTGCCGTCCGGCAGTGTGACGTTTCTCGCGTTCACCGTATAGGAACCATCCTTGGCAAGGAAGCCTGTGACACTGACCGTGTCGCCAGATTTGAGGGAGTCTTTCCTCCAACCCTGCCGGTAAAGTCCGTTGGGCGCGCCGCTTTCGATCGCGTAGTTGATGACCTTGCCGCCGGTCTCCGTCACGTCCACATAAAAATACACGTGCGGATTCATCCATTCGATTTTGGTCACTTTTCCTTTCAGGTCGATCGGCTTGTTACTGTCGTATTGCGCGGCAAAGGAATGGTGCGCCAGGACCGGTGTCGCGGCGATGAGTGCACCCAAAAGCAGGGCCAGAAGTCCAACCGTATTACGTCTCATGTTGTTTTCTCCTAAGGTCGAAAGTTTCGCGCAAGATAGGTCAGCAGAAGAAGAAATTCATCGTCCGAGAGAGAAGCCCCCTCGTTGAGCATTGCATACAGAGTATCGGCCCAATCCTCGGGCGAAGCGAAATGCTGTTTTATTCTCTTCAAATCATGACAGAACGTGCACCTGTTAAGAAGGACTTGCTTTCCCGCGCCGTCAGGTAGCGGCCCATGGTTTGCCACCAGATATTCAACGATCTTCGGAACGTCACCGGCTTTGACCTTTGCCCCTTTCTCGATCATCGTCTTGACAATTTTGGTCCAGCCGTCCGCGTCGAGCGCTTGCATCTGGATCGGCCGCAGATCGTGACATTCCATGCAGCTTGCATTGAAGACCTGCTCACCCTGGTTGTATGTGCTCGTCTCCTGACCTGCCGAAAAAGCGATGGCTGCGGTCACAACGGTGACCGCGAGCCAAAGTGAAATCCTTCCCAATCTCCGATTCATCTGCTCAATTGCTTTTCAGAAGCGGAATGCTGTCCACCGGAGGGGGTGGAGGAACCGACCGCAGAAAAGCATACACGTCCGCGAGTTGCTGTTCCGACAGCACCTTGGTCGTGTAAGGAGGCATCTCGCCTTTGGGCTGCCGAATATAGCTGGAGAGAGCCGTGAATGCCAGCGGACGCGGAGCCAGCCGGGGCCCTGCGCCTCCGTGAGCCGCGTAACCGTGGCACTGGTAGCATCCATATTGGACATAGAGTTTCTTACCGGTCTCGGCATTCCCCGGTGGCGCGTTGTCGGGAGCGGTTGCCGGAGTCTGGGCCAGGGCTCCAAAACTGAACAGCAACACGGTTGTCAGCAGGGCTAAGGAACGCACAGTTACCTCCTATCGTGGTTGAGTCACTACATCAAGCAGAGCAACCTCGCCGCGCTCCACTCTCTCGACGGCGCGCCGCAAGGCCGGCCCCAGGTCTTTCGGATCGGAAATCGGTCCTTCACCATAGAGGCCCATGCTTCGTGCCAGCATTGCAAAGTCGATATTGGGATCTTCGATTCCCGTTCCTGTATGCGTGTTCTCGTATGTGGCGCCTCGTTGATAGCGATTGGCCATGCGTTGCAGATGCATGAGCTCCTGGTGGTAGGCGCGGTTGTTGCGCATGACGAACAGCATTGGAATGCGATGATGGGTCGCCGTCCACAGGGCGCCCGGCGCATACATCATGTCGCCATCGTTCTGGAACTTGACGAAGAAGCGGCCATATTTGCGGTGCGCCAGGGCGGCACCGACTCCCGACGGCGGACCGTGACCCAGACCTGCGCCGCCCGCACCGTCGATCGTGCGGTAGTGCTTGTCGATGTTCCACAACGGGCCGCCGCCACCGGCGCTTGCCCAGTCCTTGTTCTTGATGACTTCCCAGACCTCGGCCTGCAGGCGGGCGGTGCTGACCGGACTGGCATCCCAGGCGTAGGTCGCTTCGACACGCGCCCGCTGCTGGGCACGCGCCTTGTTCTCTGCCAGTTGCTTTCCGCGCTGCTCGAGAGTCCGTTTGCGGTCGGATGTGATCAGGCGCTTACAGGCTTCGATCAACGAAGGCAGCGTGGCTTCGACATCCGCCGCCACCGCGATGTCCACTTCCGGATAGCGCTGGAAGTCCTGATAGTTTGCTTTCGTGTAAAGGTCGCGCGTGCCGATACTGATGAGCTTTGCACCGGGTTTCGTGAGCGAACTGAAGGTGCGATGCAACTGGTCCCGGACCGCGTGAACGGTTCCCCAGAGATCGTCGACCTCGAGACCCAGAACCACATCGGCGCTGCCAAGCGCGCCTCTCTGGCTGAAGGGATGGCGTGACGGAAGTCCTCCCTGAATGGGCGCCTGCAGCGTTTCCGCCAGTTGAACCAGCAAATCCATACCGGCCTGCGATCGCGGACGGCCGGCAAACAGCACCGGATTTTCCGCCGCAACCAGCAGTCGCGCGACCTCGCCGACCGCCGTTGATTCGCCCTGCGGGGGGGACGGTATGGTTAGTTTCGGAATTCGTAACGCGGCCTCATTCTCGACAGCGCTCTCCTGCAGATCGCTGTCGGCCACTAACAACACCGGCGCCATCGGCGGGGTCATCATGATCTTGTATGCGCGAATTGCGGACTCGGCAAAATGCGGCAACGAGACCGGATTGTCGTCCCACTTGACGTAATCGCGGACCATCGCGGCTGCATCCTGGACCGAATGTTTCCATTCGACTCCGGGGCGGCGTGTTGTGGCGTCGAGCGAGTTCCCCAGGATGATGTAGACGGGAATCCGGCCGCAAAACGAGTTATAAACCGCCATTGATGCGTGCTGCAGACCGACGGTGCCGTGGGCGAGAACCATAAGCGGCTTGCCTTCGACCTGCGCATAGCCGTCGGCCATTGCCACCGAAATCTCTTCATGCATGCAGGTGAGGAACTGCGGTTTTGTGTTCCCGCCATAGTTGACAATCGACTCCTGCAACCCTCGGAAGCTCGAACCCGGATTCGCGCAGATGTAATCCACTCCCAGCGACTTGATTACGTCCACCATGAAATCGGCTCCTGGACGTCCTTGCGTAAGTACGTCTACCGAGGGAGGCGCCACCTCGGTTTCGGCCGCCACGACGCCGGCAGCAGGCAGTACTCCCACTGCGCGCGCCGATTGAACAGGCGGAGCCTGTTGTGCGCCGGCGACCGGTGCGGCAACGAAAGCCGCGGCGCCGGCAGCGGCACCCTTGAGAAACCCACGGCGGCCAAACGAGCCTTTTTTGGACTTCTTCATGGATGCACTCCTCTTAGATAAAGTTTGGGAAGTATACACCGCTCTGCTATATCATTCTCCTCCGATGAGTCAACGTAAAATCGCAGCCGGCGTTGTCATGCTGTTGGCGTATGTTGCGGGAGTTGCCGCAGGTCTAAGCGATGTGGCCGATGCCGTGATGAGAGGCGACGGCGCGGCCGTTCGGACACTCCTGCAGCAGAAAGCCGATGTGAACGCGCCTCAGATCGACGGCGCGACAGCGCTTCACTGGGCTGTCTATCGCGATGATCTCGAAACGGCGCAGCTGCTGGTTCGTGCCGGAGCCAGGGTAAACGTTGCGAACCGCTCCGGTATCACGCCCCTTGCGATGGCTTGCCTTTATGGCAACGTCAACATGATCAATACACTGTTGGCCGCTGGGGCGAACCCAAAGGAGCTCGGTCCCAACGGAGAAACCACTGTCATGCTGGCCGCCCGCAATGGTAATCCCGAAGCGATCAAGGTTTTGCTGGCGGCCGGAGCAGATGTCAACGCCAGGGAAAACCTGCGCAACACGACTGCCCTGATGTGGGCTGTGGAACAAAAGAATCCGGCTGCCGTCAAGGCGCTGCTGGACGCTGGGGCCGACTTTCGAGCCCGCACCGGTCCTGCAGGTTTGCCTCGAAACTACATGGCCGCGCGCGTGGACACGGCCGGGGTTGAGGATGCGGTCCGGCGATACGCAGCAGCGGCGGCTGCAGGCCGGACTTATGAGGAACAGGTCGAATTCGAAGAAAAAAATGGTGTCGTGCATGAAGGCCGGCGCGCCTCGGCTCAGCCGGCTCGGCCTGCTGCCGCCGGAGCCTCCAATCAGCCGCCTCCCGTCGTCCAGGCGGACGATACCGAAGTCGTCGTCGCCGGCCTTGTCGGCAGCGGCGGCGGTGGCCTGACGGCGCTGGTTCTGGCCGCTCGGGAGGGCGATGTCCAGTCGGCAAAGCTTTTAGTGGATGCCGGAGCGGACGTGAACCAGGTCACAGAATATGCCTGGACTCCACTGCTGACGGCGACCAACAACAGGCACTACAAGCTGGCAATGTATCTCATCGAGCACGGCGCCAACGTGAATCTGGCGAACAAGGGTGGATGGACGCCGCTGTACCTCGCTACGGATAACCGCAACATCGAAGGTGGCGACTTTCCCGTCCCGAAGCCGGACATGGACCATCTCGAATACATCAAGTTCCTTCTCGATCATGGCGCCAACCCGAATACCCGGATCAAAGACAACACGTTGACTCGAACTATTTTCACCATGCAGTGGTTCTTCGAGTCGGGCGCCACGCCTTTCGTGCGCGCTGCGCAATCCAGCGATGTCGAACTGCTGAAAGTTCTTCTGACGCGCGGCGCCGATCCGAAGGTTGCGACGGACCATGGCGATACGGCTCTCACCGCGGCAGCCGGAATCGGATGGGTCGAAGGCGTGACCTACGAACACTCGGCGAAAGCAAATGTGGAAACGGTAAGAATGCTGCTGGATCTTGGTCTGGATCCGAATGGCACCAACCGTGACGGACGCACACCGCTCATGGGCGCCGCTATGAAGGGCCGGAACGAGGTTGTTCAACTCCTGGTGGATCGCGGCGCGAAGCTTGAAACGCGGGACAAGGGTAGCCGGGATTCAGAAGATGTGGGTTCGAAGATTGCCGGACACACCTGGCAGGCATTGGATTACGCCGACGGCCTTGTTCGAGTGGGAGTGCAATCGGCTATCGCACGCCCCGACACGGCCGCCCTGATTCGGAAGCTGATGACCGAGCGGGGAATGCCTGTACCCCCTCCTAATCGGGTGGTGGACTCGATTTGTGTCGTGGAGATCTGTAAAGAGCGAGTCGTGAAATAACCATAAGGGAACAAAAAACTAGCCGCGAATTACGCCAATGACGCGAATTGGGCGCATCAAATGAATTCTTAAGCGCCCATTCGCGTCATTGGCGTAATTCGCGGCTAGTTTTTGTTCCCTTACAGTTTGCCAAGCCTGTCCGTACTGTCCCCTTGCTGGTTTTGCTGAATTCCGTACATATCCAGAACGCTCAGCAGCAAATTGCCCGTCGTAATGGTCTTTCTTTGATACGCCAGGTGACGACCTCCCTTGAGCTTCCCGCAGGCGCCGCCGACGAGAATATGCGGCACGTCATAGTGCTGGTGCTGATTCGAGTTGCCCATGTTGGTGCCATAGAGAATCAGGGACTGGTCCAGCAAAGTGCCGTCACCGTCTGGAGTCGCCTTGAGCTTGTCTGCCAGGTACGCCATCGTTGAAACATGGTACCTGTTCAGCCGGGAATACGCCTTGATCTGGGCGGGATCATCCTGATGGTGCGAGCCACCATGGAAGCTCACGCTCGTGCCGCCCTCGGGAAACAGCGGCCCCTTCGGAAATGGATAACTCCGGCCGGTCAGGTCACGTGCGCCCAGCAATGTCGCGACGCGTGTGATGTCCGCGCGAAAAGCCAGGGCCGCCAAATCGAGATGGAGCTTGATGTGGTCATCGAACTGTTCCGGAATTCCGGAAGGTTCTTCCACCGACGGAACTACGGACGACGCTTTTGCGGCGAGTTGAAGGCGCCGCTCGATCTCGCGAATTTCATCGGTAAACTGACTCACTGTTCTGCGGTCACTCGCGCCGAGTTCGTTCTTGAAACTCGCCAATTCACCCACGAGCGAATCCAGGATGCTGCGGCTCTGCTTCATCCGAGCCGCCCGCACTTCCGGTGTCGCGCCGCTGCCGAATAGCCGCTCAAACACCACCTGCGGGTTCAGTTCCATCGGAAGGGGGCTCGTTCTTAACACGGGCTCATTATCAGGTGTGGGCAAGGGCACCCATGAAATCGTGTTCGTGTAGGAACAGCTATAACCTTCGCCGCAGTTGCTCGAACTCGAGTTTGGATCTTCCACTGCCATTTGGATGGAAGGCAGCAGCGTGTCCTGACCGATCTTCTGAGCGATCAACTGGTCGATCGTTGCGCTGCCGACGGTCGCGTCGGATCCTGCGGTCTTCCTCGGTTTGATTGCAGTCAGAAAAGCTGCGGCAACCCAGTGGTCGGAGCCGGTTGTACCCTCGGGGGGTTCGGCAGACTTCGACCAGAGTCCGCTCAGAATAACCATCCGGTCTTTTACGTTCTCCAGCGACTCCATGATGTACGGCAACTTTTCAGGAAGGGGACCCTCGGCAGCCGGCTCCCAGTAACCCGGCGCCATTCCATGCGGATAAAAGACGCCCACAAATCGGGGCTTTGGACTCGCTGCGGTCTGTGCCAGAGCCGTCTGCGCGGGCACCATTGCTTCGAGTAACGGCAAGGATAATGTCAAACCGGCACCGTGGAGGAAGGTGCGCCGGGATAGATGTTTCTTCGTAATAAACATGCTAATTGCCCTCCGTAGTATTTTCCTGCATTTTCACATTCATCTGGAACGGCTTGCTCTTCACGACGCCCAGAACGACAGCGGAGAAACGGTTGCCATTGCGTCCGGCTTCCCGCGCGATCGAGCGAACCAGCGGCATGTCCTGGTATTCCACACCACGGCCCAAACCGTAAACAAGAAGTTTCTCGGCGAACAGTTGCACAAATTGGTCGGAGTAGCCGAGAAGCCATTGGCGTAAGCCGGCGGGGCCATCGATCTTGTTGCCATCGTATAGGGTGGCCGCGGCATCGATCGAATTTCCGTCATCCTGCATGCGCCAGCTTGCGATCGCATCAAAGTTTTCGAGGGCGAAGCCAATCGGGTCCATCATGCTGTGACACTGGATGCAATCCGAACGTACACGATGATCCAGCATCTTCTGGCGCATCGATGGTTCTTTTGTGTTGCCCGTGTTGTCTGTCGTTTTCGGCGGAAGCGGCGGAACGTTCGGCGGAGGATCCGGCGGGCTCATGCCGAGTACATTCGTCATGACCCACTTGCCTCGAGTCACAGGAGATGTTCTTTCCGGCTTGGACGTTGTCGCCAGGAAAGCTCCCTTGCCCAGAAGGCCTTTGCGCACGTCCATATCCGGACCGAGCGTCACGCGCCGGAACTGACTTCCGTAAATCCCCTTGATGCCGTAATGCCTGGCGAGGCGCTCATTAACGAAGGTGTAATCCGCGGTCAACAAATCGACCACGTTGCGATCCTCGCGACTGACGCTGTCAAACAATAGTTCGACTTCGCGACGCATGGCCTGGCGCAGGGGATCATCGAAGTCCGGATACAGCATGGGGAGCGGTCCCACGGCCTGCAGGCCGCGCAGGTTCAGCCACTGCCCGGCGAAGTTGATTGTCAGGGCCTGGGAGCGGGGATCCTTGAGCATGCGCCGCACCTGCTGATCCAGTACGGCGGGATCCTTCAGTTTCCCCTGGCCGGCGAGGCTGATCAGCTCGTCGTCAGGACTCGTGCTCCAGAGGAAGAAGGACAAGCGCGAAGCCAGGTCGAAATCGTCGATGCGATACGTGTCGCCAACCTTGAGGTTCGCCGGCTCCTTTTCGATGCGATAAAGGAACTTCGAAGCGGCAAGGATTCGAGCCAGAGCCATTTCGATGCCGTTATCGAAATCGGCCTCCTTGCGGCCTTCCGCATAGAACTGCATCAACCCATTTATTTCCGCGGTAGTCGCCGTGCGCCTGTAAGCATGAGTCGCGAGATTCGAAAGGATTTTCCGGGCACAGGCAGTTTCATCGGCAGCGCCGGACGGACGGCACACGAAGATTGTCCGGCGGCTTGGGGAGTCGGTCGCCTGTGTTGCATCGAAAGGGCCTTCGATTCGAAGAGTGCCTACGTGCGGAAAGTAGGTGAATCCCGGAGTCGGACCGGTCTGAACAGTATCGCGCACAAAATGCTGATCCAGGTCGAGCACCGGCGCAAAGTTTGTCTGCAAGAACGTCACGCCGATCATGTGCGCGCCGGCTTTGGCAGCAAACCGGATGCGCATGGGGGCATTGCCGCGTCCGCCAAAGAAGGCTTCCGGACCGGCCTGTCCGCCAACGTTGGCCGGGATTCCGCGCTGACCGCGGCCTCCACAATTGGACCCCCCTTGTTGCCGTCCTCCACCTTGCCAATCGATTAATGCCACGCGCTCGCCGTCGAGAATGATCTCCAGCTTTTCGCAGGGCACCGAACCGAAGCCGGTGGGCGACATGTTATCGCCGAATATTGGAGTGACGGTGAGCGTGTACTGACCGTCAGAGGGGAACACATGTTTGACGAGCATTCCGCCGCGGGTCCCGAATGGCAGGCCTTCGATGTGATAGTCCTGCGACGTGTCTTCCGGAGTCCGGTACACAACCAGGCTCGGAGTGGTCGCTTCGCCAATCGCAAGCCGGCTGATTTTCTGCGCGGCTGAGACATAAGCTTCGACCAGCGTCGAAGAAAGACCCAGCGCACCCGCGATGTTGTCGAAGCCGTGAGTCGAATCGTCGGACGGTAAATACTTCGCAGGATCAATTTCGAGATCCAAAAGATCGCGGATCACATTTCCATATTCCGTGCGGTTTAACCGATGCAGGCCGGGAGGAGGCATGTGCGGCGCGCCCCTCCGATCAAGCTCATTTTCGAGATACGTGATGAATCCTTTGAGGGCCGCGGGTTCCGGCCGCCTTGCGCCTGAAGGCGGCATCATACCGGCCCGCAGTTTGCGAACGATCTTCTCCCAGGTTTCGGCATTCCGGGCCACATTCGTCAGGTCAAGGCCGTCCAGAGTGAGTTTGCGGGCCGAGTCCATGCCCGCAGTCTTTGCTCTCTCGCTGTGACATGTCACACAATACTGACTGACGACTGCCTGCTGAGCGGAAACTGGAGCATTTTGAGCGTTTGCGACCAGGACGCTCGACATGATCACGATGCAACCAGCTATGAAAATTTGCTTATTCATGGATGACTCCATTGCAAGACTTGGATTGAATTAACGAGTTGTCTTTGCAATAAGATGAAAGCCGGACGCAAGGATATAACATCGCTGCTGAAACGTCTAATGGATTGGCGGCCCGGTCCAAGATATCGCGCGAAGCGCGTCCGAATACAGCCGCGTAGCGGCGACAGAATGTAGCCTCACGCGCCAGCGTGGGGTATGGGTTGCAATTGAAGGTTAAGCCCCGCGAGGGGCGGAAGATTCTTCAGAACCATCTTTCGCTCCTACGGAGCTTGTAAAATCGAGGTCTACCCGGTCCCCACGCTGGCGCGTGGGGCTACATTCTGTCGCCGCTACGCGGCT
>Ga0137397_10001615_pt1 | contig 15795 bp, 24 predicted proteins | sample czorhiz116metaG_FD_106658 | JGI IMG/M metagenome (GOLD analysis project Ga0137397, IMG submission 106658) | Vadose zone soil microbial communities from Angelo Coast Range Reserve, California, USA - czorhiz1.16 metaG | ecosystem: Environmental > Terrestrial > Soil > Vadose zone | place: USA... | reverse complement strand
CCAGTCTCCTCATCCAGTACACCTTGTAGTGCGCGCCTCATCTCATCGTATGTGAATACCCTCAAGTCGTCGTGATAGTCCGGGGCTAATTCGAGAAGCCACTCCGGGCGGATCTCCGTCACCGTACGGATGTATGGCCTCGATGTGAGCACAAATTCGTTGAAGAGGACCCATTCAGGCAGTCTGCCGAGACCGCATGAAGGATGCAGTGATACCACCTGATCGGAATTGAACACATGTGAGAATGAAAGTGTCTTCCTAGTCGCACCTGCTTGTCCTTGGCGGTGAGATAAGCACCCTTCTCTCCCTCCCTGTGTGCGACCTGCATAAAGTATCCGCAGACTAGCGCCTTTCGGATGTTCGTGTAGCGCTGGGCCTGATCCTTGTACGTCTTAGTTACAATGTCGATTTCTAGGCGCTCCATGATTCGTAGAAGCTGGGTGCGGACATTGTTTGCTTCGACCAGGGAGCGGGCTGAAACATAATTGTTCCATGCCCAGCTGTGATTTTGCTGATCTATGTGACGATGTCTTCGTTGGTGACGGTAAACAGGAGTTAGAGAGACGCGCACTATTCTGATACTCATTAAAGACGTTAAGAAGAGTGAGATGATCCCCGTGAGGTATGGTCAGCAGCTTCTTCGCTGCATCGGCTTCTTTCCGCTGGTTGCTCGGTCGTAACCAAATATTGGGAACTGCGGCGAAATATGATCAGCGTCATCGACAGGACAGTAAGGTAAACAAACCAGAGAGCATCGCGACAATGGTCAAGATTTCTTGACTACAATGAAACTCTGGACTGACAACGAGCACCTTTGACATCTGTGCAGATATATGAGTACCTGCAGTACGATCTGCAAGTCGAAAAACCTACATGGGGATCCAATGGGAACTCCGACATCATGCTTCCCATGGCCGTAAGGTTTCCATTGTCGTCGAGTGCACCGAGGTAATTCAAGAGTTCGAGCGCTCGCATCAACGTTTCTGGTGCTGGTTTGTCCACATAATCGAATCGAACAAGGTCTTTGACACCAGCCTTCACTAGAATAAGAACAGTGCTTGATAAATTACTCCTCAAGATCTCAGGATGCGAGTGGTCTTCGAGTTCCTTTAAAAAATCCTTTTCAGTGTATAGCCGGAAGCACTTGCCAGGGCGAGTGCGCCCAGCACGGCCTGCTCGCTGTTGTGCAGAAGCTTTCGAAATCGGAGATACCAAGAGAGAATCTACGCGGATGCGTGGGTTGTACAACCTCTGCTTGGAGAATCCAGGATCAACGACGTATACAATGCCGTCTATAGTGAGGGACGTCTCCGCGATGTTCGTAGATACAATGACTTTTCGTCCCGGAGGACCACCTGGGCTGCGCGGTGGGGGCGCAGGATCGAATATACGTTGCTGCTGTTGAGGCGGCAAAGACGAATAGAGGGGGATGCAGGAGAGGGGCCCAACTGTGTCCGGGTCACTGCTGACTTGGGCGTCAGCCTCAATCTTGATTTTGCGACACGCATCCTCGATCTCTTCCTGTCCGGTGAGAAAAAGGAGGATGTCGCCAGGGTCTTCGGCGCGATGGATCATGAGGACGGTACGGATCGCAGCTTCCACGTAGTCCGGTTCAGGTTCTTGTGCATAGAAGATCTCCACGGGATAGCTGCGACCAGAAATTTTTAAAAGTGGGGCAGGTTCACCGACAGTGAAATACGTCTGGAGCTTGCGCACATCTAGCGTAGCCGATACCACTATGACTTTGAGGTCCTTGCGCCTCCTCACAAGACTCTTGAGGAGGCTCATGAGCACGTCAGTCGCGAGGGTGCGTTCATGCGCTTCATCAAGGATGATTGTCGAGTAGCGGTCAAGATTGGGGTCGTTCATTGCTTCGCGCAGGAGCATACCGTCAGTCATGTACTGCAAGAAGGTTGTTCCTGGCTCCGTCATGTCCTCGAAACGAATAGAATATCCGACCTCCTTCCCGAGGGTGACTGGTATTGAATGAGAAAACGATCAGACATCAGATATAGTGGACGCACCGTCCATCTCATCGGCGACACGATTCGCTATGGATGTAGCAGCCACTCGGCGTGGCTGTGTACATGCGACGATTTTCTTCTTTGTCTGGGGCAAGTCGGAGTAGACAACAAATTGCGGTATCCTAGAACAAGACCGGTCACGAATTCGCAGAAAGAAGGACGTGATGTGGGCGTACTGTGTAGTTTTCCCAGAGCCCGTCTCTCCAATTACGAGTAAAATCTGATGTTTACTAAACTTTACGGTGTAATCAGACAGATGGCCATGATTCCGGGGGGGACCCCGAACCCCCAAATCGCCGCTCATAAACAAAGTGCGGGGCTGGACTTACCATTTTATAAAATTCATCCATCTGTGCAAAGACTGGCAGCTCCTTTCGAGTCTCGAGTATTTTGTGATATTGAGGAGAATGTGGCAAACGAGTGAACGGATTTTCATTTCCCTCCTGCAACGTCGTCAAGCAATGCGACGTGGAGATGTGAAAATACCACGTACAATGACCCCCCGAACTTGTTTTGCGGTTACATGTCGCGGCATGAAGCCAAAAAGCGGGTGTCGAGTCGAATTGGCCATTGTGTCCTGGTTTGAACAGCCGTACTAGCCGTACTTTGCGTCCAAGGGCGGCGCAAAGGGAGTGTGATCACGTTGTCGACATCGACATCTAAAGAGATTTAGCGAGTATTTTGGCCAGAGATGCATCGCCGCCCTTCCAACAGCGTTCCAATCGCTCTTACTTCATTCTTAACTTGGATATCCGGCGTTGTCTCAGTCGATTTGGAGCAAGCAAGTGAGCTGGTATCGGACCTCAAATTCTGAGACGAAATTTGCTACTGCCAACTCAGGGTCAACCAACGCCCGCGACCGACTGCAGTCACGGTCACTGTGTCCACTGGGTTCTGCCTCTAACGCCCTTGCTGCCTGCCCTCGTTGTTAAAACGCCCGTTCGAGTAGCTCGTACAATGATCTCGACTGACCCGGACCGGGATTCCGGGATAGGGGCGTAGACATTCATCCACTCCGGTCATTGAATCTACGAAACCACCGTCATAGCACAATGTAGGGTTTTACCTTGTCTTATTGCCGCTTGTCCTGACCCATTGCACTTGCAGATGCCAGTGGATACGATTATCAAGGGATTCAAGTTGGATGATGAAAAGATACGGAGTCGTGTCGCTAAACAGGAGGATGACACCAGACCGGACTGGGAGATCAATTGGTACGGGCCCATCATCAATTGTATCCCCAGAACCGCGTACATCGAAATCGGAGCGGGCTATGAGGCCAATGGCGAGATCGTCACTGTCATCGTGCTGGAAATAGGGAGTGCCAGTGATAAGCAGACAATGGAGAAGGAAGCTGTTCACACCGACGACGAGGCGCTTACTCAAATTGCCAAGGACATGTTGACGCCTGGTGTCTGGCTTTCATTATAGTCCTGAGGGCCTTGCGCGTGTCCCTGAGCAGTGGTGGGGTTTGGCTCAGCCAAGTGGATGTACTAGGCTATCACTCCTGACGTACTATTTGTTCTGGTTCAGCAATTTTTCAGTGACTCGCGTTTCTCGATGTCATCTGCTCTCGTGTCCCCGCTGCGGAACTTGTCAAGCGCAACACCGTACAAGTTCCGACATAACGGATGGGCGCACCAACTGTCACTTCAACTGAACATACCGTTCGGAGCGCTGTCCTCATCTCAGTGACTCTGCTCCGGTCATACGCACTACGCTTACTAGTAGCACCCCGCCACAATCGCCTCTCGGAACAGGAGAATGAAGGGGAAGATGACACGCCACGATGCCCCGCGTACACTGACAACATCATGGACCTCGCCGAAGCCGCAGGCCTCCGCACCAGTTCTCGTACTCCTATGATACTACCTATACCGTGTATGCATAAAACGCGTCTGTAAAGAAAAGTCATCAAACGAGAATTCTTGTTTCCCTTTCGATCATTCGCATCCCTCTAAAGCTTCGCCGTCATTGCATTATCTGCTGCCTGTACTGTCGACGATCCCCGATTTTGGACTTTGATGCTGTGGCGCTCGCCAACACGAAATCAAACTCCGTTTGTACCTCACTTCGAGTCGCACCGCTTTGTCCCTCCTGTTATCTTCACTCGGAACCACTTTGGCACAACTTTGAAGTTCCTTCACCGACTCGCGATGTCAACTCCGAATTCTACTTATTGGAGGAACATGGCCAAAATGGCTGTCACAGGGGACGACGTCGTGTATGGGGTATTTGTGGATTTTCTCCTAAGACACAAGTTCCCGCGCCAAAGGTTCCTTGTGCCTTCCAAACTTTCCCTCACAAGGATCCCCGCCGATGAAGCCGACTGGCGAAAAGTGATTGTTGACATAGGGGTGGTCAATTTCACACTTCCTGGATCCGAACCCCCTTTCAGGCTGCGGCTGGGCGTCGATAATCAAAAGAGCTTTGGATGTCATGCGAACGTTGCCATCTCCGGCGACCATTATCTCGAATCCAAGCGTCGAGAGGGCATTTCATGCCTTCTCATTCCAGGCCCGGGACCAGGCGAAGGCAGCGATCAAAAAGTATACTTTTTTCGACACCGTCGATTGGATCGTTTTGATTGGGGCATACTGGATACATCTCCCCTTTGGACCATTCACGGAGGCCCAGTTGACCGCTAGAGCTCTTAAGCCATCCCCAAGCGCTGATTGGCTCGAGACATTTGCCGAGGAACGCAGACGCTCTGGCCCCGTACCTCCCCTTCCAGGGCTCTTTTTCCTCTGTGAGGAAGACTCTCGCAAACGCTTGGAAGCAATCCTTGCTTCAACCGACGGCGAGGCTCAACGCCTGATAGACGCACTGGGACCCGCGTGATTCCCATTGATCTGTTTGTAACTCACTCAACAACACTTAAAAGTGCTGATTAAATTTAAATAGGGGCCCAGTATTTTTGTTCGAAACTGGAACCGGGCTCGAGCTCGCAACCCACGGAAGGCCGGAAGTTTTTCAGTTTATTGGTCTCCACACACCTTGGTCCGCATGAAATCCGAGTCTTCATGTTCGTAAACAGCAATGACTTGTTAAAAGTGGATACAACTTGAAGGATAAGAGTGCGCTTGGTAGCGAATTTGACCTTTACAAATGAAGTACCGTGACGCGTGGCGGCGGCACTAACGCTGAATTATGCATAGTAGTAACTGACATGATACTAAGGTCACAAGTGCTACAGGTGAGTTATTTTCGATAATGACAGGTTAGCTCGTGAGACCCTAGGCGACTGTTTCGTTTTCCCTTGAGCAATGACAAATTCCATCGAAGTCGTATTCATGCCATCGCGCAGCGGGGTGATCACACCAAGGTCAGCAGCAGAGAGCAGGGCATAGAACTCGTCCTTTTTGATGGTCTAATGGCTACAAGCGGCAAATCAGTGCTTTTTCAACTTTTTGACAGTGGGAGAGCTGAGTGGAGATGTAATGAGATCCAAGCTACCATACTCGCCATTGATACCGCTCACGAGCTCGCTAACCTGTCGTTCGAGTTTGAGAGAGTCGGGAAGTGCCGGAGAAGTAACCTGAATAAGGACGACTCGACCTATCCACTCAAGGTAGTCGTGTAGCAATTTGGCGAACGCGCGCAGTTTCTGAACGACACCCATGACGACGTCCAGTTTATCGTGTCCAATGATGATCTTTTTCCCGGCGTAGAGCTTGAGGAGGGCCTGCAACTGTGGCTGAATACGTGGACGAGTGCTGAGAACTTGAAGTGACCAGTGTATTCATGATAAAGCGGAAACAAATAGGTGACAACTCACAGTTCACGCGGGACACGATCCGCATCGACTGCGACGGGTGTGTGCATGACAGACGTGACGTGGCCTTGTACGTCGATACCACGCGCAGTAACTTCATATCCACATACTCGTACGCAGGATGACGTAAAGTGGCAGAAATACGAATAAGTCTGGAAACATTCGTTACAAAACGCTTGTATACGTACGAGGAAGGCAACGGAAGACTTCGCTGCTCGGCCATGTGAACGAAGAGGCCGACGTAAATGTCGGGAACCAACAAACGGAGCAACTTGGGTACGAGAAGAAGGAGGTGGTAGTCATGCACCCAAATGAGGCTCCCCGGACAATATATCCAGTATTCTACGCGCAAATGTGGTATTAGCTTGCTCATACGGGGCCCATGTTCATCCGCCGAAAAGGCCGCGGATAGGGACGTGGGTGAGACGTCCTGCCAGAGAAGGTAGTGGAAGAGCGGCCAAAGTGCTGGAAAAAAAGAATCACATGAGAATACGAAGAATAATACTAGTACTAACCACGATCAAAAACCCACTCTGTTTGCAGTACCTCGTCATAGTGGCCATAAGCTGCTACTACTTTGTCGTCAAGCAAGACGGGGACATAAGTCGTCGTTGTCTTGGCGGCCTCGTCCTCGCTCTTAAAATTAGCAATCTCCTCCTCGAGTGCCGTCGTGTCCTCTTCAGAGAGCGCCGCGGACGGAATCTTGACACACACTCCGACTAGGTGGAGATTAAATGGGCGAGTAGTAAGCGCGCGTGCGGGAGCGAAGAAGGAAGGCGAGATGATGTCATGTAATGGGGGTGGGGCCGGTCTCCAACCACGGTGACCGACCATGGCCGTCTTACTGCAACAACTTGAACAAGCAGCGACTTGCTCGGAAGAAGCTGATGAAGACGCATTGGCAGCGTCGGGAATGGTTCTGATAAGACGACGTAAAGTCAGTGCATGGCGAACGACAGCAGCCAGGGCTTGGGTAACAGTGACTCGAGGAATGAGGTCCGACTCCGAGTTTTCCGTGCAACGACGCCAAGTCCTGTCATACTAGTAGGCCAGTCGAATTAGCTAACCACGTTATCTCCACTGGCAACTCTCGGATATAGTCGTCGAGTACCTTGGTGCGCATGGCATCCTTGCAATGGTCGTCATCATCACGAGGAAGGGACAGAAATACTCCGGGAACCAGCGGGTCCCAGCAGCTTGGGGACTTATCCAGGACACCTTCGGCGCTGCAGGATATGTTGGTCACTGGAGTTAGCAAAACTCAAGCCATCTGGGACAGACTGCAACTCACTTGCAGCATTCCTGAACCGATGAGCCAGCTTTTTCTTTTGAAAATACATTACAATTACGAGAGTGGCAATCTCCTTTTGCCTAAGTATTCGAAAATGACTCATTGGTAATGGAAGAGTTGCACTGACATGCAGTAATTGAACGTGACGGGAAGAGGATGGGAGAGTACATGGGGGCGCAGCCCTCCTGTGAGCTTGAATGTCTACAGCGCTGATTTGATAGAGAGTGCCAGTGGGCTTATGTCACGGTAGGGCACAGTGCGAACTCCGAGAAATTGAACGCGAGAACAGAGAGGGTTGTTGCCTAAGTAGAAGGCCTGAGTACGCTCGCGATCTTGTAAGATCGAGAACGTGAGGCGGAGGTCTTGACGGAGACGTAAAGAGAAGGGTGGACGAGACCAAGGAAAGATCGCACGCTTGCAGTGATCGGGCTTGCAGATCCGAGAACGGAGAGAGGCGCGAGACCAGTAAGACGAGCGGGAAGGCGACGTCGGCCGAAGGGTGCAGAAAATAAATTCAATAGTCGTGCGACAGAGTACAGCGGGCACGAGCCTGAGGGCGACGATGGCCAGGGGAAAGTGGCTGAAGGTTTTAAGTGAGATGTGTATATGTATGGGGAAGGTGCGAGGAAGGTAAATGAGGATCGGGACTACAGTGCCGGCCAGACACCAGGCGTCAACACGAGCTCGGCAATTTGAGTAAGCGCTTCGTCATCGGTGTGAACAGGTTTCTTCTCCAATTCCTCCTTATCACTCCCTTTTTCCAGCACGATGACGGTGACAACGTCGCCATTGGCCTTAAAGCCCGCTCCGATTTCGATGTATGCGGTCCTGGGGATACAATTGATGATGGGGCCCGTTCCAATTGATCTCCCAGTCCGGTCCGGTGTCCGCCCCGTGTCTGGTAACATAATTCCGTATCTTTTCACCATCCACTTGAATCCCTTAATAAATGTATCCACCGTATCCACCAGCATCTGCCAGTGCAATGGGTCAGGACAAACACTATGGCAATAAGACAAGGTAAAATCCTACGGTGTGCTATGACGGTGGTTTCGAGATGGGAGATGAATGGCAAGCTTACCCCCCCCCTATCCCGGAATGCTGGTCCGAGTAGCTCGGCTGAGTTCGGCTCGACTCAGCTCCACCACCACCATAGACCCTCCGCTGCTCACGGATGCCACTCACGATCTCACCGGACTTCTCGAGTACCTGCCATTACAACGCGTGCGCGAATAAGTATCGTAGTGTAATTCGCATTAAGATACCTGTGCTATTCCATTAAGAAAGAAAGATTGTTAAGAACAAAGCGTGTAGTCTAGAAAATATACATACATTCACTTTGCTATCCATCTACGCCCTTCGAACGATGTACGATGTGCTATAAACAATACATGCCCAGTTTTTCCGTAATTGCCGTATGATAAATATGGGTGAGAAAGAACGAGAAAAGATTATTTTTCTTCAACAAGCGCTTCCGTTGGGTAAAAAAAACCTCGTCTCACAACTTTGCCTCTTCGTCCTTCCGCACCTCCGCAAGCTTCAGCAATTCCGCGACGACCTCGAGAGGACTCGTCACGTGCCACATGGCGAGCGTGCGCTTGGACGGGTGACCGACGGCAGTCGTAAAGAGATCCTCGGGCGTGAGCTGCAGCTCGACGCGCGGAAGCTCGGGCGTCTTTTCCGCGCCGACCAGGGAGACGGATAGCGGTGCTTCCATCGTGTAGGGAAAGGTCGTCTCCGAAAAGTGTAACGCGCGGAACATGTCCTCATCCGTCTATCATTTCGCAAAGAAACGTTGGGTCAGGACAACCAGACAAAAAGGATGATGGCGCGCGAGAGACGAACCTTGTCGTCCCCTGCGCAGAAGACGAATTGGGCGTCCGGATTTAGATACAGGATACGCTTGACAATTTCGCCCTTATTGATCGCAATCGGGCGAACTTCGAGGTTCTTTTTGCCCACGAGTACTATCAGACGTCAGACAAAACTCCGTAAACGCAAGTGACCCACGAGTAATACGGAGTGACAATACCTTCGATTGGCCGTTTGTGCGCAACGTTGTTTTCGAGCAGATCCTGACACTGCCTGCACTGGAATTGCCTACGAATCTCGCAACTCAACGTGGCAGATAAAACGAGACAAGTAGCGCACGTACCCCCACTCTGGGTCCGTTGCGCGGTAGTGCCACGTAATCGAACTCTTTTTGACTTCGATGTGGCTGCCCGTCGTGCGCTCCGTGTAGTATTTGAATACCTCGAGCACCTCGTTCATCCAGCTCATGTCCATGCTCTCTGTGAAGTTCGTCCACTCATCTGAACCTGGCGCGCGTATGAACCCGCCGTGCTCGGCGGACATGCCGAGCGACCGGATATGCCCTAAATGCTGCTCCAGGAACGCACTGTCACGTCCTGAGATGATGTAGACGAGGTTGCGTGGGTCCGCTGAGAGTTTCGCGAGCGCCGAGAGGGTGTCCTCGGACGGTATTGCCATCGATGGCGTCTTAACAATCGGTGCCAGAGTACCCTGCAGGTGAATGGCTGGCTGTCAGTGCCATCAGAAGAAACCGAAGGACGATGGACTCACGTCATAGTCGAGCAAGAAGAGACGCTTGGTTGCTCTGGTATAGCGCTCAAGCATATGGTGGGTGGGTAGCGCGGGTGTCTGGCGTGCAACACCCTGAGCGTCGACGACACTGAGCAGAAATCTGACGAGAGTCATGGCCCAAGTCTGCGATGTGTGTGTCGTGATAACGTTGTACAACTTGGCATGCCGCGTGTCCTTTTCCACCTGGGACATGAGCAGGCCACGGTGCATCGCTGCCGCTACATCCTACACGTAGACGGCGCGTCAACGAATGCATAATCAAACGCAAAAAAACAAAAACGATAAACGAACATCAAGATTCCATGGGTTGATTTGAAGCGCCTCGATCATATTGGAAGAAATGCCCATGAATTCGCTCAGTACGAGAGGCGACTGTTTCGTTCTCCCTTGAGCAATGACAAATTCCATCGACGTCGTGTTCATGCCATCGCGCAGCGGGGTGATCACACCAAGATCAGCAGCAGAGAGCAGGGCATAGAACTCATCCTTCTTGATGGTCTGATGGCTACAAGCGGCAAATAAGTGCTTCTTAACAGGAGAGCTGAGTAGAGACGTACTAATGATGCACAGGAATGAAATCCAAACTACCATACTCGCCATTGATACTGCTCACGAGCTCGCTGACCTGTCGTTCGAGTTTGAGAGAGTCGGAAAGTGCAGGAGAAGTAACCTGAATAAGGACGACTCGACCTATCCACTCGGGGTAGTCGTGTAGCAACTTGGCGAACGCGCGCAGTTTCTGAACGACACCCTTGACGACGTCCAATTTATCGCGTCCAATGATGATCTTTTTCCCAGCGTAGAGCTTGAAGAGGGCCTGCAACTTTGGCTGAATACCAGGACGAGTGCTGAGAAGTGACTTGAGTATTCATGCGAAAGCGGAAACAAGGGAGTAGGGGACAACTCACAGTTCACGCGAGACACGATCCGCGTCGACTCCAACAGGTGTGTGCATGACAGACGTGACGTGGCCTTGTACATCGATACCGCGCGCGGTGACTTCGTATCCACATACTCGCACGCAGGATGACGTAAAGTGGCGGGAATACGAATAAGTCTGGAAACATACGAGGTTGGCACCAAGCATGCCATCCAAGATCTCCTTTCGTCCTGAGAGGTGAGAATGTCAGCGCCACTTCATTACAAATCGTTTGTAAACGTACGAGGAAGGCAACGGAAGACTTCGCTGCTTGGCCATGGGGTATGAACGAAGAGGCCGACGTAAATCTCGGGAACCAACAGACGGAGCAACTTGGGTACGAGAAGGAGGTGGTAGTCATGCACCCAAATGAGGTCTCCCGGACGATATATGTCCATTATTCTACGCGCAAATGTGGTATTGGCTTGCTCATACGGGGCCCAATGTTCATCCGCCGAAAAGGACGCGGACAGGGACGTAGGCGAGACGTCCTGCCAGAGAAGGTAGTGGAAGAGCGGCCAAAGTGCTGGGAAAAAGAATCATGTGAGGATGCGAAGAATAATAGTACTGGTCACGATCAAAAACTCACTCTGTTTGCAGTACCCGTCATAGTGGCCATGAGCTACTTTGTCGTCAAGCAAGACGGGGACATAAGTCGTTGTTGTCTTGGCGTCCTCGTCCTCGCTCTTAAAATTAGCTATCTCCTCCTCGAGCGCCGTCGTGTCCTCTTCAGAAAGCGCCGTGGACGGAACCTTGACTCTCTCTCCGGCTGGGGGGACATTAAATGGGCGAGTAAGCGCGCGTGCGGGAGCGTAGAAGGAAGGCGAGATGATGTCATGTAACGGGGTTTCCAACCACGGTGACGTACCTGAGTTGGTATTGGGACTTTCAATGTCGCCAATCCAGCCAATGACGAACTGCTCGTACGTCGCGGACAGCGAGCGAATGCCGCTGATCATGGCGGAGTGGCCCTGACGCGCAGACAGTGACCATCTCGCACTCAAGGCGTCCTCATGGGCGTGGTCGGGGTGAGGAAGGGTCTGGGAGACGGTCTCGGAGGATGACGGGGGGATGTTGGCCGGTTGTTGGGGTGGAGTCGGAGGCGGGGAAATGATGCCGGGGCGCGACGATGCGTGGAGGGTCGCGGTGATGGGGAGATAATGGCAGACATGGATGATGCGGCCGGAGAGGGGAATGCCTTTTGCGTGGTACTCGGCGGTGCGGGAGAGCACTTCGGCGGTGAGATCCTCGAGCTTGATGGGTTCGGAGACTCGACGGGGTTCGTGGAAGCTATCCATGTCGTCGGGACGGTGTTGGAGGAGATGGAGGTAAAGGGGGAACTAGGAAGGAGGTATTATATAGGGCTTTAAAGAGATGATTATCGAGGCAAGAAACGGAGGAATTGAGACGCAAAAGGACATTCTACTTTTAATAACCTTTTTCGCTCTTTCCGCCCACGCAACGATCGATCCCGCCAACAGCTCAATCAGCCCAATCGCGGTCATCACTTGTCCCCTCCTCTCCATCCTCGCCGCCTCCCGACGTTTTCCCTCGTTCGTCCTTATATTCGACCGACGCAGTCACCGCCATCCGAGATTCATCTCAGGGGGCGAGATTGACAAGGCGGAGTTCTGTAACTGCGCAAATGGGTGCTGCCAGTGCCAGCAAGCCATGAGTCATGTCACGGTGGTGTCGATCACATACACACATACCCATGGCCAAGACCTCGGCGAATCCTCGACAAAGCAGGAGTCCGGAAGAAGAACAAGCGTCGTTCTCTCTGTGTGCTTCGGCTCGCACTGGCAGCGTGGCCTCTCCGCTGACGCTACTCTCTTCATTCCACGTCGCGAGCGCGGACTTCGCCGCCCCGTTTTAAGGAAATCGTCTCGATTTTTCTCGGCGATTGCTTATTCGGAGTAATCGGACATCCCCGGCATCAGCTCTCGAACCGGTGCATGAGGGGAGTGTTGTCTGCCGCGTCGCCGAGACCACCGCCATCCCACCGGCCGCCACCATAACTCGGAGCCTACATCCCGGGGCCTATCGCCCCGCGGACACTGGCAGGGATACCCGTGTTCCTTACCTTGCTCTCGTTATCCTCTCACACTAGTACTAGTACGATCTGGGCCCTGCCAGTGGCCCCCTGTGTCCGCCGTACCCTTGTTTGACATTTTTACTATCGTGGACAGGGCGAGGCGCACCGGAGTACATGAGTTGATTCTTTCGTTCTATTGCTGCCCAGGATGCCTCATTCCCGATTTCATATGATATGGCAATTATCCTCCAGCCAGCCTGAGGCTGCCACCACCCAACGCTCAGCCAGAACATCACCATGTCTTCCACTCTGAGCCTATAACTCATTCCGGATCAGGAGATCTATCGGAAATTCCATCTGGAAATTCGAATAGACATCCTAGGATCCCACACTCGATCACTCGATGCTCGTAGAAGCTGCTAACATCCACTTATCATCTTTGCATATGCAGCCATGCCACGCCGATACTGTCGTGTAATAAGCAGAGGCTAACGTAGCGAGCCACACTTTCTCCGCGATTAGTGCTTGTAGTAAAGCCACGTATGAAACAATTACAACCTTAATATGATCATGGCCATCCGACGTCAAAACATATGCCGACACGCCTTATCAACCCGTACTCTGGTATCTCCGTCTCCATATCACGATATCACGATCCGCGCAAAGCCAAGTCAACCCTCCGTCGACACGCACCACAGCCGCACACCCCCGCGCCCAGGAGTCTCGCTCAGTTCTGATGTAACCATGAAAACGCCACTTGCACTGAAAAGCCAGCGCAGATTCACGACGAGCATTTTGCAGCTTGTTTGGTCCACCTGTCAATCAGGAAGAAATCTTGGCTGACCTGGGATCTTTGAGTTCGCCGCGGAAGCAGAGCGCCGGCGCAGGGTCGGAACTGAAATCACAAATTTGCCGAAAGGTCGCCCGGCGGGCCGCGGTACTCCGGAGGCGGCCTCGGGCTTGTTTTGGAGTTTCCGCGGGTCTGGGTCCTAGTGCCTCGAATGCTGCTCCTCTGGCCAAATGGTGGCTTCCAGGCTATCCACATCACGATCAAGTTCCGTCGATTTTCCGGTTGTCCAGCGAAGGTCTGGGTGCCAAGACAAGTCGAGCAACCCTGCCAAGTGATTCCCCCAATTCCGAGCTCGTCCTTTTTGATGGAGGGCGAGATACAGGGAAGAGCAAGATTGGTCCTCGTTTCCGTCGTGGAGCTTGTAGCTAGTGCACAGGGTCACCGAAGTAGGGTTTTCCCTATCCCCAAGTATAATGAATAGTGGTAGTGAGGCCTACGCCGAGATGACGACCATTATACCGTACGTGAGTACTAGCGTCCTCGCGGCGTACAGAAACGCGAGGAGACTTAGGTACTCTAGAAGGACCCAGAGAACCGTTGTATTAATCGAGAGTATAAAATCCCCGTGGCACGAGGAAGAGTAGGGTCGAAGCGCGTAATAGCACCCAGATCACCCCCACCATGCGTCCCATGGCGAGGGATCCGACACGAGAGGAATGGCCAGCGCGCACCCGCGCACGAGCATGCGGTTCGCCTCCCTGTGTATAGGGATCGATAGATTAAGATTGCCGCCACCACTGTTGCCACAGTATCCAAAGGATGCATGTTATGTTCAGGCTCAAGCTCAGGAGCCACAGAGCGGTAGCGCAGCCGACGGACGAGCTCGGTTCAAACGACATAGGACCAGCCCGAGAGGTGGTGATGGTGGTGACGGTTCCGGGGATGGGCCTGCCAGGATTCCAACCAGGTGGGGCACCAGTAAGGCACACGAGGCTACAAAAACACGCACAAAGAGGAGTATGCTCTCCGCACTACCTTTCCAACCCTCCAATATTATCGGTATGAAATCTGTGCACGTGATGAACATCTCGAATCTGGTTGCACTATCCGAATCCGCCGAACCAGCCTCACTTAACAGGGGGTCCAGGAACCAGGACTTAACGCAGCCACGATCACTACGTAGGTTGCGGGTCAATTCTAATTTGCCTCATTACCCTAACCACTTGATGCCCTCACAGATGTCAGACACAGAAAGACGCCAATTATACATCAAGGGGTATCAGCTCGATGATGAGAAGATACGGAATTTTGTCCGCAGACAACCCGACGACCTTGAACCCGACTGGCCAATGAACTGGCATCAAGCAATCATCAATCATATCCCTCGGGACGCCTTCCTTGAGTTTGGGGTGGGACTCAAGCCGAATGGTGATCCCGTGACCGTGCTGGTACTGGATAAGGGGTATGATAGGGAGAGGTTGGAGCAGGAGCCTGTCACAACCGAGGATGAAGCGCTGGCCCGACTTGCCGATTTTGTTTTGACGCCTGGCATCTGGCCATCCCTGTGGTCCTGAGGTATATTGTTGGTCGTTATATTCCACCTTCCACCACTGAAAGATGTTCGAAACAGTGACGTCTATGGTGCAGTACACTCAGTAGTTGTATTGCTTTCGAGTCGTCATATAAGTTATGCCTTAATAACAACGCATCAGGATCGCGCTGCGGTTTCGTGGCTCGTTGCAATAGCCAATGACAATCTCAATGGTATCGGCGCAACCACCAGAGAAGGTGGATGAGGGTGCCAATGGCCGTCGTGATTTGGACGATCACAAATATTTCACGTTGCAGTCACACATCAGTTGAAACAAAAATATATTCACCGTAAGCAAAGTAGGCTGCGAGGGTACGGCAGGCAACCTCAGCGTGAACGGCGCATTATTCCGGTTCTGTAGAGAGGTTTTGTAGAGAGGAAGCAGCGAGCTTGGACGGTGTAGCAGTAGCTGGCTGCGGGAGGCACCAACGTCGTATATATGCCCTGTAGAAAAGCCGTGCGGAGATGGCGACGATCGGTTGGGTGCAGATTTGGTGGTCTCACGAAGCTGACATTCATGGCAAGTGATAATGTACTGCCTAACGTTGCGAGTGAGAGATGGCTACTAGAAATGATCATGTATGTCCGCACCATGGCCGAGGAGAAACTGCGATGTCGGGATGCCTCGCGCGTATCACCCCAATGATGGAATTGGAGCGGGCAGGGGCTCCCGCCGTTGAGGCGGAGTAGCGCTTGAGCTTTGCTCGCGCCTCGCGCTGGAGCGTGGACTGTGCATTCATATTCGATCGCCCGTGTAGGGCTCCTT
>Ga0137397_10001614_pt1 | contig 15795 bp, 14 predicted proteins | sample czorhiz116metaG_FD_106658 | JGI IMG/M metagenome (GOLD analysis project Ga0137397, IMG submission 106658) | Vadose zone soil microbial communities from Angelo Coast Range Reserve, California, USA - czorhiz1.16 metaG | ecosystem: Environmental > Terrestrial > Soil > Vadose zone | place: USA... | reverse complement strand
CCCGAAGCTGGAAGTATGCGCTGGCGACATCGGCCACGAGCGTTGAAACAACTTCTCGCCGGGCCCATTCACTCGCAAGGAGATTCGCTCTTCCGGCTTCGGTTGCGCGGCGATACTTTCCCCAAAAATCAAGTTCCCAAGCGGCGGAAAGGTTCGCCCGTCCGGTGCTCGTTTCGGAGGCTGGCAGGAATTTCGATTTGGCCTCACGGACATCGGCGATTCCTGCGCCGGCACCCAAGGCGGGAAACTGGTCGGCGCGGATGATCCCGAGTTGCGCTTGGGCTTCGAGCATGCGGGATGCTGGGATGCGCAAATCGTAATTTTGGGCAAGCGCCGTGCGGATCAGCATGCGCAACTGCTCGTCCTGGAAGATGTCCCACCACTTTTGGTCCCCAAGCGGGGCGAGCTGCGTTTGTGCGGTTTCGTCGGAGATCGTTCCCCGGTAAGAGCCCGGCACCGCGACGGTTGGCCGCTGGTAATTTGGCCCCAAAGTGCAACCGCAAATGAGAAGAGCGACGCTCAACAAGAAAATACAAAGTTTCATTCTAGTCAGCCTCGGCGGGTGCGCCTTCGGTAGCAGCGAGCAGCTGGCGTTGTCTGCCTGCACCGGACCACTTCTCGACCAGATAAAACATGGCGGGAATGAAGAAAATGCCGATGAGGCTCGCAGCCAGCATGCCTCCGATGACAGCTGTCCCCATGATCTGGCGGGCCACGGCGCCCGCGCCGGAAGCGGTCCACAGCGGGACAGCACCCAAAATGAATGCAAACGAAGTCATCAAGATCGGGCGAAGCCGCAGGCGAGCTCCCTCGAGCGCCGCGTCCGCCAGGGGCTTGCCCTGTTCGTATTGTTCTTTCGCAAACTCCACGATCAGGATCGCGTTCTTGGCCGCCAAGCCAATCAACATCACCAAACCGATTTGCGAGTACACGTCGCTTTCGATCTGCACCATGTAGCTCGGTAGCAGCGCGGCGAGAACCGTGCGCCGCAATCACAAAACGAAAAATGCTCCAAAGATTGCGACCGGAGTGCTGAGAAGCACGCTGAAGGGAAGAGACCAGCTTTCGTACAATCCCGCGAGGATCAAGAACACAAATAGCAGAGAGAATCCGAAAATTGCCGCCGCAGGAATACCTTCCTGCGCTTTCTTTTCCTGAAAGGACATGCCGAGGTAGTCAAAACCCATCTGACGCGGCATCGTTTTCCGGAAAACGTCTTCGAGAGCTTTCATCGCCTGCTCTGCGCTGTAACCTGGAGCCGCGGCGCCATTGATTTGTGCCGCGCGATACTCGTTGAATCGCATTGTGAATTCAGGGCCATCACGAGGCTCAAAGCGTGTGATCGAAGCGAGGGGCACCATTCCGCCTTTGTCATTACGCACGTAAAACTGGCCGACATTTTCAGGACGCGTGCGATAGTCCCCTTCAGCCTCGACATAAACCTGCCATTGGCGACCGAAGCGATTGAAGTAGTTGATGAATAAGCCGCCCATGAACGTCTGCAGCGTTTGGTACACGTCCTTAACGGCGACACCTTGCTTGATGACTTTCGCGCGGTCCACATCGGCATACAGCTGAGGCACGCTGGCGAGTGATGTCGTACTTAAACCGGCAATTTCCGGGCGTCTCCGGGCTTCCGTAAGGAATGTTTGCAGATTCGAGGAAAGAAATTTCAGATCCATGCCGGCACGGTCTTCCAGAACGAAAGTAAATCCCCCGGAGGTCCCAACTCCTGGAATGGCTGGAGGAGAGAAGGAAAAGGCAACGCCTTCTGGGAGCGACGAGAGCTGCTCATTGATGTGCTGCTTGATGGCTTGAAGTTGCTCGGAGCGTGATTTGCGCTCGTCCCACGGTTTCAACGTCACGAAGAAGAAGGCGTTGTAGCTGGTGCGCACGAAACTCAGCAGGCTGAATCCGATGATGGTGTTTGTGTGCTCAATGCCTGGCGTCTTGGCCAGAACGCTTTCGATTTTCGCGGCCACTTCGTCCGTGCGCTGAAGAGAGGCCGCGATAGGAAGCTGCACATTGACATACAGATAGCCTTGGTCTTCGTCCGGAAGAAAGCTTGCAGGAACTTTGTTCCCGAACCAACCGGCCCCAGCCGCGAAAACTGCCAGTAAGATGACCGCGATTGCGCTTTTGCGAATCAGAAAGCCACATACCCGGACGTACCACTCGGTTGCGTTCGCAAAGACACGGTTGAACGAGGCGAAAAACGCGCTCAACGGCCCACCCGTCGAGGTCTTTGGACGCAGCAACAACGCGGCAAGCGCGGGACTCAATGTCAACGCGTTGAACGCGGACAGGATTACGGAAAATGCGATGGTCACTGCAAACTGCTGGTAAAGGCGTCCAGTAATTCCCGGTATGAAAGCAGTGGGAACAAAGACGGCAGAGAGGACCAGAGCGATGCCGATCACCGGACCGGAAATCTCTTCCATCGCTTTGATTGCCGCCGCTTTGGGCGAGAGACCGTCCTCGATGTGGCGCTCCACCGCTTCGACAACGACAATGGCATCGTCCACTACGAGACCAATCGCGAGGACCAGTCCAAACAACGAAAGCGTATTGATAGAAAATCCAAACAGCGGGAAGAAAATGAAGGTGCCCACAAGGGACACAGGAACGGCAAGCAATGGAATCAGGGTTGCGCGCCAGCCCTGCAGAAACACGAAGACGACGATCAGCACCAGAACAATGGCGATGACCAGCGTCAGAACGATCTCCTTCATGCCTTCGTTGACGGCCCGTGTCGTGTCCAGGGAGATCGCGTAGTCGACGTCCTCCGGCAGTCGGCCTTTCAGTTCCGCCATGAGTTTCCTGATTTCGCTTGCTGCTTGTACAGCGTTTGAACCAGGCAGCTGGTACGCGGCTATGATGGCCGACTCTTTCCCATCGAGCCTGCTCACCATGTTGTAGGACTGTGCGCCAAGCTCCACCCGAGCGACATCCTTTAATCGAACCACAGCGCCGCCCGCGGATTCGCGGATGATGATCTCTCCGAACTCTTCCGGAGAAGTCATTCGGCCTTGTGCCTGCACGGAATAAGTGAATTGCTGGCCTTTCGGCACCGGCTCGCTGCCCACTTGCCCAGCAGGGTTCACACTGTTTTGAGACTGGAGGGCCGAGACAATCTCGGGAACCGTGATGGCCAGTTTTGCGAGTCTGTCCGGCTTCACCCACAGACGCATCGCGTATTGGCCCGCACCGAAAACCTGAACACTCCCGATGCCGTACGAGCGGTTGATTTGGTCGGATAGGTTGATGTACGCGTAGTTGGCTAGAAATCGCGCGTCATACGTGCCCTTCGGCGAATAGAGGGTGACCAGCATCAGCGGAGCCGTCACGGTCTTCTGCACCGTGATGCCATAATTGGTCACATCGCTCGGCAGTTGAGAAGCCGCCTGCGTCTGGCGCATTTGCGTCAGCATAAGGTCGGTATTCGGATCGGTCTTAACGTCGTAGTCCACAATCAGGCGCATTAGTCCGTCGGCCGTCGAGTTTAGCGAATACATGTAATTCATATTGTCGACGCCGCTCATCTGCTGTTCGATCGGGGTCGCGACAGACTGCTCGATGGTCTTCGCATCTGCGCCCACATAGGTTGCGAGGACTTGAACCTCTGGTGGAACGATGTTCGGAAATTGAGCTACGGGAAGCGTGGCAATCGTTACCGCTCCCACGATCACCATGAGGATTGAGATGACCATGGCCACAATCGGCCGATTGATGAAAAACTTGGACACTGGTCAATCGCCTTTCGCTGTTGCGGCCTGTTTGATTTTCACGGTCGAACCGTTTTGTACTTTTTGCAACCCTTCCACGATCACCAGTTCGCCCGCTTTGACGCCACTTTCGACAATCCATAACGGTCCAACGCGATCCCCGACTGTTATCGCGCGGATGCTCACCTTGTTGTCAGCACCCACCACCGCCAACTGATACGTTCCTTGCAATTCGGTCACTGCTTTTTGAGGCACGAGGAGCGCGCCGTTCCTCACTTCCGGCGCCGCCCGCAATCTTCCAAACTGACCGGGGCGCAGTGCATTCTTCGGATTGGGAAATGAGCACACGATCTGAATGCTGCCTGTCGCTGTGTCAACCTGGCGGTTGGTGAGAAGAGCAAAACCGCTGTGGGGATAGATCGATCCGTCGGCAAGGATCAAATCAAACGGTGGCCCACCCGAAGGAATTTCCTTTTGCGTCTGCGCGTTAATTCGATCGGCGTAGTGGATGTACTCTTGTTCGCTGATCGAGAAATACGCTTTGATCGGGTCCACCTGAGAGACCGTCGTCAGAACCGTCGTCGGATTGACGAGATTTCCGATCTGGACCTGCGCGATACCCGCAATCCCGTCGACCAACGACTTGACGTCCGTGAATTCCAGGTTTAGGCGGGCTCGCTCGACCTGAGCTTCCGCCGCCTTGACCGCCGCTTGAGCGGCCTGCTTCGCTTGTACATCGTTGTCCAATTGGCTCTGTGCAATCGCCCGCTCTTTGGCCAGTGGCGTATCCCGGTTCACATCCATTTCAGTTTTGCCAAGTTGCGCTTGAGCTTGCGCGAGCTGTGCTTTCGCTTGATCGAGTAGCGCTTGGAGCGGGCGGGGATCAATTTGAAAAATAATCTGGCCTTTACGGACAAACGAACCTTCTTTGTACGTTTGCCGGATGACGTATCCCGCGACCTGAGGCTCAATCTGTGCGTTTACGTAGCCGTCGAGCGTCGCGACCCATTCGCTGACAATCGGAACATCTTTCTGAAGAACGCTGGCAACTTCAACCTCAAGGCTCGGAGGGGCGGGCGCCGCCTTGGGGCCACCGCAACCCGCAGCTACTAAGACGGTTGCCGACAAAAGAATCAGAACAAGGCGATCTGCCGCACCGAAAAAAAACCTGCGTATTTCCGGAGGCCAACGATGGGGTAGCGTGCGCATGTCTCTGCGCTGGTTATTGCAATTCCTATGCCATGTAATTCATCGCAGCAAATCACCGTGAATATCTGCGCTTGTTCGCCTGTATTCCACTTCCAAACGTGACCATGCGAAGACAGTGGCATGGACCTGACACTTGACCTGATTGGATCGTTGACTGCGCGAAGCTGGTCGTCGCTTATTCCAACAAGATCGAAGCACCAATATATTTCGTTGGTCTGGTACGCCAGTTGCCTTTGATCAATAGGCCTTGAGCGCGCGGTCATTCAATCGGCCGGAGAATTAAAGGAAGAAGAAAAGGTAGCGGGAGATGAATTAGAGAAGAAGATGTGGATCCGTTCTTGCAGCCTCATTTACATGGAGCAGGTCGGACTGTCATCAAGGGAGGCATGCTCCCGAGTTTCGTCCGCCGGCCGAAGAATTCCGTGCTTCTTCATCCTGGCGATTAGCGTAGTGCGCTTCATTCCCAACCGTGCAGCTGCACCATACGGTCCGCCGACTAACCACCCCGTGGCCTCCAGCGCTCCCAAGATCAGAATGCGCTCGGATTCCTTTAGCGTTGTGCTCGGAGGAAATGCGGCAACTGACGGGGAGTGAGTTGGGCGCAGAAGATTCGGGAGCAACCCTTCATTCGATAGTATTACGGCGCGTTCGATCACGTTCTGAAGCTCTCGAATGTTTCCAGGCCACGAATAGGCTTTGCAAGCACTCACGAATTCCTCTGGAATGGTGTGTATGGACTTCCCCATTCGACAGCAAAAGAGTTCAACGTAGTGTCCCACCAGTGGAGCAATGTCTTCGCGTCGATCCCGTAGGGGCGGCAGCGTGATCGGAAATACATTCAGGCGATAGTACAGGTCGCTACGAAATTGGTTACGCTTCACCATTTGTTCTAGGTCCCGGTGAGTCGCCGCGACCAGCCGCACGTCGACGTGATGGGTGCGGCCACTTCCGAGACGCTCAAATTCCTGTTCCTGCAGAACGCGTAGCAGCTTGGGCTGCAACGCAAGCGGTATATCGCCGACTTCATCGAGAAAAAGGGTTCCTTTATCGGCCAATTCGAAACGGCCGATTTTCTGCGCTATGGCCCCAGTGAAGGCGCCACGTTCATGACCAAAGAGCTCACTTTCGAGCAAGTCGAAGGGAATGGCGGCACAGTTCAGCTTGATCAGAGAGTGGCCGCTGCGGGGACTAACATTATGGATTGTATGAGCGATGAGTTCCTTGCCAGTGCCGGTCTCTCCCTGGATGAGCACAGTCGAGTTCGCCGCCGCAACCCGCTCGGCTTGCTCTAAAACGATTCTCAGAGCCGGGCTGTTGCCTATGATCTGCTCAAATCTGCGAACCCGACGGTCTTGATCAGCCATTGTCATTTTGAGTTCCAAAGCCGAAGCGCCTTCGCGTAGTCCTCGACAGCGGCATGAACTGTTTCGAGTAAGACTGCGTTGTCGAATGGTTTCGTCAAGAACTCCACCGCCCCGTCACGCATGGCTTGGATCCGCATCTTGGCGTCACCATGCGCTGTAATGAAAATGATCGGTATGCGGCATCGCTCCACTTTGAGCTTGGCTTGCAGCTCAAGGCCGGAGATGCCCGGCATCCGAATGTCAGCGATCAGGCACGCGGCCTTGTGTTGAGCGCAGGAATCCAGGAATTGTTCCGCGGAGCCGAAGCAGAGCGTGGATAGCCCCTCCGATTCGATCAGATCTTGTAAGGCACTCTGAACTGAGTTGTCGTCGTCGACGATGGCTATGAGTCTTGAGCTTTGGTCGCTGCTCATGCGCGAAGCCTAGCCGCATTCGCAACGACTGCACAATTGGCTCTTAGTAGCGCGCACTACCACTTTGGTGGTAGTCGGCTAAAAGCGAAGGCGGAGGAATGCCCGGACGGGCTCTAGATCAGGACGGGCTATTTGCGAGGAGAGAGTTTGAGCTTGTCGGCCATGCGCACCAGGTCAACTACCGACGCAGCCTGCATCTTGTGCATGACGTGGCCTCGGTGGACTTTTACTGTAGCTTCGCTGGCTCCAATTTCAGAGGCAATCTGCTTATTGAGCATTCCGGCGACCACCAGAGTCATTACCTCTCGCTCTCGCGCCGTCAATGCGTGATAGCGCTCCTGCAGATCGTGGACCTCGGCCTGTTGTTCTTGCGCGATGCGGTCGCGCTCGAGGGCCTGCTGAATTGCGTCAAGCAGATCCTGGTCCCTGAAAGGTTTTGTCAGAAATTCCACCGCACCCGACTTTAACGCCCTGACAGACATGGGGATGTCTCCGTGCGCCGTGACGAAAATGATGGGGATTTGCATGCCGGTTTCGGCCAACCGGCGTTGAAAATCGAGTCCACTCATCTGAGGCAGTCGTACATCGAGAACTAAACAGCTCGGGCGCCCGGAGAGTCTCGTGCTGAGAAACTCCTCACCAGTTGCAAAGGATTCAGCGCGCAGCCCAACTGACTCGACGAGATCGTGGATCGCCTGACGCATTCCGCGGTCATCATCGATGATGAAGACCGTGGGAACGGCTGCGGATTTCATGCATCTGCCTCGACTTTGACTGGAAGAGTGAAATGAAAAGTTGCGCCTGCCTCCCGATTGGCAGTGGCCCACACTCGGCCACCGTGAGCCTCCAGGATCGAGCGGGTTATGGCCAACCCCATGCCCGTGCCCTGTGGTTTCGTGGTATGGAAGGCGTCAAAAATCCGCTCAGTATTTTCCGCCGGCAATCCTACGCCGGTATCGCTGATCGAAACGATTAGGTGACCTTCGGGAGTTAGCCGGGAACTAATCGTCAACTTGCCTCCGGTGTCTTTCATGGCGTCAATCGCGTTCAGCATCAGGTTCATGAACACCTGTTGAAGTTGCACCCGGTCAGCTAGGACGTTAGGCATATTTTCGTGCAGCTCGGAATGGATTTTTATGGAGTGCCGAACCGCTTCTTTCCTAAGCAGAGCGGTCATTTCTCGAACGATGTCGCTGAGGTCGACGATCCCGCGCTCAGGAGGCGTTCCTTTCTTATAGAAAGACCGCAAACGATTGATTACATCGGCAGCGCGGTTTCCGTCCTGCTCAATTCTAGCTGCTGCTGCACGCGCCCTTTCGAGGTCCGGTGGATCGCGCGCGAGCCATCGCAAACACGCGTTGGCGCTGGTGATTGAAGCGGCTATGGGCTGCCTGATTTCGTGCGCCAACGCGGCGGCGAGTTCTCCCATCATATTGACGCGGTTGATGTGTGCGAGATCGGCCTCTAACTGCCGCAGCCTTTCGCGCTCCTCTTCGGCACGCTTTCGTTCGGTTATATCCATGGTGATACCGACGTACTCACCGATTTCTTGAGAAGGATTGTGATGTCCTATGCCACGCAGGAATCTGATGGCGCCGTCGGTACGGCGAATCCGAAACTCGATGTCATAATCCGCGCCTTCGCGGATCGCATTCTCAAGTTTTGCTCTTAAGGCCACTTCGTCTTCTGCAAGGATCGCGTTGTAGAAACGGTCGAACGGAATCGCACCTTGGTTGGGATCGAAGCCATATAGGCGCGCGTTTTCGTCCGATGAATGAAATATCTCCCGTGTGAGCAGGTTGCATGCCCAGCTGCCAGTGTGAGTGAGGCTTTGCGCCTCTGTGAGGTATGCACGCTCCCGTCGCAATTCCTGTGTCAGTAGCTCATGCTCGGTGACGTCCATTGTGGTACCGTGAAACGCTTTGAAAACTCCACCTTCAAAAACCGGAACACCCACGCAGCGAACGTACCGCACCTCTCCGTCTGGTCGAACAATCCGTTTCGTCACGTCACAGCCACAGCGCTGTTCATGCATCACCCTGATGGTTTCAGCCATGGAGGCTCGGTCATCAGGGTGGATTGTGGCCAGATACTGCTTAAGGTTCGGGGCCCCGTTCTGCGGGTCAAGACCGTAAATTTTGTATACCTCTTCAGACCAATAGATACCCAAATCGTCAGACCAACGGATACCCAAATCGTTTGACGCCCAGCTCCCCATATGAGCGAGGCGCTGTCCTTCGCTGAGATAAAACTGGCTTTGCTTCAGGGCTTCCTCGGCGCGCTTGCGGTCAGTAATGTCCTGCACGGTGCCGAACAATTTGTAGGGCCGTCCCGATGTCTCTCTTCGGATCGCCTGGCATCGAGCTCCAGCGCTTGGGAGTTACGCTGTGGACTGTGCGCACTTCCCCATTGGGACGAACGATCCGAAATTCAGCGTCGGGGCGCACTCCGTCAACAAGGTCCTCGTCTACTCCCCGGTAGAGAGACTCGCGATCTTCAGGGTGGACCATTGCGCGTACTGTCGCTAAATCCATAGGACGTTCCTGCGGACTTAGGCCAAAGATGCGGTAGGTTTCGTCCGACCAGACCACGACGTCCGACTCGAGATCCCATTCCCAGTGGCCGACGTGGGCGACGCGTTGGGCTTCTTCAAGCCTGGCTTTGCTCTCCTGTAGGTCTCGTGATAACTCTGCCAGCGTCTTTTTCGCATCCTCATTGGCCATTGTGAGCACCTTACGCTACTTCTCTAAATAAGCTTCGAATAACTTATCCCGTCGGCTTTTCGCCTTCAAGCTCAAGCGTTCGCGTATTCCCCTACAGGTGGCACCGCAACAGCCGTCTTTGTTTTGGATGCAATCGGCCCTCCCCTTCACCCGTCGCTGAGGATTCGCAGCCAACATCAATACGAATACCGGGAGCCCCGAATCTGGAGCTATGGTTAATCCCCGGGCACTGTCAATAGATGGACAGTGACGACGCCACATCACGCACGAGCACATCTCTTCCGGCAGGAAGTGTTCACTATGCAGCGATTTAGCGCACCAGGCGGAGATTGTCCCTGGAACATTCGTGGAATCCCACGGTACCGAGGTCATGGACATCATCAAGCCGACCACCGGTCAAGTGATCGCCCGCGTAACCTTGGCCGATGAAGAAGACACGAAGCACGCCATCGCCGCAGCCAAGAGTGCCTTCGCTAGTTTCGGCCGGTCGACCAAGGAAGAGCGGACAAGGATTCTGCGCCGACTGCATGAGGCCGCTTCGGTGCGCGTTGACGATCTAACGGCGGCAATGGTTGAGGAATATGGAGGTGTCGTTCGGTTCGCTGGGCTCATCGTACAGTCCGGCGTTAACGCATTTCTGGCTGCCGAACAAGCACTCCAAGAGTTGCCCTTGACTCGCAACTGGGGCAAGACGACGGTCACCTTGGAGCCAGTCGGCGTGGCCGGTCTGATTACTGCGTGGAACGCGAACGCGCTGTTCATTTGCTTAAAACTCGCCTCGGCCGTCGCCGCCGGTTGTACGGTCGTCATTAAGCCCAGCGAGTTGAGCTCGCTTCAAACTCGGGTTTTGGTCGAGGCGCTGCACGGGGCCAATCTCCCAAAGGGTCTCCTGAACGTGGTCACGGGCCGCGGGAATGTCGTCGGCGCCGAACTGGTACGCAATCCCGATGTCGCCAAGATCTCTTTCACAGGATCCGTTGGCGTTGGCAAATCGATCATGCGCGACGGGGCGAAAACCATGAAGCGCGTCACGCTAGAACTGGGCGGCAAGTCGCCCACGATTCTGCTCGATGATGCCGTTCTCGACCAGGCGATCCCGTCGGCCCTCGTCATGGCTTTTTTGAACAGTGGTCAAGCGTGCGCCGCAGGAACACGGCTTCTGGTGCCCAAGGGTAGGCTCGACGCAGTCAGGAGTGCCATCGTAGACGCCATGCCCGCCTTCCCAGTTGGTGATCCGGCCGATCCGAAAACCGCCGTGGGGCCGATGGCGATGCAGGCACAGTACGACCGAGTGCAATCCTACATCCGCAAGGGCATCGAAGAAGGCGCAGAGGTGCTCGTCGGCGGTGAGGGTCACCCGGAAGGACTCGAAGCGGGTTACTTCATGAAGCCCACGGTGTTTATCAATGTGAAGAACAACATGACAATCGCCCAGGAGGAGATTTTCGGCCCCGTGCTGTCCGTCATTGCCTATGACTCAGAAGACGAGGCGATCAGGATCGCCAACGACTCTGAATATGGTCTCCACGCGGCCGTCCTTGGGACCGACCTCCAGCGCGCACGTCACCTCGCCTCGCAGATACGGGCAGGGCGCGTCGTGATCAACAATATGACGGATGATCCGCAGGCACCCTGGGGCGGATTCAAATACTCCGGCATCGGCCGTGAATATGGCCGCTACGGAATCGAGGCGTTTCTCGAACCACGAGCCATCCTCGAGTAACCGCTCTTGCCGCGCACGAAAGAGCAAACAAAGAAATCGACTCATGAGCAAACACGTCGCCATCTCCCCAAGTGAACCCGCTGACCGCCTCGCGATCCGTGAGCTCGTCGACGCACACTGCGCCGACCGTCGCGATGCGAAAGGCCAGATGTCTCTCTTTACCCCAGACACGCACTTCGTGGTGTTCATGAATGCCAAAGATCTGACGCCCTCCCAAGAACTCCACTCGCGCGAGGCGCTCGCTCCCGTCTTCGCAGACTTAAACAAGTACGATGCCACTACGCACTTCGTCGGACAGACCACGATTTTCACCCTCACATCCGACCGGGCCACCGGAGAAGCTTACTGCCTGGCGCACCACGTCACTGTCGACGGAGGAAAGCGACGCTTGATGCTCGCCTCGCTGCGTTACCTCGACACGTTCGTCAAGTTGGACGGCGCATGGCTTTTTTCGGAGCGCCTCCTCTACGTCGACTGGTTGGAGGAGCGAGCGCTCTCATGACACCGATGAGTCAGAAGCGTCTTCTGCTCGTGGGTGCGACTGGAATGGTCGGTGGATATGCGCTTCGCTACTCACTCGAGAGCGCCACCGTTGGAAGTGTCACTGCTATCGTGCGCCGGAAGCTGGGCATTTCACATACAAAGCTGCAAGAAGTTCTGCATCGTGACTTCGCCGACTGCTCCTCTCTCTCGCAAGTGCTTTCCGGTCAGGACGCAGCAGCCTTTTGTTTGGGCGCATATACCGGGGCGGTGTCCGACGCGGAACTCCGTACGATAACCGTGGACTACCCGATCGAGTTCGCGCGAGTTCTCCAAGCCAGCAGCCCCGGCGCGGCATTCTCATTCTTGAGTGGGAGTGGCGCGGACCCGACCGGACGGAGTCGGATGCCCTTCGCACGCTACAAGGGAGAGGCCGAGAAGGCGCTACTCGCGGCGGGGTTCTCCTGCCTTTACCTGTTCCGGCCTGCGTACATCTACCCTGTGGAGCCGCGGAAGGAACCGAATTTCAGTTATCGTCTTTTGCGCGCGATCTACCCCGCGTTTCGATTGCTCTTCCCCAATCAGGTGATTCGGGCTGACGACTTGGCCCGGGCGATGGTGGATGTTGCGGTCCGGGGAACAGAGGAGCGCGAAGGCCCGGTTTTCGAGAACCGTGACATCCGAGCGATGGTCAAATCGTTTCACACACGGATTGGGTGATTCGGCGGGAGTTGGCAGGTTCGAACGGAGGGCACGTGCTGGCTCGGTGGAGGTCTCTCAACTCGGTGACCGAACTCTCCAGCCCTCGATCTCCATTTTTACGAAGCCGCAGCCTGGTCCTCGGTCTCGTAGATTTCGAAGACTTTGATAAGGCGCGAGAGTTGTAGGACTTCCCGGGCGGGTGTACTGAGCCCGAACAAAATGAACCGCACACCGAGATTGCGTGACGCTTTCAGGGCCTCCACCAGGGAAGCGGCAACGGAACTGTCAATGTAACGTACCGCGCTGAGATTTACCACGACCTGGGGCGTCCGGTTCTCCTGCATTTCCCGCAAAACGGACTCGCGAAGCTGTCGCGAGTTTGCACAATCGATATCTCCTGAGAGATCGAAGATCGTGACTTTGTCGTGGCGACGAGAGGAAATCTGCACGGCGTCTCCTGCACTATGGGAGCTGTTCTGATCACCGAACATGCACCAGCATGAGAGATGCGTCGTCAGTTGCCGGGCCATTTCGCCACGCTACCACGCCGTTAAGAATGCGTTGCTTCATCTTTTCGGCAGGTAGCGCCGAGGCTTCGCGCACGATCTCTTGTACGCCCTCAACGCCGAGCATTTCTCCCCTGGAATTGAAAACGTCCGTTATCCCGTCGGTGTACAGGACAACGCGGTCGTCCGGCTCAAGTTCGACCTCAAGACTATCCGACGTGGCCTCAGCATCCGGAAACGCGCCCAGAACCATGCTGCCAGACTGAAGTAGGACAGGACTGTGGCTGCCACGAGCGATCATTGCCGGAGGATGACCCGCTCCGGCAAAGTGCATCCGCCGCTGCCGGGCATTGATTCGAGCAGCGGCCACGGTGACAAACATTCCGGAGCCGGCGATGTCCTCCATAAGAAATCGGTTTAGCCTTCCGAACATGTCGCTGAAGCAAACGCCGGCGCGGAGATGGGCGGTGGTCTCAGAGTAGATTCGGTTGGCAACCAAAGCTGACCCGATGCCGTGGCCTGAGACATCGCACATCAGCACGCTGACCTGGTCGTGGTCGTGCCAGTTCACGACCGCGAAGTCGCCGCCAATTGAATGCACCGGATGATAAAAGGAGTCGACCGTGACATTGCCACGCGCCGTGGATTTCGGTGCGAGGCTGGTCTGGACCTGTGCGGCGAGACGGAGATCCTCCTCAATTTCCGACTGTCTTTCCTGAAGTTTCGCGTTAGCCGAACGCAGTTCCTTTGCGATACGCGCCTGCTCGGAAATGTCTGAGGCGGTAATGATTCGGAACTCGCCTCCGGAATTCTGCAGGATACGCGAGCTAATGATAACCGGCAGACGACCGCCATCTTTCTGCGGGAGTAGAAACTCATAACGGCGGCGGCCTTGATGTCGCACGACAGCAATCTGTTGGGCCAGAAACTCCCATTCCTTTTCGGAGTAGAACTCCGAAATGTCAGCCCCCAGCAGGTCTTGTTGGGGGATACCAGTCATCTCCCCAAAACGAGAGTTCACAAAGAGAATTCGCTGGTCCTCGTTGGTAATGACAATCCCTTCGTTCAACATTTCGAGAACAGCCTCAATATGGGTAAGCCATTCCGACTTTTTAGTTGCGCGAGATGATGATTGTTCTTTCATGAAGCTCCGAGTTGGCGCGTGAGCCACAGGGAATAGCGGATCGCGTGGAGCATGGTCCAATGAAGGTGTGCTCGCAGAATTCGATACCGATTGAGAAAAAACAGTCGTTTCGTCATCGCGCCTCCCTTGCATGCAAGTATTTCTTGTGTCTCCGGCGTAGTGTGGCCCGCGCATGAAACAGCCGCCCTTTCGCTGCCGCGACGGAGATCCCGAGTTTCTCGGCAGTTTCATGCAGGGAGCACTCCTGCAAGTCATAAAGTTCGACAACATTCCGAAGTGTTGGTCGCAGCTTTGCGATTGCGTCTCTCAGGGCTGCCTTCTGCTCGGTTCTTGCGCAAATCTCCTCTGGATTTGGCACAGGGTCGCTCAGTTCGACCGCGTCTGCGGCGTCTTCCACCCTAACTTCCCGCGATATGCGATTCTTGCGGATTTTCATCAGCGCGGCATTAATGGTGATGCGGGTCAGCCATGTTGAAAATCTTGCCCTTTCGTCAAACTTCTTGAGGTGGACATAAGCACTGAGAAAACTCTCTTGAACTGCATCCTGGGCATCCTCACGATGTCGAGTGATGCGACGAGCAACCCGAAACATCCTTTCGCGATGACGTTCGTGAAGCTCGTCAAAGACACTTCCGTGGCCCATCTTGGCACCCGCGACGAGAGCCTCGTCGCTCATAAATTGGGCAGCGTCGGAAGTGAAATTCCGGTTGCCTCCGTGATGCTCTGAAATTACTCGCGCGGCCGACATCGTACGCTCCTTTGCACTCTTTCCTTTGAGTTAGGATTGCAAGTGTGATTCCAAGGCATGCAGTTGGCTATCCGGCAGACTAATAAGCACTTACGCGACGAGAGGTATGTTCTGTACGCGACGTGGAATGGTCGGTGTCCAGCCCTTGACAGACGCAACAGTCTTAAATCAGACCTTGCTCTTCCGATTGGGGTGCGGTTGCCAGTGTACTGTTCGCGGCAACCCAACCTCGCCATTCGTCGACGTCCGACAGACATCCAATAAGGTTTTAACTTGATGGCGCCGATCCAAGTTGCTGTCGTGCGAAAACCGCACTCACCTAAACGTTGATGCAGGGAAGCTAGATTTCCTAATAAATAAGATACTATGCATATAGCACCATAAATCCCCCTGATAAGGGCGAGGTCGGTGGTTCAAGTCCACCCAGGCCCACCATTCAAATCACCAATAAATATGCGTCGATTCTCATTTTTCCCCTTTTCGGGGCTCTCCCTCAAAAAACCGTTTTGTCAGCCGTTTGTCAACTTCACGATTGGCCGGATGGCACTACACTCAGGGCGTTAAGACCCTTCGAGTGAAGCCCGAACGGCTAGCATCGATTAGGCTATGTCGAGAACGATGCCCTGTCGCGTCGAAGGACGTAGAAGGCAGTGCAAGACACTGCAAGACTGTGCAAGGAGCGGGAAATCATTTTTAGTGAGTTTGCGGGCTGTAGTTCAGTTGGTTGGAACGCCTGCCTGTCACGCAGGAGGTCGCGGGTTCGAGTCCCGTCGCTCCCGCCATTCAAACTAGGGTCCTTCCCTCGTGCATTCACATTGGTGATTCTGCATTCTTGACAGTGTGGCATTTGGGGGCACATACCGAGCCACTTCTTCGGAAAGCGCGTTTTTCGGCCGAGTGCATCATCGTCTAACCTCGTTCTTCAGCTTTCTCCGTAGCCGGCTCGTAGGTTTTGTGAGCCAACTGAACAAGCAGCTCTCTCCGACTAGCTTGCAATTCGCGAATGGTTGATTTCCTGACTTTGACAGCAAATTCGAATGTCAGTCGATTGGACATTT
>Ga0137397_10001613_pt1 | contig 15796 bp, 6 predicted proteins | sample czorhiz116metaG_FD_106658 | JGI IMG/M metagenome (GOLD analysis project Ga0137397, IMG submission 106658) | Vadose zone soil microbial communities from Angelo Coast Range Reserve, California, USA - czorhiz1.16 metaG | ecosystem: Environmental > Terrestrial > Soil > Vadose zone | place: USA... | reverse complement strand
TGCAGATCATCGAGAAAGATACGCGGCTGATCCTGCAGAGCGAAGATTTGCGGGCATTCAAACCGGAGGACCGTGAAAACACGCTTCGTGAAAGGATTGAAGAAGAGTCCCGAAGACCTTTTGCTCTAAGCCGCTGCCCGCTCGCCAGAGTGATGCTGCTGCGGACCGATGAACAGGAATATGTTCTGCTCATCAGCATGCACCATATCGTTTCCGACGGCTGGTCCATTCATGTGCTGATGCGCGAGCTGACGGAGATGTATGCCGCTTTCAGCCGGGGACAGCTTTCTTCCCTGCCTCCGCCGGTTGTTCAATATGCCGACTACGCCCAATGGCAGCGGGAATATCTGCAAGGCGCAGTTTTGGAAAAGCAGCTCAGTTACTGGCGCAACCGGCTGAGCAACGCCCCGGCCCCGGAACTACCGACCGATCGGCCGCGCCCAACGCAGGAAAGCTTTCGCGGCGCTTTCTACAGATATCCGATTCCTTTGGAGCTTGCAGCAGGATTGCGAAGCCTGGCCCGTTCCCGGCAGTCCACTCTGTTCATGGTATTGCTAACTGCCTGGCAGACGCTGCTTTATCGTTACAGCGGTCAGACAGACTTCACCCTGGGAATGCCGGTGGCCAACCGCAGCCTGCCCGAGATCGAGGGGCTCATTGGATTCTTTGTGAATACCCTCGTACTGCGGTCGGACTTGAATGGCGATCTTACCTTTACCGAGGCGCTGCAACGGACCAGAAGAGTCGTTTTGGAGGCGTTCGACCATCAGGACATCCCATTCGAGAAACTGGTGGCAGATTTGCGGCCGGACCGCAACCCGGGCCAAACCCCGCTCTTCCGCGTCATGTTCAATTGGGTCAATACGCCGGCTGCCGGCCTGAATTTTTCCGGCATACGATGGGAATCGATTGCGCAGCAACACAGCACCGCCAACTTTGATCTGACCTTTTCAGCCGGCGAACAGGAAGGCGCTCTGCCGGCAGGCTTCGAGTACAGCACCGACCTGTATGACGAACCGACAATCGCGCAGATGGCCGGTCATCTTCTGGTGGTCCTGCAGGCGGTGGTCGAGTCCCCCCAATGCCCGCTCGCGACCATGCCTTTGCTGACCGAAAGTGAGCGCGAGCGACTGCTGTTCGAGTGGAACCAGACGGCCACGGATTTTGGGGAGGCGATGTGTGTCCATGAATTAATCGAGTTGCAGGCGCGAAGCGCACCCGAAGCTGTCGCGATCGTTGCCGATGATGAGGCAATTACCTATGGTGAGCTGAATCAACGCGCCGGCCAGGTTGCTCGCCGGCTGCAGTCTCGGGGAGTAGGCGCTGAAGTCAGAGTGGGTGTCTGTCTGCCAGGCTCTCCGCAAATGCTGGTTGTGCTGCTCGGAATCCTGAAAGCAGGCGGAGCCTATGTACCGCTCGATCCCGCTTATCCCTGGGCACGGCTGAGATATATGGCGGAGGATTCCGGCCTGAAACTGCTCATCACAGAAACGGAACTCGGAGAGCAGTTTGCTCAACTGCCGGTGGAATGCCTTTATCTGGATTCATTGGGTGCGGAGCCGACCGGCAGCCACGCAAGCTTCCGCGAAACTACCACGCCAGACAACGCCGCCTATATTATCTATACTTCCGGATCAACCGGCAGAAGCAAGGGGGTAGTAGCTCGTCACTCCTCGGTTACCAACCAGGTCCAGTGGATGAAGACCGCCTTCGGCCTGACCAGTTCCGATCGAGTCATTCACAAAGCTTCTATTAGTTTCGACGCCTCTATAGCTGAAATCTTTGGCCCGCTGGCCGCGGGAGCTCAGGTGATTGTCACCAGACCAGGCGCGCAGAATGATGTCGATTATCTCGTGAATGTCATGAAAACCCGACAGATCACTTTCATCGATCTGTCTCCCACCCTGTTGCGCGCCCTGCTTGAGCATCCTGAAATCCGGCATTGCGGCGCACTGCGGCAGGTCGTCAGCGGAGGAGAGGTGCTGGCGGCGGACCTCGAAAGTCAAACCCTGAAAGTGTTGAAGGCGCAGTTGTATAACACCTATGGACCAACGGAAAGCACGGTCCAGTCGACATTCCATGTCTGCTCGGCGGCGCCGCATGGCAGCAGTGTTCCCATCGGACGTCCCATTGCGAACACCACGGTCTATGCGCTGGATTTCAACGGTCAGCCAGTGCCGGCTGGAACGGAGGGAGAGCTTTGCATCGCAGGCACCGGACTGGCGCGCGGCTATTTGAATCGTCCCGCGCTTACGGCGGAACAGTTTGTGCCCAATCCTTTCAGCGCCGAACCGGGTGAGCGCATGTATAAAACCGGCGATCGAGCCCGGTGGCGCCGTGACGGAGCCCTGGAGTTTACAGGCCGAACGGACCAGCAGATGAAAGTCCATGGATTCCGTATTGAGCCGGGCGAGATTGAATCCGCCTTAATGGCACACCCGAAAGTCCGGGAGGCAGCGGTGATTGCCCGGAAAAACGGTTCCGCGGGGAAACAAATCACAGCATTCGTGGTGACCGACAAGGATTCGCCGCCGGACATTCACGAATTGCGACAGCATGTGAAGGACATTTTGCCTTTCTACATGAGGCCCGCCATCTACGTTCCGATGGAACAATTGCCCCTGAACGCGAACGGTAAGGTAGATCGGAGCTCACTCGCTGCGATCGAGCCCGGCGAGGAAACGCACAAAGATATTCCGCCCCGAACCGCAACTGAGAAAGTTCTTTGCAAGCTCTGGGCCGAAATTCTCAATCGTGAGGAAGTTGGGGTTGAAGATGATTTTTTTGCTTCAGGCGGCCATTCTTTCCTGGCTGTGAATCTGGTCTCCCGGATCACGCGCAGTTTTGGACGCGATCTGGCCCTCGACACGATATTTCAGCATCCGACTCCCAGAGAAATGGCGCGTTTGATCGACCAGGGCGCGAAAGATACCGGGATCTCGGGGGTGGTTTGCATGAACAAGGGTACGGCCGAGCTGCCGCCCCTCTACCTCATGTATCCCGTCGGAGGCAACGTCTTATGCTATTCCGATCTGGCCCGTATCTTTCCCAGGGACAAAGCATTTTATGCGATGCAAGCCCCGGCGGCGGACCAGTCACAACATGCCACTTTGGAGGCGATTGCAGCCTACCACTTGCAATTCATTCAAAGACGCGACCGCAGAGGCTGCTACGAACTGGGAGGATGGTCGTTTGGGGGGCTGCTCGCTTTTGAAATGGCACAACAGGCAGCGGTGGCCGGAGATCCGCCGGCGGCGCTGTACCTTCTTGATCCGCCTGTCTTTGAAAACCTGCCGCCGGAAGCGCCATGCGATGAGGAGTTAGCCAGCCTGTTTGTCCTCACATTGATTGGCGATTTCACGGGAGGAAAGCCCCTCGATTTGGACGCATTGAAAAGAGAATTTGGACCGAGAGACAGATCACTGGAGGTTCAGTTGCGCAAAGCGGCGGAGTTTGGCCTGCTGCCGGCAGGCACCGATGTCGCAATGCATGCTCAATCCTTTGAAGTCTTCAAACGTAACATGCTTTCGACGCAGATGTATCGGCCTCAGAAATACTCCGGTAAGACTATGCTCGTGATGCCGGAAGCGCGCCATTCAGAAATATGGCCCACGTTACTGCCGGCTGACAGCGCCATCGTTCGTCTGCCCGGCAATCACTTTACGATCCTGCGCGGCTCGAGTGCCGCCAAAATCGCCGGATTGATTGAGTCCGGCAGCAGCGAACTCTCGTCGCGAATCCGCGCGTGAGTTTACTTTTACCGTCAATATCTATTGCGGAACAGGTGGTCACTTGCCGGCAAATACTGACAGCACGACTCTGAGACTGCGCACCTCTCGATGCCTTCACCGCGCGTTCGAGCAGCAGGTTGAACGAACTCCCGATGCCCGAGCGATCACAGCTCAGGATGGACCGTTCAGCTACGCAGAACTCAACCGCCGCTCGAATCAGCTTGCCGCGTATCTGCAATCGCTGGGAGTTGGGCCGGAGATACGTGTAGGGATTGCCCTTCCGCGATCGGCAGAGATGGTGATAGCCGCCCTGGCAGTGCTAAAGGCCGGCGGCGCTTATGTACCCATTGACCCCGCATATCCGGTCCAGCGGTTCAGATATCTGGTGGAAGACTCCGGAGTGTCTGTGTTGCTGACGCACCGCGCGGTACCGGAAGGTTTGAATTCACAATCAATCAGGATCATCCCGCTGGAAAGCCACCGGGGCCGGGTTGCGACGCTTTCCGGGAACAACCTCGATTCGACAGCCGATGGTTCCAACCTTGCCTACATCATTTACACCTCCGGCTCAACCGGAAAACCCAAAGGCGTGATGATCAGTCACGAGAATGTGATCAACTCAACCGATGCGCGCACGAGCTACTATGCATCCTCGCCGGACCGCTTCCTGGTGCTTTCATCCTTTTCGTTTGACAGCTCCGTGGCGAGCATTTTCTGGACTCTGCTCAGCGGAGGAGAGCTGTGGCTTCCGCCTGAAGGCGCCCAGCAGAACATCGGGAGGATCACCGACTTTGTTCGCCATGGCCCCATCACCCACCTGCTGGCTCTGCCGTCACTCTATCAATCGTTGCTTCTGAATTCCACCAACGATCAACTCCGGTCTCTGCGGACGGTAATTGTTGCGGGCGAGACTTGTCCCGCCGACCTTGTGTCCACACACTTTCGCCGGCTGCCCGATGTCTCATTGTTCAACGAATATGGACCAACCGAGGCGACCGTCTGGAGCACCGTATACGAAGCCACCCCCGCACAGCACCCCGGCCCTGTTCCGATCGGCACACCAATCGTGAACGCAGAAATCAAAATTCTGGATGCGCAGATGAGACCAGCGCCTCCAACAGAGCCTGGCGAGGTCTACATCGGCGGACCTCAGCTGGCGCGTGGATATCTGGGCCGGCCCGATCTCACCGCGGAGAGATTCCTGCCACACGCTTTCACCAAAGTTCCGGGCACGCGCTTATATCGCACGGGAGACCTGGCGAAGTACCGCGCGGACGGCAATATCGATTTTCTGGGGCGTGAAGATCAACAGGTCAAAATCCGCGGCTATCGCATTGAATTGGGCGAGATTGAATCCGCTTTGCGGGAACATCCTCAGATACAGGACGCCGCAGTGGCGGGCAGGAAAGATGCAGAAGGCCATCAAAGGCTGGTGGCCTACATTGTATCCGGCGCCGAAAAAATCGATGCTGTGGCTTTGCGCCGGTTCCTCCGCAAGTGCCTGCCGGAGTATATGACTCCGGCAACGTATGTCACGCTTGAGTCTCTGCCCATGAACGCCAACGGCAAGCTGGATCGCCAGGCACTTCCCGACCCGGCGCCGGCGGAATCGCAAAACACCTATGTTGCTCCCCGAACCCAGGTCGAGCGGACACTGGCGCAAATCTGGGCGGATTTGCTCGGAGTTAAGCAAGTGGGAACTCACGATAACTTTTTTGAGCTGGGAGGCGACTCTATTCTGGGGCTGCAAATGAACGCCCGCGCCAATCAAGCCGGAATCCGTCTCAACATTACGCAGATCGGCGACCAGCCTACCATTGCAGGCCTTGCCGCGACCTGCACATCCGCAGACTCTGCGCTGGAAACGGCCACCAGACCGTAATTCGTCGTTCCTGCCCGCTCGTCTCCACAGAGCGGCAGGAATCAACCTGAAAGCAGGTCCTTATGAGTGAAGACGTAAATGAGCGGGAAAACTTCGATGTCATCGTCGTAGGCGGCGGGCCTGGGGGGTCAACAGCAGCATCCTTCATAGCCATGGAAGGACATAAGGTGCTCCTCCTGGAGCGGGAAAAGTTTCCCCGACATCAGGTCGGCGAGTCGCTGCTGCCCGCAACCATCAACGGAATCTGCGTAATGCTGGGAGTAACGGAAGAACTGGCCAAAGCAAATTTCACCTACAAACTCGGGGGCACATACCGCTGGGGCAAGCACCCTGAACCCTGGAGCTTCACCTTCGGGCCTTCCTCCATGATACCCGGAAGCCAGGCATTTGCTTATCAGGTTGAACGAATGAAGTTCGACCACATTCTTCTGAATAATTCCCGCAAGAAAGGCGTGGATGTCCGGGAGCAACATACCGTGACGGAGATACTGGAAGAAGGAGGCCGCGTTGCGGGTGTGGTGTTTACCGACGATCAGGGGCGCAGGAAAACGGCGGGCGCTCGTTACGTCATCGATGCTTCAGGGAATACAACGACTCTTTCCAGGACGGTCGGCGAACGAATCTACTCCAGGTTTTTTCAGAATGTCGCCGTTTACTGCTACTTCAAAGGCGGCAAACGATTGCCTCCTCCGTATTCGGGAAATATCGTGTCTGAGGCATTCAGTGACGGCTGGTGCTGGTATATTCCGCTGAGCGCGGAGCTCACAAGTGTCGGAGCGGTAGTTGCGCGCGAACATGCCGACAAGTTAAAGGAAGGCCCGGAAGCGGCGATGAAGCATTTCATCAATTCCACGGTCATGGTGAAGGATCTTCTAAGCGCCGCCACGCGAATTACCGAGGGCCCTTACGGGCAACATCGCGTCCGCAAAGACTACTCATACTGCAACACACGTTTCTGGGCCCCGGGCGCCCTGCTGGTTGGCGATGCCGCGTGCTTCGTCGATCCTGTCTTCTCTTCCGGTGTGCACCTGGCCACATATTCCGCTCTGCTGGCGGCGCGCTCGGTGAACAGCTGCCTGCGCGGCGAAATCGGGGAAGAAAGAGCGTTGAATGAATTTGAGCAGCGCTACCGCCGTGAATTCGGCAATTTTTACCAGTTCCTTATCGCTTTTTACGATATGGACAAAGACATGGATTCATACTTCTGGAGCGCCCGGAAGGTGCTGAATACCGAAGAACGGGCGAATGACGCCTTTATTCGTCTTGTGTCCGGAACTTCATTCACCGGGGAGCCTCTGTTTTCAGACGCAGCGGAATTCTTTCAGGCTCATGCGGGAATGGGCAATCTGTTTCGCAACGCGTATGAGGAAGCCGCCAATCCCATCGACGACGGCAGTTTCGATACGACGCGGTTCGACACCGCGAAATTCAATCCCAAAGACTTTATTCGCGACTTCAGAAAAGGGATCGCGGGCCTGATACGACAGGCCAACACTGAAACCCGCAAACGCGAAGCACCCATCTTCGATGGCGGACTGGTTCCTTCCGCGAACGGTCTTGCCTGGGCGGAGCCGATGGAAGCCCAGTTCTAAGCCGGATTTGGTAATTGTGTAATTTGGTAATTGGGTAATTGAAGGCCGAACCGGTGTTTCAATTACAAAATTACCAACTTACACTTACACAATTACCAAATCTTCTCTAAGGTACGAGCACGGTCGGAACATCGCAGTCAAAAAAGCCTGCCGCCTAACACTGCCTCCATCTCAGGAACAACCAGTGCTGTGCCTTTTCCATGAGTGGGCACGCCAAGAACCAGAACTTCAGAAATATGCTTTCCGATCTGACGTGGTTTGAAATTGACAACAGCGAGCACCTGGCGTCCGATCAGGGTTTCAGGCGGATAGTTCGTGGCCTGTGCGATGCTGCGACGGACGCCGATTTCCGGCCCAAAATCCAACTCTAATTTGTAAGCAGCCACGCGGCATCCCTCAGCGACTTCGACCGCGGTGATGCGACCCACACGGACATCAAGCTGCTCGAAAACCGAGAATTCAATGATGCCTGGTTGTTCAACCATGCTTCAAATCCTCCGTAATCGTCCCCAACCATCCGTCTGGCGCGGAGTCCTGGTTCACCTGAGTAACATCCCGATCTCGTCAGGCTGCGGCGGTTGAGCGGTCTGCCGCGGTGGCCAGCGCATGATGAAGCCCTCGCCAGAAATGGAAAATCAGGTCAAGATGACGATGATAGCCCTCGGTCATTATAGCCAGACATTCAGCGCTGGTGGCATAACGCCTGACGGCCCTCAGGGATTCGTCTTTGTGCTCTTTCTCCGTGGCCCCGATATGAGCATAGAAATATTCACAATTCTCGTGGAATTCGTCCGGGTTACTCCACAAAGAGAGATAATTTCGAGCGCCGTCGTAGAGCTTGCGCAGCATGGTGTAGGCCTGCCACTCCAGGGCAAGCTGCGCGCCGAACGACATTTGCGGATCGCGATAAAGGTCCTGTTCGCCCCTGATTAATTCCTGAGTGGTCGGCAGAAGGCTAACACCCCGCTGCAGGTGGTCCCAATCGATCTCGCCTTCATGTCCCATTCTACGGGCCAGCTCTTTGAAGAAATTACCGAGCAGCACCGAATGGACTTTCGTGGAATTCCCATACCCCATCTCCGAATAGAGGGTTTTCACATATTCGGTTTTTGCATCAATGTCATTGGTGGTAACCAGCAGAATCGAAAGCGCATCGGGAAAAGACTTCACCCATGCGCCGTAGTTTTTGGCGAAGACCGCCAGTTCGTCGAGCGTGAGTTGCCGGGTCATCCATTCGCGATAAAAATCGTTATTTAAAGCAGGATGGTTGGTGATGTCTGTCAACAACATCTCGAGAGCTTCAGTCATAACCGAATTTCCTCCTTAAGTTTTTCTTTCCTTTCGTTTTTCACTCAGCCCGCCCCCGAAACAGGCGTTTCATCTTCCGGCGCTTTTGAAAGTTGCACCAGCAACTTCGCATGGCGCTCGATCGTTCCGCGTTCGTTTTCGTCTTCGAGCATAATGCGGGCCAGCCCGCCGATCGTTGGCTCTTCGAAGATCCTGCGCACCGGCAGCTCTATATGAAGAGATTCGCGCAGCCGGGATGAAATTCGGGTCGCCAGCAGCGAATGGCCGCCCAGTTCGAAGAAGTCATCGAAGATGCCTACCCGTTCCGCCTGTAAAACCTCGGAAAAAATCCCGGCCAGCACCTCTTCCAGATCCGTTCGAGGCGCCACCCAGCCTTCGCCTGAATCCGTCTTTTGCTCCGGCGCAGGCAGCGCCCGGCGGTCAATTTTGCCGGACGGCGTGAGTGGAAACGCATTCAGCGGAACAAAAACCGAAGGCAGCATGTGCTCGGGAAGCATTTCACGAAGAAACTCCCGCATTTGCCTGCCGCTGACGGTTTGTTCCTGGCGGAACACCAGATAAGCAACGAGCCTGCGGCCCTGATCATCTTCATCTTTTGCCAGAATGACGGCTGCCTCAAGCACGGCCGGATGCCTTTTCAGTTGCACTTCAATCTCGCTTAACTCGACCCGCATCCCGCGAATCTTCACCTGAAAATCATTGCGCCCCAGGAACTCCAGATTGCCGTCCGCAAGATAGCGGGCCAGATCGCCGGTTTTGTACATTCTCGATCCCGCTTTGTCACTGAACGGATCAGGAATGAATCTTTCCGCGGTAAGGCCCGGCTGTTTCCAATATCCATGCGCCAGACAAGCGCCGCCGATGTGCAGCTCTCCGGTAACACCGACCGGGACCGGCTGACCGCAGGGGTCGAGCGCATAAACCTCGGTATTGGCGATCGGTCTGCCCAGGGGAGGAAGAGCCGGCCATTGATCCGATTTGCCGGGAAGCAGGAACGAAGTCATTACGTGGGTCTCCGACGGACCGTAGTGGTTATACAGCAGGCAGTTTTCCAACTGACTGAAGAGCTCGACCATTGGTCTGCTGATCTGGAGTTGCTCGCCCCCAACCATGAACTCACGCACACTCGAAAGAGTCCGGGGATTGCCGCAAAACTCCTCCGCCAGTTTTTGCAGCACCACCACCGGCAAGTGGACCCTTTCAATCCTGTTCTGTTCCACATAACGTCCCAAAGCAGCAGCGTCGAGCCGAACCGATTCAGGCACCGGGACCAGCGTTCCACCGGCGGCAAGTGTGGAGAAGATTTCCTGGAAACTTACATCGAAATTCAGCGAAGCAAACTGAAGAGTGCTCCTGCTTTGCCGAACCGAACTCTGGTGCCATGCAACCAGATTCACCAGCGCACGATGCGGCAGCAGGACACCTTTCGGTCTGCCGGTTGAGCCGGAGGTATAGATTACATAGACCCAGTTCTCGGCTGTAACGACAGTCTTCGGATTACTCTCCGGCTGCTGAACGATCGTCTCCGATTCAGAATCAAGGCAGACCACCTGCGCGCGCCCCGGCGGGAGGCGCGATGCCAGCCGCTGTTGACATACTGCGATGACAGGTCCGCTGTCCTCAAGCATGAATGCGAGGCGCTCTTTCGGATAGGCGGGATCGAGAGGGAGGCATGCCGCACCTGATTTAAGGACGCCCAGCACCGCCACAATCATTTCCGCCGAGCGCTCCATGAAAATGCCGACGAATTCTCCCGGCCGGGCCCCCAGAGAGCGCAGATAATGCGCAACCTGGTTGGCGCGGGCGTTCAGCCGACTATAAGTCAATTCTTCATTTTCAAAGACAAGCGCGCGCGCCTCCGGCGTGCGCCGCACCTGGGCCTCAAACAGGTGGTGCGCACAGAGTTGTTCCGGATAGGGTGCGCCGGTCGAATTCCATTCAGTCAGAATCTGATACCGCTCGTGGCGTGTTAACAACGGCAAATCCGCAAGACGCTGCCCAGGGTCGCCGACAATTCCCGAGACCAGCGTCAATAAGTGACCGGCCATTCGCTCAATCGTTGCCCGGTTGAACAGGTCAACGTTGTATTCAAATGTTGCGACCACTTCGGACCCATGGTCCGTCGCAAAGAGGGTCAGATCGAACTTTGCCGCTTTGTTTTCTTTGTTCAGGATTTCGACGGTCAAGCCGGGTATTTCGGCCGCTCGTTCGGGCGCCGCCTCGAAACTGAACGCCACCTGTACCAGGGGACTGTGACTGAGATTGCGGCCCGGCTGGATTTGTTCAACGAGGTATTCAAAAGGCAGATCCTGGTGAGCATATGCGCCGAGCGCCGCTTCCCTTACGCGTTCCAGATATCCGCGGAACGACAGGTCTTCGGAGACGATTGTGCGTAACGGAAGGGTGTTGATGAAGAACCCTATTAATCCTTCGAGTTCCTTCCGTTGGCGATTGGCAATGGGTGAACCCACAACGATTTCCCGCCGGCCCGTGTAACGATAGAGCAGAGTTTTGAAGGCGGCCAGCAGCGCCATAAAGAGGGTGACTCCCTCCGCGCGGCACATAGCTTTGAGCGACCGGGACAACGCAGGTGAAAATGCGAATGTAAAATCAGCTCCGCTATAGGTCTGCACCGCGGGGCGGGGCCGGTCCGCGGGCAGCTCCAATATCGACGAGCCGGCGTCGAGTTGCCGCTTCCAGTATTCGAGCTGTTGCGCCAGTTCATTGCCTTGCAGCCAATCCCTCTGCCACACGGCAAAATCAGCGTACTGCAACGGAAGAGGCGGGAGATCGGGCGCATATCCGCCGGAATAAGCTCGATAGAGCGCTATGATCTCCCGAACAAGGACCTTCATTGACCACGCATCGCTGACAATGTGGTGCATGGCCATGATCAAGACCTGCTCCTCAGCCGCGAGCTGAATCAGGGTGAGGCGCAGAAGCGACCCCAGCTTTAAATCAAAAGGCCGGCTGGCTTGTTCACGGAGCAAATCGCTGAGCCGGCTCTGCCGCTCTGCTTCCGGCAGATCGCTTATCTCCACACGGCGCAAAGGGATTGAATGCGGATCACCGATGATTTGCACAGGCCGGCCATCGCGAAAGTCAAATGCAGTCCGCAAGGTTTCGTGGCGCGCCACTAATTCACGAAAAGCTTCCTGCAATGCCGGGATGTCCAGCTTGCCATGCAGCGAAACGGCGGTAAGCAGGTTATAGACGAAGCTGGCAGGCTCAAACTGGTCAAAGAACCACAATCGCTGCTGCGCAAAGGACAACGGCGCCGGACCGCCCTGCTGCCGCCGCGGGATTCTGTCCTCGGGGTGTGCGATGCCTTCCTGGCTCAACAGAGCGTCCAAAATGGCCTTCTTTTTGGCGGAAAGCTGAAACTTTCCCTGGGAATGACTGCTCATCACAACTGCTCCCTGCTTACCGGCCCGACGGCCTGCTCCAGCACGCTTTCCGCCTGATCGTCTGATACCGATGCCAACTTCACCATGAGTTCGGCGGTGCGCTCGACACGCAACCGCTCGCTCTCCTCTTCCAGCAGGGCCGCAGCTACTCCGGCAGCCGTAGGATCGTCAAAAATCCTTCTCAAGGACACTTCCACCTGGAATGTCTCGCGCAGACGGCCGGCCAGTTGAATGGCAAGCAGTGAATGTCCCCCGGACTCGAAAAAATTGTCCAGGATCCCCACTTGATCTCTCTGAAGGACTTCCGCAAAGATGGCGGCCACTATTTCGTCCGTTGGGTTGCGAGGCGCAACATACTCCTGCTCCGGCCCGAGGGTTTCATTGGTGGGAGCCGGCAGGGCAGTGCGGTCAATTTTGCCGGCAGAGCTCAAAGGAAGTGAATTGAGAACCACGAACCACGAGGGCAACATATAGTCGGGCACATGCTCCCGAAGATGATTGCGCATCTGTTTTGCGGTAGCCGACTGGTTGGGTCTGAGCGTTACATAAGCGGCCAGCCGCCTGCCTCCGATTCCATCTTCATGGACCGCGACAGCCGCATCCTCGATCGCCGGGTGACGGACAAGAATGCGTTCGATTTCCTCTAACTCGATGCGGAATCCGCGGATTTTAACCTGACGATCGATGCGACCCAGAAACTCGATTTCGCCATTGATCAAAAACCGTCCCATATCACCCGTCTTATACAACCTTGCACCAGGAAGCCCGCTGAAAGGATCGGGGACAAATCGATCTGCCGTCAGGCCCGGCTGGTTCACATAGCCACGAGCCGACGCCATGCCGCCGATATAAATTTCCCCGGGCACGGCCACCGGAACCGGCTCCATCGCGGCATCGAGCAGGTAGATGGAGACATTTGCCAGAGGACGACCCATCGGCACGCGAATACGATCGTTCGGCCACAGCGCCGGTACATCCTGCCGGTAAACGGCGGCTGTGATGGTCGCCTCCGTAGGCCCATACATGTTGCGAAACGCCACGCGGCCGCCGGTGGCGCTGTTCCAGGCCGCAAGGTCTTTTGGCGAAGGACTCTCTCCCCCCACGGAGAGCGTTCTCACATGCGGAGAAAGCGAAAGACGGCCACTTGAAAGCTCTTCCACAAGACTATGCCAGAGCACCACCGGCAGATGGAGTGTGGTGACTTCATAACGTTCGCAAAATGACAGCAGCTCAGAAGGCGAATAGGCAAGGAAATCAGGAGGACAGACCAGGATTGCACCACTCAGAAACGATGGGAAGATATCTTCAGCGGAGGCGTCAAAACTCAATGGAAAGAACTGCAACATGCGGGAGTCTGGCCCCAAGCCGTAAAGATCGATCATTTGGGTGGCATGGTTGACCAGTGCACGGTGCGAAACCATGCTGCCCTTGGGCTTGCCTGTAGACCCGGAAGTATAAATCAAATAAACAAGGCATTCCGGCGCCATCAAAACCGACAAATTGGATGCGTCTTCGCCTGCAATAGCTTCCGCATTCGCGTCAACGCATATCACGCTCACGGAGGATACGGGCAACGCTTCGGCCAGGGATTGCTGCGTCAGAATCAGCGCAGGGGCTGCGTCAGCGATGACAAACGAGGTCCGCTCGATGGGATGCCGAGGATCGAGCGGGACGTAGGCAGCTCCCGCTTTCAACACAGCCATGACGGCCACAAACATCTGAAGCGAGCGGTCCATGAGGATCGCGACCCGCGATTCGACACCAATTCCGTGTCTTCGCAGATGATGAGCAAGCTGATTCGCACGGCGGTTCAGATCGCGATATGTGAGGTCGCCATGCCCGGTCATAATGGCCGGATCGTCGGGTGTCCGCTCGACCTGCTGTTCGAACAACTGATGAATACACAGATCAGACACACGGTGGGACGCGCTGGTGTTGAACTCCACAAGCACGGTGTGCCTCTCAACGGGACCGGTAATCCGCAAATCTGAAATTGACGTTTCCGGATTGCGGGCGGCGGACTTCAGAATCGTGTGGAGCCTTTCACTCAACAAACTGACTTCGTCCCGCTTAAGATAATGAGGATCATAGAAGATACGAATCAACAAGCTTCCATCCTGTTCCTCACAAGAGAGCCTGATCCGGAACCGATCGATGCACGCCCAATGCTGTTCGACCTTGAAAGTGACATCCCCGGCGGCCCAGCGCCGGAATTCTGGAACATATTCGAAACTCAGCCAGAATGCAGCGGGCTCCGGCGCGGAATGCCGCCAACTGAAGCATTCCTGCCACCTGTAGCCGGCCGTGACTGCCTGTTCTACCGAGCTCAAAACATTTGCGAAAGTATCTGCTTCCCGCCACGATACGGGCAGCGGCAGGACCTTTGAGAACGGCCCGACAACGTATTTCAACTCCTCGTATTTACGGCCGTCACAGGCGACGCCCATCACAATCTCTTCAGAACCGCTGCTTCGCCCGAGCAGCACAGCCCAGCAAGTCAGCACCACGGAACGAACAGAATTCCCATATTTCTCCGCAGTCTGCCGGAGCCGCAGCACCTGATCGCCCGGCACGCATGAGGTGAATTCCCGAACGATGAAATCGGCCTGCGAGGAAGCCCCATTGGCGAAGGGCAAGCTGCGCAGCGCGGGGCTGCCTGGGTCAAAACCGGACCAGTGGTCCCGGCCAATCTGCAACTCCTGCGCTTCCAGTAATTCGTGCTGCCAGCCTGCCAGATCTCCGTATTGCATGCCTGCGCCGGACAGGTTTTCCGGATCCTGGCACGCCGTATAGATCCGGCCGATTTCACGGGCCAGGTTCTCCGGGGTTGCCAGGTCGGCACAAAGTGCGGGCAGAGACACCAGGATGGCGTGCTTCAACGGTGAGAGCGCAATCAATGTTACCCGCAAAGACAGTTGTTCCGGATTCAACGGCCGTTGAAGGCAGTCGTCCCACAGGCCGGCAATTTTCTCCTCCTGCTCATGGACCGGCGCACCCTCCAGAGTCATCTCACCCATCTCATCCATCACGACCTGCTCGTACCGCCAGACAATCTGGAGAACTTCGGCAGACGTTTCAGCATCCGTAAAAGTGGTGCGTAAGATTTCGTGACGCCGAACAGTCTGCGCAATCGCCTCTTTCATCCGTTCACGATCAATCTCGCCCTCGACCGAGACCAGGCCCTGGACGCGGAACGGCGAGGGCCCCGCGCTCGTCTGCAAAGCCCACAGATGCGCCTGCTGGGGTGAAAGCCGATATGTCTTCTCTCTCTGCATCGGTCTTATCCGCGTGCTCACTCAGTTGGCGACCCGGCGGACCATATCCTGGAGTTTCCCGCGCACAACATCGTCGTATCTGCTCTCCCGCTGCCGCAGGTCCTGCCGCTCACGTTCCGCCAGAATCTCATCGAGCATGCCGATGCGAACAGCGGGTTCTCTGGTGACTCGCTCCAGAACTATCTCGTAGTCTTCGGCTATTCGGGAAATCGTCGATTCATCGAACAGCGCGGTGTTGTACTCGAAAAGACAGGTAATACCCTCCTGAGTCTCATAGACGAGTAGCGCCAGCGGAAACTTGGCGCCGGCGCTATCGACCGCCACCGGAGCAACCTGAAGGTCAGAGAGCCGCAAGTCGGTCAGAGGCGCGTTTTCCAGAATGAACATGACCTGGACGATCGCGGGATGCGCAGGATCTCGGCTGGGCTGCAATTCCTCAACCAGCTTTTCGAACGGCAGATCCTGGTGAGCATAGGCTTCCAGACATACTTCGCGTATGCGTCGCAGCAATTCACGAAAGTCCGGATCGCCTGAAAGATCGGTGCGCAACGGCAGCGTATTCACGAAAAAACCGATCAGCGATTCGATCTCACTGCGGTTT